>Ga0209181_10000339_pt1 | contig 88116 bp, 64 predicted proteins | sample MAT05_FD_187208 | JGI IMG/M metagenome (GOLD analysis project Ga0209181, IMG submission 187208) | Freshwater microbial communities from Lake Fryxell liftoff mats and glacier meltwater in Antarctica - MAT-05 (SPAdes) (version 2) | ecosystem: Environmental > Aquatic > Freshwater > Ice > Liftoff...
CATCCTCGACGGAGGTGACCCGAGGACCGGAACCGGCAACGCAGCCAGCCGGGATGGATCGGCCGCGAGAACGGTCGACTTGTTCATTCGCGGGCCCTGAGCTTCAGGCGATCTCGTCGAGGAACTGCTGGGCGTCGGCGAAGGCCGGGTCTTCGCGGAGGGCTTTTTTGGCCCACAGCTCGGCCTTGGCGCGGTTGCCGCGAGCGTGCTCGATCTTGGCTTCCCACAAGAGCGCCATGGGTCGCGTGATCGGCTGCGGGTTCTCCATCAGCGTGATCGCGCGCAGCGGCTTGAGCGCGAGCTCGTAGTCGCCGGCCTCGGTGGCGAGCTGGGCCAGCTCGGCCGCGACCTCGCCGTTCTTGCGATCGACGTCGAAGGCCTTCTTGAGCCAGTTGATCTGACCTTCTTTGTCGCCGAGCATCCCCGACACCCGGCCCATGCGCTGCTGCATGGTGGCCAGCTCGGGTGAGCGCTTCTTTTGCGCGGCGATGGCGTCCTCGAGGACTCGGGCGGCCTCCTGGGTCTGGCCCGAGCCGATGAGCACGTCGACGTGGAGCATGGCGGCGCCGTGATCTTCGGGCATGAGCGCGGCCGCCTTTCCGGCCGGGACGGCGGCCGCGGTGGCGTCGCCGACCGACAACAGCAGCTCGGCCGCGCGCTTGTAGCTCGCGAACCGCTGCGCCTCGTCGGTGCCGAGGTCGGCCTCGGCGGTGAGGATGCCGGCCAGCTCGCGGTGCGCGCCCGCGGCCTCGTACAGGTCGCGCAGCTTGCTGCGGAGCGCCTCGGCCGACGGCTGCGCCGAGCTCACCATCTCGAGAACGGCGATCGCCTCGGCCGGACGATCGGCCCGGGCCGCCGCCTCGGCGACGTCGAGCGCGGCCTGGACCTGGGGCTCGCCGTCGACGATATAGGCCAGGCGCGTGCACGCCGCGATCACGCCGTCCCAGTGCTCGATCGCGGCGTCCATGTCGCGCAGCAGGTAGAGCGGATCGGGATCGCTGGGCGAACGCTCGATCCAGCCGATGAGCAGGTCGCGCGCGCGCTCGTTGTCACCGTGCTCGGCGAGCAGCCCCGACAACCGCAAGGTCGCGGCCCGCTCGGCGTCGACATCCGAGGCGTCGGCGGCCCGCAGGCGCGCGCGCTCGAGCCCGTCGGACAGGGCGGCCGCGCTGCGACCGCGATCGAGGCGGTAGGCCTCGTCGAGATCGACCACGGCGCGATCCTGCTGACCGAGCTGCTGCTGCAGGCTCGCGCGCAACAGCAACAGGTCGACCCGCGCGATGCCGGCGATGTGGGGAGGGTCGCCGTCGAGCGCAGCGTCGATCGCGGCGACCGCCGCGACGTGATCGCCACCGGCGGCCCAGGCCGCGGCCAGCTCGGCCACCAGCTCGGGTGCCTTGGGCGCGCGCTTGACCGCGACCCGCAGCGCCGCGGCGGCCTCCAGGGGCTGTCCCAGGAAGCCGGTATAGGTCGCGGCGGCCTCGCGCAGTCGCACGACCGCGGCGGGATCGTCGTCGGTCCGGCCGGCGTCGGCGATCATCAGCTTGGCGAGCGGCGCCCACTGCGAGGTGTCGCGGTAGTGCTGCTCGAGCCGATCGTGGATCGCCTCGTCGGTTGGCGCGGCGGCGTGGCCGAGCTCGAGCACGCGCTGGACGCTAGCCCAGTCCATCGCCTCCTGGTACGCGCCGGCCAGGTGCCACGCGATCGCCGGAGCCCGGTCGGGGCTCTCGACGGCAAGGAGGCGCTCCATCAGCGACGCGGCCTCGCGGGGATTGTCCTCGGAGGTCAGGGTCGCCACCGCGCGCCGCAAGATCTCGCGGTCGTCGGGCGCGATCGCCAGCGCGCCGCGATAGACCTTGCCGCTGGGCGCGCCGGTCGACTCGAGCTGCGCGCCGAGGCGGAGCGCGACGTCGACGGTCGAGGCCGGGTTGCCCCGCTTGACCGCGTCGTCGAAGCGCGACCACAAGAACTCGGCGAGCCCGTCGTCGTCGCCCTGGCTGCGCAGGGTCTGCTCGAGGAGCCCGGCCGCCTCGAGATCGTCGGGATCGTCGCGCAGCGCGTCGCGCAGCACGTCGATGGCGTCGTGCGGCCGCTTGAGCCCGTGGATCAGGTAACCGGCGTGGGCGCGCCGCAGCTGGTTCTTGTCGCTCGCGACCGCGAGGTGCGGCAGCGTCGACGACACCACGCTGGCCAGGCGATCACCGTCGCCGATGCGCTGGTAGAGCGCGACCAGCGGCTCCCACACCGTGCGCTCGCCGGGGCTGCGCTCGCGCAGGAGCTCGTACATCTCCGACGCCAAGCCGGCGTCGAGGACCTTGCCGCCGGCGTCGTCGGTGGCCGCCGCCGTGGCCAACCGCGCGATCAGCGGCTCGACCGCCGCCGGTTCGGCGACCCCGACCACCTCGTAGACGAGCTCGCGCGTGCCGGCCAGATCGCCGGCGCCGATGCGCACGTCGGCCAGGGCGATGACCGCCCACACCGCGCTGGCCACCCCGTCGGTCGAGCTGCGCGCGGCGTCGACCGCGCGCCCCAGGAGCGCCTCGGCCCGGGCGTGGTGCCCGGCGTCGACGGCGAGCTCGACCGCCTCGCGGATCTGGGTCGCGGTCGCGCTCGGCAGCTGCGCGCGCTTGTCGAGGAAGTCGAGGAGCAGCTCGTTGTCGCCGCCGTGGCGGGCGACCCGCTCGTAGAGCGCCATGACCCGCGGCTGGCCCGGCTCCGTCGACGACGCGGCCTTGAGCACGCGCCCGGCCTGGGCCCAGCGCGGCTCGGCGGCAAAGGCCTTCTCGATCAGCTCGATGCCCTGGGCGCGGCGCGCCGGCGAGGCGATGAAGATCTCGGCGAGCCGATAGAGCGCGTCGATCTGCGCGGGCGACGGCTCGCCGCCGTCGGCGCCGGCCAGCCGCAGCATGTTGTCGAGCGAGCGGGCCTGCTCGTCGTTGTCGCCCAGCGCGCCGGCGACCCGGGCCTGGGCGTAGTAGGCCTCGGCCAGGCGCTCGCCCAGCATCTCGACGCGCCGGTAGAGCCCAGCCGCGCCGCGCAGATCGCCAGCGTCGTGCTCGAGCGCTTCCCCGGCCCGCAGCAGCAGCGCGGCGACCAGCGGCGGATCGTCCTTGCGGCGCAGCCGGTCGGCGATGGTCTCGGTGGCCTCGACGAGCTTCTTGGTCTCGCCGGTCTTGGCCGCGAGCACGCGGGCCCGGTCGTGCAGCTCGAGGTTGGAGGTGGCGTGGCCGATGGCCTTGATCATCGCGTCGAGCGCGTCGCCCGAGCGACCGAGGTTGCCGTCGAGGACCTCGGCCATGTCGGCGTAGAGCCGGGCCTGGCTCGAGTGCTCGCCGGTCTGCGACGACTGCAACTGCGCGAGGCGCAGCTCGAGGACACGCAACAGCGTGTCGGCCTGACCGTGGGCGATCAGGCTGCGGCGCAGGCGGCGCACCTCGACGTCGGACTGGACCGCGGCGTCGATGGCGCTCTCGAGCAACTCGGTCGCCTGATCGTGGTCGCCACGCGCTGCCGCCACGGCCGACAGCTCGTAGAGCACCTCGCTCTGGCCGACCGCGGTCTCGTCGTCGCCGGGCGGCTGACGACGGACCACCAGCAGGAGCGCGCGGTAGGTGCGCTCGGCCTTGTCGACCTGACCGGCCTGGCCGAACAGCTCGGCCAGCTCGCGCTGGATGCGGGCGTTGTTGACGTCCATGCGCGACGCCTGCTCCATCTCGGTCATCGCCTCGTCGAGCTTGCCCTCGGCCTGAGCGACCTTGGCGAGCTCGACGTGGAGCGAGGCCCGCTCGGGCGCGCGCCGACGGCCGAAGCCTTCGATCAGCTCGGCGAGGATCGCGCGGGCCTCGGGCAAGCGGCCCGCGACGCGCAAACCGGTCGCGAGCTGGGCGCGCAGCTCCTTGTCGGTGGGATCGACCGACAGCGCGCGCTCGAGCGCCGGGATGGCCTTGGCCGGCGCGTTGAGTCGCTCGGTGTAGATCGCGGCGGCCTCGCGGGCCAGCTCGCGCGACTTGGCGTCGTCGCCGAACATGCCGAGCGAGCGCGTCAGGTGGCGGGCCAGCGGCTCCCACTGCTGCGCGCTGCGATACAGGTCGGCGAGCATCAGGCGCAGCTCGGGCGCGGGCTCGCGCTCGTCGAGGTTACCCTCGATCGCCGAGATCGCGCGGTCGGGCTGCTCGGCGGCGAGGTGGGCCTTGGCGAGCTGGTGGACGACCGCGATGCGCTCGCCGCCGGTCACCGTCGACAGCAGGCTCTCGATCCACGGCACCGCCTGGGCCGGCTGGCCGCGGTTGATCTGCAACCGCGCCAGCGCGCGGAACGAGTCCGGCGTCGGCGCCAGGGTCACGACCCGGCGATGACCGGCGATGGCGCGCTCGACCTCGCGGGTGTCGTGCTCGGCGACGCCGGCGAACCGGGCCCACAGGCGGGCCGCCTTGCCGGGGTCACCAGCTTGCTCGAGCCGACCAGCCTGCTCCTCGAGCAGATCGGCCAGGCCCTTGTGCTGGCCCTTGCCGGCGAGGAACGACGTGACCGCCTCGATCGAGGCGTCGTGACCGGGCTGATCGGCGAGGTTGGCGGTGAGCGCCTCGAGGCGGCCGCCCTTCTCCTCGACGAGGCCGACCAGGCGCGCGATGTCGAGCCGCAGGTCGAGCTTGCGCGCGGGGTCCGTGGCGAGGCCGAGCTGGAGCTGGCGCAAGCCCAACAGCTCGGCGACCCGGCCCTCGGCGTCGAGGAGGCCGGCGAGCTGGTCGATGATCTCGAGATCGCCGGGGCTGGCCTGGGACGGCGACGCGCTGCCCGCGCTGCCCGTGCTGCCAAAGGTGTCGGCCAAGACGCCGCGGTACATGTCGATCGCGGCGCTGTTGTCGGCGAGGTCGCTGGCGGCCATGGCGGCGGCGCGCAGGCGCAGCTCGCGGCGGACCGTGACGTCGAACGGCAGCCGCGCCGACTCGACGAGCAGGTCGACCGCGGTGCGGGCACGGCCGGCGCCGCGGTGGAGCTCGACCAAGCCGTCGAGGGCCCAGCGCACCACCGCCTCGGGCGGACGGGCCGACTCGATCGCGGTCGCGCCGCGCCACGCCGAGGTCGCGCGGCCGAGCACCTGGCCGAGGATCGTGAGCGACGCGTCGCGATCGCCGATGCGGCTCGCGGTGTCGGCGGCCTCGACCAACACGTCGAGGTCGCGAGGGTCGGCGTCGGCGAGGCGACGCAGCACGTCGAGGAGCGGCGCGGTCGGCCCGCCGCTGCGCAGCAGGTCGGCGAGCGCGCGCAGGGTGTCGGCGCGATCGCCGGCGGCGGCCAGCGCGTGGGCGTAGGCCGCGATCGCGGCCGTGCGATCGTTGCGCTGATCGCGATGCCAGGCCGCGAGCCGACTCCACAGCGCCCCGGCGACGGTGGCCGGGAGCTCGGCCTTGCCGGCCGCGTCCTCGAGCGCGTGCGACAGCGCGTCGATGGCCGAGCCACCGGCGGTGCGCGCCGCCTGCTCGAGCTGGCTCAGCAGCGCGTCGTCGAGGCGCTCCTTGCCGACCGCGTGCCCGATCAGCGCCGCGGCGGCGTCGCCCCACTGCCCGCGGGGCGGGGCGAGACGGACGATGCCGGCGACCGCGTCGGCGTGGCCGGCGTCGTGCTGGTGGACCGCGGTCAGCTCGGCGAGCGCACCGCCGGGATCGTCGAGGTGACGCTCGAGCACGCTGGCCCGGACCATGCGCAGGCGCGCGGCCTCGTCGGGATCGTCGGCGAGCGCGCCGATCGCGTTGGCGAGGGCGGCGGCGGCGACGGCGTGGCCGTTGGTGCGGGCGGCGAGCGCGAGCAGCTGGCCTTCCATCACGCCGTCGCGGGGCGCCAGCGGGAACGCGACGACCAGGTGGTCGAGGGCGCCGGCCTGATCGTTGGTGTAGCTCTGGCGGATGTGCGCCGCCTCGCGGAGCAGCGCCAACCGGGTCTTGTCGTCGGCAGCATCGGCCAGGCGCGCCGGCACCAGCTGCAGGTAGCCGGCCCAATCTTGATTTTCGCGGTAACTGGCCGAGAGCGCGTCGGCGGCGGCCCGGCGGTGCTCGGCGGTGTCGAGCAAGCCGAGCAGGCCGGTGCGCGCGACCGGGTTGATCGGGTCGATCGCGAGGGCGGCGCGGTACGCCGCCAGCGCGCGGGCCGGCTCGCCGAGGTGCTCGGCCGAGGCCTGACCCAGGCGGTTGAGGCGCGTCGTCGTGCGCGCGACGTCGGTCGCCGAGGCCCGCTCGAGCAGCTCGGCCAGCTCGCGCCAGCGGCCGACCTTGGCGAACAGCTCGACCAGGGCCCCGACGGTCTCGGGGTCGTCGCCGAAGGTCGCGGCCACCCGCTGCCAGGCCGTGATCGCGGCCTCGGCGTCGCCGATGTGATCGGCGTGGACGATCGCGACCCGCGTCAGATCGGCGCGCCGCTGCGCCGCCGACACGTTCTTGCCGGCGCGCTGCTCGAGGGCGGCGATGAGCTCGGGCCAGCGGTTGGCCAGCTCGAGCAGGCTGATGATCGCGTCGAGCGCGCCCAGGTCGCTGGGATCGTGCTCGAGGCGCTGGCGCCACAGCGCGAGCGCGCGGTCGGTCTCGCCCAGGCTCTCGGCCAGACGCGCGGCCTCACCGATCACCGCGCGGCGCGGCGAGCCGGCCGGCTCGAGCTGAGCCAGGCGCTCGAGGATGTCGAAGCGCTCGCGCGGCTTCTCGACGCGGGCGTACAGCTCCGACAGCCGACGGCCCACGTGCAGCAGCTCCTTGTCGCCGGCCCCCTCGACGCCGAGGGCGCGCTGGTAGAGCTCGATCGCGCCGGGCGCGTCGTCGAGCAGATCGAGGCGGGTGCGGGCGGCCTCCGACAGCAGCTCGACCTTGCGCGGCACCGTCGCGGCGGCGTCGGCCGCGGCCGCCACGCCCTTGGCGTAGCCGGCGTAGTTCTTGGAGCGCTGCGCGAGCTGGCGCAGCTTCTCCTGCGTCACCGACGACTCGGGTTGCAGCGCGAGCAGCGCCGCGTAGTGATCCATCGCGGCCTGATCGTCGTCGAGCTCGGCCAGGCGCGCGCCGGCCTCTTCGCGCAACGCCTGGCTGGCGGTCGGGTCGATCAGGATGGCGCGCTCGAGGACGCGGATGACCTCGCGCGGTCGGCCGCTCGCGTCGTAGTGGGCGCGCAGCAGATCGAGCGCGGCGTCGCGCTCCTTGCGGGCGGTGTGCGACGCCTCGACGATGCGCTCGAGGAGCGCGCAGGCCTCCTTGTCGTCGTCGGCCTCGCCCAGGAGCGGGCGGACCGCGGCCAGGGCCTTGGCGGAGTCGTGGAGATTGTCGAGGTAGCAAGCCGCGATGCGGGCGTGGCTGCGCTCGCGCTCGGCCTTGTTCTGGCGCTCGAGGCGGCCTTCCCACAGCGCGATCAGATCGGCCCAGCGCTCGTAGCGCTCGAGGAGGCGCTCGAGCGACAGGCTGAGCTGCTGATCGTCGGGCGTGAGCGGCAAGAGCCGCTGTAGGTACGCGATGGCCTTCTCGGGCTGGTTCGCGACGTCCTTGGTGAGCTGCGACGCCTCGCGCAGGAGCTTGATGCGGCGCTGGGGATCTTTGACCGCGGTGAGCGCGCGATCGTAGAGGCGCAGCAGATCGCTCCAGCGCTCGTGCTGGGTGTAGAGCACGCTCAGGCGGCCCAGCGCGGTCTCCGATTGCGGCGCGAGGTCGAGGACCTTGCCGAGCACGCTCTCGAGGACCTTGGGCTCGTCGCCGAACCACTCGTCGCAGAACGCGACGGCGCGCTCGCCGATCATCTCGACCACCTGGGGGTCGAGGCCCTGGTGCAGCGTGTCGCGATACAGCGCGATCACGTCGTCGGGCTGGTCGTCGTCTCGCGCGAGCTGCTCGAGCTCGTCCCAGGCGGCGGTCGAGTGCGGGGCACTCTTCACGTTGGCGGCGGCAGTCGCGAAGTCGCTCTTGGGCATGATCCCTCTTGCGTGAACGCGCGTGGGCGCGGTGCGTCGGATGCGTGATGCGTCGATGCGATTCCCCTCGACGCTCAGCGTCGCGTCGGCGAACCGCCCCCGTCGAGAGTGCTGCATCGTAACACCCGCCTTCGAGCCGGCGCCGCGCAGGCCGACACTTTCGCGAGCGGTTTCGCGGCGCGGCGAAGGGTAGGAGCGGCGCGCACCTGTGCAGTGTTATGAGTGCGCGTGCTCTTCACGGTGCTGCACGAGGACGCCGCGCTGCTCGCGATCGCGAAGCCGGCTGGCGTCCCGGTCATCCCGGGGCGCGTCGAGGGCGGCCCGACCGCGCTGCGCCAACAGCTCGAGCAGGCCCGCGGCGAGCCGCTGTGGGTCGTCCATCGCATCGATCAGGACACCAGCGGGGTGGTCGTGTTTGCGCGCAGCGCCGCGGCGCACCGCACCCTGTGCGCGGCCTTCGAGCACCGCACGGTCGCCAAGACCTACCTGGCTTTCGGGTTCGGCGACCTCCCGGGTGAGCGCTCGGTCGAGCTCGCGCTCCACGAGGCGCGGCGCGGCAAGGCCCGGCCGGCAGCGCCCGGCGAGGCCGGCGGCAAGGCCGCCACCACCCACCTGCGCGGGCTGGCTCGCTGGCGAGTCGGCGACGCCGTGGTCACGCTGGTCGAGGCCCGTCCGGTGACCGGACGTCATCACCAGATCCGGGTCCACCTGCGCGCGCTCGAGGCGCCGATCGTGGCCGACCCGCTGTACGGAAAGCGCACGCTGCGGGGCGCGCTCGATGGGGCGCCGCCGCTCCGCTTGGCGCTGCACGCGGCCCGCCTCGAGCTGCCCGGTTACCCGCCGATCGAGGCGCCGCTGCCCGACGATCTGGTCGCGCTGCGGGCGTGGCTCGACACCCAGGAGAGACTTTCATGAAGACCGCGCTGATCGATCTGCTGGTGTGTGCCGCGCCCGGTTGCGCCGGAAAGCTGGCGGCGCGCGCCGACGCCGACGTGCTGGTGTGCCGGCGCTGCGACGCCCAGTATCCGGTGCTGGCCGGGGTACCGATCGTGGTCCCGGCGCCGGCGACCTACCTGGCCGGCTATCACGACGCGGTGCTGGCGACGCTCGCCGACGCTGGCTTGGCGACCCGCAGCGCGGTGGCGCTGGTCCGCGCCTTCGCCGAGGCGGGCGCCGCGGGTGGCGCGCCCGAGCCGCTGGCGTTCGGCGACGACTGGGTCGCCTCCGAGGACGATCGGCTTGCGCCCGCCACCGACGACGCCACGATCGCGAGCTGGCTGGCCGCCGCGCCCGACACCCGGGCCCACCTGGCCGGGCTGATCCCGCCCCGGGCCAAGACGATCGTCGAGCTGGGCTGTGGCGCCAGCGGCCTGGCCCGTCGGCTCGCCGCCGATGGTACCCGCCAGGTCGTCGCCGCGGATCTGTCGCTGCGCGCGGTGCTGCGATCGATCGGGCCGCGCCGCCGCGCCAACCTTTCGGGCGTGGTCCTCGACGCCGAGGCGCTGCCGCTCCGCGCCCGCTCGGTCGACGCGCTGGTCGCCGCCAACCTGATCGACCTGCTCGATCGCCCCGATCGCTTCCTGGTCGCGGTCGCCGAGGCGCTCAGCGCCCGCGGCGCCACCATCCTCGCCACGCCAGCACCGGCGCTCGGCACCGGCGACGACGCCACCTTGCAGCACGCGCTCATCGCGGCCGGCCTCACCCTCGACGACTACCAGCGCGGCGTGCCCTGGCTACGCGGGCACTCGCCGCGCCACTACCAGCTCTACTTCACCGACGTGGCGGTCGCGCTCCTCAGCGCTCGTGGTCGGGTGCGTCCGGCCCGTGGTCGTGGTCGCAGCCCGGGCCGTGCTCGTGCGAATGCTCGGCGGCCTTCTTCTTGACCTCGTCCATGTCGAGCTTCTTGGCTTGGTCGATGATCTGATCGAGGGCCGTGGCCGGCATGGCGCCCGACTCGCGGAACAGCAGCACGCCGTCGCGGAACAGCATGAGCGTGGGGATCGCCTGGATCCCGACCGCCTGCGCCAGCTCCTGCTCGGCCTCGGTGTCAACCTTGCCGAACGTGACGTCGGTGTGCCGTCCCGCCGCCGCTTCGAACACCGGCGCGAACATCTTGCACGGCCCACACCACTCCGCCCAGAAGTCGAGCAACACGATGCCCTCCTTGTCGACGATGGTTTGGAAGTTGTCCAGGTTGATCTCGGTCGCGCCTGTGCCCATATCGGCCAAGCCTACCGGCAGATCCGCGGCCTGTCTTCCCTCCCCGATCGGCTACTGCAACCAGCGCCGCTCGAGCGGGTGGACGTGGTACCGAGCGCGCACGGCGGCGAGCGGCTCGGTCCAGTGATCTTCCCACACCACCGGTAGCAGCGGCACCGCGTCGACGCCGGCCCGGTAGGCCTCGGCCAGCGAGTGCCGCAGCGCGCCCCAGCGCCGCTCGAGGACGAGGTGCTTGAGCGCGCCAAAGGCCACGACCATCGCCGACACCGGCAGGCGCAGCTGGCCCCACGAGAACGCGTGGATCACGACCTCCTCGTGGCCGGTGATGCCGAGCTCGAGGAGCACGTGCCAGATGTCGTGGGTCTGGCGGAAGCGCCGCATCAGGTACGACATCTGGTCGTCCTCGACGTACCGGGTCTTGGCGGCCTGGTAGTCGGCGCTGATGCCGTTGCGCTCGAGGTGCTCGACGTAGGCGTGGCCCAAGGTGCCGGGCGGCAGCGCGCGCAGCCGGTCGAAGTCGACGTGCTGCGAGCTCAGCTCCGGGCGCTCGTCGAGGACGCGGCGGGCCTCGGGCCTCGCGGCGAGCTGCCGCAGCAGCCGACGATAGGCCGGCCGGCCGGTGATCTCCTCGACCTTGTGGATCTCGTTGGTGCGCCCCGAGTCGCCCATCACCCGCACCACCGCGCGTCCGACGATGTATCCGTCCTTCAGGAAGTTCGCCACCATCGCCCCAGCCTGCCCCCGCCGGCCGCCTCGGTCAACCAGGCTGGGGAGTGCGACGCAGCGTGCGTGCGCCCGCGATCATGACCAGCACGCCAACCAGGGCGAAGCACAGGTATGCGAGCGTGCGATTGGCGGCGCCTGAGCGCAGCGGCGCGAGGTTAGCCTCGAGGGAGATCGGCCGCGCGGCGAGGCCAGCCGCGAGCGGCACCGGGACCGAGATGCGCTCCCCGCGCGCGGCAGTGCCAGTGCCGGTCGACGCGATCGCGATGGGACGATCGAAGCCGACCAAGGTGGCTTCGATCGCGTACGGCGCGAGCTGCGCGCCCAACCCGGTGAGCTCGAGCGGCAACGACAGCGCGAGCGAGCCGGCGACCCCGGCGCGCTGGTTGGTGACCGGGGCGGTCGCGGTGATCGCGAGGCCGCCCTCAGCACTGACGACGCGAGTCGTCACGACGTCGCTGGGCGCGAGGGGCGGCGCGTTGCTCGGGATGCGGAGCGCCGAGGCCATCGCGTCGCCGCGCAGCAGGAAGACCTCGAGCTGTTCGCCGGCGTTCACGATGAACAGCGACTCGTCAGCCGCGAGGTTCTGAATCGTCGCAGCGTCGGTCTCGATCGCGGCGCGCAGCACGGGTGCCATCGCGAGGCCCTCGGCGCGAGACTGCGCGGTGCGCGCTTGGTATTCGAGCGTCGAAGCCAAGTGGGAGGCCTCAGCGCTGAGCGCCGTGCGAGCGGCGCGTGCGGTGCGTTGATCCCCGCCCGATCGGCCCTGGGTCATCCACGCGGCGCCCCCGGCAAGCGTGGCGATCACGGCGGCGGCGCTCCAGCCGACCGCGAAGCGGCGGCGGTGCTCGGGGGCCGTGACCACCGAGGGCGACACCGGCACCGGAGTCGCGATCATCGCGGGCTGGGTGGCCGCGACCTCGGCCGCGACCGGCTGCGGCAGCGTGCCCAAGGCCACCCCGCGCGGCGGCGTGACCCGCAAGTCGTCGACGGGATCGATCCCCATCGGCGGCGCGCTGCTGAGCCGGCCGCTGAACCGATCGTGGATCGGCGCGATCGCGTCCTCGACCTCGCGCATCGATTGGAACCGGTGCGCGGGATCCTTCGCGAGCATGCGAGCGAAGATGAGCGCCTCCAGGTCGTCTGGCACGTCGGGGCGAGCAAGCGGCGCCGGCGACTCGTAGCAGATGCGGTAGAGGAGCGCGCGGGGATCCTCGTCGCCGTAGGGGCGACGCGCGGTGAGCATCTCGTACAGCAGGACGCCCAGCGCGTAGACGTCAGCGCGCTTGTCGACCTGATCAGGGCGCTGCACCTGCTCGGGCGCCATATACTCGGGCGTCCCCGCGATCAAGCAGCGCTGGGTCTTGTCGGGCTCGGCCTCGAGAAAGCGTGAGATCCCGAAGTCGAGCACCTTCACGTGATCCTGCGTGCCGTCCTTGTCGGTCAGGTAGACGTTGTCCGACTTCAGGTCGAGATGGACGATGCCCGCGTTGTGCGCGCACTCGAGCGCCGACGCGATCTGGCGGGCCAGCCGCAGCGCGCGCCGCACCGACATGCCGCCGACCCGGTAGATCTCTTCCGTTAGAACCACGCCCTCCAGATACTCGAACACGATGTAGGGCACGCTGTCGGGCGTGAAGCCCATGTCGGTGGCCTCGACGATGTGCGGGTGCCCGAGCGTGCCCGCCGCCAACGCCTCGTTCATGAAGCGCTTGACCATCTCCTTGTCGGAGGCGAGCTCTCGGTGCAGGAACTTGACCGCGAAGCGTCGCTTGATGAGTACGTGCTCGGCGAGGAACACGGTCCCCATGCCGCCGTCGGCGATCTGCTGGACGATCCGGTAACGGCCGTCGACCACGTGGTCCGACTCGATGCCGAGGGCTTGGGGCGGCGGCGTCGAGATGTTCAGCACAGCGGAACACTTGAGAGCAAGGGGAGTGCCATCATCGACGTCGCGCCGTGGGCCCGACCGACGCACGACCGCGTCAAGGGCGCTCGGTGGGCGCCGCGTCAGCGCGCACCTCGCCGAACTTGTCGGGTCCGGGGCCAGCGACGGCGTTGCCGGCGAGATCGAACGTATGGGCGTTCGTGCCGGCCTTGATGACGAGCTTGCTCTCGACCGGCGCCGCGCTGCGCTCGCTCCAGACCCGGGCCGTGTACTTGCCGGGCGCGAGGCTCTTGAACGCGAAGCTGCCGTCGTCGCCGACCACGACGTAGTGCGGCGCGTCGACGACGACGACGTACGCCGCCATGCTCGCGTGGATGTTGCAGCCGAGGCGCACGATGCCGGCGCGATCGAACGTCACCTCGCGCTGATCGCCACTGCGATACATCCCGAGATCGAACGGGCGGGTCTTCGACAGCGAGAACACGTTGTGAAAGATCGAGTCGAAGTTAGGGAATGCGACCGTCGAGCCGACCGGCACCGCGAGGATGTGCGGCGCGAACGCCTTGTCGCGCTGCTCGACGACCCGCTGCTTGGGCGTACGCCTCTTGCCGCCGCGAGCGGGGGTCAGCATGATCACGCCGAGGCCGTTGACCGGCCCACCATTGATCGTCAGCGTGCCGAGCAGGGAGCCGCGCCGGGGCCGCCGATCAGGCGCGTCGTCGTCGGAACCACCCACCGCTTTGGGCTGCGGCGCAGCGTCGGCCGCTGCGCGGGTCGGCGCGGTTGCGATGCGGGGCGGCGCGCCCTCGCGGAACGTGCCGGCGACCGAGGCCAGGCGGTCGGCGCCGACCTCGAGCTCGGCGCGCGTGAAGAGCTGCTCGGCGTACGAGCGCTGGCCACGTTCGCCCGCCACCACCGCGGCCTCGACCAGCTCGCGGGCCCGACCCGGGACGAGTTGCGCGGCCAGCGCACGCGCGCCCTCGAGGCGGGCGGCGGAGAGCGGGCGTAGCTTGTCGGCGGCGGCGACGATCTGCGGCTTCAGCGGGCCGAGCGCGCCCAAGAGCTCGCCCTGCTCGCGCGCGCCGACCGAGAACTTGTTGAGCGCGGCGACCAGATCCTCGACGAGCGCGTCCCACTCGGCGTCGACCAGCTCCATGCCGGCGTGCGTGTTCGGCATGTCGCGCCCGGTGTAGGCGCAGGGTCCGCCAGTCGCCAGGCACACGAACTCGACGAGCAGCCGCTTCAGGTTCTCGGCATCGGTGTTGAAGAACCGCTCCTTGATGCGCGGATCGGTGGTCGTGCGGCCGACGAACTCGCCGACCACCGCCTCGATCGCGGGCTTGCCGCCGAGGCGCTCATACAGCGTGCGCTCGTCGACCGGCGGCGGCGGCACTGGCGCCGGCGGTGCCGCCTTCGCGACCGGTGCGGGGGCGGGGGCTGACGCCCTCGGGGGCGGCGTCGAGTGACAGCCAAAGGCGAACAGGATCGCAGCGACCGCGACGTTTCTCATGTCGATTCCATGCTCCGTGAGTGGTGACGATCAGTGATCGTTGTGTTTTCCGTCGGGGCGGCAGTCGTCCTCATCCTCGGGGTCCGCGTCGAGAGTGAGTCCGCTCGGCACGCTTGCCGGGATCGTACCGCACAGCGCGAACCGCCCGGCTGAGCCGCTGACCGAGCCGGCGCCGAACAGCGCGGCGCTGGTCTGCGCGACCATGAACGCGGTGATAGTGTCGACGTCCTGGAGCTGCACCGGTGAGCCGTTGGTGAACAGCGGGTCGATGTGCGCGATGATCTCGTCAGCGTTCGGGAGCACAGTCGGCTGCAGCTCAGGCTCGAGTTGGGTGACGTCGTAGGCGCGCAGGTTGGCGGCCGGATTGACCGCGTAGTGCCCGACGAACGCCCGCAGATCCTCGATGTCGTCGCGCAGATCGACGCCGAAGTCGGGATCGTTTCCGACGTGGCCGAACTCGCCCGCGTGCCCGAACGGCGCGGTCAACGCGACGTTGCGCAGCGGCGTCGTGCGGAAGGCATAGCGACACGACGCGCCCGAGCCGGGGTTGCCGCAGCGGGCGTTGGCGTCTTGAGTGACGCGCTCTCGACCAAAGTCGTCGGTGCCCACGCCGTCACCTTGGCCCGGGCCAAACTGCGCGAGCGCGGTGTTGTGGAACCGGTTGTCCGACAGCGTCGGGCCGTTGTGGCAGTTGGCGCAGGTCTGGAGGAAGCGCTCGGCCCCGGCGAGCACGTCAGTCTCGGGGATGAACGGCGGATCGTTGCGCGTGAGCTCCTCGATCGCCAGGAAGGCCTCGTCGTCGCCGGCGACGAAGGCGTCCCACGGGCTATCCTTCGAGGTGAACTTGCTGACGAAGAACGCGGCCATCGCGTTGGACGCGTGCGCGAACGTCATGGTGTCGATGCGGCTCGAGCGCGTGCCCGGCCAGCTCGGGTAGGCGTCGCCGAACAGGTCGCGGTACGCGGGGATCGCGCGCAGCCGAACCATGAGCGCGCCCCAGGTCGCGGTGAAGTCGCCGTCGGCGATTGCGGTGAGATCGTCGAAACGGCCGTCGAGCACATGCTCGCGCATCTCGTCGCGGTTGGTCACCGGGAACATGCCGATCGCCGACAGCGCGCCGAACTCGAAGACGCCTCTCATCGCCGGGGTGAGCTGCGCGCCGGCCGGCGTCCGCAGGCTGCCGTCGGGGAGCTTCTCGACACGACCATCCCAGAACAGCGAGTCGAGCGCGTGCAGGTTGAACAGCGGCGGCGCGTTGCGCGGGATCACCAGGCCACCGGTGCGCGACGCCCCGAGACCCAGGCCGCGCACGCCCGACGACAGGCGGCGATCGTCGTCACCGCCCACCGCGGGCGGATGGCACGTCATGCACGAGATGTCCTGGTTGTCGGAGAGGATCTTGTCGAAGACCAAGGCCTGTCCGAGCTTCACCAAGGCGTCCTGCCGAGATGACGTGCCGGGGATGATGGGGGTCGGGATCGGCGTGATGCCGCGCGCCGGGAACTGAGCGCGGATGCGGTCGGCGATCTTCTTGCGATCCTTGTTTTTCAGCGCCGCGCTCTCCTCGCCGAGCTCAGGCTCGGTGACGCAAGCAGAAGACGTGACGATTACACAGAGAAGCAGCAGCAACGCGCGCATGAAACCCCCGGGTTGGCTTGACGATCAGAGTCGGGGACGGGCAAAGCAGGTCCCGTGCCGTCGCGCTCAGCGAGCGAGGTGGCCCGCCACACCGAGCGACACTGTCGCAAGCTCGCGGAAAATATGCGTTCTGGCGTACGTGTTCGCGACTACCACATCGTCGTTCACGGCATTCCGCTGTGGCAGTGACGCTCGCTGTGCGTTCGCCGCGCTCGTTGGCCCAAAGTGGTGGGCGGCAGCGCGCGCAGCCGGTCGAAGTCGACGTGCTCCGAGCTCAGCTCCGGGCGCTCGTCGAGGACGCTGCGGGAACCTCGGTCAACCGCGGTCACTCGCGCCCGAACAGCTCTCCCACCACCAGCTCGAGAGCCTCGAAGGGCTCGGCGTGGACCCGATCGTCGGCGCCGGCCGCGACGACGAGCAGGTAGCCACCGTCGGTCCATCGGAACACCGACAGCGACTGCTCGATCGGATCGAGGATCCAGTAGTGCGGCACGCCGTGGTGTTGATAGCGATTGAGCTTGCGGACGCGGTCGGTGCTCGAGTTGGTGGTCGAGAGGATCTCGGCGACCCAGTCGGGGCGCGCCGTGATCGGAAACCCGCGCGGGCACTCGGGGACACGGTCGCGACGCCAGCCGGCGAGGTCCGGTCGGTAGACCTCGGCGACCGCGAATCGGATCTCGACCTCGGTCATCAGCCACCAGCCGCCGGGACCGGGGCCGCCGCCACGCCGATCGAAGGGTCCTATGAAATTGGCGAGCTTGCTCTGGGTTCGCCCATGCTCGCCTGACGGCGCCGCCTTCTCGACCAGCTCACCGTCGATGAGCTCGTGGAAGCGTCGATCGTCGGGGATCGCGATCAGATCCTCGAAGGTGGCTTGCCGGCCACTCCCTGAGATCGCGCCGTGCATGTCCGCGAGGGTAGCACTACAGCGTGCCCTGGGGCGCCCGCGCCTCGACCAGCCGCAACAGGGCCTGAGCCAGCTCGACCTCGACGCCGAGGTCGGGATCGGCGAGCGCCGCGGCGTCGGCCTCGAAGCGCTCGACCGCGCTCCGCAAGATCGCCTCGGCGTCGGCCGGCGCGGTCGCGTAGCCCTCGGCGGCGTCGTGCATGGCCTGGGTCACTAGCGCGAGCGCGGTGGTGCGCGCGACCGAGGCCTGCTCGAACCACTGGCTGCGTTCGTCGAGCGTGGCGCCGGCGCGGTCGAGCGCGATCGTGGTCTGGTGGGTGGTGCCGGCCGGGTCGACGTAGGTCAGGTCGAGGCCGGGCGCGAGGGCGGTGACGTCGCCGTCGAGGGCCAGCAGCAGCGCGCCCTTGTGCTTGGACAGGAACACCGACTCGACCTTGAGCGTCGGGTCCTCCTCGAAGCCGACCGGGAAGCCGTAGCCGCGATCGATGGCGAGGCCGGCGCCCAGGCGCACCGACACCCGCAGCGCGGTCGCGATGGGCGCGGCGAACCAGGGATCCTGATCGGCGAGGAAGCGAGCGACGTCGCCGGTCGTGACCAGGCTGAAGGCGTTGGCGCCGCGCTGGTTGGCCATGCTCTGCAGCACCTCGGGGCCGATGCCGACGCCGAGCGCGACCACGGTGAGGTCGACGCCCGCGGCCGCGCCCGCGGTCACCAGCTGGTCGAACGCGCTGGGCGAGGTGGCGCCCACGTTGGGCTGCACGTCGGTGAACAGCACGATCCGCACGTTGGTGCGGCCGGCGGCGCGGGCGCTGCGACCCAGCTCGTAGGCGCGCCGCAGCCCGCCTTCCATGTCGGTCGAGCCAGCCTCGCTGAGCCCGGCGATGACCCGCGCGATCGCCGACCGGGCGTCGCCCGCCGTGATCGGCAGCGCGGTCCGCACCTCCGAGCCATAGGTGACGATCGCGGCCTGGTCGCGCGCGGTGAGGCGTGGCGTCAGGCCTCCGAGGAGCCCGCGGGCCAGCTCGCCCGGCGTGCTCTCGCCGTGGCCCCACTGCATCGAGCCCGAGACATCGACGGTGTAGATGAAGGTCGTGTCGGGCCGGACGTAGGTCGCGGGGTCGATCGTCGACGACAGCCCGACCTGGATCCAGCCACGCAGGGTGTCGTCGGCGCCGGGCGCCACGCCGAGCCCGCCGCGCAGGCACAGCACGTCGGAGCACGGCGGACCGGTCAGGCCGAGGTCGTGCTCGGCGAACATGGCCTCGACGAGGATCGCGGCAGCCGGCGGGACCTGCCCACGCGCGATGAGCTCACGAGCCAGGGTCAGGTCCTTCACGCCGCCCGGCGTGGCACCGAAGTCGTCGCCGGCGCCGCCACCCATCGAGCCGCACGCGGCCGCCATCACCAGCATCGAAGCGAAGAGTCTGTGCATGGCAGCCCGTGATTGCACCGCGCGAGCCACCCGGGTCGCGCTGTGGTTCCGCCCGGATGCCCGCCGCCAGTTGCGGGCGCGCGCGGCGATCACGACATCCGTGCCGCGATCGGTGCGGTGTCGAGACGCGCATGTATGCTGAGCTGGTGAGCGACCTCGCCCCGCGTGCCGGCTCGGCCACCCATCGTCGACGCCGTCAGGCCCGGTGGGGGCGGCGGTTCCGGCGCGTCGGCCTGGCCTGGCAGAACGCGCTCGAGATCATGCGGGCGGGCCGGCTGACCGCACCCTACGGCGCGCCCTTCGAGGTCACCCACCAGACGCCGATCTTCCGGCTCCGCCACTACGCCGCACCCGACGGCGCGCCCCGCTCGGCGCCGCTGCTCTTGGTGCCGCCGCTGATGGTCGCGTCGGAGGTCTACGACATCGCGCCCGACGTGTCGTCGGTGGCGTTCCTCACCCGCAACGGCATCGACGTGTGGCTGGTCGACTTCGGCGCGCCCGAGCGCGAGGAGGGCGGCATGGATCGCACCCTCGACGATCACGTGCGCGCGGTGTCCGAGGCGATCGATCACATCCGGGCCGCGACCGGGCGCGACGTCCACCTCGCCGGCTACTCGCAGGGCGGCATGTTCGCCTATCAGGCCGCCGCGTTCCGCCGCAGCGCGGGGCTGGCGTCGGTCATCACGATGGGCAGCCCGGTCGACGTCCACCGCACCGTCGGCATCGCCGATCAGCTCGTCGAGCAGCTGGTGGCGGGCGTGCAACGCGCGATCGCGCGACCGCTGGCCCGCATCGAGGGTCTGCCCGGCTTCCTCACCTCGACCGGGTTCAAGCTGCTGTCGGCGCGCAAGGAGGCTGGTCAGCTGGTCGACTTCGTCTCGAAGCTGCACGACCGCAAGGCCCTCGAGAAGCGCGAGGCCCGCCGGCTGTTCCTGGGCGGCGAGGGCTTCGTGGCCTGGCCCGGCCCGGCGCTGCGCAAGTTCGTCGACGAGATCATCGTGGCGAACCGCATGACCTCGGGCGGCATCGTCATCGACGGCCACGCGGTGTCGCTCGCCGACATCGACTCGCCGATCCTGTACTTCGTCGGCGATCGCGACGAGATGGGGCGCCCGGCGGCGGTGCGCGGCATCCGGCGGGCGGCGCCGGCGGCCCGCGAGATCTTCGAGGTCATGGTCCGGGCCGGGCACTTCGGCCTGGTGGTGGGCTCGACCGCGCTGGCGGTGACCTGGCCCACGGTCGTCGAGTGGATCAAGTGGCGCGATGGCACCGGGCCCGAGCCCGGCCGGCTGGTACCGGCCCGAGGCGCGACCGAGCAGCCGCCCGCGATCGCGGCCCCCGGCGACGACGTCGAGGACGACGATCTCGACACCGCCTTCGGCGACGAGGTGCAGTACGACCTCGAGCTGGCCGGCGACGTCGTCGGCAAGACCGCGCGCGCGCTGTGGGATCGCCTCGGCGACGCGTCGCAGGATCTGTCCGACTACGTCGACAACCTGCGCTGGCAGGTGCCGCGCCTGCATCGCCTGCGCAACCTGCGCGACGACACCGTGATCTCGCTCGGCAAGGTGCTCGCCGATCAAGCTCGCGAGATTCCCGATCGCACCTTCTTCCTGTTCAAGGATCGCGCGTTCAGCTACGCCGACGCCAACCGCCGCGTCGAGGCGGTGGTGCGCGGCCTCATCCAAGCCGGGGTGCGGCCCGGCCAGCGGGTCGCGATCGTCATGACCGGCCGGCCCAGCTACCTGTCGGTGGTGACCGCGCTGTCGCGGCTCGGCGCGGTCGCGGTGCTGCTGTCGCCGTCGACGCCGGCGGCGATCCTGGGCCGCGCCCTCGAGGTCGGCGAGGCCGAGGCGGTGGTCGCCGGCCCCGACGCCGCGATCGCGGTGCGCGCGGCCTTCGCCGGCCCGCTCCTGGTCCTCGGCGGCGCCCATCAGCAGCGCACCCTGCCCGTCGGTGCGGTCGATCTCGAGCAGATCGATCCCGACGCGGTCGCGCTGCCGCCGTGGTACCGCGCCGACCCCGGGCGGGCCCGCGATCTGGCGATGGTGTTCGTCGCCGGCGACCCGCCGCGGGCCAGCCGCATCACCAACCGGCGCTGGGCGTTCTCGGCGCTGGGCGCGGCGGCGACCTGCACGCTCACCAACCGCGACACCGTCTACTGCTGCCTGCCGCTCCACCACCCGACCGGCATGCTGGTCGCGGCCGGCAGCGCGCTGGCGAGCGGCGCACGGCTCGCGCTCGCGACCCGCTTCACGCCCGAGACCTTCTGGGAGGAAGTGCGACGCTACGGCGGGTCGGTCGTGTTCTACGCCGGCGAGATGGCCCGCGCGCTCATCCACGCGCCGGCCGCGGTCGGCGAGCGCAACCACCCGGTGCGGCTGTTCGCCGGCTCGGGCATGCGGCCCGATCTGTGGCGACGCCTGGTCGATCGCTTCGGCGGCATCGGCATCCTCGAGTTCTACGCGGCGACCGAGGCGTCGGCGGTGCTGGCCAATGCCTCGGGCAAGAAGGTCGGCGCGGTCGGCCACCCGCTGCCGGGCAGCCCGGCGCTGGCGATCGCCGCGTACGACTTCGACACCGACGAGCTGGTGCGCGAGCCGAGCGGGCGGCTGGTGCGCGCCAAGGTCGGTCAGCCCGGCATGCTGGTGGTGCGCCTGGACTCGTCACGCGGCATCGCTGACCTCGCGCACCTCGCGCCGACGCGCTTGGTCCACGACGCCTTCGAGCCCGCCGACACCTGGTTCGTCACCGGCGATCTGCTCACCATCGACGGCGATGGCGACTACTGGTTCGTCGACCGCGCCGGCGACGTCATCCGCACCGCCGGCGGTGCGGTGCCCAGCCGCCGCGTCGAGGACGCGCTGCACCAGGTCGACAGCGTCATCGCCTGCGTCGCGGTCGCGGTGCCGGGCCCGGGCGGCCAGGACGTCCCGGCCGCGGCAGTCGCGCTCGCGCCGGGCGCCCGCCTCGACCTACCCGCCCTCGCCCGCGCCGCGCTCGCGCTTCCCGATCACGCCCGGCCGGTGCGGCTCCGCCAGGTCGCCGCCCTCGCCATGACCGACGGCTTCCGTCCCCTCAAGCCGCCCATTCGCACCCTCGGCTTCGCCGACGGTCCCGCCGTCTTCGCCTGGGACGCCGCGACGCGCAGCTACCGGCCGACCTGAGGTTTCGACCGCCCGGTTGGCGTGGCGACGCGACGACACCACGGGTGACCGATCGTTCCCGCGCAGCCTGTAGGCGTGCGTTCGCGCGCTCGGCCGGCGTGGCGTCGAGCGTGCATTGGCGCAGCGCCGATGCGCCATCTCCTGCTGTTGTTCCTCTGCGCGTCTGCGCTCTTGCCGTTCGCGGCGTGTGGTGATGCTGCCGTCGAGACCTCGCCCGATGCCCGCGTCCTCGACGGGCCGAGCGGCGACACCGTCGATACCTGCCACGACGGCGTCCCCAACGGCGGATACAGTCCGACATCGACTGCGGCGGCCCGTGCGCGCAGGCGTGCCGACTCGGCCAGCGCTGCGACGGCGGCAACCCGTGCGAGACCGGCACCACCTGCCACGGCGTCGCGTCGTGCGACGGCGACGACTGCGCCGCGGTGTGCATGATCGATCGCGTGAGCTGCTATCCAAACCCGTGCGGCGCCGACGAGGTGTGCGACGCCAGCTTGCCGTTCGACGGCGAGCCCGGGCGCGCGTTCTGTCAGCGCCGCCACGCCGCCGGCGAGGACTGCCAGCAGCGCGACCGCGACCTCAACGACTGCGTCGATCGCGGGCAACCTGCCCTGCCAGCCCGGCCTGGGCTGCACCTTCGCCACTGGCCTCGGGTGCGAGCTCTGGTCGACTGCGGCTCCAACATGGCGTGCTGCGCCACCGCCACCGGCACCGGCGCCGAGTGCCGCCCCGGCGCGCTCGATCAGTGCACGCCGCCGGCCGGCTCCTGCCGCCGCCCCGAGTAGCGCTATTCCTTCACGCTCTCCTCGAGGGAACGCGCGAGGACGTCAGAGAGCGCGCCGCGAAAGTCGGTGGCTGGCGAAGCCCGCGTCAGCTCCGCGACGCGATCGACGAAGCCCTGCAGGACCGCGAGGCGCTCCTCGACGGACCGCGACCGCATCCAGCGGATCAGGTGACATCGACCCCGTCGTCGGGCTCGATCGGCGGCGCGCTCATGACCAGCGTACGCAATCATGTGGCCGCTGGCCTACGGCGCGGTCAGCGAGCAGCAGCGGAAGCCGATGGTGGGCAGCACAGTGTCGAGGGTGGCCCGCGACGACCGGAACTGGCAGGTCGCGCCGAGGTTGGGGCTGTCGTAGGCGCCGCCGCGCAGCACCGCGATGTCGGGGTTGCCGCCGGTGCCGGTGAACACCTCGCTGGTCCACTCCTTGAGGTTGCCCGACAGGTCGAACACGCCGGCGGTCGAGCGGCACATCGTCATGCTCGCGGTCGGCACCAGGACATGATCGACTCCGCCGCCCGGGATGCCGTCGTGGCTCTCGGTGTTGCAGCGATCGGCGCCGAAGCTGTCGCCATACGGGTACGTCGTCGCCGGCGCGCCCTCGCACGCGGCCTGCCACTGCGTCGACGAGCACAGGGTCTTGCCGGCCGCCAGGCACGCCGCCGACGCGGTCGCGAAGGTCGCGGCGCGCCACGGGATCGCCGCCGGCTTCGAGCAGGCCCGCGCCGCCGAGCTGCCCGGCATCGCCGCGGTGGCGTCGGGCCGCGACGCCTCGTAGACGTCGATGTAGGACGCCCCGACCTGCACCATCGCGTCGCGGACGCGGCCGGCGCCGGTCGCGTCATCGACGACGCCGTTGCAGTCGTTGTCGAGGCCGTCGCAGGCCTCGGCGGTCATCGGCTGGGGGTTGGGCAGCGCGCTCAGATCGCACCAGGTCTGCGACGGCGTCGCCGGATCACAGCGGCGCCGGCCGCCGTCACGACACACCCCGAGCCGGCCGTCGTCGCAGGTGTCGCCGAGATCCGGGAAGCTGTCGTCGGCCAGGCCGTCGCAGTCGCCGTCTGCGCCGTCGCACCGCTGCTCGGCGAGCACGATGCCGTTGGGCACGCTGGGATCGAACTCGACCTCGGGCGCGTAGTCGCAGTACCAGCGGGTCACGCCGCCCCGCGCCTCGCAGCGCATGGTCGTGCCCGCGCACGGCGTGCCAGCGGTGGTGCGGCATTGGCCAGTGGGCGGCGGCGGCAGCTCCTCGTCGACGGTGCCGTCGCAGTCGTCGTCGATGCCGTTGCAGGCCTCGGCGATGGTCGGAAACAGCGGGCAGCGGTACTCGCAGGTGAGCGGATCGCCGTCGAGATCGGCGAAGCCGGGCTGACACCCGACCAGCGTGCAGGTGCCGCCGGTGCAGGTCTGGATCGCGCCGACGGCCGCGCAGCGGTGGCCGCAGGTGCCGCAGTTGTTGGGATCGTTGAGCTTGTCGAAGCCGTTGTCGACGATCAGGTCGCAGTCGTTGTCGAGCTCGTCGCAGGTGTCGTCGACGCCGCTCGGCGTGCAGCCGGCGTCGCGGTCACCGCCGCCATCGCCGTTGCCGCCGCCGTCGCCGGTCGGGTCGAGGCCGCCGTCGCCGGTCGGGTCGAGGCCGTGCAGGTTGTACGGCGACACGTCGCACCCGGCGACGACCACCAGCACCAAGAGCGCGCGTCTCACGACGCCCTCCGTCGCCGCGCCCAGGCGAACCCGAGCACCATCAGCAGGGCGCCGGCCCCGCCCTCGCCGCCGGTCGAGCAACCACCGCCGGCCGCGGTCACCAGCTCCGGCCGCTGGGCCGGTGACGCCACCACGCACACCGCCTCGCCGGTCCGCACCTCGCACCGATACGACGGGCCGCAGTCGACGACCTTGCACGGATCGTCGATGCAGGTGCCCCCGGTACACACCGCGCCCGGGCCGCAGCTGACGCCATTGCATGGGTCGGCGACGCAGGCGCCGTTGGCGCACACCTCGCGGGTCGGACAGGTCACCTCGGCGCAGGCGTCGACGACGCAGGCGCCCTGGGCGTCGCAGCGCTGGCCGCTCGGGCAGCCGGTGTCGACGCAGTTACCACGACACGCGCCGTCGTAGCAGCTGCAACCGAGCACGTCGGTGCAGGTCGCGGCGCAGTCGACCTCGCCACAGGGATCGGCGACGCACTCCGAGGCCACGCAGATCTGGTCGCCGACGCAGCCGGTGACGTCGCAGTCGACGCAGGTGCCGAGGCGACAGGTCTGGGACCCCGCGCAGGTGATGCCGGCGCAGGGGTCGACGCAGCCGTTGGCCTGGCAGATCTCGGTCGCGGTGCAGGCCGCGCAGGCGTCGGGCACGCAGAAGTCGCCGGCCGGGGTCTGCGCGCAGGTCAGGCCACCCGGGCACGGAAACTCGCCGCTCTCGCACGGCACGCGGCAGCCGCCTTCGACGCACGAGGTCGCCCCCGGGCACGCCGCCTGGTCGTCGGGGTTGCCGTCACAGTCGTCGTCGAGGCCGTTGCAGCTCTCGACGCCGGGCTCGATGGCGCCGACGCACACGATCATGCCGCCGATGCAGGCCTGCTCCCCGAGCTGGCAGGGCGCGAGGTCGCTAGTGCCGCACGACTGGCCGATCGCGGGGTCGTCCTCGTCGAAGGCGCCGTCGCAATCGTCGTCGAGGCCGTTGCACAGATCGACCGTCGAGGTCGGCACGCAGCCGGGGATGCACGAGATGCCGTCGTCGATCGCGCCGTCGCAGTCGTCGTCGAGGCCGTTGCAGATCTCGGGCATCGGGCTGGCGCCCGCGTCGGTGATCGCGCAGACCGTGCCCGAGCCGTCGTCGGCGCAGAGGTACGTGCCGGTGCCCAGGCAGGCGCCGAGGTCGCCGTCGTCGCACGGGAGGTCCTTGTCGGGGAAGCCCTCGTCGACGCGGAGGTCGCAGTCGTCGTCGCGCTGGTTGCAGGTCTCGAAGACGATCGAGCCCGAGACGATCGTGGCCAGCGCGTTGGCGAGGTCGTCCTCGCTGCCGACCAGGAACGCCGCGCCGGTGCCGCCGGCGGTCGCGATCGAGTTGAGCTGGGCCTCCTCGGAGGCCAGCACCGAGAACCCCACGACGAAGGTGTCGATGCCGAGCGCGCGCAGCGCCACCGCGGCCGCGACCGGATCGCCCTGGCAGCTCTCGGCGCCGTCGGTGAGCAAGATCGTGCCGTAGCGGCGGCAGCCACCGCTGGCGGCGGCGTCGCAGGCCTTGATCGGCGCCAGATAGTCGGCGGCGGCGGCCAGCGAGTTGGCGAGCGGCGTCGGGCCGGTGCCGCGCAGCTCGCAGTCGCCGTTCGCGCAGTAGTCGCCGACCACCTGGCCCGCATTGTAGTTGGTCTCGCGTCCGTCGAGCCACGACAGGTGGCGGTCGAGATCGGACCCAAAGCCGACCAGCACGTCGGCGCCGCGCCGTGGCGGTCCGCAGTTGCCGGCGTAGTTCACGCACTCGTCGCCGGGCGAGGTCGGCCGCACCGGGATCGAGCCCAGCGCGCCGCCGTCGACGTTGCACAGCGCGGTGCCGGTGTTGTTGGTCGGGTCGTCGTAGCTACAGCAGATCGAGCCGCACTCGAACCAGCCCGCGACCTGACAGCTGCGGTCGACCGCGGTGTCCTGGTGGTAGCGGGCCAGCGCGAAGTCGATCTCGGGATAAGCCGCGATCACCGTCGAGAGCGCGCCCTTGGCCTTGTACAGGCGCGAGTCGTCGGCGACGCCGTTGCCGTCCTGATCGAGGCCGGCGTGCCCGATCGAGCCGTCGCCGAAGGTGGGCACTCCCGACAGCGAGCCGAGCATCGAGCCCGAGGTGTCGACCACGACCATGAAGCGCGCGCGGGTGTCGGTGACCGGGCCGACGCAGGCCGGGGTGTCGACCGGGCACAGCTGGGGAACTCCGGCCACGCACGACGGCATCGGGCCGCCCGCGCATAGCAGCGGCGCCAGATCTTCGTCGATGGCGTCGTCGAAGTCGTTGTCGTAGCCGTCGCAGAACTCGCCGACGTAGCCGCCCGAGATCTGCAGCTCGCCCACGCCACCGCCGGCCTCGCCCTGGCAGATGGCGCAGGTGCCGCCGAGCGCGCCGCCGACGTTGAAGACCGACTCGTCGGCGATGGCGCCGTTGACCGACAGCACCGAGATGAGGCCGCCGCCCCCGCCGCCGCCGCAGTCGTCGCAGGTGCCGCCTTGCTGGGCCGGCGCGGTACACTCGCCGGTGGGATCGGCCGCCAGGCCCTGGGTGTCGCCGCCGAGGCCGCCGGCGGCGGTGATGCGCGCGGTCGCGGCGATCGCGACGTTGTCACCGACCAGGAAGATGGTGCCGCCGGCGCCGCCGCCCGCCGAGTCGTTGCCGTCGCCGCAGCCGCGCCTGCCGTTGGTGTCGATGCGGCCCGCGATCGACAGCGCGCCAGTCTGGGTGGCGTCGAGGGCGGCCAGGACGATGCGGCCGCCGCCCGGGCCCGCGGTCTTGGTGCTGGTACCGTCGCCGTCGCGGCAGCCCTTGTCGCCGCCCGAGGCGCCGAACTCGGACTGGTAGATCGAGTGGAAGAACTCGGTGCCGGCCACGGTCGGCAGGCCGTCGTTGCCCGAGCGACAGTCGGTGATGACGCTGCACGACGGCACGCCGCTGGCGTTGTAGACCACCGAGTTGCCGCAGCTCTCCTCGAAGTCGCGCGGGAACGACTGCGTGCCCGTGATGTCCTTGGTGCCGCGCCCGCCCCGCCCGAAGTGGGCGCCGCCGCCGCCCGAGTCGCGCACCGCGCAGCCGCCGCGTCCGCCGGCCGCCCCGTTGGGGCCCTGACCATCGCCGCAGATGGCGGTCTGGTAGCCGGCGCCGCGCGCGACGATGCGCGACGATGCGTCGATGGTGATGGTCGGCGCGCGCAGCTCGAGGCTGCCGGTGAGCCGCTTGTCACCGCCGGTGTAGGGCACCACCTCGACGGTCGCGCCGTTGGTGAGGCTCACCGACGTGAACGTGTACACCCCGGCCAGCTGACAGGTCAGGCCATCGACGGCGAAGGCCGGGCCGGTGCTGACGCAGGGCGCGGCCGCCGCGACCGCGGGCGCAGCGAGGACCAACCCGATCACCCACACGACGGATCGTTGACGCACGCCTCATCATCGCCCGAACCGGCGGTCCGTGTACCAGTGACCTCGGGGCTCGTCGGGGTATCGCCCGAAGAAGTCGCAGCCGCCGCGCCGCGGCTCGCCCGACGCCGTAGCCAGCGCTACCAGGTCGGCTCGGTCGGGAAGGCGCGCAGCGCGGCCTCGCGATCGGCCGGGACCCGGTACTGCGGAAAACAGCGCGACGTGCTGGCGGCCTGCATGACGTGCAACGCGAGGCCGCCGTCGTCGGGCGCACAGTGCAGCGTGGCGCCGCGCGCGAGCAGGCCCCGCACCAGCTCGTAGTCGGAGCCGTGCGGCAGATCGGCGAACCCGACCGCGCGCGCGGCCTCGGCGCGATAGGCGTAGTTGAAGCCGTAGCCCCACTGGTTGCGATGCACCCACGCCGCGCGCCCGGCCGCCGAGCGCAGGTGGTCGTAGAGCGCGAACCGCCGCGCCCCGGCCTCGGCCCCCTCGACGATGTAGTGATGCTCGACGACCTTGCGGGTGTCCCAGTACCAGACCGAGCGATCGGCCTCGTGATAGAGGTGCCAGGTCGCGTAGGTGAAGAAGTCGTGGCCGCCCAGCTGCGCGAGCGTGTGCTCGACGTACTCGGGCGCGTAGAGATCGTCGTCGTCGAACTGCACGTGGACGTCCCCGCAAGCCAGCGCGAGCAGCCGGTCACGCTTGGCGCCGATGGTGGCCCGGCCCGGCGCGTGGACGTACCGGACGCGGGCGTCGCGCAACCCGCCGAAGAACCGCGACGGCTCCGGGCTGTCGTCGAGGACGACCAGCTCGAGCTCGCCCCGGTAGGTCTGCGCCGCGAAGCGCTGGTAGAGCGCGGGCAGCCGCGCTTCGCGGTTCCAGGTCGGGACGGTGACGCTGACCTTCACGCGGCGATCAGTGGCAGTTCTCGAAGGCCAGCGAGCCCTCGATCGTGATCCCGTCGGCCGCGCACGACAGCTGGGCCTTGCCCTGGATGTTCTTCACGTCGTTGATCGTGCTGTTCTGGTCGGAGATCGAGATCGTGCCGCACACGCCGAGGTCGCTGCCGACCGCGGTGCCGGGCGCGAATAGCACGACCTGGGCCTCGCCGGTCGGCGTCTGCAACACCCGCAGCCGTCGGCCACCGGCGCCGGTCACCTCGACGCCGCCAAAGCCGAAGACCTGGCCGCTGCGGCACGCGTTGGGCGCGAAGGGCTCGCCGTTGACCTTCAGGTCGCCACCGAGCTTGTTGGAGCACACGCAGTTGGCGAACAGGATCGGCAGCACCAGGACGACGCGTGGGATCTTCACGGCACGATAGTATCAGCCCCGATGGTCACCCTCTAGTTACTTGCCCAGCAGCGCCAGCCGGGTCGTGCCCTGGCTCCTCACGGCACAGCGGAGGTCGTGAGCCCCGAAGACGACGAGCCGCGCGGCGCCCGAGCCCGGCAAGTCGTAGCGCGACGCCCCGGCGCTGACGCCCAGGGTCGCTGCGCCGACCGAAAATGCAGAACCCAGGCGCCGAGGCCTGGGTTTCTGTCGTGCGTCGTATCTGACGTGTCTACCGGGTGAGGGCAGTAGGAATCGAACCTACAACCAGCGGATTAAGAGTCCGATGCTCTACCAATTGAGCTATGCCCCCGGAAATTTCGTATCTCGCGTGTCTTTCGAATTGTCAGTGAGCTCGGGGCGACTCGAACGCCCGACCTACGGGTTCGAAGCCCGGCGCTCTATCCAACTGAGCTACGAGCCCTGATGTCTCGGGGCGGATCCTTAGTTCCTGGGCGGGCCTACTGTCAAGACTGCGCGATAAATTCCGCCATCCGATGTGCAGGTCGCCGCGTACACGCGACCACACGCCGGCCGGGATCACGCCGCGCTGCGGTAGGCCGAGCCCCAGGAACACGACGAGTTTTCGCCGCTTAGGCATGAAAACCAGGTTCAAAACCGGAACGCGGATCCGTATAGTGCTTCGAACGATCGTCAGCCGGTTTCCGGTGACGAACGCAGCCGCGGAGGGCCAGTGTTCAGCAAAGACCGTCGTATCAACGTCCTGCTCTCGATCATGTTCCTCGCGCTTGCCGCATGCGGCGGCGTAGGCGCTGGCTGTGGAGGCTGCGGCAGTATGCCCCTCCCCGCCGGCGGGCTGCCCAAGACCCAGACCGTCGAGGGTGGAGGCCAGGTGCGGGTCACCCGCGCCGGCTTCGCCAAGCTCACGCAGATCATCCCGGGCTTCCTCAACGACTCGCTGGGCGGCGGCTTCTGCGTCGGTCAGCAGGATCTCGGCATCGCCAACGCCTGCACGGGCAACAGCGGCCCCACCTGCAACCCGGGCTGCTTTGTCGACGTGAACATCCCCAACAACGGCGTCGTGGTCTCGGTGACCAACCAGAACACGATGAACGTGAAGATCACGACCAACGTGAGGTCGAGCGTGCGGCTGTCCAACAGCGTCTTCGGCTCGTGCACGATGACCATCACCGCGAACCGCCTCTACGCCGACCTCGACATCGGCTTTGGCATCAACGCCACCACCGGCGCGCTGCAGATCAACCTGCGCCAGATCAACGACACCGATCTGTCGGGCGTCAACTTCAGCGGCTGCAGCATCCTCAGCGGCCTCGCCAACCTCGTCGTCGACCTGATGGACTCGTTCCTCGGCGACTTCATCATCGACCTGCTCACGCCGACCATCAACGATCTCATCCAGGGCTTCCTGCCCGACCCGCTCGGCATCGAGGGCATGGTCGACATCGGCGCGATGATGTCGGGCGTCTCGCCGGGCACCGAGGGCTTCATGGAGGCCCGCATGATCCCGGGCGGCTACGTGCAGCTGCAAGGTGGCGGCATGTCGCTGGGTCTCATCACCGGCCTCAACGCCGACCGCGACCCCGCGACCCGCGGCGCCGGCCTTATCAGCGAGCCGGCCTTCTGCGTGCCGCCGATCCCGGCGCCCAACTTCGCGGCCCCGCCGGCCTCGCTGCCGGCCAGCTCGCGCGGCACCTTCACCTTGCGCCCGGCCTCGGAGTTCCTCGGCATGCCCGAGCCCGGCGACGATCTCGCCATCGGCCTGTCGGAGACCACCCTCGACCTGGCCGGTCACCACCTGGTCACCTCGGGCGGCATGTGCCTCGGCGTCGGCACGTCGCTCATCTCGCAGCTCAAGCTCGGCACCATCGGCCTCCTGGTCCCGTCGCTGGGCGAGCTCGGCACCGGCGACGAGCCGCTGCTGCTGGTGACCCGGCCCCAGAAGGCGCTCGACTTCTCGATCGGTGACGGCACCGAGGCGTCGCCGTCGATCGGCATCGCCATCAAGGGCTTCGAGGTCGACTTCTACGCGTTCATCTACGAGCGCTACGTCCGCGCCTTCACGATGTCGCTCGACATGAACGTCGGCGTGAACCTCGAGTTCGAGCAGCTGCCCGGCCAGCCCGCGACGGTCAAGCCGATCCTGGTCGGGCTCACCGCCGACCAGATCCACATCACGGTGCTCAACAACGAGTTCGTCAAGGAGACCCAGGCCGAGCTCGAGGCCGTGCTGCCGACGATCTTCAACCTGGCGCTGCCGCTCATCACCGGCGGTCTCGACCCGATCCCGGTGCCGTCGTTCGCCGGCTTCACGCTCAACAACCTGCGGGTCCAAAAGGTCCGGACAACCGAGGACGAGTTCCTCGCCATCTACGCCTCGCTCGGCGTGTCGGCCAAGCTGCGCCAGGACGCCTCGACGCGCTTCCCGTCGCTGCTGCCGGTGGTCGCCGACCTCGACCAGAAGGCCGGCCTGACCCAGTGGCCGCGTCGGGTCTCGAGCCCGACCGCCACCTTGCGCACCGTCATGGTGCCCAAGCCCGACCAGATCCGCGCCGCCCTCGCCGGCTTCCCCGGCACCAGCCTGCCGACGGTGACCATCGACGTCGCGACCCACGACGACCAGGGCCGCCCGCTCGAGTGGAGCTGGAGCCTCGACCACGGCATGAGCCGTCCCTACACCACCGCCTCGCCGCTGGTGATCGCCGACAAGGCCTTCGCGTGGCAGGGCAAGTACACCATCGGCCTGCAGTCGCGCGTGGTCGGCGACTACCGCACGACCTCGTCCGAGACCGTCGAGATCCCGGTCGTCATCGACTCGGCCGGTCCCAAGATCCGCGCCGACGAGGCGCGCTGGGATGGCAACGACTTCCGCGTGCCGGCGACCGACGCGGTCTACGGCCACGACGAGCTGCAGTGGGCCTACGGCGTCCCCGGCGACGACGTGCCCGGCACCGACTGGGTCGCGACCTCGGCGCTCGATCGCCAGGCCGTCAAGGACCTCTCGCTCGACGAGCAGATCCAGGTCTTCGTGCGCGACCCCAGCGGCAACGTCTCGACCGCGATCGCCAAGACTGGCTTCCACGGCGCGCCCAGCGAGGGTGGCTGCAGCTGCGACGCGAGCGGCACCCCGCCGGTCGGCACGCTGATCGTCTTCCTGCTCGCTGGCGTGGCGCTGCTGCTGCCCCGACGCCGCCCGGTTTTTACCGTGCGGGCGATGGCGGCCGCGCGCCGCATCGCCCGTAGCCGCTACCTCCCGATGGTCGCGGTCTGGGCCGGCGTCTCGATCGCCGTCTCGATGGTCCCGGCCTGCTCGTGCGGCAGCCAGCCCGGCGCGCAGTCGTGCGAGGTCGTCGAGGACTGCGACCTGCAGTGCCCGACCGGCGAGATCGCGCTGTGCTTCGACAACGAGTGCATCTGCACCGACGACGTGCCCTACGGCAAGATCGGCACGCACTCCGACGTCGCGGTCGCGCCCAACGGCGACGCGGTGGTGTCGGGCTACGCGCAGAACCACGGCGACCTGGTGGTCGCGCGCCATCCCGGACAGGGCCGCATCCCCAACGAGGAGTGGGAGTTCGTCGACGGCGTGCCCGACGGGCCGGTCGCGCTGCCCGACTCGACGGTCCGCGGCGGCATCCTCGAGCCCGGCCCCGACGTCGGCCTCTACACCAGCGTCGCGGTTTCGGCCGACGACACCATCATGGTCTCGTACTACGACCGCGATCAGGGCGCGCTGAAGTTCGCGTTCAAGCCGGCCGGCGGGGTGTGGACCAGCCACATCGTCGACGAGGGCACCGGCGGCGTCATCGACCCCGAGCTGGGCGGCGAGCAGGCCGGTCTTTACACCGCGATCACCCTGCGCAGCGACGATGGTCGCCCCGGCATCGCGTACCTGGCCCGGGTCTCCCAGGGTGGCGGCATCGAGACCGCCGAGGTCCGGTACGTCTCGGCGCAGAGCGCGACCCCGACCACGGCGAGCGACTGGCTCACGTTCACGGTCGACTCGATGACCTTGCCGCCGGTCGATCCGGCGGCACCCGACGTCTACCCGCTGCCGGCCGGGATCGGCCTGTTCGTCGAGGCGACCCGCGACGCCAACAACGCGCCGGTCATCGCGTACTACGACCGCGAGAACGGCGACCTGAAGATCGCCAAATTCAACGCCGGCAACGGTCAGTTCAACACCCCGACGGTGATGGCGGGCGCCAACGCCGACTCCGGCTGGTACCCGAGCGTCGCGGTCGACGCGGCCGGCGTGGTCCACACCGCCTACCAGGGCGCCGATCACGACGACGTCTTCTACAAGAGCTCGACCGGGCCCCAGGAGCTGGTCGACGACGGCTACCGTATCGTCGGCACCACGCCGGAGGGTCTGCCCAAGCCGGAGTTTCACTTCGTCGGCTCGGACACCCAGATCGTGATGACCGGTGGCGGTCCCCTGGTCGCGTATCAGGACTCGACGACGCACGAGCTCCTGGTCGCCGACAAGAGCGGCACGATGGGCGCGTGGCGCCCCAACGCGCTGGCCGGCAACGAGATGGACTGGGCCGGCGCCTACGGCTTCTACGCCTCGGCTGCCCTCGGCATCAACGACGTGACCCTGTCGACCTGGGTCCTCAACCAGCAGCTCAACGACAGCTGGGTCGAGATCTTCCGCATCCCCGTCTCGCCTCCGTGAGCTTGGAAAGGCCTTTCGCAAGGCCTTTCGCAATACTTCGGAAAGGCCTTTCACAAGGCCTTTGCCCCGCCGGGTCAGGCCCCGACGGGTCCCCCTATCTGTGGCAACCCAAAAGCGCCGCCAAGTTGCAGCGTTTTCGGGACGATAGAGTCCGCGTCGCCCCGTCCAGTTCCGGCCCGTGGCGCCTCGCGTGGCAGCACGGTGGCAGCATGCCGGGGCACTGGTTGGCGCGCTCGATTCGTCGCTCGCGACCGACGGGTCGGGTCCGGTCAATCGGCGTCGTGCCGATCGACCTGTCCATCGGCCGGCTGCGGCCGTTGCAAGAAAGGCGCCGGGTATCGGTCAAGGCGCGCGCAAGGCGTGCCATCGAGACGTTTCATCTTGCGACGCAGACGGACAATCTGTACAAAGTCGAGCGACTGCTCATCACAGCGAAAACGGAGAAACGATCGATGCCAACGCTGCGCGACGCTTCGTACATCGTCGGGAACCCCATCCGGCACGACGCCGCTCGGATGGTCTGGCCACCGGAGTCGATGAAGTCCGGAGACGCGCTGTCGACGCGACGGGTGATCGACCGCTTCGCCCGCGCCGGCGCCGCGCTTCACGCGCTGGAGCGCAGCACGAAGCAGGCCTGGAAGAACATCGACCGCGCCGCCGTGGTCGCCGGGCTGCGCGCCCGCGTCGCCGATCCGGCCCTCATATCGCAGCAAAAGACGAAGTTCTGTGGCACGGCGGCCGTGGCATTCGAGCTGGCCCGACGCGATCCCGCTCGTTATGTCGAGACGGTCGCCGCCATCTACACCGACGGTGCCTTCACCACGAAGACAGGTCGGCGCATCACCGCGGAGCGAGAGTTGCGGGACGGCGCGATGCCCGTGCCGGAGACGAGCTCGCCGGCGATCGACGCCGCCGACTGGCTGCTCACCGCCACCCTGCGCGACGATGAGAATGGCGTCTTCGACATCGACGGAGAGGACGCCAGGAGCAACATCGCCGGCTTCACGCTGCGCGCCGAGATGGCCGCCTGGACTCGCGATATCCTCGGTCTCAAGCCCACTATCGTGAGCTGCGTTACGTCGGGAGAAGTCGACGCGATTCGCCGAGCCGACGCCACGCTCCGCGCGGGCGGCACCGCCTTGTTGTTGATCGACGCCAACCTCATCAAGGACGGCACCGGGAACCACGAGGAAGACATCAGCTACCAGCGGATCAACCACGCCGGTGGACAGCCAGGGTGGAAGCAGCCGAGCCTGCACAGCAGGGACGACGGCGTCTACGATCACTGGGTCGTGTGCCTCGGCGATCTCCAGATCGCCTCGGGCGCGAACGACGACTCGAAGAGTCCGATGAGCGTGCGCCTGTGGAGCTGGGGCGCCGAGTTCGTCGTCTCGGGCACGGCAGAGGCGTTCAGCGAGTACCTCTATACGGTCGTCCTCGGCACGCCCTGATCAATCAGTCAATCAGTCAATCAACCCGCAAATAGGCCAGAGGAGAGAGCGAATGTCGAGCGACATCTTACTCACGGACACCAGCGTGACTGTTCAGGCCCACTCGATGCGCGTCGAGGGCGAAGACCTGGAGGTCCGCTCACTCCAGCGGCTGCCGGTGCAGGCCAAGAACCAGCCGCGCCGCGCGCTCGTGCACGGCGAGAAGGACCAGCTCATCATCAACTGTGAGCGCGACTATACCCACGCGGAATTCCACAGCGCGCTCCAGGTGAAGTCCCGCAAGGTACCGGCGCAGATCTCGCTGTACTCGCAGGGCCCCGTCGAGAAAGAGGTCGCCAGGCTCATCCTGGGGACGCAGTACCTCAGCCGCGATCTGCTCCTGCCCATCGAGACCAAGAACGTCGACGAGGTGAGGGACCTCGACTCCTACAAGGACAGTGTCGGTCACACGCTGCGCTGGGTGCTGCAACGCCTGACGGCGATCGAGCAAAACCTCGGGATCACGCCGCCGCCGCGCCCTGCGCGCCCCGACGACGGAGGCTGAGAGGCGCGGCCGTTCGGCCAGGCTCGAAGTCGGGCTGGCCTCCCCGCCCCGCGGAAGCTGCTTCCGCGGGGCGGGGAGGCCAGTTGCTTCCCAGTGTGACAACGTTGCCCCTCACGCCACGTCGAAGGCCGGACTCCGCGCCCGCGCGACCGGCGGCAGCACCGTTGTCGGCGCGGCTCGACGCGCCTCAGATGCGATCGCGATCCTCGGCGTCGACGCCATAGTGCTTGAAGTACACTTCGTCCCCGACGGGGTCCTGGTCCAGCATCATCAAGTGCAGTTGGCCGCGGATCAGCGGGGCCCTTCCGTCGTCGAGATCCCAGATGGTCAGCCCCTGGAGTTCCTCGCAGTAGGGCAGACCGGGGCGGTAGTCAACGGCCTGATTGAACATCAAGCAACCCGTGGCCGAATCGAAGCCGTGCAGTCCGAGGTCGCGCTTGTCCGCGACGAGGTAGAGATGTCCTTGCGGGGAGAAGGCGCCTCCCTGGATCCGGTTCAAGTGAATGAGCTCGCCGCCCCCGCGCGTGCGCAGGTGGAGCTGCCCCACCGGATCGCACCGCACCATTCGCCCGCCGCTCCAGATCGGCTCGTAGACATGCACGACGATGGCCGCCGGCTCGTCGTAGAACGCCGAGCTATAGACGAGACCCGTGCGCGGGTGGACCGCACACCAGGGCGCCTCTTGTCCCTGGGGCGTCAGCGGCGCTTCGCCGACGACGGCGAAGGTCGCGGCGTCGAGCACCAGCAGCGTCGCTGGAGTCGTTCCTTCGAGCGGGACGTAGATCTTCCCCGCATGGTGGTCGATCGCGCCCACGTGGGCGGCGCCGCGATCAACAAGGTAGTCGGGGATAGACCAGTCGAAGGGGCGATTCTCGTTGAGGTCGGCCTCCACCGGGACGCGCAAAAGATGCTCTTTCTGCGAAATGTACCAGCGCTTGTCGTCGTGAGTGACGCCCTGTAGTTTCTGACCCCAGCGCACGCTGCGATCAGACGGGTGATCATCGAGCGAGATGAGGCGCTTCGGCCACGCGAGCGACGCTATCCACGAGGACAGACCGTACGGGAACGCCGACGGGTGCTCCGCGTAGAGTGGCTGTCCAAGCGCCTTCCAGAGACCTTCGCGGAGCCTAGCCTCGGCGGCCGGCCCCAGCGCCTCACGTACACTCTGCCGTAAACTGCGGGTGTTCATGGCCATTGAGAACTCCAGTGCTCGAACGCCCCCTCCGCGGTTACGTCGCGCGGGAGGATGTCTTTGGTGAGCAGTTTCATACCGTTGACAACAAGTTCGAGGCGCGCCGCCCAAACGCCCCCCGAGGCGTCGAACGCGGAACGCCGGAACTGCACGTGACGAACGTCGTTCAGGCGTCGGCGTAGCGTGCCGCCCCCTTGGCGTCCGGGTGCATCAACCCAATGTGGAGCACCCTGACGTGGAGGCTAGACCAAGCAAGGCCGACCCGGCAAGCAAAAACCGTCAGCACCCTTGTCCCGCGGACGCAACCGACCGCAAAACCGCACCGAAGGCCCTCCGCACCTCGCGCCCGGCGATCGCTTCGCCGAGCACGATCTCGGGCTCACCACCCAGGGCACCTTGCGCCGAGACGCCGACGCGCTCGCCGCGATCCGCTTCGATCATGGGGCGCTCGACGAGCTGCAGGCCATCAAGACTGTCGAGGATCGGGAGCGGCTGTTTTCGTGAGTCGGTGAGACGTCACTTGATCTGGAGGCGACTTTTCGCGATCCTCGGCTCGCTGCTCTGCACCTCTGGAGGGACTTGCTCATCTACACGGAAGAAGATCGCCGTCGTTTGCTCGATTCGCGCCACGATCTCGGCGCTCTGATCAATCCTGCTACGCTCGGCTCGTTCATGAGGGAATCCAGGTGACCCGCCGCCCATGCGGCGTACTGCACCGGGTCCACCGCGGCACGGCGCTGCCAATGCTGGGAGCCTGCGCCGACGGTAGGGGTAACCGCGGTCGCGATGGCGGCGCTCGGCTCTGTGTCTCGAGTGGCGCTCATCAGATGCTCCTGGCTGAGTACGTCATCGGCGAGTGATTTCTGATCATAGGTCCCTTGCCCGCCGACACGGTTGCGCATCGGACCGCCTGAGCCGCGACTGGAAGTTGATATTCCGTCAATGGGCGATGTTCTCCGGATCGAAGGTCGACCCGCTTCCGCTTGCGGGCGCACGCGTGTCGTCCGGTTTCGTTTCGCTCGGCGTGTCCCGCCCAGTTGGCTGCCGCCGACCGCCGGGCCGGCGAACGTTCTTCGCGCCGGTGCCGGCATCCAGGGGCGGCGCGGTGGCGACCAAGGGCTTCAATGCGAGGCGGAAGGTCTCGGCTCGGTCGCCGACGACACGGCTGTCCTCGGCTGGGGCGTGGCCCGCGAACTCGGCGCGGATGCGCACGGTATGCCCGGCGGCGATCATCACCTTGACCGGGGACGTTCCCGCGAGCTCGTCATCGACCAACACGGCCGCACCGGCGGGTTCGGTGATAGGAATAACAACCGAACGACATACACGCGGCAATTAGCGTCAAGCGCAACATCAGCAATTCTCCATGTTCCTAGAAACGCCCCATGACCACGACGCGTGCGTTGTCCGCACCGATGAGCGGAGCAACGGAGACGGCGCGCCGCTCGGCGGCGGAGCCGCTCACCCACAAGTATACGCCGGTGCCAATGGCCACCACACCGACGGCAGACGCCGCGATGGCAACGCCGCGTCGCGTGTTCGCGGAATCCGTCAGCTCGTGGCGGCTTGTATTGTCGGTTGCGGATTCCGCGTCGTCGTAGATGCTCCTGCTCGACAGTTCCAGCGCAATGCCCCCGCCGACACCAACCGCGCCGATCGCCCACAAGGCGACGGCGCCCTTGCGACGACCGGTGAAACTCGACCGACGTTCCTCGGCGGCTGGCGTACTGGCTTGCTTTGGATCGTGCAGCGGTGCCGGCGCGGGCGCTGTCGGCTCCGCGAACGTCGCGGCCTTGTCGAGCTCTGCCCTCATCATCCGGCGGAAGTCGTCGGCAGCCGTCCGATGCAGGGCGAAGCGCGCAGGCGCGAACTCGAGGAACTTCTTGTAAAAGTAGTCAGCTCGCGTGTATTCGCCGAGCTGCCGATACGCATGGCCGAGGTTCCAATAGAACGAATAGTGGAACTTGGTCTCGGTCGACAGGCCGGCGAGGTATTCCTTGATCGCTCCCTCGTACTCGGTGCGCTGTACCGAGGGGTCCGTTCTCGCCTGCGCGCTGCGGAAGGCAGTGTTGCCGCTGTCGAAGTGCGCCTTGGCGGATTCGTCGGCCGGCTTCGGTAGCTCCTCGTCGGCGTAGGCGCGGCCGGTCATCGCCACAACCATCGCGAGCACGATCAGCGAGGCGAGACGGCGCGAAGCGCGGACGGAGGCGATTGCTGATTGCTGGTTCATGAGATGTCCACTCGCTCCGAGGTTTAAGAGCTGCGCGGGTTGCTGACCAGCTCGTCGATTTCGGGGTGTTGGGATGGTCGCCGCCAGCGAGAAACCACTCTATACAGCAGGGTCGTCGATGGCGCGTCGCGCGCGATTTGCGAGGGCACGACGTGAGCTTGCCACGCCGCATCGAGTGCCGGGGTCTCGCTGACGGTGTTCTTGCGCCACTGGCAGATCTCAGGGTTGGTTGGAGTACGCGCTACTCGAACTGGGCTCGCCATGCGTCGAACCTGGGACGGCCGGGCTTGTACCAGTTGTCGGGGGTCTTCACATAGGCACCGCCCATGTCGCCAAGCTCGCCGCCGCGCACCGTGGCAGGGGGTGCGACTGTCGACGGAATCCCGTCGACGAACCCGGCTCGTCGCGCGCTCTCGTAGCTCACCGGCGCGACCAGGAACTTGTGGCGCTTGCCATCCCACAGCGAGACACGGCTGAAGAAGTCCGCCTCGATGAGACGGTGCGGCAGGTCCCACCGAGCCGCGGTCGCGCCCGTCGCGAGATTGAACGAGCGCAGGCGCAACGTGCCGTGCTCGTCGTTGTCGGCGGCGATCGCGCAGTGTGCGACCACCTCGTTCTCGCCTACGACGAGCAGGCCGGTCGTACGATCCTGCTGCTCGAGCGGCGTCGTCGCGTGATCGAGTAAAACCTTGCCGCTCTGGTCCAGCACGAACAACGCCGACGGTGCCACACCGTTTTGCATGTTGCGCCCGGCCACCACGATCAGCCGATCCCGCTCGGTACCGACGACCAGCTCGAGGCTGACGTCATTCGCGGTCGGCTCACCGGAGACGGTCAGCCGTTGGTCCCAGACGGGCTCGAGCGTCGACGTCGAAAACGCCATCACTTTAATCGTGTTATCGCCGAACCGCTCGACGCCCACGTACAGCAGGTTGCCGTCCCCGCTCAGCGAGATGCCGCGACCGGCGGGCGTGTTCAGGTGGCGGGCCACGGTGCGCCCGTCGAGAAGGACCTCGTGCGCCTTGACGGTCTGCCAGGAGGCTGGGTCGAGCTTTGCGATCCAGAGTCGCACCTGCCGGTCAGTGTCCGCGCGCCACGTTCCAGGCTCGGGTCGCTCCAGCACGACGAACGACGACGCGCCCCTTGGATCCTCGAGCGTGGCTTTAACGCGCCAGATGCCAGACGGCGGCGTCAGCTCGACAGGGGCAGCCCTCGACGGATCGACGACCCGGTACGTGAACTCCTCGTCGCCCTCGGCGAGGTAGGGGGCTGGCCACGGCCGCGTCGTCAACGGCCATCCTTGAACTGCGCCCAGCTCCCGCTCCTCGTCGGAGCGGAGCCACTTCGTCACGGGCGGCAGAAGGGAGTCCGCGCCGACGTCGATCTCGGCGATGACGGTTCCGTCGGCGGCCTGGCGCATCCGGGTTGCACCGGCGGCCGAGACGAGCACGAGGGCGTCGGCAGACAGACTCTGGAGTGAACGCGTGGGCACGGGATCTCTCTTTCCACCCGAGCACGCGATCGTCGCGAGCAGGGCTGCGAACAGCGGCCTAGTACATCGACTCTGGAAACTCGTCATCGAAGGCATTGCCCGGCCCATCGTCGATCTTGTCATGCAGGTTCTTCCAGCCAAAATGAGTCACAAGTCGATGCGCGTCCCGGTTGGGCGCGCTCCGCAGGATATCGATGATCGCGTTCTCGTCATCGCCGATCGTGTTGCCCTGGAGGAGGTGGGCGACTAGGTTTTCGCGCTGCTCGTAGGTCAGCGATCGCAACCCGCCCGGGGTCTTCTTCGCGGACTTTGTGTAGTCGTTTGCATGGTCGTCCGTCGTGACGCCCCCAACGCTATCGGTGATCGATGGCGTCCAGTTGACGATGCGATGCACCATCGCCGCCGGGTCTGCGAGCAACGGCGCCACGAACCCCATCTCGATGGCGTCGGCCTTGTCTTTGGGGAACTTCTTTGCGGCACCGCGGATCTCGCCCACCTGCTCGGTTGCGAAGATTCGTAGCGCGGCGACGATCTGCGGATCCGCGAGCAGGTCATCTACGGTCTTGAACTTCCACTGCGTCTTCTGCTGGACCACGCCTTGCTCGGAGGACGCGCGCGGCACCATGCGCTCGGGGGAGAACAGGCCGTCCTCGCCGAGCAGTGACCGCACGGCGTCCTTCGGCGCGTTGCCCTCCCGGCCCAACCGATGCGCGTGCGTCACCTCACCTGCGCCACGGCGGACCGCTCCCACGGCCAACTGCTTGGTGTCGCCTCGACCGAGATTGCCGTCGCCGTAGATGATGGCGGCCTGACCTTCGGACTCGACACGGACGCCGTTCTTGTTGTCGTAGTCGTGGAGGGCTCCGGACACCAGATCACCGAGGCCGAGCGGCACCAGCCCGTCGAGCGTCTTGGAGATGACGTCTTTGGCTCCATCGAAGACCGGTGGGTCGTAGATCACGTCTGTGCGAACCTGCCGTCCTAGCGCTGTGTAGCCGGCGGCGAGGCGGATAGCGACCTCTTCGGCCATCACGCCCTTGAGGTTCAGGAAAAACATCGGATGCTTCGTGTTCCAGTACGACTGGATGCTGTCGCGTTCGGTGCGGACGTGACCTGCCGAGAAGCTATCGGTCAGAAAGTGACATCCGAAAGCTTCCTCGGCGTACGCGCTCGACACGTCCTGGTTGGCGGCGCCGAGCTTGGCCGCGGTCGCCAACGCGCGGAGGTGATAGTAGCGATAGCCTTCGACCGCGCCTCGGAGGTCCGGCGGCACATGATACTCGCCGAGGATGAAGTCCATCTCCGGGTCAGGTGCGCCAGCGGCACGCTCGGCCTCGCTCTTGGAGGCGTCGCTCTCGCGCGGGTTGAGGAAGTGGCGCCGGTTGTTGGCCGCGAGCTGGTAGTATCGAGACTCTTGGGCGGACTTCGCCGCGTCGTCAAACTTGAGGTTCACGGCGCCGAGCTTCCAGGTTCGGGCGTACTCGATCTCGGCGCGACTCTCCTTGCCGCCCGCCGTGTTCCGCGCGAAGAACCCGATCGGCAACTTCACGAGCGCCGCGCTCCGCAACGATCTGCCGTCGATCGATGCCCGCGACGCCGCGGTCATCTGGGAGAAGTGGCGCCGCGCCGTCGCCGATCTCACCGTCACCTGGACCGACGGCCATGTCCACGACGAACGCTTCTACCTCACGCAGCAGTCCGTCGCCGATGCGGTCGTGGACGGCGGCGTGCTTCGGCATGAGTTCTTGCACAAGGCGCGCGCGATGGCGTCCGGGAGCCCCTACGAGGGGTTTGACCCGCGACACGTCACACAGCTCCAAGCCGAAGGACGTGCGCTCTTGCAACGCTTGGAGGTCGGCCCGTCGCCGCTCGCGCATCGCAACGTATCGTCGACGGCATGGCAGGGCCTCTCCTTGCTGCCCAATCCGGCCGCCGCGATCGCCCGGCTGCGCGCCCGCTTCATCAAGCGCCGCAAGGTCGTCACCGCGCCGCTCGACGCTGACCCCGACGCCGCGCCCGATGGCCCGATGGCCAGCTACCCGCAGACCAATCATGGCGACGTGCGCTACGTGACCAACTACGTGTCGATCGCGCTCGGCAACGACCTGCGGACGTTCCCGGACACCGCGCAGGGCGTGATCTGGAACCACTGGCAGGCGGTCACGCAGACCGTGGAGACGCTCCTCCGCGTCGGTCGACGGACCGACACCTACGTCGACAACGAGGGCCTCTGGCTGCGCCAGCTCCCGGCGCTGGTGAGCTTGCTCGCCGACGCGCGCGAGGGTCGCCTGCGCAACGGGCGCCTGACCTTCCGCCCGGTCGGCGCAAGCAGCGAGCCCTATCCGGACTGGGTCCGTGATCTACGCGGTCGATCCGGCGTGTACATCATCCGCGAGCGCATGTACGACGGCTCGACGCCGATCGTCTACGTCGGCTCGTCGAGCGCCGATCGCCTGTACGAGACGCTCACCCGCCATTTTCAATCCTGGCGACGCCGCAAGAGCTTCTGGAGCGGCCAGTACACCCAAGGCCACGACCCGGGTCTGACCTGGAACCGCGCGGCCTGCGACGTCGCCATCGTCCTCACGCCTGCTCAGCATGCGCTCGAGATGGAGTCACGCCTCATCCGGCGGCTGGCTCCACGCGACAACCTCATCGGCCAAGCCGACGACGGCCACGACGACGTGACCGAGCGAGCCGAGGAGACCGCCCCGCTCGAAGACGTTCCGTTTTGACGACCCTCGTCGTCGGTGCGTGACCGACGCCCTACCCGCGGACTCCTCGAGGATCCGCGCTCGCTCCACACCCGCACGCGACGCGGATCAGTCCGCCGCGCGCTCACTTCGATGTCGCGCCACGCGCCCGTCTGGCGAGCGCGTGCCCGCGATCACGTCGAGAAGGATCGCCACGATGCCCGCCGATCAAGACCCGCGAACGGGTCACTGGTTTTTTCGCAAGAAGGTGACGCTGCCCGACGGCACCGGCCGCCGGATCTCGGGAGTGCCGACCAACTACAGCCAACCGGATACGCGCCTCGGTGCCGAGGAGGCCGAGCGGATCGCGATCGCCCGGCTCCGGGAAAGCGGTTCCACGGCGCCGGCGCCGACCGCACCCAGCACGGCAGGTCCGACGGCCAAGTCGGTCCCCTCCGTCAAAGAATTCTCCGACGTCTGGTACGCGAAGTCCGAGGGCGACGACAAGCCGTCCACGATCGCAAAGAAGCGGACCACGATCGACCAATATCTGCTGCCGCGGTTCGGTCACCTCCGTCTTGACGAAGTGACCTTCGCGGCCGTCGAGGCATGGCGCCTCGACATGCTCAAGACGTTGAAGCCGTCAAGTGTCTACCGCATCATGACCGACCTCCGGACGCTCCTCGGCTACGCGCACAAGCTCGACGTCCTCGACCGCCTCCCGAAGTGGCCGACGCAGAAAATCCCCGAGCACAAGGCCCGGTTCCTAACCTTCGACGAGACCGACCGCCTCATCGCCGCCGCGGAACCGATCGACCCCTGGAAGGCGATGATCACGATCGCGGCGCGCACGGGTCTCCGCCATGGTGAGCTGACCGCGCTCCGCTGGGTGGACGTGGACCTGGCTGGCGGCAAGATCTCGGTCATCGAGAACCACGTCGACGGCCACACCGGCACCCCCAAGAGCGGACACGGCCGCGAGGTCCCGCTCTCCAACGACGCGATCAAGGCGCTGCGCGCCGTCCAGCACACGCGTGGGCCCCTCGTGTTCTGTACGCGCTCGGGCGGCCACCTGTTGCACCACGTCAACGACCACGCCCTCCGCGTCATCTGCCGCCGGGCCGGCGTGTCTCCGATCGGCTGGCACCGCCTGCGCCACACCTTCGCCTCGCACCTCGCCATGCGCAACGTCAGCCTCAAGACGATCCAGGAACTGCTCGGTCACGCCGACATGGAGATGACCATGCGCTATGCCCATCTCATGCCCGAGGTCCGCCGCGATGCGGTACTCTTGCTCGACGGTGCGCCACCCGTTCGCTCGCCCACCAGCCGGCCATCCGGCGATTGATCGAGCGCGGACAATTGCGTTGTCCCGCGTCGCGTGGCTGCGTGGTGGCAGCGAGCCTCCGGCGGGTACCGCAACCATCTACAATTACTCAGGATTCTCCGATTGTCCCCCTATCCAGGAGCGGCCCGAGGCTACTTCATGCGCAGCTCGGCGCCGGCGCCGATGGTGAGGCCGAGCTGGCCGGCTGCGCCGATGCCGTTGCCGAGGCGCGCCATGCCGGCAAAGCCGGTGGCGCCGCCGACCACCGACAGGTTGCCGCGCACCGCGGCCCGCACGCCGAAGCCGAGCTCGCCACCGGCAGCCGCGCCGGTGACGTCGTCCGATCCAAAGCGCAGGACGCGGGCGAACACCGCGCCGCGCACGAAGGGCACGAAGCCCTGCTTGCCGGGCAGATCGCGGCGGATGCCGAGCGACAGGTCGCCGGCGAAGCCGTCGATGATGCCGTGCTCGCAGCGCATGCCGTCGGGCGGGACTCGGCCGCAGCCAGCGCGCGGCTGACCGAACGTGAACGCGACGCCGCCGTCGAACCAGTCGTGCTGGGACAGCCGGTACAGGTAGTGGCCGCCAACGCGCAGGCCGCCCGGCGTCGCGCCGCCACCACCGGTCGCACCCAGCTCGGCGAGGAACGCCACCTGCGGCTGGTCGGCCGCGGACGGCGCCGCCGCCTCGTCGTGATCGTCGGCGTTCGCCACGCCCGCGGTCGCGGTCGCGCCGAGCATCACCATGCAGAACATCCAGCGCATGGAACCCAGGCTAGAGCCGGGGGCCAGGCCGGGCCAGTTTTCGGCCCCTCTGCCCCGCGCTCGTCGGCGATCCGGTAGATTCCGGTTCATGAAGCTCGTCGCTGCCGCCGCCCTGCTCGCCGTGCCGTTGCTCTCGGCCTGCCCCAAGCCGCGCACCTCGGCGGCGACCCAGCCCTCGCCGGCCGCCTTCGACCTCGGCAAGTCCGATCCCAAGGCGGTCGCGGTCGTCGACGCCGGCATGACCGCGCTGGGCGGTTACGACAAGTGGGACGGGCTCAAGGAGCTGCGCTTCGGCGTGCACAACGTCGTCAACGGCGAGGTCGTGAGCGAGTTCGAGCACGCGTGGGATCGCTGGAACGGCCGCCACTACTTCGCGGTCACCGACCCGGCGACGCTCAAGGGCAAGCCCGAGGACATGAAGACGACCGAGGTCAAGCACGACCTCTTCGACAAGGACGCCAGCCCGTGGGCCGCCTACGACGGGTCGCCGATCATGCGCAGCGACGCCAAGGCCCAAGCCGTGCTGGCGACCAAGCAGCTCACGGCCGACCTCTACTACCTGGCGCTCATCTACAAGATCAAAGACCCCGGCGCGATCCTCGCGGTCGACAACGTCGAGATGCGCATCCCCGACGAGGTCCCGGCCTGCAAGCCGTCGTGTACGTCGATCAAGCTGACCTTCGAAAAGGGCGTCGGCACCGACACCTGGTACGTCGACTACAACAACGAGACCCGCCTGCCCGACGTGATCGAGCTCCAGCGCGGCGCCGGTCGCGTCGGCTACCTGCTCAGCGACTGGGTCGAGGCCGGCGGCCTCAAGTGGCCGGGCAAGGTCTCGAACATCGGCGCCAAGGGTGCCGAGGACCGCGAGTTCCTCGACGTCCGCGTCGGCGAGCCCGACGCCAGCCGCTACGAAGTGCAGGTGCGCTGACATGGCGTCCAAGCCGCTGGTCTACAACGCGACCCTCGTCGAGCGCGTCGATCTGACCGACGCCTTGTGCCTGTATCGCGTGCAGCCCGACGACGCGCCGAAACCCGGCTGGTTCACCCCGGGCCAGTACTGCGTCCTCGGCATGAACCACGCCGACAAGCCCGAGCTGGGTGGTGTGCGGCGCTCGATGTCGATCGCGTCGGCGCCCGAGGACGTCGGCCCGACGGAGTTCTACGTCCGCTACGTCGCCAAGCCCGAGAGCGGCAACCCGCTCACCCACCGGCTGTGGACGCTCAAGACCGGCGACCGGCTGTACATGCGGCCGGTCGCGGCCGGCGTGTTCACCTTGAACGGCACCGTCGGCGACAGCGATCCGCGCCTGCGCGTGATGGTCGCCGCCGGCACCGGCTCGGCGCCGTTCGTGAGCATGGTGCGCAGCGAGCTGCGGCGGAATCCCCAGGCCGATCTGTCGCGCTACGTGCTCCTGCACGGCGCGTCCTATGCGGCCGACCTCGGCTATCGCGACGAGCTCGCGCGCATGGTCGCCGACAACGGCCTGCACTACTACGCGACGGTGAGCCGCGCCAAGGACTCCCCGGGCTGGACCGGGGACGCCGGCCGCGTCGAGAGCTTCTTCGCGCCCGACCGCTTGGGCGAGCTCGAGCAGCGGCTGGGCTTGGCGCCCGGCGGCTTCACGCCGAAGACCGCGACGATCCTGATCTGCGGCCTGCAGGGCACGATCGGCACCACGATCACCAACCTGTGCGCGCGCGGCTTCGTGCCCGATCACAAGCGCATGCGCGAGGCGCTGGGCGTGCCGGTCGAGCAGCCGGCGACCTTGTTCTACGAGCAGTACGACACCGAGCCGGTGCTCGACGTGAAGGACCCCGCCGTCGCCGAGCCGCTGCGCGCCCAGCTGGCCGCTGGGCTGGCTGCGCTGGGCGCGTCGTGAGCGCCCCCCGCGCGTTCGTGGCGGGCGCGACGGGCTTCGTCGGCCGCGCGCTGGTGCAGGCGTTGGTCGCGCGCGGCGTCGACACCACCGCCCACGTTCGTCCGGATTCCGGACGTCTCGCCGCGTGGCGCGATCGGCTGGGCGCGCTGGGCGCCAAGGTCGACACCACCGCGTGGGACGACGCCGCGATGGCGGCCACGCTGGCCGGGCTCGCGCCGACCCAGGTCTTTTGCACCATCGGCACGACCCGCAAGCGCGCCAAGGCCGACGCGATCAGCGGAGACATCTACCAGGCCGTCGACGTCGGCCTGACCCGCACGCTGGTCGCCGGCGCGGTGGCCTCGGGCGCTCGGCCCCGCCTGGTGGTGCTGTCGTCGATCGGCGCGTCCGCCTCGTCGTCGTCGGCCTACCTGCGGGCGCGGGCTCAGGCCGAGCAGCTCGCGATCGACTCGGGGCTGTCGTGGGCGATTGCCCGGCCCTCGTTCATCGCCGGCGAGGGCCGCGACGACCAGCGCCGCCTCGAGGACACCGCGGCCACCATCGCCAACGGCTTGCTCGGCGTTCTCGGCGCGCTGGGCGGCAAGAAGCTGCGCGACAAGTACCGTTCGATCGGCCCCGACCAGCTGGCGGCCCAGCTGGTGCGCCTCGGTCTCGACGAGCGCGCCGACCGGATCTACGAAGCCGCCGACCTGCGCTGAGATCTCCCAGCGGCTTTGGACCTCCCGCCGGCAGCAGGCTGCTTTCCTCCCGGGAGCGTGACGATTTCCGGTCACAGAGCTCCCGGCGCCGACGCTACCTGCGCAGATGTTCGATCTGGCGACGCTGTTTCTCCGCCAAATTCGTACTGGTGAAGAGGAGCGCGGCCGGATCCACGACGTCGTGGTGGGCATCGTCACCAACATCAACGACCCCCAGAAGCTGCGCCGGGTCCGCGTGCGCTTCCCGACCTTGTCAGCCACCGACGAGTCGTGGTGGGCCACCGTACCCATGCCGGGTGGCGGCGCCGATCGTGGCTGGTTCACGCTGCCCGAGATCGACGACGAGGTGGTGTGCGCCTTCGAGCACGGCGATCTGGCCCGCCCGGTGGTGCTGGGCTCGCTGTGGAACGGCAAGGACAAGTCCCCCGACAAGAACGACGGCAACAACGAGCGCCGCACGATCGTGTCGAAGTCCGGCCACACCATCGTGCTCGACGATGAAAAGAAGTCGGTGACCATCAAGGACGGCGGCGGCGTGGGCTCGATCGTCCTCGACGACAAGGGCGTGACCTTCACGGCCGCCCAGGGCGACGTCGCGATGCAGGCCAAGGCCGACATCTCGATCGTCGCCGCCGAGATCATCGTCAAGGGCACCACCATCGACCTCATGGGCAAGAGCAGCGGCGTCAACATCTCGTCGACGGGCGCGTTCAAGATCAACGCCAGCATGGTGGCGCTCAAGGGCGCGACCATCGACCTCAACCCGGGCGGGGTCCCCAAGGCGGCCAAGGCCGACGGCACCGTCACCGGCGACGGCGAAGATTCCGGCACTAATTCCAAGACGCCCGGCGGCGGCGGCGGCAGCGCTGGTGGTGGCGGCGGCGGTGGCGGCGGCAACGGCGGTGGCGGCGGCGGCAGCGCTGGTGGCGGCGGCGAGACTCAACCCGGCGGCAACAAGGTCCCGCCCGAGGAGCGCCACGTCGATCGCCACGCCATCGAGATCGCCGTGGTCAACGCGCTCGACCAGCCCGCGGTCGGCGTCTACTACCAGATCCAGCTGCCCGACGGCGCGTCGCGCAGCGGCACCACCGACGCCGAGGGCATGATCCGGATCTCCGACATCGAGAAGTCGGGCAACTGCACGATCCACTTCCCCGACATCGACGCCGACGAGCCGCCCGGCGCGACCGCGGCGCCGGCCGGAGCCCAGTCGTGAGCGAGCACGCCTACGAGCGCAAGGCGATCGACCTCGCCACCGGCGCCGCGCACCGCATCAAGCTACCGCCGCGCGTGCTGCGCGGCCGGCTCACCGGCTTCCTCTTCGATCGCAACAAGACGTTCCTGCTGCCCGAGGCGCTCAAGGGCGTGCGCGGCGTTGCCAACTTCTACGCCGCGCACCCGGGGCTGAAGGTACTGGTCACCGGCCACACCGACACCGTCGGGCCCGACCCCGCCAACCGCGGGCTGTCCGAAGAGCGCGCCGGTTCGGTCGCCGCCTTCCTCACCGACGATGTCGACGCCTGGCTCAAGCACTACGGCGGCACCGCGGCGTCGGCGCGCTGGGGCACGCGCGAAGATCAGTACATGCTGTCGGCGCTGCCGCACGGGGAGGCGCCGTACTACGCGGGTCCAGCCAGCGGCACCCTCGACGAGGCGACCCAGGACGCGACCCGACGGTTCCAGGAGGCGCACGGCCTCAAGGTCGACGGCACGCCGGGCCCGATCACCCGCCGCGCGCTGGTCACCGACTACCTGGCGGCAGACGGCACGTCGCTGCCGGCCGGCACCGAGCTCCAGCGCCACGGCTGCGGCGAGTACCACCTGGCGGTGCCGACTCCCGAGGACACCGACGAGCCGGCCAACCGCCGCGTCGAGGTGTTCTTCTTCGAGGGCCCGATCGAGCCGGCGCCGCGCCCGAAGTGTCCGGCACCCGGCTGTCCCGAATACCTGGAGTGGCTGGCCCGGACCCGGGTCACGATCGATTTCAGCAGCCCTCCCGGCGAGGTCCAGGTCAGCGTCGTCGACCGCGACGGCAACCCGCTGGCCGGCGCCGCGGTCCACCTGGCCGGGCTCGACCCCGCCGACCACCCGACCGCCGACGATGGCTATGTCCGGTTTCCGGACGTCATCCCGGGCCGCCACTCGGCCACCGCCACGCTCGCCGACTTCCTCGACGCCAGCGTCGAGCTCGAGGTGCCGCCCGGCAGCGTCGTGCCCGTGCGCCTGATGCTCAAGCCGCGCCGCCACGACATCGACCTGATCGTCTACGACCAGCAGCAACAGCCGCTGGCCGACGCCAAGGTCGAGCTCGAGGGGCGGGCCGGCGTGGTGACCATCGCCGACGGCCTCGCCCGCTACGAGAAGCTCGAGCTGGGCCAGTACAAGGCCCGCATCCAGCGCGACGAGTTCTTGGTCGCCGAGATCCTCATCACCGTCGAGCCCGACGGCGCGCGCGTCGAGACCGCGGCGCCGCTCACCACCGACGCGTCGACCAACCCCGACAAGAAACTCCAGCGCGATCGCCTGGAGGTCCCGCTCTACACCGAGCAAGAACCCGAATGGACTCCCGACGGGCCGCCTCCGGCCTGGGGCGTCGACTGGTGAGCGAGCCATGAGCACCATCACGTTCGACATCAAGGACTTCAAGTACGGCGGCCGCATCCGCCTCGAGTACGGCGACTTCTACGAGGTCTCGGTCGAGGCCGACCTCGAGAAGGGCAAGGGCGACACCATCGAGGCCTCGCAGTCGACCGTCGACGACGATCACCCTCAGGTGAAGGACTACGAGCAGGACACGATCGTCGACGACGCCGGCCAGCCGCTGACCGTCATTCCCACGACCGGCGACGCCGCGGTCGTCGAGTACGCCGACAAGAAGAAGGAGACGCTCGCGATCGAGGTCACCAAGATCAACGACGGCGCGAAGCTCACGTTCAAGACGAAGCTCAAGCCCAGCGACTGGACCAAGATCGCCAAGGGCGCGGTGGTGTATCGCTTCGTCGCGGTGACCCGTGAGAAGGGCCCCGCCGAGGAGCGCAAGGTCACGCAGAAGCGTGGCCTGGCCCTCGAGCTGCGCTACTCGCTCACCTTGGCGCGCGCCCTCGAGCTCGCCCCCAACGAGCTGCTGGAGCTCGGCCCGGCGAGCCAGCAGCCGCACAACCTGCTCGGCAAGAAGGGCTTCGACAGCGTCGAGCCGCGCGCCTCTCACGCCGCCGGCAACGTGGTCGGCAACTCGGCCGTGCCCATCGATCAGATCCGCATCAAGACCCCCGCGGTCTCGAACCCGAAGTTCGCGCCGCTGTTTCCCGAGGGCGGCAAGCGGATCAACGTGTGCGTCATCAACCCGGCCAGCGGTCAGCGCATGGTGCTGAAGGTGCAAGCGCCGACCGCGCCGGCCGGCGCAGACACCCTCGCTGAGGTCAACCCGGGCGCGCTCGGCTTCATCGGGCTGGCCGACGGCGCGCGCGCGATCGTCGGGTTCTGTTCGCCGGTCACGCCGCTCAGCACACCGGCCGTGCCGACGGTGCCACCGACGATGCCAACCCGCCTGGTCGATCGCCGCGCCTACGAGGACATGTTCCGGGCACCGGCGCCCTTCGACCCGGCGACCAAGGTGCCCAGGCTCGTGACCTTCACGACGACGCGGCGCGTGGTGCCGCTGCAGACGCCGACACCACCCGCCGAGGACGCCGAGCTCCTCCTGCGCGTCGACGGTGAGCTGGGCTTGTGCGAGGTCCACCAGCTCATCAAGAAGAACGGCGTGTTGGTGCCCGCCGACAAGCCGCTGACCTTCGCGAGCCTCGGCGCCACGGCCCTCGTCGACGCCGCCCGCGGTGCGGCTCCCACCAGCGGCGGCGACCAGCCACCGGCTCGGCGCACCGGCAACGCGCTGCAGCTCAGCCTGAGCGGGCTCGATCGCGGGCAGGCCTACGACGAGGAAGTCCGGCCCGGCGGGCACTTCCCGCGCAAGGTGCTGGGCCTGCGCGTCGTCGCGCGGTCGACGGCCGTGACCGATCCTCCCGAGGTCAGAGCCGATCTGGTGATCGTCCTCGAGGATCCCAAGCTGTCGACCGCCGAGACCACGGTGCGGCTCTTCGATGGCTACTACAAGGAGCGCGGGTTCTTCGACAACACGCCCGGCCAGGACTTCCGCTTCCTCGACGCCAACCTCGACGCACTCCTCGGCCTGTGCAACGGCGAGGACGGCACCCGCGATCAAGCCCACACGCTATATCGCCGCTACGGTGCCGACTCGAACATGAACCAGCCCGGCGACGGCGCCGGCGAGGAGCCGCTGCCCGGCGTCCCCAACTTCTGCATCTACTGGTCGCATCAGGTCTCGAACGAGACCAACTGGCCCGATCCGCCGACCAACATCGAGGACTACACCAAGAATTTCTGCGGGGTGCGTTCGCTCATCGCACAGGCGTTCTATGTGACCTTCTTTCGTCAGAAATGTGCGGAGACAGGCGCGCTCTACGCTGACTCCGTCGACGATCTGCTCGCGCACCTGTTCATGAACGCGAAGAACGGCGTCGGCAGCCGCGTCGGCGCGTGGGATGTCGTGGCCAATCACTTCGACTGGTGCGCGTCGGCCTCCAATCTGGCACTGATTCGGGGCGCGGCCCGCGGCGGCTACACCGTGCCGAACAAGGACTCGGAGACGTACGGCAAGGCCGGCCTGCAACTACCACTCAACGGCGAGAGTGCGTGGCAGCGCAACGGCAAGATCGCGCCCGCGCCCGGCGACATCGTGTCGTACGTGATGAGCGGCGTGGCGTCGAGCGGCCACGTGGTCACGATCGCCGCGGCCCACCCGCCGGCGAAATGGCCCAATGGCAAGTACTGGTACGTCTCCGGAAACACCAGCCCTTCGCACAACACCAAGAAGCCCAACAAACGCTATGGCGTCGTGAACATTGGCTTTGGCTTGCTCGGCGTTCCCGACGCGGCGCTGCGCCCGGAGGCGTTCAATCCCAAGAAAGCTGACATGCCGCAGGCGAAGTACGACGAGCGAAAGAAGGCCCAGACTGCCCTCGTCAACAAGATCCCGAAAGGCGAGAAGTGGCCCTTCAGCAACGTACGCACGAGCCGCGTGCAGCCGGTGTATCTCGCGACGATGAACGACGCGGCTCGGGCCGCATACGCCGCCGGGCTGAACATCGTCACCCCGCTCAAGCACCCGAATCCCCAGCTCGACGCGGACAACCAGCGCCGGGCCGCGATCGATCTGCTGGTCGTCGACTTCGTGAAGAAGCCATCGCCCAAGTAGGCCGGATCGGCCTGACCGCTACCGGGTCGGTGCGGCGAGATAGGTGGCGGGGCTGGGACGGACGATCGTGAAGGTGCGGCCCTCGATGAGGGTGCCGACCGCGATGCGGAGGTTGGGCACGACCAGCGGGGCCTGGCGGACGGCGCGCTTCATGCGACGCGCGAGGCCGCGGTAGCCGTCGGTGCCGGTGGTGCGGAAGCCGGCGATGGCGCCGCTGCCGCCGAAGCTGCCAGCGCGCTCGCGGGCCCGCGCCACGACGTCGGCGGGCGCGCCCTTGGCCGCGATCAGGATCGGCCAGCTCACCGACGGCAAGGTCGCGATGCGCACGACCCCGGCCGGCAGCGCGATGCCTCCCGGGACCACCGCGGCGTCGGCCTTGCCGAGCCCGACCGCGGTCACCGCCGACACCACGTCGGGCGAGGCCTCGACCTTCAGGAAGCCGACCGGCAGCTCACCGCCCAGCATCGCGTTGCCGACGAAGTCAGCGTGGCGCCCGTCGAGCACCGGCGTGATGACGACCTTGCCTTTGAGGTCGAGCACGCTGGCGATCGGCGCCTTGGCGACCAGCTGCCAGCTCACCGCGGTGTCGTCGCCGCGCACCGCGACCGCCAGATCGGTGTGGGCCGCGCCGGTGGTCGCCAGGAACGACGCGTCGACGACGGCGAGCTGGATCTCGCCCTTGGCGAGCGCGGCGCCAAAGTCGCTGGCCTTGCCATACACCCGACCGACACCGTCGCTCCCGGCCAGGTGCGCGGCCAGCTTCTGGGCCAGCTCGAGGCGGGCCGCGGTGCCGTCGAAGGGCATCGACGGCACGAACACGCCGACCGTGACCGGCGCTGCCGCCGCGGTGGTGGCGCTTGTGGCGATCAGTGCTAAAATCAAAATTCGGCGCTTCATGGCGCCCTCCCGCCGAAGATGCGTTCCTTGGCCGCGATCCACTCGTCGAGCGCCGCGAACCGCACGCCAGCCTTCTTGGCCGCGCGCCACAGCTCGAGCGCGCGCGCCCCGTCGCCCTCGCGATCGGCGGCGATGCCGAGCCCGAGGTAGGCCTCGGGCACCCGGGTCAACACCCGCTGGAACCCGGCCTTGGCGCTGGCGAGGTCGCCCTGGGCCAGCTCGACCGCCGCCTGATCGTAGGCCAGCTCGTCGGCGCCGGCCCGCGACTCGGCCTTCTTCGCGGTCGCCAGGAACTTCTTGGCTGCCTCGGTCTGGCCGGCCCGATACGCCTGATCGGCCGCGGTCATCGCGACGACACGCACCGCGGTCGCCGCCAGCTGCTTGGTCGGCCCGCTGGCGTTGCGCTCGAGCACCGTCAGCTTGTCGACGGCGCGGGCGGCGCGCCGCGGGACCAGCCCGTCGACGAACGCGGTCAGGATCGGCACCGCCTGGGTGTCGGCCGGGGCCGGGAACGGACAGCGCAGCTTGGCGATGGCCTTGAGCTTGGCGGTCGCGCGCTCGCGGTCACCGGTCGCCACCGCGGCCAGCGCGAGATCGCAGCGGATCGCGATCGCCTGCTCGCCGCTGGCGTCGCGGGCCGCGTCCTCGAGGAAGCCGAAGGCCTTCTGGGCCTGACCCGCGCCCAGCGCGTCGATGCCAGCGGCATGCCGCGCGGTCACCAGCGCGGCCTCGAAGCCCGCGCCGCCCGCCGTGCGAGCCGGCGCCGGCACCTCGACCAGCGCCGCGACCGCGGCGGCAGGCTGACCGGCCTCGAGCTCGAAGGCCGCGCGCTCGATCGCCAGCTCGACGACCAGCGGGCCGCGCGCCAGCGGGACCGCGGCGTCGAAGGCCGCCCGCGCCGCCGCCGAATCCTTGCGCATCGCCTGCGCGCGCCCGAGGAGCATCAGCCCTACCGGCTCAGGTTCGCCCTCGACCGCGCGGGTCAGGATCGCAGCGGCGGCATCGAACCGGGACGTCGCGAGCAGCACCACGCCATAGGCGCGCCCCACCGCGGGCGTGCCCTGCACCGCGTCGGCCCGGGCCAACGCCTGTTCGGCGGCCGGCAGCTGGTCGGCCGCGATCGCGCGGGTGCCGATCACCAGCAGCGCCGCCGACAGCCGCTGCGACGCGCGCGGGGTGGCCCCGCCCACCGCCAGGGCGGCCTCGAGGTGCCCGACCGCCGCCGGCGCGTCGCCGGTCGCCAGCGCGGCGTCGCCGATCACGGTCCGCAGCGCGGCATCGTCGGGGACCGCCGCGACCACCGGCGCCAGCTCGGTCACCACCGCGGCCGCGCGCCCCGACTCCAGCAGCGCCTCGCCGCGCTCGATCCAGTAGCCGACATCGCTGTCGATCGGCGTGGGCGGGCCCAGCTGATCGAGCTCGGCCAGCGCCCCGGCGGGATCCTTGGCGAGCCGCAGCACGCGGGCCAGGCGGATCGCGTAGCGGCGACGACTCGGCTCGAGGGTGCGGGCCTGGGTGAGCGCCGCGCGCGCCGCCCGCAGATCGCCGCGCGCCGCCTCGGCCTCACCCAAGAGCGCGTAGCCGGCCGCCGTGGCCCGGTCGGCGCTGTCGAGGTAGCGATGGGCCTGGCGCAGCGCGTCCTTCACCGCGCCCAGCTCGAGCGCGCACTGGCCGTCGACGAGCCAGACCTCGGGCGGCGCGGTCGGCTCGGCCTCGAGAGCGGCGAGCAGCGGTCGCGCGGCCCGGCAGTCGATCGCCGCGGTCGACCAGGCCAGGCCCATGCGCGCGGTCAGCCACGACGGATGGCGCTGGCTCAGCCCGCGGTACAAGGCGCGGGCCTCGGGCGCACGCCGCACCCGCAGGTAGCCCTCGGCCAGATCGAGCGCGTTGCGATCGTCTTCCTTGGCGAGCCCGGGCGGACGCGACCGCCGATAGGCCTCGAGCGACGCCACCGCCGCCGGCCAGCGCTCGTGATCGGCGTAGTAGTGGCCGAGCAGCGCGTGCGCCTCGTAGCGATCGGGCGCGCGCCCCACCACGGCCTCGAGGAGCGGCACGCCCTCGTCGACCGCGCCGGCCAGCACCAGCTGGGTGCCGAGCGCGGTGAGCACGTCGTCGCTGCCAGGCGCCAGCTCGCGGGCCCGCCGCATGAGCGCGACGCCCCGAGCCGGCTCGCCGCGCGCCGCATACACCGCGGCGCGCAAGGCGTAGGTCTCGACCCGCCGCGGGTTGAGCGCGAGCGCCTGATCGAGGGCCTGAGCCGCCGCCGACAGATCGCCCGCGGTCAGCGCGGCGCGGCCCGCGGCCACCAACGCGGCGCTCTCGTCGTCGCCGTGACTCGACTGCTGGGCGTGCGCGAGCTGGGCGCCCGCCAGGCCAAGCCCGACGACGATCGCGAACCTAGTAGCGATAACCGACGCGCGCATACAGCTCCCTCCCTTCGCCGGGCAGGACGGCGATGGTGAGATCCTGCTCGGGGCGGTCGTAGTCCTCGGGGGCCGGGATCTCGGCGCGCTGGCCCAGCAGGTTGCGCACGCCGAGCGTGACGTCGAAGCCGTGCCAGCTCGGCAGGTACAGGGCGGCGTTCCAGCCGACCCAGGTCGCGGTCCGGTGATCGGGATCGGTGTCCTCGCCCTTGCGGACCAGGCGCGGCGTGATGATTTGCACCTCGCTCGACAGGTGGAACCGCTTGCCGAGGAGCGGCGTCGACGCGCCGAGCGAGCCGGTGACCTTGGGCGCGCCGACCGCGTCCTCGCCGGTGTCGTCGTTCACGTCGGTGTACGCGAAGCCGCCAAACCCGAGCCAGCCGTCGGCGTCGCGGTAGCTGCCCTCGACCTCGACGCCGGTCGAGACCAGCCCGCCAGTGTTCTGGAACTGCAGGCGCTCGGTGCCGTCGGGCAGCGCGACCGCCTCTTGCTCGACGAGGCGCTTGGCGGCCCAGCGGAAGCCCGACAGGCGCAAGGTCAGCCCGGGCTGGGGCTTGCCCCACAGCACGCCTTCGTAGCTGCGGATGGTCTCGGCCCCGATCGCCGGGTTGCCGACGAAGTCGACGCCGTCGTCGAAGAAGCCCTCGTACGCGCTCGGGTTGCGGAAGCCCTCGGCGTACAGGAGCTTGGCGCCGTAGTCGTGGTCGCTCACGAACAGCGCGGCTCGCGGCGACACCCGATCGTCGAGCGCGGAGTTGCGGTCGGCGCGCACGCCCGCGGTGAGCGCGAACCACGACAGCGGCTGGGCGTCGACCTCGGCGTAGAGGCCTTGCAGGTTGAGGTCCTTGGGGACGATCGCCGCGTTGGCCTCGTCGCCGTAGTAGAACGACCGGCTCTCGGTCGCGATGAACGTGACCTCGGTGCCGGCGGTGACGCCGAGCTTGTCGTCGTCGACAAGGGCGTAGCGACCGCGGACCTCGCCGCCGAACCAGGTCGAGTCGCCGATGTCGGTGAACGTGCCGCTGCCGTCGGCGAGCACGAGGCGATCACGGTAGCGGTAGCGGTTGGCGTAGCCGCGCGCGGTCGCCGTGAACCGCGGCGTCAGCTCGCGGGTGTAGCCGGCCTCGGTCATGAAGAGCGTGTCGGCGCTGAGGTTGTCGGGGCTGCCGACCAGCGACTCGTAGGGCGCGAAGGGCAGCTCGCGAACCCGCCGGTAGAAGCGGACCTGGCCGAACGCGCCCTCGTAGGCGCCGGCGAGGCTCATGGCCACCGCCTGCGCGCCGTCGGCGTCGATGTCCTGGCCGCCCAGCTCGTCGACGGCGAGGGTCTCACCGACCCGCCCCAGCGCGCTCACCGAGCCGCGGAGTTGGTGGTCGACGTCGCCCATCGCGAAGCCGGCCGCCGCGCTCGCGCCGAAGTTGCCGCCGGTGACCCGCCCCCACGCCCGCGGGCTCTCGGTCGAGCCCCGGGTCACCACGTTGATGATGCCGAAGAACGCGTTGGTGCCGTACACCGACGACACCGGGCCCCGGATGACCTCGATGCGCGCGATGTCGTCGATCGAAAACGGGGTGTCCCAGCCAAAGCCGGTGAACTGGTTCCACGGCTCGTTGACGGTGGCGCCATCGACCAGGAGCAACAGGCGCGTGTTGAAGTCGCCGAGCACCTGCAGGCCGCGCACGCCGACCCGGTCGGTCAGGTGATCGTCGTCGACGTACATGCCGGCGACCGAGCGCAGCGCCTCCGACACCGTGCGATAGCCCATGCGGCGCAGGCGATCGCCGGACACCACGGTGACCGCCGACGCCACGTTGCCGAGCGACTGCTCGCGCTTGGCGGCGCCGACCACCACGTCCTCTCCGAAGCTGGTCGCCGACAGCACCGCGAGGCGGGTCTGCGAGACCTCGGTCTTCTCGTCGGGCAGCGGCGGGAGATCTTCGACCTCCACCTTGGCGACGTCATCGTCGGCGTGGGCGACCCCGAGGCCCAGCGACGTCGCGAGCGCGACCAGCCACGCGGCGCCGCGCCGCACTAGCGCGCCGCTCCGACCGCGCCGGTGCGCGGCATGTGACCCAGCTCGGGCGGATCGTAGTGGCACAAGACGAAGGTGATGTCGTCGGAGGCGACGGTGCCGCCCGCGAAGGTCTCGATGGCCGACCACACGTCGTCGCGCAGCGACGGGAGCGCGCTGCCGTCGGCGGCCAGGTTGCGCCCGGTGAAGATGCTGCGCAGGCGACGGTCGCCGAACAGCTTGCCGGTCGGGGCCTCGCGCTCGACGACACCATCGGTGAAGCACACGAATAGATCGCCGGGCCGCAGCTGGATGGCGCCGCGCCGGATGTCGACCTTGAGCACGCGATCGCCCAGCGGGTTGCCGCTGGCCGCGATGATCGTGCTCTTGTCGAGGCGACGGCCCTCTTCCATGTGCAGCACGTACGGGAAGTTCTGGCCGGCGTTGGCGTAGTGGATCGTGCCGGCGTTGGGGTCGAAGACCGCAACGAACGCGGTCATGAGCAGCGCCTGCTCGCCGACGTTGCGGATCGCGGCGTCGATCGAGCGCAGCACCTGATCGGGCGACAGCAGGCGCTCGTCGGCCTCGGCCAGCGCCTCGACCGCGCCGCGCGCGGTGCTCGCGAGGATCGCCGAGTGGACGCCGTGACCGGTGGCGTCGCCGATGACGATCAACAGGCGACCGCCCGACATCTTGCGGAAGGTCCACCAGTCGCCGCCGCACGATGACGCCGGCACGCAGTGCCCGATGACCTTGAACTGGCCGTGCTCGACCAGCTCGGGCGGCGGCAACATGCCCTGCTGGACGATGCGGGCCAGCGCCAGCTCGCGCTCCATCGACGCCTTCTGGGCGTTGTCGACCATGAGCACGCCCAGGCGATCGGCCATGAAGTTGAAGCTGCGCGCGAGCACGCCGATCTCGTCGGAGCGGTGGTCGGGCGCCCGCTGCTGCAGGTCGCCACCGGCGATGCGCTCGGCGAGGCGCCCCAGCGCCCGCAGCGGGCGGCCGGTCTGGATGCCCTGGATCGCGGCCATCAGCATGCCGACCAGCAACAGGATCGCCGCGACCAGCCACACCGTCCGCATCGAGTCGCGGGCTCGTTGATCGGCGCTGGCGATCGCCCGGTACAGCTCGGCGTCGAGGTCGGCGGTCGAGACGCCCAGGCGGAGCTGGCCGACGATCTGATCACCCACGCGGATGGCGCTGGCGTAGATCCAGTCGGGACGATCGTCGGCGACGCGGCGGTGCTCGATCGCGCCGCCGGCGGCAGCACGAGGAAAGTCGGTGAAGTCGGCCTGGGGTGCGCCTGGGGTACTCGCGACCAGCTGGCCACCGTCGGAGCCGACCGCGATCCACTGGATGCGCGGGTAGTCGCGGACCGTCGCCGCGACCAGCGGGCCGACCTCGCTGTAGGCCTGCTGGCCCATCGGAATCGCGGACGCGGTGGCGACGTTTTTCGCCAGCAGCTCGGATTCGCGGACGATGGCTTGTTCGCCTGCGGTGCGGCGCGCGTTGGCGTCGTCCCGGGCGAGCGCGGCGATCGTGCGCTGTCCGTACCAAGCCGAGCAGGCGACCGCGGCCGCCACCACGATCGAGGTGGTGAGCATCAGCTTCACCGACAGCGGGATGCCGGCGCGGTGGAGTGCGGTCACCTGGCTATGCTCGTCGAGCTTGGCGAGGCGTGTCAACCGCCGGCGGCCGGCCTACGACCGGCCCGCTGGGCGCGCTCCACCGCGATAGTGAACGCACGTTCAAGTAGGTCGGCCGGACCATTGCCTTCGAGCAAGCGCAGCGCGGTCGCGATCGCCTCGATGGTCGAGACCATGCCCTCGGCGGGCGCGGCGCGCAGCCGCTCGGCCGCTGGCACCGGCGCGAGCGCCATCATCGGCAGGCCCCGAAGGTAAGGAAGTCGCTGGCGCATCCGGCGAGCTTGTCGCCAGGTCGCGTCGAGAAAGACCAACGTCTTGGGTGGCACCGGCGGCGCCGAGGTCCAGGCCGGTCCGTCGGGGAACACCAGCCACGTGCCGTCGCCGAGCGCCGGGCCCTCGGGTCCGCAATCGGGCCCCGACACGTCGTGGAGGATGCTGTCGGGCATCGCGAGGTGCGCGAGGCGGCCCGAGTTGCTCGACCGTGTGCGCTCGGTGTAATGACGGAGGATCACCACCCGCGTGCGCGTCGACACCGGGCCCAGCGCGTCGAGGTCGGCGCACAGGCACAGCTCACGTCGGTACACGCAGCGCGGGCACCGGGTCGGATCGAGCGGCGTCGGCTCCCCGGCCGGTTGGTCCATCGCGCTCGTGTAGCACGACAGATCGCGACACCGATGTCGCGACTCGCGGTCGCAGCGCCGACACCGGTTGATAGAAGTCGCGCCTTTGGCGATGGCACCATCGTTGCTGAAATGGTCGACATGCGCCGCCCCGCCCTCCTCGCCTTCGCCCTGCTCGCCCTGACCACCGCTTCGTCGACGGCGCACGCCGACGGAACCTACTTCTCGCTCGGCATGGGCCCGGGCGAGATCACCGACCAGCTCGGCCAGTACGCCACCGACAGCTTCGGCGCACGCATCGCGGTCGGCCACCGCATCGGCCACCTCGCGTTCGAGGGCTACCTCGCGCCCGAGGACGCCGATCGCAGCGGCGACGGCGCGTACTCGACGGTCTCGCTGTTCCGCGTCGGCGTCGACGCCAAGTACATCCTGCCGATCAGCGACAACTTGCAGGTCTACGTGCGCGGTGGCCTGTCGAAGCTGTCGGCGACCATCGGCGATAGCTACGAGAGCCGCGTCGTGGCGCAGGACTACAGCGGGCGCGGCCTCGGTGGTGGCGCCGGCGTGCAGCTGCGCGGCAAGGTGCGCGCGCTGGGCTTTTTGTACTGGCCGCTGTTCTTCGTGCCGGCCGGCCCCAAGGTCAACGCGGCGATCTTCGCCGAGCACGGCGTCGACTTTTACCGCCTGCACCGCGAGGTCGGCCCCGCCAACTCGATCGACGCCCGCATCACGCGCCTGACGATCGGGTTCAACGTCGGCGCCGACTTCTAGCCTGCCAGCCGCGCCGGCCCGGCGAGGCTGTGGTGCTGCGGCAACAGTGCGCGCAGCCTGCGTCAGGTCGGCGCGCGCAAGCCGGCGCAACGACGTGGCCAGCTGTTGGTGCAAACCTTGCGGAGGCACCCGCGGTGCGCCTCCTGTCGTCGTGCGTCGCGATCGTGGTCGTCGGCCTCCTCGCCTCGGTGGCCCACGCCGGCTCAGGGGCGCTGGTCCCGCCGATGCGCATCGACCTCGGGCCGGCGATGTCGAAGCTCGCGCCGATGCCCGGCTTCCAGCTGGTCGCCGGAGTGCACTGGGCCAGCCTGACGCCCAGCCCGCGCGCCAGCATCGACGTCGGCATCGGCATGATCGGCACGCTGCGCCGATCGTCGGACCAGGCGGAGGCCGGCGCGCCGAGCAACGCCCGCGCCGTCGAGCCCGCGCCGCTGTCGCTCATCGGCGGCTACCTCGAGGTCGCGACCCGCACCAACGGCAACGGCTGGTGGCGCACCTGGGTCGGCTCGCGCCTCGAGTCGGGGCGCGCCAGCCAAGACGGGCTCGGTCACGCCTTCGTCGGCGTCGCGACCCGCATCTCCACCGAGGCCTACCTCACGGCCGCCGGCGGTGGTGGCGGCGGCGGCCTCGTCGTCGGTGCCCTCGCGATCGGCCTCTACGCCGAGGTCGCCGCCCGCCGCTTCGACTCGCTGGGCAACGACGTCGGCGTCTCCGCCGGCCTGTCGATGCGCATCCCGCTCATCATCGAGTGACCTCGCCGCGGTAGAAGCGGTCGAGCTGGGCGAACAGATCGGGCGCCTTGTCGCGCATGAGCTTGGGGCGCTCGAAGTAGACCTCGCTCGCCACCGCGAAGAACTCGGCCTCGTTGGTCGCGCCGTAGTCGCGCAGCCAGGTGCGCACGCTGGGGTCGTCGGCGCGCAGCCGGGTGAAGTAGGACTGCATCACCAGCGCCCACGGGCGGTAGTGGTCGTGGGCGCGCAGCTCGGGCGTGCCGTCGAAGCGGCCGTCGGTAACGTCGAGGACGTGGGCGAGCTCGTGGGTCGCGGTGTCGTGACCGTCTCGCTCGTTGCGCAGCCCACCGACCACCGCGTCCCAGGCCAGCACCACCACGCCGACCCGACCGTGGGCCTCGCCGAGGATCGCGGTGTCCCCGTCGGGATGACGGTACGCGCCCGGGTACACCACGATCTCGCTGACCGCGTCGTAGCGGTCGACCTCGAGGTGCAGGACCAACCGCGCCGCCGCCGCCACGATCGTCACCCGCACCGCCTCGTCGATCTCCATGCCGCCGGCCGCGATGAAGGTCTTCTCGTGGAGGATGACCTGCATGTCGCCGTGCAGCTTGGCGAGCTCGGCCTCGGACAGCCGCGCGGCGAACGGCGCGTTGCGCTCGAGGATCGCGGCCCAGGTCGCCGGCACCGGCTCGCGGCGGAGCGCGCGTCGACGACGCTGACGGAACCAGCCGAACACGCCGCCACGGTAGCTCGCCGCGGCGAGGCTCGCCCCGGCTGGCGGTTCGAATCGACCAGCAGCCTTTTCCTGACTGACTGTGGATACACTCCGTGCCGTGACCCGCGCGCTCGTCCTCTCGTCGTTCCTCGCCGCGTCACTCGCGGCCTGTTTCAATCCGTCCTACGACGAGCCGCTGTGCGACGAGCAGCGCCGGTGCCCCGCGGACCTCGCCTGCAACGCCGATGGCGTATGCGTGGCCACGCTCGCCCCCGACGCCAGGGCGCTCGACGCCAGCGGGCTCGACGCTGACAGCGACGCCGTCGACGCACCGACCGACGGGTTCGCCACCGACGCCACCGACGCCACCGACGCCACCGACGCCACCGACGCCACCGACGCCACCGCCGCCACCGACGCCACCGACGCCACCGACGCGTCGCCGATCGTCGAGGACATCGACGCGTCGCCGATCGTCGAGGACATCGTCCACCTGCGCGCCATCGACGAGGCGCTCGGCACTGGCGATCTGACGGTGACCGGCACACTGACCATCGTCACCGGCTCACCGCCCACCTCGAACCCGGCGCTGCCGAGCGGCGTGACGATGTCCGTCGTCCCGCAGGACGGGCCCGGCTCGTCGGTGGTCGTGTTGCGGGTCCGCAACCTGACGATCGAACCGAGCGCCACCCTGCGCGCGACCGGCCTCTTTCCGCTCGTGATCGTCACCGAGAGCGCGACGGTGAGCGGCTGGATCGACGTCGCCGCGGTTGGCTCGACGCCGGGCGCTGGGATGGGTCCGCCGCTGGGAGATCCCGGCGTCGGCGGCAACGGGAGCCACGGCGGCAACTTCGCCGATTCCGGCGGGGGTGGTGGCGCGTTTGGTACATGGGGCGGCGACGGTGGCGACTCGAATCCGGTGCCGGGCGGGCCCGGGGGAGTGGCTCACGGCGTCGCTTCGCTCGACGTGCTCGAGCCCGGGTCGAGCGGTGGCGCCTCGTATTTTCCGTCGGGCAGCAACAACTGCACGCGCGGCAACCCGGGCGCGGCGGGCGGCGCGGTCCAGCTGTATGCCCGGACCTCGATCATGATGAGCGTGGACCGCGGCGGCATCACGGCGGGCGGTGGCGGCGGCCGGGGCGGCGATGCGTGTGACAATCCTTTCAACTGGCTGGCGGGCCACGGCGGCGGGTCGGGCGGCGCGATCTACTTGCAGGCGCCCACCGTCGTCGCAGGGTTGCTCCTCGCTAACGGCGGCGGTGGCGGCAGCGGGGGCGGCGGCAACGGCAACGGTCGCGCCGGTGGGGACGCCGCACGCGCGTCCCGCGGCGGCACCGGCGGATCACCCAGCGGCCAGTACAGCTACGAGGGCGGCGAGGGCGCCTCGTCGGCCATCCCAGCGCGCGCCGGCAGAGACTCGAATGACAATGGCTACGGCAACGGCGGTGGCGGCGGTGGCGGCGTGGGGCGCATCCATATCCGCTCGCACAATCCGCCAACGATGGGCAACACCAGCCCGGCCCCGACCACGTCCACCTACTGAGTCACGGCGGGCACTCGGCGACCGGCGCGGGCAGCGTTCCGGTCGACGGGTCGTACGGGATCGCCGCGAAGGTCGAGCCATCCGCGGAGTACGGCCCGACGGTGCCAGTGACGGTGCCGCACACGAAGCTGGGCGACTGGACCGTGGCCTCGAGCTGGTTGTCGATGGACACGGCGAAGTTCGCCGGATTGGCCTCTCCCGGCAGCTGGCCGACGAGGTGAATCGAGAACATCGAATCGCCGACAGCGACGTTGGTGGTGTCGGTGAGAGGCGCGCCGACCGGGAGACGATCGGGCGAGTCAGGCGCGCGATTGTACGTGGTCAGTGGCTGGTAACTGCCCGTCAGCATGTCGTGGGCTGGGCTCAGCTGCCAGTCCACCCTCAGCTGCACGAAGGCGCCCGGCGCGATCGGCTTGGGATCGATCGCGAGCAACCAGGTCCCGGGGAGGTTCTCGACGGTGCCCGTGGCCATCGCGTCGCTCGGCAGCTCCATCGCGTCGATGATCGTCTGCTGGGCGTCGCCGTTGGCGGCGGCGTCGACCTCGCTACCCACGCAGACTTGATTTCGGCACACCAGCGTCGCCGGGCAGGTCCCACCCGGTCCGCAGGTCGGCTCGTCGTAGCTCGGGTTGAAGCAGGCACCGACCATCGCGGCAATACCTGCCATAATCAACGGCCGGGCCATGGCAGGACGCCACCGACGACCACCATCGCGCCGCCGCCTCGTGGCGCCAGGCTCACTGTCGTCGACTCGTGGCCACGGGCTCGACCCAGGAAGTACAAGGTCGCGCCGCCCGCGACCAGCACGCCGCCGGCCGCGACCGCGATGATCAGGTTGCGATTGGCAGCTTCGCCGTCGTCGACCATCGACGGATCGTACGGCGCATTGTGCTGCGACAGGTCGTCGGAGATCGACCTTGCCTTCAACCCGAACACCAGGCCGACGCCCAGCGACGCCACGCCGACGCCGCCGGCCACCAGCCCAGCCAGGCGTAGCGGCTTGCCGCGATCACGCGTCGCGGCGATCCGCGTCGGCTCGGTCGGCGCAGTCCGCGGGTCGTCGACGACCAGCGGGCTCGCCGCGGCCGCGCGCTCCGCCGCCTGTCGAGCCGCCTCGGCGCGCCGAGCGTCGTCCTTGGCCTGCGCGGCCTGCGCCGCTTGGACCCGCGCTGCATCCGCCGCGGCGGTCTCGGTCGCGGCTTCGCTCTCGAGCGTGGACAGCCACTTCGCCGCGGTGGCCGCCTCCGAGCCCTTGGGCGAGGTCGCCAGGAACTGCCGGTACACCGCGATCGCCTGGTCGCGATGGCCGGCGAGCCGGTGAGCCTGGCCCTGATTGAACAGCATGATCGGATGCGGGATCAGCGCGTAGGCCTTGCCGTACATCTCGAGCGCGGTCGGGTAGTCGCCGGCGTCCTGCGCGGCCAAGCCGGCGTCGACGTAGCTCTTCGCGATCTTCTTCTTGCCGGCCTCCGACATCGGGGCTGGCTGGGCCACCACCGACGTGACCGGCGCAACCAACGCGAGCGCGACGACCAGCGCCGCAGACATTCGTACACGCATGACGCCGAGCCTACACCACGGTCAGTGCGCGACCGCCAGCAGCCGGTCGACGACCAGGCGCGCCCGGTGGGCCTCGCCACGCACGGTGATGCACGGCACCTGCCGCGCCGTGAACATCTGCTCGAGCCAGCCGGCCTCGACGCCCTGCTCGAGCATGCTGGCGTCGATGACCGCGGCGTCGGGCAAGGTGCCCGCGTCGGCGAGGCGGATGAGCGTGCCGGGGTCGGTGCAGGGCGCGACCGCGTAGCCAGCGTCGGCGAGCGCCCGCGTGATCGCCTCGAGCCGCGGCATCGACGCGCCGACCAGCACCGTGCGCGTGGTGCGGCGCTCGACGCGCGCCAAGAAGCGCTGCCAGCGCACGCCGTCGCTCTCGGACAGGTCGAGGACCGCCAAGCCCGCGCCCGGCGACAGCCCGCGCGCCGCGGCCTCGGCGGTGGTGATGACGCGGACCACCCGGGCCTGCAGCTCGATCGCCGGGTCGCCGACGTCGACCGGGATCGTGACCGCGAGCCGCGCGCCGATCGCGAGCTGGGGCGCGCCGACGAACAGCCCGCCGCTCGACACGTCGAGGGCGTCGACGTGGCGGGCCGGCCCGCCACCCAGCTCGACCGGCCACCGCATCGGGAAGCGCATCGACGCCCGCGGCGGCGGCGGCTTGATCACCACGCCCCGCCGGCGCGCCTCCTGCAGCAGCTCGATCAGCTTGGCGCGCGCCGGCGACCCGTCGCTGGAGAACCGCACCGCGAAGCCCGACGAGCCGGTGGTGGTGGCGTCGCGCGCGGTCGTGACGTGATAGACGCTGCCGCGCACCAGCGCCGAGCGCTCGTCGAGATCGAGCGCCACGTGGACGACGTCGCCGATGCGCGGCGGCGCGCCGGTCACCAGGTACGCCCCGCGCGCCGACAGCGAGCGCAGCCGGGCCGGCGACCAGTGACCGCCGCGCAGGAACCGGACGCCGACCGCGTGGGCCGCGCCCGCGTCCGACGAGGCCCGGGGCGGCATCGGCTCGGTGTCGCGTCCACCGCGCAGGCTCACCGTCGCAGCGCGGGCGCGCGGGGCCCCCTCGACCGCAGCCGCCCCCGGCCCCACGCTGGGCGGCGCCGACGGTGGCAACGACGGTCGGCGTGGCCGGCCCAAGCCCATTTCGGTCAGGCGCACGCCGACCCGCGGGGTCGGTGGCAAGGCCGGCGGTTCGCGCAGCGGATCGACCGCGGTGACCGGCGCGGGCCGACGGGCCTCGCTGGCGGTGCCGATCGCGACCGGGGACTCGATCGACAGCGCCGGGCCGGTACCGCGCGCGCCCGCCTTCGGCGTCGAGGTTCGGGCCCGCAGCGCCGTCATCGCCTCGGCCACGCCGGTGCAGTCGACCGCCACCACCTCGTAGCTCGCCAGATAGCTGGCGTAGAACGCACGCCGGTCGCCCTCGCCCATCCGGATCGGGTCGATCACCGCCACGCCGCTCGCCACCACCCGCCCGATCCAACGCCCGCGATCGCTGCCCGGCCGCAGCGACACCCCGACCAGCGCCACGTCGGTCGACGGTCGAAAGTACAGCTCCACTTGCGCGATCGACGGGTCGTCGAAGCGCTCCCACGCGCGGGTCAGCGCCTGCGAACGCGCGCCGTCGACCACCAGGAAGATCGCGGAGGCGTTGTCCATCACCTTATATAGACAGCACTACCCATTCCCCGCCGGACCGACGTAAGCAGGCACACGCGCGCCAACCCGTGGTCGAATGATCGCCAGCCCTTCCCTCGAGCGAGCTGGAGCCTCCTCGCGGCAAAATTGCCGCGCGCGATCATGGCCGCTTCGCCACGGCGAACCGCGGAGATTTCCAGCAGTTCGGCGCCCGGCACCTCGGGACCTCCCCGAGTTGCGAACTTGCCCTCTTGCGGCCGGGGCATAGAGTAGCCGCCATGAGTGGGAAGACGCCGACGGCCAGGATCATGCCTCTGCTCCCCTTGCGGGACATCATCGTGTTTCCCCACATGGTCGTGCCGCTGTTCGTGGGCCGGGAAAAGTCGATCAGCGCGCTCGAAGAGGCGATGGCCGGCGACAAGGAGCTGGTCCTCGCCGCCCAGCGCAAGGCCAAGACCAACGAGCCGCGCGAGGAGGACATCTTCGGCGTCGGCACGCTCGGCCACATCATCCAGCTGCTCCGCCTACCCGACGGCACCGTCAAGGTGCTCGTCGAGGGCAAGTCCCGCACCACGATCACCCGCTTCGAGTCGAGCACGCCGCACTTCTCGGTCGAGGTGGCGCCCATCGTCGAGCCCGACGAGCGCTCGGTCGAGCTGGCGGCCTTGGTGCGCTCGGTCCAAGGCGTGTTCGAGACCTACGTGAAGCTCAACAAGCGCATCCCGCCCGAGATGCTGATGAGCGTGCAGACCATCGAGGAGCCCGGCCGCCTCGCCGACACCATCGTCGCGCACGTGACGCTCAAGCTCAAAGACAAGCAGGAGCTCCTCGAGACCGCCTCTCCGACCCGTCGCCTCGAGCGCCTCTACGAGCTGATGCAGGCCGAGATCGAGATTCTCCAGGTGGAGAAGAAGATCCGCACTCGCGTCAAGAAGCAGATGGAGAAGTCACAGAAGGAGTACTACCTGAACGAGCAGATGCAGGCCATCCAGAAGGAGCTGGGTGACCGCGACGAGTTCAAGAACGAGATCACCGAGCTCGAGGCGAAGATCAAAGCCAAGAAGATGAGCAAGGAGGCCAAGGATCGCTGCCTCAAGGAGCTCAAGAAGCTGAAGATGATGTCGCCGATGTCGGCGGAGGCCACGGTCGTCCGCAACTACATCGACTGGATCGTCGCGCTGCCCTGGGACGACAAGACCGAGGATCGCCACGACATCGCCGAGGCCGAGCGCATCCTCGAGGAGGAGCACTACGGCCTCACCAAGGTCAAGGAGCGCATCCTCGAGTACCTCGCCGTGCAGACGCTGGTCGAGCGGCTCAAGGGCCCGATCCTGTGCCTGGTCGGCCCGCCCGGCGTCGGCAAGACCTCGCTGGCCCGCTCGATCGCGAACGCCACCGGCCGCAAGTTCGTGCGGCAGTCGTTGGGCGGGGTGCGCGACGAGGCCGAGATCCGCGGCCACCGCCGCACCTACATCGGCGCGCTGCCCGGCAAGATCGTCCAGTCACTCAAGAAGGTCGGCGCCAACAACCCGGTCTTCCTCCTCGACGAGATCGACAAGATGGCGATGGACTTCCGGGGCGACCCGGCGGCCGCGCTCCTCGAGGTCCTCGACCCCGAGCAGAACAACACGTTCAACGACCACTACCTCGATCTCGACTACGACCTCTCGGACGTCATGTTCATCACGACGGCCAACAACGCGCACTCGATCCCGCTGCCGCTCTACGACCGCCTCGAGATCATCGAGCTGCCCGGCTACACCGAGTGGGAGAAGATCGCGATCGCGCGCCAGTACCTCATCGCCAAGCAGAGCGAGAACAACGGCATCAAGGGCGTCGCGGTGACGTGGAGCGACGAGGCGCTGGTGCAGATCATCCACCGCTACACCAAGGAGGCCGGCGTGCGCGCCTTCGAGCGCGAGATCGCCACGGTGAGCCGCAAGATCGCCAAGGAGTGGCTGTCGGCTGGCAAGCCTGAGGGCGCGAGCTACGAGGTCACGCCCGACACGCTGTCGAAGTACCTCGGCGCCGAGAAGTACCGCGAGTCGCGGCGCGAGGGCACCGACGAGATCGGCCTCGCCAACGGCCTGGCCGTGACGATGTTCGGCGGCGACCTGCTGCCGGCCGAGGTCACCGTCGTCCCCGGCAAGGGCAAGGTCACGCTCACCGGCAAGCTCGGCGACGTCATGCAGGAGAGCGCGCAGGCCGCGATCAGCTACCTGCGCTCGCGCGCCGACAGCTTCGGCCTCGCCAAAGATTTCCAGAACAAGGTCGACATCCACGTCCACTTCCCCGAGGGCGCGATCCCCAAGGACGGCCCCAGCGCGGGCATCGTCATGGCCACCGCCATGGCGTCGGCGCTCATGCGAGTGCCGGTGCGCCAGAACATCGCCATGACCGGCGAGGTGACGCTGCGCGGGCGCGTGCTCCCCATCGGGGGCCTCAAGGAGAAGATCCTCGCCGCCCACCGCGCCGGCGTCACGACCGTGATCTACCCCGACGACAACACGCGCGACCTCAAGGACATCCCGGCCGCCGTGCTCGCCCAGCTCACCGTCATCCCCGTGAAGCACATGGACGAGGTCTTGCGCATCGCGCTCATGGTCGCCAACCCCGACGAGTTCCTGCGCGAGCCGTCCATCGTCGTCGACTGGCGCTCCCACGAGGTCCCCATCGACCCCGCCGCGGCCCACTAGCACCCTGGTGGACATGAGTCCTCGACGCGACGCAACCCACCCTACGCTCGCACGAGTATGATTTCGGCAACCTTTCCGCGACGGGCATGACGAGGCGCGCCGCGCACCGTCCGTCAGCGTCAGCTCCGGGTTGGAGGCAGCAGCGCGAAGCTGGTGCGAAGCATCGCGCCAGTGCGGGCCGACCTCGGACGAAGCTTGTCAGACGCGCCGTGAGGGACGCCGCGCCAGGCGCCGGACGTGGCGTCGTTCATGAGTGGTCGAGCATAACGCGCCGCGCGTGGCGATGATTCACCCGAACCCGCGCGGCTCCTCAACGGAACGGGCTGGTCGGCACCGGCGCCGGCGGCGGCCCGCCCAGCCGATGGGCGAGCGCGTGCGCGTGCCCCAGCACGTCGGTCAGCTCGGGTAGCCCGCGGCGACGCAACGCGACGGCGACGACGACCTGATCGTCGGACACGCTGACCCGACCCAGGCGCCGATCGATGGCGAGCTCGTGGACCGCCGGCGCTCGCCCCAGCGGCCGGGCCAGCTCGACGTGGAAGCTCGCCACCGTCGTGCCGCCGTCCGCGCCGAGCGAGGTCGTCACCCGACAGCCGTCGAGCACGCCCGACAGCCCGAGCCCGCACGGCGTGTAGCGCAGGCCCAGCGCCGCTGCAGCGGCGACGAAGCGCGGCGCGACCCACGCCAGCGCCGCCGCCACCGGCACCCGCGCCGCGGCGTCGTCGAGGAGCGCGGCCAAGGCGATCACCCGATCGACCCCGGCCAACAGCTCGGCCAGCGGGTCGTCGATGGGCAGCTGCGCGGTCACGCCGCGATCGTCGACCTCGAGCTGCAGGTGGGCGAGCCCGCGCATGCGATCGCCGGGCCCGCCGGCCAGGAGCGCCGTCGCGCGCGGTCGCGATCCCTCGCCGCGCAGCCACAGGCCGTCGACCTCGACGAGGAGGCGATGACGGAACGGCGCGCCGGTCAGCTGCGTGAGCACGTCGAGCCCGAGGTCGCGCGGTTGGGCGGCGACCACCCGCACCGGCAGCTGCGTCGTCGACGGCCGCTCGGCCCCGACGAAGACCTGGTACGCGCCGACCCGACCCGCCGCGCGCTCGCCGCGAGGTTGCCCGCCGCGATCGGGCCGCCGCGCGATCGGCGCCAGGCCCAGCGCCGCCGCCAGCGCGCGGATTGGCGCGCTCACCAGCCCGCGGTCTTCGACGGGCCGAGCGCCACGCGCATGATCGCGAGTAACGCGTCGACCAGGAGGTCGCGCACCGCGGCGCGGGCGGGAGCCCGCCGGGCCAGCCACTCGAGGCTGGCGGCCTCGACGAAGCCGATCCAGCCGCGCACCGCGATCACCACCAGCGGCGCGTCGTGCTCGGTGACCGCCGCCAGCGGCGTGCCCTCGCTGCGCGCGAACAACCGCTGCACGAACGCGGCGCGCACGTTCTCGAGGACGAGGGCGACCTCGGGATCCGAGCCGATGCCGCCGCGCATGAGCGCGAGGACCGCCCGCGCGTGCGACGACATGTGATCGAAGTAGGCATCGAGCCCGGCCCGGATGCGCTCCACCGGCGGCAGCTCGGGCTTGGCGGCCTGCGTGGTGCGCTCGATCAGCTCGGCCGCGGTCGCCCGCAGCCCGGCCAGGTACAGGTCGCGCTTCGTCGGAAAGTAGTGATAGAGCAGGCCCTTGGAGATGCCGGCGCCGCGCGCGATATCGTCGATGGACACCTCGTCGTAGGGCCGATCCGAGAACGCCTGCAGCCCGAGCGCGAGCAGCTGGGCCCGGCGCGCGTCGTTGTCGAGGCGGATGCGCCGTCCGACCCGCCGGGGCGGCGGCGTCGCGCGCGCGACCATCTTGCCGGCGGCCTTGCCCACCGCGAGACGCTTGCTGACGCGCGCCAGGGCCATCGCGGATGGATACGCGCGACCGCGGCCGGATGCAACCCGACGGTTTTGCTATTGACTCCTGGTCAATAGCGAGCCAGAGTGAGCGGGCAATGACGAACCTCGCCTCGACGTTGCCGTCCTCCTCGCCGGCTCCGGCGGTCCAGCGCCCCGTGATCGCGCCGCGCAAGGGCCCCAAGGAGTTCACCGCGGTGCCCAGGCACTGGTTCGGTGGCTTCCCGGTGCCGACCCATCTGGTGAACGGCGTCAATCTGCTCTTCCCCGCCGGGGAGCGCTTCTTCGTGCGCTCGGTCTATCACTACCTCGACCAGCTCGAAGACCCGGCGCTGCGCGCGGCGGTGCGCGGCTTCGGCTCGCAAGAAGGCCGCCATGCCAAGTCGCACGAAGACTTCTTCGCGACCTTGCGCGCCCAGGGCTACTCGATCGATCGCTTCCTCGCGTTCTACGAGTGGGTCTCCTACAACCTGCTGGAGCGGCTGTCGCCCCCGGCGCTGCGGCTGGCGACCACCGCGGCCGCCGAGCACTACACCGCGATCCTGGCCGCCGGCACCGCGGGCGACGTGCCGCTGCACCTCGCGCACCCGGCGCTGCGCCAGCTCCTGTACTGGCACGCTGCCGAGGAGATCGAGCACAAGTCGGTCGCCTACGACGTGCTCCAGCAGGTCAATCCGTCCTATGCGTTGCGGGTCGCCGGGCTGGGCGTCGCCACGACGATGCTGGTGTCGATGTGGGCGATCGCGACCGTGTCACTGTTGCGGCAAGACGGCCTCTCGCTGCCCGCGGCCGGGCGCCTCCGCCGCCAGACCCGCGCGAAGTTCGCCATCGAGCCCATCGTCAAGCGAGTCTTTCTGCGCGGCATCCGCAAGTACCTGCGCCGCGATTTCCACCCCGATCACGACGACAACTATCACCTCGCGGCCGAGCTCTTGGCCCGCGCCGAGGCCGCCCGTCTCGAGGCGGCTGCTATGGTCGAGTCATGAACCTGCGCGACTCGCTGTGTGTGGTCACCGGCGCGGGCAGTGGCATCGGCCGCGCCACCGCCACCGCGTTGGCCCGGCGCGGCGCCCGCGTCGTGATCGCGGACCTCGACGGCGCCCGCCTCGCCGAGGTGACCCGCGAGCTGGGCGACGCGGTCGTGCTGTCGCGCCAGGTCGACGTCGGCGATCGGGCCCAGGTCGCCGACCTCGCGGGCGCGGTCCACGCGATCCAGCACGGCGTCGACGTGCTGGTCAACAACGCCGGCGTCGGTCAGGAGGGCGGGATTCTCGACACCACCCTCGACGACTGGGACTTCACCCTGCGCGTGAACCTGATGGGCGTCGTCTACGGCTGCCACTACTTCGTCCCGGCGATGGTCGCGCGCGGCCGCGGTCACGTCGTCAACCTGTCGTCGGTGCTGGGCTACTACGCGACGCCGCGCGTGATCGCGTATCAGGCCAGCAAGTTCGCGGTACACGGCCTGACCTTGTCGATGCGCGCCGAGCTGGCCGGCTCGGGCGTGAACGTGACCGCGATCTGCCCCGGCATGATCGCGACGGCGATCATCGACCGCACCCGCTTCGCGGGCAGCGCCGCCGAGACCGCCCGGGCCCGCGTCGCCGACGTGTTCCAGCGCCGCGGCGAAAAGCCGTCGGTGGTGGCCGAGGCCATCCTCGGCGTCGTCGGCAAAGACGTCGCGGTCCGCCCGGTCGGCCGCGACGCCTGGGCCGGCTGGGGCGTCTCGCGCCTGGTGCCGCGCTTGGGCGACCGCATCGGCAAGGCGATCGCCGGCCGCCTGAAGCAGGCGCGCAAGGACTGACGGCGCGACCGCACGGCGTAAGGGCCCGCGAATGAACAAGTCGACCGTTCTCGCGGCCGATCCATCCCGACTGGCTGCGTTGCCGGTTCTGGTCCTCGGGTCACATCCGTCGAGGATGCGCCCCTGCGGTCCTCACCGTCGCCTTGCCCTCCGGGCGCCTCGACCCCGAGCATCGATCGACTTGCGGCCGATCCATCCCGACTGGCTGCGTTGCCGGTTCCGGTCCTCGGGTCACCTCCGTCGAGGATGCTCCCCTGCGGTCCTCACCGTCGCCTTGCCCTCCGGGCGCCTCGACCCCGATCATCGATCGACTTGTCCATTCGCGGGCCCTAAGCTCGTCGGCGATGGCCGATCCGTCGCTCTACAACGAAGACCTCGCGCCGGTGCCGCAGGCCCGGCGGACCTGGAACCTCTGGCACATCGCCGCGCTGTGGGTCGGCATGGCGATCTGCGTGCCGACCTACACCATGGCGTCGAGCCACGTCGCCGCCGGCATGAGCGCGTGGCAGGCGATCGGCGTGGTCGCGCTGGCCAACCTGATCGTGCTCGTGCCGTTGATGGCCAATGGCCACCCCGGCACGAAGTATGGCATTCCTTTTCCGGTGCTGGTGCGGGCGTCATTCGGGGTGCGGGGCGCCAACCTGCCGGCGCTGCTGCGCGCGCTCGTCGCCTGTGGCTGGTTCGGTATCCAGTGCTGGTTTGGCGGGCTCGGGCTGTGGGCCACCGCGTCGGCGGTGATGCCGAGCGTGGGCATCCCCGACGTGACCTCGTCGCTGCTCGGCGTCGACACTGCGCCGCTCCTGTGGTTCGGCGTGTTCTGGCTGATCTGTGTCTATTTCATTTGGAATGGCATGGAGTCGATCAAGTGGATGGAGGCGCTGTCCGCGCCATTTCTGCTGCTGATCGGACTGGCACTCTTGGGCTGGGCCATCGTCCGCGGCGGTGGGCTGGGCCACGTCATGTCGCAACCGGCGACGCGGCCGCTGTCGGAGACCTTCGCCGTCGCGCTCACGTCGGGCGTGTCGTTCTGGGCCACGCTCGCGCTCAACATCCCCGACTTCTCGCGCTTCGCCCGCTCGCAGCGCGACCAGGTGATCGGCCAGGCCATCGCGATGCCGACCGCGATGACGGCGTTCGCGTTCATCGGCGTCGCGGCGACCGCGGCCAGCGTCATCGTGTTCGGCGTGCCGATCGGCGACCCCACCGCGCTGGTGACCCGGTTCGACAGCAAGCTCGTCGTCGGGCTCGCGATGTTCGGCCTCGCGCTGGCGACGCTGTCGACCAACATCGCGGCCAACGTGGTGTCGCCGGCCAACGACTTCGCCAACCTCGCGCCGTCGAAGATCAGCTATCGCACCGGCGGCATGATCACCGCGACGATCGGCCTCTTGATGTTCCCGTGGCTCATCCTCAAGAACCTCGGCAGCTACATCTTCGTCTGGCTGGTCGGCTACGGCGTGCTGCTCGGGCCGATCGGCGCGATCATGATGGTCGACTACTTCCTGATCCGGAAGACCGAGCTGGCCGTCGACGATCTGTACCGACGCGGCGGGCAGTACGAGTACGCCGGCGGCATCAACCCCCGGGCCCTGATCGCGTTCGCCTGCGGGGTCGCGCCGTGTGTGCCCGGCTTCGTGGTCGCGGCCGCCCACCTGGCGCCGGCGTCGGTGCCGGCGATCTTCAACACGCTCTACACCTGGGCCTGGTTCGTCTCGTCAGGCGTCGCCGGCGCGATCTACTGGCTCACGATGCCGCGCCCGTCCTCGTGATCGCCGCTACCCGCGGCTGGGCACCGGCGGCAGCTCGGGTGAGCTGGGGCGCCGCGGCGGCGCGAGCGTGAAGGCCCGGCGCAACCAGCCGGTCACCCCGGCGTCGGTCAAGCGCGGACCGGCCGAGCCCGGCCCCCGATGACCAACACCACCGCCGCGACCACCAAGGGTGCCGCAATCAACGTCGCGCCGGTGAGCGGCTCGCTGACCAACACCACGCCCAGCACCACCGCCAGCACCGGGTTGACGAACGCGTAGCTGGTCGCGACCGCGGGCCGGGCGTTGCGCAGCAGCCAGGCGTAGGCGGTGAATCCCACCAGCGAGCCGAGGACGATGAGGTACCCCAGCGCCACGATCGAGCTCGTCGTCGGTGCGACCGGCCAGTGCTCGCCGCGCGCGACGCCGGTGATGGCGAGCGCGAGTCCGCCGGCCAGCTGCTGGCTGGCCGCCGCGCCCAACCCCGGCGCCGACGGCAACTTCTTGGACAGCAGCGAGCCCAGGGCCCAGGCCGCCGGCGACACGCACAGGATCGCGGCGGCCGACGGCGACGCCGACAGCTCGGCGCCGCTCACCAGCACCACCACGCCGGCCACGCCGAGCCCGACGCCGAGCCACTCGCGCCGGGTCGGGCGCTCGCCCACCAGCGTCGAGAAGATCGCCATCCACAGCGGCATGGTCGCGCACACCAGCGCCGCCACGCCCGACGTCACCTCGACCTCGGCGACCGCGACCAAGCCGTTGCCTCCCACGAACAGCAGCGCGCCGGTCGGCAGCGCGGCCAACCACTGGCGTCGGGTCGGCCACGGGGTGCCGGTCGCGCGCGCGATGAGCAGGAGGAGGCCGCCGGCCAGCGTGAAGCGCACCGCGCCCATCAACATCGGCGGCAGCGAGCCGACCGCGATGCGCATCGCCAGGTAGGTCGAGCCCCAGATCACGTACACCGCGGCCAGCGCCAGGACCAGCGGCGTCGACGAGCCGGCGGCCCGCGCGGTGGGGCTCGGCACGACCGGCGCAGCCAGGGTAGCAGACGCGACAGGCGGCATGGTCGCGCGCAGGGTGGCACGCCGTTTCGCGCTGACCAGGCGCACAACCGCGCGCGCCGACCAGTACAGATTCTCGAGATTCTCGCCAAGACCGACACAGACCCGACGGCGGTGTATCGACGGCCCGGCGCCCATCTGTACTGGTCCGCCGCACTCGCGATCGATACACTGGGGCCCACCGTGCCGATCGACTTCCTGTACGAGCGCCTCGCGACCGAGCTGGGCGACGCCATCGAGCGCGGCTCGCTGCGACCGGGCGCCCGGCTGCCGTCGGTGCGCCGCCTGGCCGAGGATCGCGCGCTCAGCATCGCCACGGTGGTCCAGGCCTACACCGTGCTCGAGGGCACCGGCCTCATCGAGGCCCGGCCCAAGTCGGGCTTCTTCGTGCGGCGGCCGACCGTCGACGGCGCGGTGCCTCGCCCGCCCCGCAAGTCGGTGACCCCGACCCGGCCCGCGATGACCGATGGGCTGGCTCGCCTGTTCGTCGCGCTGCGCGATCCCGGCTTGGTGCCGCTGGCCGCGGCCTATCTCGACCCCGCGACCCTGCGGGTGGCCGCGCTCAACCGCATCGCCTCGACCCTGGCCCGCGAGGTCTCCACGCTGGGCTCGCGCGATGACACCCCGCCCGGGCTCATCACGCTGCGGCGCGCGCTGGCCCGGCGCAGCGTCAGCTGGGGCGCCGCGCTCGGCGAGGACGACTTCGTCTGCACCATCGGCGCGACCGAGGCCATCACGCTGGCGTTGCGCGCGACCACGCGGGCCGGTGACGCGGTCGCCGTCGAGTCCCCGACCTACTTCGGCATCTTGCAGGCCATCGAGAGCCTCGGGCTCAAGGCGGTCGAGGTGCCGTCGCATCCGCGCACCGGCATCGATCTGGCAGCGCTCCACGACGCGCTGCGCGCCACGCCGATCCGCGCGATCGCGGCGATGCCGACCGCCGCCAACCCGCTCGGGTCGATCATGCCCGACGACGCCAAGGCCGAGCTGTACGCGCTCGCGGTCCGTCACGACGTGCCGGTCATCGAGGACGATGTCTACGGCGAGCTGTGCTTCGACGGCACCCGGCCCCGCCCGCTCAAGGCCTTCGATCGCGACGGTCGGGTGCTGCTGTGCGGCTCGGTGTCCAAGACGCTGGCGCCCGGCTATCGGGTCGGCTGGATCGCGCCCGGGCGCTACCAGGACGACGTCGAGCGGTTGAAGTTCTCGCAGTCGCTGGCGTGTCCGACCTTGCCGGGCATGGCGGTCGCCGAGATGCTGGCGTCGGGCGGCTACGATCGCCACCTGCGTCGGCTGCGCCGTGAGGTCGCGGGCCAAGTCGCGCGCTACCGCGAGGAGGTGCTGGCCCGCTTCCCCGACGGCACCCGGGTGTCGGCGCCGCGCGGTGGCTTCGTCCTGTGGATCGAGCTGCCGCCCGAGGTCGACGCGATGGTGCTGCAGGAGCGCGCGCTGGCCCGCGGCGTCGCGATCGCGCCCGGGCCGATCTTCTCGGCGCGTCAGCAGCGGTTCACCAGCTGCTTTCGGATGAGCTGCGGCCAGGCCCTCACGCCGCGGGTCACCGGCGCGCTCGACCTGCTCGCCCACCTCTCGCACGACCTCGCCACCCGCGGCGCGCGCGCGCATCGCGGCAGCGCGTGAGAGGCTCCATGCGCTACTTCGTCGTCGACGCGTTCACCACACGGCCCTTCGCCGGCAACCCGGCCGCGGTCATCCCCCTCGAGCACTGGCTGCCCGACGCCACCCTGGCCGCCATCGCCGCCGAGCTGGCCTTGTCGGAGACCGCGTACTTGGTCCGGGAAGCCGACGGGTTCGGCCTGCGCTGGTTCACACCCACCGTCGAGGTCGATCTGTGCGGTCACGCCACGCTGGCCTCGGCCCACGTGCTGTTCCGCGAGCTCGAGCCGGCCCGGCGCGAGGTCCGCTTCCACACCCGCAGCGGCGCCCTCGACGTGGTCCGCACCGACGACGGCGCGACGCTCGAGCTGCCGGTCCGCGCGCCGACGCCGCCCGGCGATCCCGCGTTGATGGACGCGGTGCAGGCCGCGCTGGGCGCGCCGATCCGCGAGCTGTGGGAGTCGCGCAACCTGATGGCGGTGCTCGCCGACGGCGACGCGGTGCGCGACCTCGCGCCCGACTTCCGGCAGGTCGGCGCGCTGCCGACCGAGGGCCTCATCGTCACCGCGCCCGGCACCGGCGCGATCGACTTCGTGTCGCGCTACTTCACGCCGCAGCACGGCATCGACGAGGATCCGGTCACCGGCTCGGCCCACTGCACGCTGGTGCCGTACTGGGCGGCGCGCCTCGGGCGCACGAGCTTGCGCGCCCGACAGGTCAGCCGACGCGGCGGCGACCTCGACCTCGAGTTGGCCGGCGCGCGGGTGCGCATGACCGGCGCCGCGGTGCTGGTCGCGCGCGGCGAATTGCTGATCCCGCTCGGCTGACGCGCGCGATCGGTTTCGATAGGCTGCCCGCGATGCGTCGCGCCGCTGCCCTGGTCTTGATCGCGTCGTGCGGCGGCGCCGCGGCCAGCGACTCGCCCGATGCGAGCGACCGCCCCGACGCCGCGGTCGATGCCAGCGTCGACGCGCCGCGCCCGGCGCCCGGCGCGGCGCGCGGCAGCTTCGAGCTCACCTACTACTGGGTGACCGCGGAGGCCGACTTCCCCGGCACCGCGTCGGTCGACCTGTTCGAGCCCGACTGCACCGTGCTCGAGACCGTGACGCCGGGCTTCGCCGACAGCCTCGACACCGAGGGCACCGGCCGCCTCGTCGATGGCCGCCTGGTCAACGTCACCGGCAGCTGCGGCTGCGCGCACTCGCCCTGTTACGCCGAGACCGACGCCGAGCATCCCTGGGGCGTCGGCGTGCAGGACCGCCCGCTGGTGCCGTACCGCTCGCTCGCCGTCGATCGCCGCGTCATCGCGTACGGCACCAAGCTGTGGATCGCCGAGCTCGACGGGGTGGCGATGCCCGGCGATCCGCCGTGGGGCGGCTTCATCCACGACGGCTGCATGACCGCGGTCGACACCGGCGGCGCGATCGTCGGCACCCACCTCGACTGGTTCGTCGGGCTACGCGCGAGCTACCGGACCCTCGACGACGGGCTCGGCCTCGGCGACGTCACCGCGTACGACGGCGGAGAGCGCTGCCCATGATCGACTGGGACGACGACTTCGAGCTGGAGCTCGACCTGCCGCTCGATGGGCTCGAGGACGACGACTCGATTCGCGCCGCGGTCGGCGCCAAGCTGACGGTGCGCCCCGAGGAGCTGCCGGCGCTCGAGATCCGCCGGCGCGCCGTCGACGCCCGCCAGCGGCAGGTGCGCTTCCACCTGACCGTCGGTGCGCGCCCGACCACGACCGCGACGCTGGCCGCGCCGCTGCCCCGCGAGGTGTCGGGCGAGCCGGTGATCGTGGTCGGCGCCGGCCCGGCCGGCCTGTACTGCGCGTACGAGCTGGCCCGCGCCGGCATCGCGGCGATCGTCGTCGATCGCGGCAAGCTGGTGCAGGCCCGCCGTCGCGATCTGAAGGGCCTGACCCAGCACGGCGTCGTCGATCGCGACAGCAACTATTGCTTCGGCGAGGGCGGCGCCGGCACCTACAGCGACGGCAAGCTCTACACGCGCGCCCACAAGCGCGGCGACGTGCGCGACGTCATCGAGATCCTCGCGCTGCACGGCGCACCGCCCGCGATCCTGGTCGACGCTCGCCCGCACATCGGCTCGAACCGCCTGCCCAAGGTGCTCACCGCGATGCGCGAGCGCCTGGTCGGGCTGGGCGTGCGCTTCGAGATGGGCGCGCGCGTCGACGGCTTCCTCGTCGAGGATCGCGGCGGTCGTCGACGGGCCGTGGGGGTCCGGCTGGCGGACGGCCGCCAGCTCACCGGCCGCGCGGTCGTGGTCGCGACCGGGCACTCGGCGCGCGACGTGTATCCGCAGCTGGCCGCCATCGACGTCGCGCTCGAGGCCAAGCCGTTCGCGGTCGGCGTGCGCATCGAGCATCCGCAGGCGCTCATCGATCGCGCCCAGTACGGCAGCTCGGCCGGGCACCCGCGGTTGAGCGCCGCGGCCTATCGCCTGGCCCACACCACCGACGGCGCCGGCGGCCGGCGCGGGGTGTTCTCGTTCTGCATGTGCCCGGGCGGCTGGATCGTGCCCGCGGCGACCGAGCCCGACGGCGTGGTCGTCAATGGCATGAGCCTGTCGCGTCGGGACTCGCCCTTCGCCAACAGCGGCTTGGTGGTCGCGATCGAGCTGGCCGACGTCGCCGCGCTCGGGCTCACCGGCCCGCTCGCTGGCATCGAGCTGCAGCGTCGGCTCGAGGTCGCGGCCGCGCTGGCCGGCGGCGGGGCCCTGCGCGCGCCGGCGACCCGGGTCACCGATTTTCTCGCCAAGCGCGGCTCGTCGACGGTGCCGGCCTCGAGCTACCAGCCCGGGCTCCACGCCACCGACGTCGGCGAGGTGCTCGCGGCGTCGGGGCTCGACCTCGCCGCCCGCATGCGCGAGGCGCTGACTCGCTTCGATCGTCAGCTGCGCGGCTACGCCAGCGACGACGCCGTGTTGGTCGGCGTGGAGTCGCGCACGTCGAGCCCGGTGCGGGTGCCTCGCGATCCCACGACCCTGCAGAGCCCGACCGTCGCGGACCTGTACCCGGCCGGCGAGGGCGCGGGCTACGCCGGCGGCATCGTCTCGGCGGCGCTCGACGGCATCCGAGTCGCGCGCGCGATCATCCATCGTTGAGGGGCGCGGGCGTGCTACGGACAGGCGTGCGTTGGTCCGCCGTTCTGGTCGTCGCGCTGGTCGCGCTGACCGGGTGCGATCTGGTCGATCGCGGTACCGATCCCGATGCCGCCGGGTCGGTCGACGACGGCGGCACGCCCCTCGACGGCTATCCGCCGCCCCACAGCGGCATCGTGCCCGCGGTCGGCTCGGCGGCGACGCTCGATCTGGCGTGCTGGAACATCGAGAACTTCCCCGGCACCCCGGCCACGCCCGCGCTGGTCGCCGATCTGATCACCAGCCTCGATCTCGACCTCATCATCGTCGAGGAGATCGCCAGCGACGCCGCCTTCGACGAGCTGATCGCGCGCCTGCCCGAGCACGACGCGGTGCTGTCGACGCACCAGTACACCCCGACCTCGTACCAGAAGATCGGCCTCATCTACCGCACGTCGATCGCGACCATCGGCACGCCCGAGCTGCTGTTTGGCGACGACAGCTACGGCTTCCCGCGCCCGCTGTTCCGGGTGCCGGTCACGGTGGGCGCGCTCACCTTCGACATGATCGGCGTGCACTTCAAGGCCGGGGGCGCGCCCGAAGACGCGCTGCGCCGGGCCCAGGCCGCGCGCACCCTCGACCGCTACCTGCGCGCGCAGCTCGACGGCGGCGGCGAGCCCGAGGTCGTCGTCCTGGGCGACTACAACGAGCGCACCAACACCGTCGACGGTCGCGAGGTGCTGGCGCCGCTGCTGGCCGCCGATCGCTACCGGTTCCGTGACGACGCGGCGATCGCCGCCGGCGGCTACACCTATCCGTCGTCGCGCGCCGCGATCGATCACATCCTCACCACCGCCGGGTTCGACGGCGGTGGCGACGCGATCATCCCGCCGCTCGACCGCCAGTTCCCGCGCTACGCGAGCCTGGTGTCGGACCACCTGCCGGTCGTGCTCTCGATCCCGATGCCGTAAGATGACCGCGTGATCCCCCTGGCCGCGCAGTTTCTCCGCACCCACACGATCGAGATCATCGGCCGGTACGAGGAGCTCGCCGGCGAGCTCGACGAGCTCCGCGCCCTGACGCGGGGCGCGCTCATCGATCACCTGCCCGAGTTCATCGACGCGCTCGGCGGCTGGGTCGAGGCCCACGTCGCGGGCGGTCCGGCGGCGCCGTTCGGGCTGCTCGCCGACGGTCACGCGATGCAGCGCTTCGCGCTCGGGGTGTCGCTGGCGACGGTGACCCGCGAGTACACGCTCTTGCGCAACGTCATCCTCACGTCGCTGCTTGCGCTCGACAGCTCGCCCGAGGTGCGGCGCGAGCTGATCGCCGTCAACCTCGGCCTCGACCTCGCGGTGATGGAGGCGGTCAAGCGCTACAGCGAGCAGCGCGACGCCGTGCGCGACCGCTTCATCAGCATCCTGGGCCACGATCTGCGCGGACCGCTCAGCGCGATCGCGCTGGGCGCCGACTCGCTGATCAGCCGCGCGGGCGCCGAGGCCACCGTCGGCGCGCGCATCGCCCGCAGCGCCCAGCGCATGGCCCGCATGATCAACGACGTGCTCGACTTCGCGCGCGGTCACCTCGGCGGCGGCATCCCGGCCACCCCGACGCGCAACGACCTCGGCAAGCTGTGCCGCGACACCGTCGCCGAGGTCGCCCACGGGTTTCCCGATCGGGTCGTGCAGCTCGAGCTCGAGGGCGACCTGCGCGGCAGCTGGGACGGCGAGCGCCTGCGCCAGGCGCTGAGCAACCTGCTCGGCAACGCGATCGCGCACGGCCGCGACCCCATCGTGGTGCGGGCCTGGGAGGCGCCCGACCGGCGCACCGTGTTCGCCAGCGTCGCCAACGGCGGGGGCGACATCCCGGGCGACGTGATGCCCGAGCTGTTCCAGCCTTTCCGCACCGTGAAGCGCCCCGGCAGCAGCGGCATCGGCCTGGGCCTCTACATCGTCCAGCAGGTCGCGCTCAGCCACGGCGGCCTGTGCACCGTCACGTCGGTCGAGGGCACGACGACGTTCACGCTCACCTTGCCGCGGGTGCCGGTCGAACAGACCCCGGGCCGACCCTGACCGGTCGTCAGAAGCCGAGCAGCGAGCCGACCTGATAGACCAGGAAGCTCATGACCCAGGCCAGGGCGGTCATGTAGGAGAAGACGAAGACCGGCCAGCGGTAGCCGCCGGTCTCGCGCTTGAGGACGGCCAGGGTGCTCATGCACTGGCAAGCCAGCGCGAAGAAGATCATGAGCGACAGGCCGGTCAGCGGCGAGTAGGCGTTCGAGCCGTCGGGTTTCTTGTCGGCGGCGAGGTGCTGGCGCAGCGAGCCCTCGTCGTCGCCGACGCCGAAGATCACGCCGAGCGTGGCGACGAAGACCTCGCGAGCGGCGAACGCGCCGATGATGCCGACGCCGATCTTCCAGTCAAAGCCGAGCGGCGCGATCGCCGGTTCGATGGCGTGGCCGAGCCGCGCCCCGTAGCTGTTGTTGAGCTGGGCGGTGGCGAGGGCCTGCTCGGCGACGGCGCGGGTCGCCGGGTCGCTCGCGCGCTCCACCTGCGCGGCGTAGTCGGGCTGGTTGGCCGGTAGCTCGCGCGGGAAGTACAAGAGCGCCCACAGCGCGATCGTGCAGACCAAGATCACGGTGCCGGCCTCCCGCAAGAACATCGACGTCTTGCTCCACATCATCCGCAGGATGTCGGCGACCCGCGGCGCGCGGTACGGCGGCAGCTCGATCACGAACGGCAAGCGCTTGGCGCGCAGCGGCTTGAGGACCCGGGCCAAGATCCACGCCGCCGCCAGCGACGTGATCATGCTGAACACGTACATCGCCACCATCAGCAAGCCCTTGGTCGACAGGCCGCCCAGCGTGTTGCTGGGGAACAGCGCCGCGATCACCAGCGTGTACACTGGCAGGCGGGCCGAGCAGGTCATGAGCGGAATGACCAGCATCGTGAGGAGGCGGTCGCGCTGCCGCTCCATCGTGCGCGTCGCCATGATCGCCGGGACCGCGCACGCGAACCCCGACAGCATCGGGACGAAGGCGCGCCCCGACAGGTTCATCGTCCGCATGATGCGGTCCATCAGGTACGCCACGCGGGCCAGGTAGCCGAAGTCCTCGAGCACGCCGAGGAAGAAGAACAGCAGCAAGATCTGCGGCAAGAACACCAGCACCGAGCCGACGCCACCGATGATGCCGTCGACGACGAAGTCCTCGAAGATGCCGTCGGGCAACAGGCTGCCGACCGCGCCGCCGAGCTTGCCGAACAAGTTCTCGACGACGGTGATCGCGGGATCCGACCACGCGAACAGCGACATGAAGAGCACGAACATCACCGCGCCAAAGATGATCAGCCCGAAGCCGCGGTGCAGGAGCACGCGGTCGACGCGCTCGGTGCGTCGGCGATCGACCCGCTGCTTGACCAGCTTGGCCACGATGCCGTCGAGCCACTGGTAGCGGCCGAGGATCGCCTCGTCGTCGACGCGGCTGTCGGGCCCGGCCTCCTTGACCGCGGCCCGCACCGCTGGGGGCACGTTGGCCAGCTCGTCGTCGCCCACGCACTGGAGCGCCCACAGCGCCAGGCCGTCCGAGGCTGGCCAGCTCGCGGGGAACGCGGCGCGCACGGTCGCCAGCTGCGCGGCCAGCGCCGCCGACGGCGACCACCGCCACACCGGCGCCGGCACGACGCCGCTAGCACCGTTGACGCTGCGGATGATCGCGGCGCGCAGCCGGTCGAGGCCGACCGCGGTGCGGCCGATCACCGCCACCACCGGGCAGCCGAGCGCGGCGGCGAGCTGGTCGGCCTGCGGCGCCGCACCGCCGGCCTCGTCGGTCATGGTCAGCGCGACCAGGCAGCGCCCGCCCAGCTCCTGCAGCTGCACCAACAAGTACAGGCTGCGCGCGAGCTGGGTGGCGTCGACGCACACCACCACCAGCGCGGGCGCGGTGCTGCCGGTGCCGAGCGCGACGTCGAGGGCGATCTGCTCGTCGGCCGAGCGCGCGACCAGGCTGTAGGTGCCGGGCACGTCGACGACCTCGATGTCGGGGCTGTCGCGCAGCTGGCCAGCGCGGCGCTCGACGGTGACGCCCGGGTAGTTGCCGACCTTGGCCTGCGACCCGGTCAGCGCGTTGTAGATGGAGGTCTTGCCGGTGTTCGGGTTGCCGAGCAGGGCGACCCGACGCGGCGCGATCGTCATCGGCGCACGCGGATCTGGGCAGCTTCGTCACGGCGGATCGACAAGCGCCCGCCGCGCACGTCGATCTCGAGCGGGTCACCCAGGGGCGCGACGTTGGTGATCGCGACCTCGGTGCCGGGACACAAGCCCATCTCCATCAGGCGACGGCGGAAGCTGCGCTCACCCTCGACAGCCGTCACGGTGACCACGCGTTTGCGCTCGATGTCGACCAGACGAAGCATGTGACGGGGACGTTAGCCGGAATGAAAGTGGTTTTCAAGTTCGCTCTCGCCAACTGGCGAGGTTGCCGCCGGAACCCGGGTGCTATCTTCGTGTCTCATGGAGGCCATCGCGACTGGCTCGACCAGCACGCTGCTGCTGTCGCAGAGCTACGAGCCGATCAAGATCATCGGCTGGCAGCGCGCCATCACCCTCCTGTTCCTCGGCAAGGTCGAGGTCATCGAGGAGTACACCGACGCGGTGCGCTCGGTGTCGTTCGTCCTCAAGATCCCCGCGGTGGTGCGGCTCTTGCGCGGGTTTCGCCGCCACCACAAGCCGGTGAAGTTCTCGCGCGTGAACATCTACGCGCGCGACAGCTACACCTGCCAGTACTGCGGCAAGCGCCTCGGCGTCGACGAGCTCACCTACGATCACGTGCAGCCGCGCTCGCAGGGCGGCCGCACCGACTGGACCAACATCGTGACCTGCTGCCATGAGTGCAATCGCAGCAAGGGCGGCCGCACGCCGCGTCAGGCCGGCATGACCTTGCGAGCGACGCCGACCCAGCCCGACTGGGTGCCGGCGGTGACGATCCGCGTGAGCCTGCGCTCGGTGCCCGAGGCCTGGCGCGACTATCTGTACTGGACCAGCAAGCTCGACAGCTGACCCACCGCTCGCGTCGCGATCGGCGCTCGCACCCAGAAGCCTCGCGCTGCGCTCGCGCCTTCAGTAGGGCATCGTCAGCGCGACCGGGCTGGTGAGACCCTCGCCGCGGGCCTGGCGGGTGCGGATGACGATACGGCCGACGCCGCCCCCACCGCCGCCGCCGTTGGCCGAGGCGTCAACGTTGGAGCCGCCGGCTCCCGCCGGCTCGGCGGTCGCGCCGTACCCACCGTCGGAGCCGTAGAGGCCAGCACCGCGCAACCCGCCCGCGGCGCGCTCGCCGGTCAGCTTGCCGTCGCCGCCGTTGGTGCCGTTGGCCGCGAGCCCGCCAGCCCCGCCGCCGCCGCCACCGCCATTGGCCGTGAGCGCGCCAGCGCGATCGATCGCCGGGGACTGCAGGTAAATCGCGCCGCCGCTGCCGCCGCCGCGCCCGGCGGTGTACTGCGCGGGGCAGGCCTGCCCGCCGCCGCCGCCGCCACCACCGGCGTTGATCCCGCCGCTGCCCGGCAGCACGATCGCGACCGCCGCGTAGATCTGCAGCGCGCCGCCGCCACCGCCACCGTCGGGCTCGGCGCAGCCGCCGCCGCTCGCGCCGCCGCCGCCGCTGCCGCCGTCGAGCGTAGACAGCAGCGCGCCGCCGTAGACGATCCCACCGTTGCCGTCGCCGCTCCCGATCTGGTTGCCGCCGGGCCCACCGGAGGTGCCGAAGCCACCGCCACCGCCGCCGCTGTCGTAGAAGGCGCCGTTGCGCTGGCCGGCCGCGCCGGGACCGCCGCCGTTGTTGGCGGGGCTACCGCCGGCGCCGCGCTGAGCCCCGCGGCCGCTGACGTCGATGACGCCGTCGATGCGGACCGAGCGAGCGAGGATCACCAGCGGCCTCGACCCCGACGCGCGCAAGACCACGCCGGGCACGATGACCAGGTCGCGGACGCGCAGCACCGCGAGCTCGGGCCCGCCACCGTCTTGGGGCACCGCGACCAGCGTGATGCCAGCGGGCTCGCCGCTGGTCACCGCGAGGTCGGTGGTGTCGAGGACGAGGTCGTTCGCGATCGTCACGTCGACGACGCCGAGGCGCTCCTCGGCGGCGGGCACGTGATGGATGTCCTCGACCACCGCCTCGCCGGCGTCGGGATCGCTGGTCGAGGCGTCGACGTCGCCGCCGTCGGGCCCCAGCTGGCCGCTCGGGTTGAAGCTGCACCCGACCGCCAGCACGCACGCGAGGAGAAGGGCGCGCATCAGAACGTCGCGAACCGCGGGCTCGGGGTCGACATGACCGTGGGCTGCCCGCCGCGATGCCGCAGCACGATCAGACCGGCGCCGCCGCCGCCGCCGCCGGCGTTGGCCCCGCCGGTTCCGGTATCGCCCCCATGCGTCGCCGGTGTGGTCCCGGCTGCGCCGTTGCCACCGCCGGTACCGTTGGCGCCGCTGTTGCCGGACGCGCCCCCGGTTCCGCCAGCGGCGACCGCGCCCATCGCGCCGCCGTCGGCGCCCACGCCACCCGCCATCCCGCCATTCGAGCCATAGCCGCCCGACCCGCCGCCGCCGTTGGCCGCGAGCCAGCCGACGCCGACGATCGACGGCGCTTGCAGGTCGATCTGTCCACCAGCACCGCCGCCCGAGCCGGCCGGCGACGCGTTGCAGCCGGTCGCGACGGTGCCGCCACCGCCGGCGGCCGTGATGGTGTTGGCGACGGTGATCGAGACCGCCGCGTAGATGTAGATCGCGCCGCCGCCGGCACCCCCGCGGGGC
>Ga0209181_10000341_pt1 | contig 87780 bp, 68 predicted proteins | sample MAT05_FD_187208 | JGI IMG/M metagenome (GOLD analysis project Ga0209181, IMG submission 187208) | Freshwater microbial communities from Lake Fryxell liftoff mats and glacier meltwater in Antarctica - MAT-05 (SPAdes) (version 2) | ecosystem: Environmental > Aquatic > Freshwater > Ice > Liftoff...
CTCGACGGAGGTGACCCGAGGACCGGAACCGGCAACGCAGCCAGCCGGGATGGATCGGCCGCGAGAACGGTCGACTTGTTCATTCGCGGGCCCTTAGCGGCGAGCCCGTCGAGGTAGCTCGCGACGTGGACCCAACGCCCGGTCGACTGGAGCCGATGGCCGGGGACCTCACCGCGCTCGACCAGCTCCCACGGCGGCCCACCGGCGGCCAGGTGCGCGACCACGTCGTCGACGGTGACCTCGTCGTACCGGCCGCGCCGAGCCGCGGGCTCGAGCTCACTCGACGATGGTCCCGCTGTCACCGTGGGCTCGCATCACCTCGTCGACCTTGGCGAGGACCGTCTGCGGGCTGAACGGCTTGTGAAGCCGGCGATAGCGATCGGATTCGAGGAATGCGCGCGCGCGCTGGGTGAACGCGCCGCCGGTCACGAACACCACGCGCGCGGCCTGATCGGGCGCGCTGGCCACGAGCGCCGCCATGACGTCCATGCCGGTGAGCTGCGGCATCATCAGGTCGCACAGGATCACGTCGAAGCGCTCGCCACCGTTGATCAACGTGACCGCGGCCTCGCCGCTGCTCGCGGTGACCACCTCGTGGTGGCTGCCGAGGATCCGCACCAGCGTGCGCACGACGGTCGGATCGTCGTCGGTGATCAGCACCCGTCCCCGCAGCGGCGCGACCGGCGCGACCGGCGCGACCGGCGCGACCGGCGCGGGCCGAGCTGGTGCCATCGGCAGCCGCACCGTGAACTCGCTGCCCGAGCCCAGCTCGCTCGTGAAGTCGATGGACCCGCCCAGCGACGCTACGATCCGGCGCGACAGGGTGAGGCCGAGCCCGACGCCCTCGTCCTTGGTCGTGAAGAACGGCGCGAAGATGCGGTGGTGCAGCGGCGGCGCGATGCCGGTGCCGGTGTCGCGGATCGCGATCGCGACCTGGCCGCGGTCGTCGACCGACGTCGCGATGCGGATCGCGTTGCCGGTGTAGTGGCCTTCCTCGATGGCTTGGGCCGCGTTGACGATGAGGTTCAGCAGCAGCTGGCCGAGCCGCGCCGGGTTGCCGATCACCAACGGCACCGTCCCGAAGGCCCGGACGATCTGCGCGCGATGACGGACCTCGCTCCACGCCGCCCGCAAGGTCGCCTCGATCACGCGGTGGACATCGACGGGGCCCAGGGTCTCGCCATCGGGGCGCGAGAACACCTCGAGATCGGCCACGATCTCCTTGACCTGATCGGCGCACTCGAAGGCGTCGCGCAGCTCGTCGAGCGCGACCTCGGGGATCACCAGCTCGTCGCCGACGCGCTCGACCCGTCGCAGCGCCAGCTCCAGGTTGGCGATCACGACCGCGAGCGGGTTGTTGATCTCGTGAGCGACCCCGGCGGCCAGCGAGCCGAACGACGTGGTGCGCTCGGCGTAGAGCACCTGGGCCTCGACGTGCTTCTCACTGGTGATGTCGCGCGTGATCGCGATCGCGCCAGTGACCAGATCGTCGACGACGACCGGCGCGATGCGCGTCGAGTAGATCGCGATGCCGCCGTCGTTGCCGTCGGCGCGGGTCTCGAACGCGATCGGGGCCCGGGTCGCGATCACCGACACCAGCGCGACCGCGGCGCGCTCGCGCTGATCGCTGTTCATGAGCTCGAGCCACGAGCAGCCGGGCGTGACCCGCACCCCGGCCGGTGTGTAGCCGCGGTTGGCGTAGACCACCAGGCCCGAGGCGTCGACGTGGGCGACGAAATCGGGGACCGCGGCGAGGAGGGCGGCCGCGAGGGCCGCGTGAGCCCTCGGATCGTCAGAGACCGGGTCCACCTACTTCTCGCTGGACGGCTTGCCGACGATCGCCAGCACGCGTCGCTCGACGCCGTCGAGGCTGGTGTCGCCGGTCCGGCCGATGAGCGCGCGGATGCGGCTCTTCAAGGTGTTCTCGCTGATGCCCAGCCGCGTCGAGAGCTGCTTGCGCTCGACGCCGCCCAGAGACATCACCAGGATGTCGATCTCGCGACGCGGCAGCTCGAACCGCTCTGCCAGCTGCGCGATCGCGGCCGCCACCGGATCGCTGGCGTCGGCCGCCGACTCGATCCACTGCAGGAAGTGCTCGACGTTCTCGATGGGCACCGGCTTGGCGACGAACATCGCGTCGAGCAAGTGGCTGCGATTGGGGATCGCGGGGTCGCGCGAGCCGGTCACGACCATCGCCGGCGTGCGCGGGAAACGCGCGCGCAGCTGCTCGAGCACGTCGAGGCCCGAGCCGTCGGGCAGGTGGACGTCGATGATCGCACCCGCCGGCGGCTCGGCCAGCTCCTCGATCGCGCGCTTGGCCTCGGCGGCGGTGGCCAGCGCGATCGCCTCGAAGCTGACATTGACCTGCCGCGCGAACGTGTGCCGCAGCGCCTGAAAGTCCTCCACGATCAACACATGCCGTCTCGACACTGCCACTCGCTCAGTATATTCGCGGCACCGCTGGTGGCGGCCACGCAGGGTGCCCAACCGCGCCCTCGCCCCCCCGACGGGGTGAAAACTCTCACCGCAACTCGAACTCTTTGCAAAATGCCACCCCGTCGGGGACCTCGCCCGTCACCGGATCGGGGGCATCGAGCGGCCAGCGGCGCTGACCGTCGTCGGGCCAGCCGTGGACGCACTCGCCGCGGCGGGCTAGCCAGAACCCACAGTCACGGCACGCCGATCGCAGCTCGAATCGGCGCGCCTCGTCGAGGAGCGTCGCGGTCAGGGGGAAGCGCACCCCGCGAGTCTAGCCCCAAAGCTCACCTGGTCGCTCCCTCCCGCCGCGGTGGTGCGCGCCTTGGGCTAGACGTTGCTGGCCGCGCTCGGCGAGCTGGCGATCATCGCGCTGGCGGCCCGGACCGCCCACGTCGGCCCCTCGGGCTTTTCGGCCGGCCGCTCCTGGCGATGGTCATGAGGAAGACCAGCCCGGCCAGCGCCGCGCTGCCGGTCGCGTCACCGGGGCCGCCAGCGTCGCAACACCCGCCAGAATCATTTCCTGAGCCGGTGCCGGCATCTCCGCCCGAGCCACCGTCGCTGGCCAAGCCACCGTCGGGGTCGGGCCCGATCGTTGGCGAGCCGGGGTGAGGCACCCGGGTGTCGCACGGCCGGGCCCCGTCGTACTCGACCGCGCCGACGTCGAAGCGACCGGTCCGCGGGTTGCCGCAAAAGTCGTCGGTGACCTCGGGCACCCCGGCCGCGCCCTCGACGATGCGGGCGCCGTCGACCAGCGTGAAGTCGAGCCCGGCGGGATCGGTGAACCAGGCCTCGATCATCGCGTCGCCGACGCCGTCGACGTTGTCGGCCCGCGTCGAGGTGCCCTCGCGATCGCGGATCACGCCGCTCACCAGGTTGCCGCGCACCGTGGCGGTCGAGCTGGCGAAGCGCACGTCGATGCCGGTCGTGTCGTAGAGCGTGTTGAAGTACAGCTTGGTGTCGCTGGCCTCGTTGAGGTAGATGCCGACGTCGGCCGGGCAGTGCGCGATGAGGTTGTTGCGCAAGATGCCGTGCTGATGCTCGGGGTTGCAGGTGGCGTCCTCGCAGATCGAGTCGGGGCTGGTGCCGCCGCCGCCCAGCGACAGCCCGAGGCGGATCTGGCCACGGTGCAGCTGCTCGCACACGACGAGGTTGCGCTCGATGACACCGTCGCGCGAGTTGCCCTTGAGGAACGCCGCGTACGAGATGGTGTCGCCGCCGGCCTTGGCGAAGTCGTGCAGGTAGTTGGCGCGCACGATCCAGCGTCGACCGCCGACGACGTCGATCTTGGTGACCGGGTTCGAGGTCCGGCGCGGGCGGGTGTCGTACAGCTCGTTGCCCTCGACGAGCACGTCGTCGGGCCAGGTGTAGGCGCCGCCGGCGCCGTCGGGTGAGCCGTTGCCCTTGATCTGCGCGTTGAAGTCGACGACGCGATTGCCGACGATCGCGACGCCGTCGGCCCGGCCGGTGACGTGGAACCCATGCTCGCAGTCGGCGTCGTCGGCGCAGGTGCCATGCAGCTCGAGGCCCTCGAACCGCCAGTGCGGCGCGGTGACGTGGAAGCCCTCGACGGCGGACGACGCGATGATGGCGGAGCCCAGCACCGCGGCCCGCACGGTGATGGGCCGGGCCGCCTCGCCCGCGCGATCGCAACGCAGGTTGGCCGACACCGGATAGGTGCCGGGCCCGAGCGTGATCACGTCGCCCGGGTTGGCGACCGCCAGGGCCGCGACCAGCTGCGCGGTAGTCGCGACCGGGCGCTCCTCGGCGTGGGCGGCGCCGGCCAACATCGTGACGAGCCCGACCGCGAGGAAGCTGCGCATGCCGCGATCGTACCCCCAGCCGACCCGGCGCCGGCCCGGCGGTGCGCCGGGTCGACGGTCAGCGAGCCGAGGATTCCACGTCGTCGCGGTGCAGGATGTAGTGGCCGGGATCGAACCGGCGGGTGCGAGCGGCGAACTCGAGGGTGAACCCAGGCCAGACCGTGGTGTTCCGGCCCCGCGCGTCGAGGTACCAGCTCTTGCAGCCGGTGGCCCAGACCGTCTTGGCCATGCGCCGCTGCAGCTCGTCGTTGTAGGCGCGCAGCACGTCGGGGCGCGGCTCGACCAGCGCGAGGCCGCGCGCGCGCATGGTCTGGAGGCACGACACCACCAGCCGCTCCTGCGCCTCGATCATCAGGATCATCGACGAGTGGCCGAGGCCGGTGTTGGGCCCGACCAGCGTGAACAGGTTGGGAAAGCCGTCGACCATCGTGCCGAGGTAGGCCTCGGGCTCGACCCGCCAACGCGCCCCCAGCTCCTCGCCGCCGCGCCCGCGCACCTGCATGCCGCCGAGGTAGTCGTGGACCGCGAAGCCGGTGCCAAAGATGATCGCGTCGAGCTTTCGCTCGGTGCCGTCGTCGGTGACGATGCCGTCGCGGGTGATCGCGCGGATGCCGTCGGTGACCAGCTGCACGTTGGGCCGAACCAGCGCCGGGTAGTAGTCGTTCGAGACCAAGATGCGCTTGCAGCCCAGCACGTAGTCGGGCGTGAGCCGGGCCCGCAGCACCGGATCGGCGATCTGGGCCCGCAGGTGCTTGAGCGCCCGCGGCTGCGCCAGCTTGAGCAGGCGCGGCTCGACGGAAAACGGGATCGCGCGCAGCTCGTGGCCGAGGTAGAGGCCGGCGCGATACAGCCGCCGCCAGCCCGGCACGTGGCACGTCGAGGCATGGGCGCCCACTATGGCTGTGATCAAAACCGAGGCAACCTGTCCAAGTACTCAATTTTGCTGGGGATCCTGCAAGCGACTGCGGCTCTTGCAGGCTGCGCTCGCGCGGTCCGTGCTACCCAGTCGAGATGACCGACGAACCCAAGAAGTCCGGCGACGAGCATCACTTGAGCGCGGTCGCCAGCGCGCTGCCCGACATCTTGGGCAACGGCGGCGTGCAGGCGGTCCTCGCCAAGCTCGGCGCCCAAGGCCTCGGCGACGTCGCCAAGTCGTGGGTCGCCAAGGGCGCGAACCTGCCGATCTCGATCGATCAGCTCAAGGGCGTGCTGGGCTCGGGCCCGATCGCGTCGATCGCCAGCAAGCTCGGCATCTCGACCGAGCAGGCGACCTTCGCGCTCGCCGAGGTGCTGCCCCACGCCGTCGACCACATGACACCCGATGGCGCCGAGCCGGCCGCCGACGCCGCCGCGCCCGATCCGGCCGCGATCGTCGCGAAGATGTTCCGCAGGTAGCGCGTCAGTTGCACGACTGCTGCGTACACGACATGCCCTTGGGCACGCAGGTGCCGCAGCTGGCATTGCAACAGTAGGTGCCGACCCCGCAGGTCCGGCCGCCGCAGGTGCCGCCGATCGCCATCAGGTCGGCGTCGTCGGCGTCGTCGGTGTCGCTGGCCGGGTTGGAGCTCGGCGCGGTATTACTGCCGTAATCATCGGCGCTACACGCGGTCGGCGACGCCGGCGCGGCGGTGTCGTGCTCGCAGGCGGCCAAGCCGCCGAGGAACAGGAACGAGATCAGGATGCGCTTGCCGTCGAGGTGGTGCATGCCGTCCATCGTAGGGCAGCCGTGGCGCCGATTTCTCGAGGGAAAATCCCCTCACCGCGGACCGGCGAGCGGGTTCACTGCGCGTCGTAGAACGGCGCCCAGAAATCGCATCGCGCCTCACGAACCGCGGTGGCGGTGGAGACCGGATCGTCGAGGACGATCACCGGATCGCCGGCGCCCTGGACCGGCCAGGCCGGCGTGCCACCCGGATCACCGGTGCGCGCGAAGCGAGTCCAGTAGCCTTGCATCGCCATCGACAGCCGGGTCGCCGCCGCGGTGGGCACGTAGGGCCTGCCGTCGATCAGCACCTGATCGAACGTGTCGAAGACGAACGGGATCTCGATGCCGTGGACCGCGCCCAGCGCGCTGGCGCGATACGAGAAGAAGTAGCGGTATACTGGCTGGGTCTGCGCGGCGTCGAGGTGCCGCGCGATCTGCCGGGTCGGGCACACGAAGCGGCTGTCGGTGGTGAGCTGCACGAAGGCCGCGCGCGGCGTGGGCTCGGGCGGATAGCGCGCGAGCACCTGCTCGGCGAGGGCGCCGTACTGCGCGCGCACCAGCGTCTGGTACTGCGCCTCGGTGAGCGTGGGCGGCGCCTCGCGGGCGGTCTCGTCGGCGTTGGCGCCGATCGCGATCGGCATGGCGTGGTGTCGGCCGCCGCGGATCGCCGCCTCGGGCTGCTCAGCGAGGACGACGCCGTCGAGGACTGGGCCGAAGGTCGCGCCCTCGAGCACCCCGACCGGCTGGGCGCCGGCGCGGATCACCGCCTCGACGTCGGCGGCGCGCAGGCACGCCACCCGATCGGCGGCGACCTCGCAGCCCAACGCGGCGACCACGTCGTCGGCGACCGCCTGCCCCTGCGCGACGGTGTCGACGAACTTGCACGACCCGCTCTCGATGAGCGCGCGGTGGAACAGGCCCGCCGAGCCCGGCGTCGCCAGCAGCGTACACACGTTGCGACCGCCCGCCGACTCGCCAAAGGCCATGACGTTGCCAGGGTCGCCCCCGAAGGCCGCGATGTTGTCGCGGACCCAGCCCAGCGCGGCGATCTGATCGAGCGTGCCGTAGTTGCCGACGCTGCCGGCGGCGGTCGCGAGGGCACCGTCGGCGAGAAAGCCCAGCTGCGCGAGGCGGTAGTTGAGCGTGACGACGATGACGTCGCCGGCCTCGGCCAGGCGGCGTCCGTCGTAGATCGTCTTCACCGCCGAGCCGGCCGCGTTGCCGCCGCCGTGGATCCAGACCATCACCGGGCGGGGTGTGGCGCTCGACGCCGCCGGCGCCCACACGTTGAGCTGCAGGCAGTCCTCGACGCCGAGGAAGCCGTCGTCCTCGTCGAGCTGCGGGCACAGCGGCCCGAGCTGGGTGGCGTCGAGCTCGGCGCTCGCGCAGGTCGCCGGCGCCGGCGCCGTGAAGCGCAGCGCGCCGATCGGCGGGGCCGCGTAGGGGATGGCCCGGTAGGCCCAGGTCGCGCCGTCGCGGGCACCGTGGACGACGCCGCTGGTGGTGCCGACGCGCTCGGCCGAGTCGCCGGCGCGGGCGGTGCAGACCGCCGCGGCGTCGACCGGCGCGTCGTCGTCACCGGGATCGTCACCGCCACAGGCGACGGCGAGCGTCGTGAGCAGGAGCGCGAATCGCATCGGGCTGAGCATGCCGACGGTCACAGCAACGGTCGTGCCTCGCGGTCGGGGCCTCGCAGGCCCGGCGGCGAGCCGCCCACGTCGGCGCCGGGCCGCCCCGGTCCGGCGCCCTGTCGAGGATCACCACGCCCTGGGCACGCCGGTGCAGGCGAACGCGACAGCGTCGAGAAACCCGACGTCGGCCTCATCCGCTCGAGCGCGCGGTGAACGCTCGGCACGACCGGATCGGCTGCGGCAGGTACTTCGGCATCGCCGGGGCGGTGCAGGACAGGAAGACCGAACCGCGATTGTTGCCATTGACCCGCAAATGCGTGCATTGGTGACAAAGGCTGTCGGAAAACGGAAGCGTGTCAGTCACGTCGGCGGGCCACTTCGGCGAGCTCGTACTCTTTGACCTTCGCGACGAAGGTGCGGCGCGGCATGCGCAAGAGCTCGGCGGCCCGGGTCTGCACGCCGCTGGCCGCCTCGAGGGCCTGGATCATCCGCTTGCGCTCGAGGGCGCGCAGCTCCTCGGCGATGGGCCGGAAGCTCGCGACCGGGCGCGCGGCCTCGGCGGCGCCGTCGTCGTCGATGGGCTCGGCGTCGCCGGCGATCGCGGGCGGCAGGTGCCAGACGTCGACCTCGTCGCCGTCGACGACCGCGGCCGCGTACTCGATCGCGTTCTTGAGCTCGCGCACGTTGCCGGGCCAGCGGTACTGCGCGAGGACGTGCATGGCGCTGCCGCTGATGACCACCGGATCGCGCCCCAGGCGGGCCCGCGCCGCAGCCAGCAGCTCGCGGGCCAGCAGCGGCAGCTCGCGCGGACGCTCGCGCAAGGGCGGCACGGCGACGGTCGCGCCGCCCAGCCGGAAGTACAGATCCTCGCGGAAGCGGCCCGCCTTCACCTCGGCCGGCAGATCGCGATTCGTGGCGGCCACGATGCGCACGTCGATGGCGCGCTCGATCACCGCGCCGACCCGCGTGATCTTGGCGCCGTCGAGGGCGCGCAGCAGCTTGGACTGGGTGCCCAGCGGCAACTCGCCGATCTCGTCGAGGAAGATGGTGCCGCCCGACGCCGCCTCGAACAGGCCGACCTTGGTCGCGGTCGCGCCCGAGAACGCGCCCTTCTCGTGGCCGAACAGCTCGCTCTCGACGAGGCCCTCGGGGATCGCGGCGCAGTTGAGCGACACCATCGGCCCGGCCCGGCGCGGCGAGAAGTGGTGGACCGCGCGCGCCGCGCTCTCCTTGCCCGAGCCGGTCTCGCCGGTGACCAGGATGGGCAGGTCGCTGGCCGCCATGCGCTCGATCAGCGCGAACATGCGCGTCATCGCGGGCTCGGCGATGAGCACCTCGACGCCGCCCAGCGACAGCCGGCGCGCGATCGCGGTCGCGGTGGCGGCCTGGCCCACCGCCGCGCTGGCCGCGGCCGCCCGCGCGCTGGCCAGCAGCGTCGCCTCGTCGACGGCGTCGTCGGGAAACCGGGCGATGCCCAGGTGAGCGCGCCAGCCCGCGATCGCCACGGTGATGCGGGCGATGACGCGCGGCACCTCGTCCGGCGCCAGCTCGGGCGCCATCACCAGCAGCCCGGCCGTGCCGTCGGTGGCCAGGACGTCGACCGCGCGCAGCGCGCCGGCCAGGGCGTGGGCGGCGGCGCCCCGGGCCGCGCTGCCGCCGTCGATGCGGAGCGCGATCACGGTGAGCGTGCGCTGGAAGCGACGGGCCCGCTCCAGCTCGAGCTCGAGGCGCTGGTGGAACGCCGCATCGTCGATGATCGCGCGCGGCCCGGGGCGCCGCTCGGGACGGTGGAACGACAGCGCGGTCGCCGAGACCTGGAGCAGGTCGCCAGCGTGCAGCTCGCGCTCGCCGACCACGACCTCGCCGTTGACCAGCGTGCCGTTGTAGCTGCCCAGGTCGCTGACCAGGACGTGCCCGCCATCGACGCGCAGGAGCGCGTGCTTGCGCGACGCCGTCGGATCTTTCAGCTCGATCTCGCAGCCGGACACCCGGCCGATGGTGACCGCGCCCGCGGACGGCAAGACGAAGCGCCACGACGCGCTCTCCTCGATCACCACCAGGAACGGCGCCAGCTGCGGGAGCGTGGACTCCCGCGGCGTCGCCGACATCGTCATCGTCATGAGGCCCGCGCTGTCGCGATCGTTGTCCACGCCCGGGCCAGTCTACTTGAAGCTGGCACGTCACATGTATGCTGGCCGACAGCGATGGTCTCGACACGCCAGGCGACCTGGACGCCGCCTGCGGAATTCGATGAATACCAGCTGGTGGGACCGCTGGGCGCTGGCGGCATGGGCCAGGTCTATCTCGCGCGCGACGTGTTCCTCGACCGCATGGTCGCGATCAAGTTCCTGCTCGATGGCGGCCAGGACGCCGGGCTCGAGCGCTTTCGCATCGAGGCGCGCGCCCTGGCCCGGCTCCAGCATCCCAACGTCGTCGTCGTCCACCGCATCGGCGAGGCGGCTGGCTATCCCTATCTGGTGTCGGAGCACATCCAAGGCCAGTCGCTGGCGCAGATCGCCAAGCCGCTGCCGTGGTCGCAGGTGCTCGAGATCGGCATCGGCCTCACCCGCGGGCTCGCGGTCGCCCACCAGCGTGGCGTGCTCCACCGCGACATCAAGGCCGCCAACGCGATGCTCGCCGAGGACGGCTCGGTGAAGCTGCTCGACTTCGGCCTCGCCAAGCTGTCGGCCGGCCCGCCGGTGTCGGCCAGCACGCCACCGCTGGACCGGCCCGCCCTCGACGGACCGACGCTCACCGACGGGCCGCTGTCGGCGACCCGGGCCGGCCGCAAGCGGGACCCCACCACCGACCTGCAGCTCGCGCGCACCGGGCCCGCCGATCCCCGCCTCGCGCTCACGAGGTCGGCGGCGGTGACCCCGCGCAGCTCCGACGCGACCGAGGGCGACGCCGCCGTCGGCACGCCACCCGATCCGACCTCGCTCACCCAGGCCGGCGCGATGCTGGGCACGCCGATCTACATGCCGCCCGAGGCCTGGCGCGGCGAGCCGCTCACCGCTGCCTCCGACGTCTACTCGATGGGCGTCGTGCTGTTCGAGCTGTGCGCCGGGCGCACGCCGTTTCGCGGCCTGGGCATCACCCAGATCGCCGCGGTGGTCGCGAGCGCCGAGCCGCCGGCGCTCCTCGAGTACGCGCCCGACGTCGACCCGCGCCTGGCCGCGATCATCGACCGCTGCCGGGCCCGCGACGCCAGCGCTCGCTATCCCAGCGCGGCCGAGCTGCGCGACGCCCTCGAGGGCCTCACCACCAGCGCGCGGGCCGGCGCCATCCCCGAGGGCAACCCGTACCGCGGCCTGCAGGCCTTCGAGGCCGAGCACCGCGCGCTGTTCTTTGGGCGCGACCGCGCGATCCGCGACGTCGTCGAGCGCCTACGCGGCGAGGCCTTCGTGCTCATCGCCGGCGACTCGGGTGCCGGCAAGTCGTCGCTGTGCCGCGCCGGCGTGCTGCCCGTGATCGTCGACGGTGCCCTCGGCGGTGACCGGCGCTGGCGGGTGCTGCAGGTCGGGCCCGGCACCCACGCGCTGGGCGCGCTGATGGCGGCGGTGGCCCCCGCGCTCGGGCTCGCCGAGGACGCGCTCCTCGCCGAGGTCACGCGCGATCCGGCGGCGCTGGGCCGCGCGCTCCGCCACGCCGCCGGCCAGCACGACGCCTTCGTGCTGTTCCTCGATCAGCTCGAGGAGCTGGTCACCATCGCCGAGCCCGGCGACGCCGAGCTGGTGGCCGAGACCTTGCGGCAGCTGGCGGTCATGTCGCCGTCGGTGCGCCTGCTCGCGACCGTGCGCGGCGACTTCCTCACCCGGGTCGCCGCGCGCTTCGGCCGCGCCGACGAGATCATGCGCGCGGTCCACCTGCTCTTGCCGCCCGGCAAGGACGAGCTGCGCAGCGCGATCGTCGATCCGGCGCGCTGCAAGGGCGTGACCTTCGAGTCCGACGCGCTGGTCGAGCAGCTGGTCGAGGCAGGCGGGCGCGCCGACGGTGGCCTGCCGCTGTTGCAGTTCGCGCTCGCCCAGCTGTGGAACGCGCGCCGCCCCGGCGAGCTGGTCATCCGGGAGGGCACGCTGGCCGCGATCGGCGGCGTCGAGGGCGCGCTGGCCCGTCACGCCGACGAGGTCATGGCGCGGTTGCTGCCAGCGCCGCGGGCCGCCGCGCGTCGCGTGCTGTTGCGGCTGGTCACCGCCCTCGGGACCCGGACCCGGCGCGGCGAGGCCGAGCTGTGCGACGGGGTGCCCGACGCTGGCATCGCGATCGACGCGCTGGTCCGAGGCCGCCTGCTGGTCGCGCGCGAGGGCGACGACGGCACCGCCTACGAGGTCGCCCACGAGGCGCTGGTCCACGGCTGGGACGCCCTGCGGTCGTGGCACGAGCAGAGCAAGGACGCCCGCGCCGTCGTCGAGCGGGTCGAGCGGGCCGCCGCCGACTGGCACCGGGTCGGCCGGCCCGCCGAGGGCCTGTGGGGCGATCGTCAGCTCGCCGAGCTCGCCATCGTCGAGGAGCCGCTGCCGGCCGACCAGGCCGCGTTCGTCGCCGCCTCGCGCCGCACCGTGCGCCGTCGCCGCTGGCTGTGGCGCGGCGCGCTCATCGCCGTCCCGCTCATCATCGCCGTGGTCTGGCTCGGCGTCCGCATCGCCAACGGCGTCGCCCTCGACCGTGAGATCGCGCGCCGCGAGCAGGACGCCGCGATCCACCTCGACGCCGGCCACGCCCTGGCCGCCCGCGCCGCCAACCTCCGCACCGGCGCCTTCCAGCTCTTCGACGTCGGACTCACCCGCTTCGGCGAGCTGGGCTGGCACGAAGCGCTCGCGCTCACCGGCCGCGCCAGCGACGAGCTGTCGGCGGGCTCGCGCACCCTCGAGGCCGCGCTGCTGGTCGACGCGTCGCGGGTCCGGCTGCGCCGGCGGCTGGCGGCGCTCACCTACGATCGAATGATCTTGGCCGAGTCGTCCCACGATCCGGCTCAGGTCGAGGAGCTGTTGGGACGCCTCGAGCTGTGGGACCTCGACGGGGCCCAGCGCGCCCGCTGGAACGCGCCGGCCGCGGTGTCGCTGGCGACCTCGCCGGTCGCGGTCCCGATCGCCCTCGAGCGCTACGTCGAGCGCGGGGGTCGGCTGGTCACCGAGACGGTCGACGCGCCCGCCACCACCCCGGTGGTCGGGCTCGCGCTCCGGCCCGGGTCGTACCGCTTCACGCTCGACGTCGCCGGCACGCCGATCCGTTATCCGGTGCTCCTCGGGCGCGGCGAGGAGCTCACCGTCGACGTTCCGCTGCCCGAGCCCAAGGGCATCCCGGCCGACTTCACCTACGTGCCGGCCGGGCGCTTCGTCTTTGGCTACTCGGGCGACGAGATCCTCCGACGCTCGTTCCTCTACTCGCCTCCGCTGCACGCAGTGTGGACCCCGGCGTTCCTGATCGCTCGCCACGAGACCACGTTCGCCGAGTGGTTGGGGTTCCTCGACGCCGTGCCCGCCGACGAGCGCGGCCCACTCCTGCCCGGGGTCACCGGCGCGGACGCCATCTTCGGCTCGGGCGGCCTCGAGGTCACCCGCACCGTCGATGGGCGCTGGAAGCTGGTCTTGCAGCCGACGGTGCGGCGCTTCGAGATCCTCGCCGGTCAGCCGCTGGTCTATCCCGGACGCACCAGCCACGCGGTCAACGACTGGTCTCGCCTGCCGGTCACCGGCATCTCGTTCCACGATGTCGAGGCCTACGTCGCGTGGTTGAGCCAGACCGGCAAGGTGCCCCGCGCCCGCCTGTGTACCGCCTTCGAGTGGCAGCGGGCCGCGCGCGGCGCCGACAGTCGGCTCTACCCGAACGGCAACGCCCTCGCGTTCGACGACGCCAATTTCTACGAGACCCACCGCAACCCGACCCTCGACAGCACCGGCCCCGACGAGGTCGGCGCCCACCCGCGCTCGCGCAGCCCCTTCGACGTCGACGACCTCTCGGGCAACGTGTGGGAGCTGGTGCGTCCGCTCGACCGCGTCGGCGGCGAGGTGCGCGGCAGCGCCTGGTACTTCGACGCGTTCAACGCGCAGGTCGTCAACCGCCAGCCGATGGAGCTGCTGGTGCGCGACATCTTGATCGGCACCCGGGTGTGCGCTGATCCGTGAGCTCCCTGAGTGAGCAGAGTCTGCTCACTCACCTCGCCGCTGCGCACAAACTGCCCGCCGCCCGGCCGCGGCGAGCGCGCCTGCGCTGGCGCACAAGTTGCTGAATCGTCGGGCATGAAGGTCCGCACCCTCGCGCTCATCGTCTTCACCGCGGCCGTGTGGTCCAGCCCCGCCCTCGCCCAGTCGTCGGCGGATCTCGACAACGGCATCCGCATGGGCAACGGCATCCGCATGGGCAACGGCATCCGCATGGGCAACGGCATCCGCATGGGCAACGGCATCCGCATGGGCAACGGCACCTCGACGACGTCGGTGTTCGCCAGCGGCGCCGCCAGCTCGGCCACCTCGGTCCGCCTCGAGGGCACCCGGTTCCGCCAGGTCATCGGCAACGGCACCGCCAGCCTCAACGCCTGCGCCAGCACCAGCTACGGCTCGGCCCGCGCCTGCGGCTGGGAGTCCGACGGCGTCGGGACCTGCACGCCGGGCACGACCGTCATCGTCGGGGCCGGTGGCTGCGTGAACAACCTGTCGGCCGGCGGCGACGCGATGCGGGCCTCGGTCGCGTCCAGCAGCGGCCCCTACAACAACCCGATCGTCACGTCGACCTACGACAGCGCAGCCGACACCGTGCTGCGCATCTGCGGCGGTCTCGACGCGTGCGAAGCCTCGGCCGCGATCGCGTCGAGCGACGACACCACCTGCGGCACGTTGAGCCGCGCGCCCGCGGCGTCGTTCACCTGTCCGAGCACCGGACGTTTCAACGTGATGACCGGGCCCTATGCGGCGCCGCTGCCGAGCACCGACCGCCTCGGCGTGAACGTGGTGGCGAGCACCGGCACCTACCCCGACCTGCTGGCCGCCGCCGACGTCACCGCGCTCCGCTTCGTGAGCTCGACCGTCGCCAACGACCCCGTGGTGTCGCCGACCGACGCCGACGTGATCGTCATCCGGCCGACCGCGTTGGTGTCGTCGATCCCGTTGCACCCGACGCTGGCGCCCTGCGTCACGCCGACCAGCGGCGCGGCGCGCAACTGCGGATGGCGCGCCGAGTACGTCATGGGCTGTACGCCAGGCGCGCCCGCGGTCGCCAGCGCCGGCGCCTGCGACCTCGGCTCGGCCGGTAACCGGCGCGGCGCGCGGCCGGTCCTGCGGGTCTGTAGCGGTGGCACCGCCTGCACCAACACCGGCGCGGTCTCGGTCAACACCACCATCCCGGCGAGCTGCGTGGGCGACGGCGCGATCGCGCAGTTCACCTGTCCAGCCACCGGCCTGGTCACCGTGATGACCGGCCAGTCGTCCTCGAGCTCCAGCTTCGGGGTGCCCATGGTCGAGGCCGCCACCCGGCTCGCCAACGGCAGCTACCAGGCCGAACCGTATCTCGCGCTCAAGCTGGTCGCGGGCATGACCTACTACCGGCTCGCGCTCAGCGGCGTACGCACCGACCCCGCCTTGCCCGCGATCGGCGGCACGATCTGCGACGACCCGGCGACCGCCAAGGGCTACCTGGCGTCGGTCACCAGCGGGCGCTGGGACGCCTGGACGCCGCCGCCCGCCCATGGCCTCGAGTGGGCCGACGACCAGCACTACTACCGGGGCGGCGAGCAGCTCACCTTCAGCTGCGCCAACGGCGCGATCCGCAAGTGCGACCAGGTCTTCCCGCCCGGTCAGTCGCCCCTCGCCGAGGATCGCCGCAACGGCTGCGTCCGCATGGTGCGCGCCGACTACTGCGGCGACGGCACGCCCCACACCGCCGACGGCGTGCCGATCGAGGTCGAGTGGAACGGCTGGGACCCCAGCGCGGCGAGCGTGGCGGGCTTCGAGGCGCTGTGGAGCCCGGCCGGACCGAGCTGTCACAACCCGACCACCTTGCAGAGCTCGCTCGCCAACGACAGCCGCACCGCGGCCGAAGGAGATCTCAGCGGCATCCGCTGCGGCACCCTGCAGCGCGACGACGGCACGCCGGTAAAGCACGTGGTTCGGCAGTGCTACGCCAACGAAACTGCGTCCGCCGATCAGATCTGGAACTTCATCCGTGATTGACCAGGAGCCAACCATGACCATGCATACCTCTCGATGGCTGATGTCCGCGGCGCTCGCGCTCGGGCTCCTCGGCTGCAAAAAAAACGACGACGCGGCGGCCAAGCCGGGTACCGAGGCGACCAAGCCAGCACCGGGCCCGGCCCACGCCGCCGGCTGCGGACCGATGGTGGTCAAGGTCGACGGGGTGGCGGTCACCGACCTGCGACCCGGGCTGTCGGCCACGCTCAAAAACGGCGTGTACGAGACCGAGCAGGTCGAGCTGTACAGCTCCGACAAGATCACCTGCGCCGAGGTGCTGGCGCCGAGCTTTTCGTTCCCGGAGGGCGCGGTGTCGATCCGCGCCTATTACCACCCTCAGGCCCAAGGGCTCGGCACCGAGGCCTACACTGAAATGGGCGTCCACGGCATCACGCTGGTCGCCAAGGCCGGCAAGCTCGGCGACCCGACCTCGATCTGCGTGCCTGCCGGCGCGGTGTTCACCCCGAACACCGGCAGCTTCGCCGGCAAGCGCCTCGAGATCTCGGGGACGCTCAGCGGCGCCTACTGCGGCGTGAAGGACATGACCGCGACCAAGTAGGCGGAGGCGTCAGCGCGCGGTCGACGACGGGTCCGGGCTCGCGAACGGCGCGCCGGTCGCGCGACCGCTGCCAGCCAGAGCGGGCGCGTTGGCTCTCGGGCCGATCGCCGCGCTGATCGCCGCGCGCAGCGCCGCCAGCGATCTCGTCGTCGCGGTGCTCACCAGCAGCGCCTCGCCGTGCGCGCTCACCACCCGGGGCGGCGGGCCGGCCAGCCCGAGCCAGGGCGCATCCTCGTCGGCGCGCACCGCGCGGGGGTGGACCGCGTAGGGCGGCGTGAGGTCGATGCGCTCGGCGTGGAGATCGCGCCAGCTCACGTCGAGCCCGCCGGTGGTGCCGTCGACGGCGAGCGCGCGGATCGCGCCGCGGTGGCTCGACAGCACGCGCAGCGAGGACGGATCGACGGTGTCGCCGTCGACGCGCCAGGCCCGGACCGTGCCGTCGTCGCCGCCCGCGACGAGCAGATCGCCGGCCGGCGAGAACACGACCGCGCGGGTGTCGTCGTCGATGGGCCCTAGCGCGATCGGCGTGCCGTAGTCGGAGGTCACCCGCCACACGTCGACGACCCGGTCCTGTCCGCCCGACGCCAGGAGCGCGCCGTCCGGTGAGAACGCGATGGTCTCGGTGCCGCCCGGGTGGCCCGCGCGCCTCGAGATCGCGGTCGAGCCGTCGCCGAGGAACACCGCGATCGGCCCGGCGGCGGTGGCGGCGGCGACCCAGCGCCCGTCGCGTGACGCGGCCAGCGCCGTCACCGGGCCGCCGGCCTGGTGGCGCGGCCCCGGCGTCGCGCCCCACCACGCGACCGTGCCGTCGGTGCCGGCCGAGACCACGCGCCGAGCCGCCGCGAACACCAGCCCGGTGACCCGCCCGCCGTGTCGGCCCAGCCGCGCGCCGCCGCCGCCGGCCAGGGTCCACAGCCGCAGCTCGCCGTCGACGTCGGCCGAGGCCACCGCGGTGCCGTCGGGGCTGCCGGCCAGGCGCACGATCGCGACCCGGTGCCCGGCGAACACCGTCGGCGGGATCTGATCGAGCTGCCAGCGCCGGACGTCACCGCGGCTGTCGGACGACCACAGCTCGCTGCCGGCTCGCGCGAAGGTCAGCTTGCGCACCCGCTGGCCGTGGCCGCGCAAGCTGAGCCGCCGCCCGCTGGCCAGGTCCCAGCTCTGGACCAGGCCGTCGTCGCTGCCGGTCGCGAAGCGCCGGCCGTCGTCGCTGATCGCGGTCGCCCGCACCTGCTGGGGATGCACCCCGTCGAGGACCACCTCGGTGCCGGTCACCCGCAGCACCCGACCGTCGACGCCGCCCAGGACGGCGTAGCTGCCATCGGGCGCGAAGCTCGCGGTCTTGGTGACCATGCCCGTGATCACCGGCGGCGCCTCGATCGCGGCGCTCGCGCCGTCGGGCGTGGTCCAGCGATGCACCGTGCCGTCGGCGCTGATCGCCGCGATCGCGCCACCGCGACCCCACACCGCGACCAGCTGGCCGCGCCCGGTCGCGATCGAGCGCCCGGCCTGGGGATGCGCGAGCTCCCAGCGCCAGGCCACGCCGTCGTTGCCGCCGCCGACCACGCTGGCGCCGTCAGCCGAGATCGCCAGCGACTCGAAGCCGTCGGTGGGCCCTGGCAAGCGCACGCCGTCGCCGCCGGCCCGCGGCCAGGCCCAAACCACGCCCTCGTCGTCGGCCGCGACCAGCCATGCGCCATCGCGCGACCACTCGGCCAGCTCGACGTCGCCGGTGAAGGCGTGGCTTTCGGCCACCACCGCGCCGCCCAGATCGACGACGCGCAACCCCCCGCCGTCGGCCCCGATCGCGACCAGGGTCCGATCGGGCGAGACCCGCACCACGTGGACCCGGCCCGCACCGCGCAACAGCTCGCGCGGCTGGTCGTCGCCGTCGAGCCAGCGCAGCGCCCGGCCGTCGTAGCTGCCGGTGACGAAGCCGTCGGCGGTGGCCTCGACCCAGCGCACCTCGTCGTCGGAGGCGTGGACCACCGCGCGCGCCGCGCCTCGGCCCAGCGCCTCGTCGGCGACCGTCCACGCCGCGCTGGCGTCGACGCCGCGATCGGTGAGCGTCGCCAGCCAGGCCAGCGCCTCGGTCGGGTCGCGCGCGATCGCGGCCTCGGCGCGATCGAGGACCAGCAGGTTGTTGCGCTCCTCGAGCTGGTCGCGGGCCGCGATCACCCGGACGCCCTCGGCCTCGGCGGCCCGGCGCGCGGTGCGGGCGTCGAGCCACAGCGCGGTCACCACCGTCGCGAAGCCGGCCGTCGCCAGGACCGCCGCCACCATCGCCAACGCCACGCCGGGCCGGCGCCGCACGAACCGCCGAGCCTGCTCCAAGGTGCCGGGCGCGCGCACCGACAGGGTGTCACCGTCGAGGAAACGCCGCACGTCGTCGGCCAGCGCCGCCGCCGACTGGTAGCGATGCTCGGGATCTTTGGCCAGCGCGTGGTCGGCGATCGCGGTCAGGTCGCCCCGCAGCGCGGCGTCGCGCCGGCCCAGCGGGCGCGGCGGGTCGTGGCAGATCGCGCGCGCCACGTCGGGCAGCGGCTGGCCTCGCACCTCGTAGGGCAGCTCGCCCGAGACCAGCTCGTAGAAGATGACGCCGAGCGTGTAGACGTCGGAGCGCGCGTCGACCTCGTCGGGGCGCAACCGGGCCTGCTCGGGGCTCATGTAGACCGGCGTGCCGATCAGCTCGCCGGCCTGGGTCTCGCCGCCCTCGCTCGAGCCGTCGGCGGCGGCGACCCGCGCGATGCCGAAGTCGAGCACCGCGACCCGGCCGTCGTCGCGCACCATCACGTTGGACGGCTTGAGGTCGCGATGGATCACGCCCTTGACGTGGGCGTGGTGGACCGCGTCGCAGATCTGCGCGAACAACGCGAGCCGCGCCGTCACCGACGGCTTGCGGTCGCGCACGTGGACGTCGAGGGTCTGCCCGACGACGCGCTCCATCACGAAGTACGGGTGACCTTCGGCCTCGCCGGCCTCGAGCACCTTGGCCAGGCCGACGTGATCGAGGCGCGCCATGATCTCGGCCTCGGCCCAGAACCGGCTCATCGCCGCGTTCGAGGTCGCGTGCAGCACCTTGATCGCCACCGGGCGGCGCGGCGCGTCCTGCTCGCCCGCGTAGACCGTGCCCATGCCGCCGCGGCCCAGCACCTCGAGCAGCCGGAAGCCCTCGATGGTCGGACGCGCGTCGGCGCCCCGGCCGCGCCGCACCACCGACGGCAGCGCCGTGCGGTCGTGCGACGCCGCGCCGACCAGGGTCTCGCCGACCACGTCGATCGGCGGGGCCTGCCCGACCGCGACCGCCCCGGCAGCCAGCACGGTCGACGAGTCGGGCGCGATGGCGCGAGTCCGGGCCGCCGGTCCTTCGGGTGCGGTGACGTCGAGGGCATGGGCCGGCATGCCGACCGCGAGCAGCCCGGCCAGCTCGCGCGCCAGCGCCCCGTCCTCGGTCGCGATGCGAGCGACCAGCGCGGCGCGTTCGGCCGGTGCGAGCGAGATCGCCTCGGCGAACAGCGCGGTGAGGCGCTCTCCCATGGCGGGCGAGTGTGGGCCGTGCGCGCAACCCTGTCCAGCTCGCCAAGGATTCGCGTGATACTGACAATCGAAATCTACGCAATTGACAATCGTTTTCAATTAGTCCACGTTGCGCTGGTGTCTCGCATCTGGCCGCTCCCGGTCGTGGCGATCGCCGCTCTCTCGGCACCGCTGCATGCCGATCCCATGCCCTCGACGCCCTTCACGCTGCGCTTTGGCGGCTACGGCGAGCTAGGCGCGTCGCTCTACAACTTCGGCGCCAACGCCAACCGCGCCAACGGCGCCCAGCGCGACCTCCGCCTCGAGCTCGACGCCACCCGCTTCGTCGCCATCGTCCAGGCCGCGACCAAGTCGGGCTGGGAGCTCGAGGCCGAGCTCGAGATCGAGCACGGCGGCACCGGCTCGAGCCGCGAGATCGACTACGACGAGTTCGGCGAGTTCGAGACCGAGCTCGAAAAGGGCGGCGAGGTCCAGCTCGAGGAGCTCTATCTCGAGAAGACCTTCGCCGGCCGCTACCAGCTCAAGGTCGGCAAGTTCTACGTCGGCATCGGCCACCTGTCGTCGCGCTTCCGCCCCACCGAGTACCTGGCCGCGACCCGCTCCGAGATGGAGCAGACCGTCATCCCCGGCCAGTGGGACGAGATGGGCGCGTCGTTCACCGCGTTCCTGGGCCGTGTCCGCGTCACCGCGCAGGTCGTCAACGGCCTCGACTCGACTGGTTTCTCGTCGAGCGGCTGGATCTCGACCGGTCATCAGGCCGCCTACGAGACCATCCGCGCCACCAACCTGGCCGGCGTGGTCCGGGCCGACGTCGAGGTCGCCCACGGCCTCGAGCTGGGCGCCGCCGGGTACGCCGGTGGGACCAGCCGCAACCGCCCCAAGGCCGACCTGGTGATCAGCTGCGCCGACGGCAACCCCGACGTGGTCGCGCCCTGCGGTTACGTCTCGGCGCCGGTCACGCTGGCCGAGGTCCACGGCCACCTCGAGCGCAACCACGTCCGCGCCACCGCGCTCGCGCTGTGGGGTCGCCTCGGCAACTCCGACCTGATCACCGACCGCAACAAGCGGCTGTCCAACAACGCCGGCGTCGCGCGGACCCCGGTCGCCAGCCAGGCCTATGGGCTATCTCTCGAGGCCGGCGTCGATATCGGCAGCTGGGTCGGCCTCTGTCCTCGCTACGCCCTCGAGCCGTTCGCGCGGGTCGAGCGCTACGACACCATGTACCGCACCGCGCCCGGCGTGTTCGACAACGCGCGGTTCCAGCGCACCGTCGGCACCGTCGGCGCGGCCTTCACGATCGACAAGTTTCTCACCTTCAAGCTCGACGTCGCCCACCGGCGGCTCGGCGCGTCCGAACTTCGCCCCGAGACCACCGTCCATGCGGTGGCCGGTTTCATTTACTAGGAGTCTCACGATGCTGACGCGCGCCCTCGCCTTTGCCGCTCTCGCCACCACCGTCGTCGCCTGTGGCGATGACGGCGGCACCACGACTCCTGGGTTCACCGACCAGCTGGTCATCTCTGACTTCGCCGACAAGGTCGTCGTGCCGACCTACACGCTCCTGCACCAGCGCGCCGGGGTGCTGCACAACGCCACCACCTCGCTGCGCAGCACGCCGAGCCCCGCCAACCTGACCAACGCGCAAAACGCCTGGGCCGACATGCGGGTACCTTGGGAGCAAAGCGAAGGCTTCCTGTTCGGCCCGGTGTCGGCCAGCGGCTACGACCCGGCGATGGACACCTGGCCGGTCGATCGCACCGATCTCGACGCCGTCATCGCCTCGAGCGACGCGCTGACGCCCGCGTACATCCACAACCTGCCGGAGACCCAGAAGGGCTTCCACACCGCCGAGTACCTGCTGTTTGGCCTGAACAACGATCAGGTCATCACCGAGCTGTCGCCCCGCGAGCTCGAGTACCTCACCGGCATCACCTTGGAGCTGGTCGACGTGACCGGCCTCCTCGAGACCAGCTGGACCGAGGGCACGCCGTCGTACCGCGACGTCTTCGCCACCGCCGGCCAGGACGGCAACAACGCCTATCCGTCGCTGACCTCGGCCGCTCAGGAGATCCTGATCGGCATGGCCGGCATCTGCGACGAGGTCGCCAACGGCAAGATCGCCGACCCCTACGACGCCCACGACCCCAACTTGGTCGAGAGCCAGTTCAGCTTCAACTCGCAGGACGACTTCGCGAACAACCTGCGCAGCGTGCTGAACGCTTACACCGGCGACGTCAGCGATGCCAGCAGCGTCGGCCGCGGCCTCGATGAGGTCGTGAAGCTGACCTACCCCGGCCTCGACCTCCGCTTCCGCAACGAGATCCAGGCGGCGATCGACGCGATCAACGCGATCCCGCGCCCGTTCCGCGACGCGATCACCACGCCCAGCGCCTACCCGGCGATCGAGGCCGCCCAGGCCGCCGTGCTGACCGTCAAGGCCACCATCGAGGGCGACCTGACCACCGAGATCCTGGGCGGCTGAGGTCGTGGGAAGGGCTGTCGCCAGCCCTCACCCAAGACGTCCGGCTTTCGGACACGCGGGGCGAAGATGCCGAGCCGTTTTGAATGGCCACGAGTGCAAGGGAGCATGGGATGCCGAACTGCCAGTTTTCTCCGACGCGAGACACCATGAGAGTCGTCAGCGCGCTCGGGTTCGTGCTCGCGCTGAGCGGGTGTGTCGACGAGCGGGTGCCGTCGCCGGGCGGCGCCACGACGATCAATGACCGGTCGTCCAACGCGTTCTCGACGCCGGCGTTCAACCTCGACGGTGACCACCTCGACCGTCACTTCGCAGGCGACAAGCACTTCGAGGCGACCTTCGTCAACGCGCCCGCGGTCGTCAACCCGGGCCTCGGGCCGCTCTACAATCACAACGCGTGCGCCGCGTGCCATCCCCGCGATGGCCGCGGCTTGCCGCAGTTTGGCGCCAGCAACTCCAGCGCGCTGGTGCGGCTGAGCGTCCTCGACGGCCCGCCCGACCTGCCGGGCGGCCCCATCCCGGCGCCCGGCCTGGGCGGCCAGCTCCAGGATCACGGCGTCTTCGGCATCCCGCCCGAGGCCACCGTCGAGCTGACCTGGATCGAGCAGGCCGGCACCTACGGCGACGGCACGCCCTACGCGCTGCGCTCGCCCGAGCTGGTGCTGCGCCGCCCCGACGGCACCGTCATCGGCGCCGAGGTGCTGCGCTCGTTCCGGCAGCCGCCCGCGGTCTTTGGCCTCGGCCTCCTCGAGGCCATCCCGGCCCAGGACATCCTCGCCGCCGCCGATCCCAACGACGCCGACGGCGACGGCATCTCGGGCCGGCCCAACCTGGTCTGGGACACCTCGCGCCAGGCGGTCACGCTGGGCCGCTTCGGCCACAAGGCCTCGAACCCGACGCTGGCGCAGCAGGCGGAGGCCGCCTACGCCAACGACATGGGTGTCACCAGCGCCCGCTCCGGCGGTGAGGCCGAGATCGCGGACGACGCGGTCGACGACGCCGCGTTCTACACCGCCTCGCTCGGCGTTCCGGCCCGCGCGCCCGGCGACTTCTCGCGCGGCGAGCGGCTGTTTGACAGCATGGGCTGCGCGTCGTGCCACACCCCGGTGCAGCTCACCGGCCCGCACGAGCTGGCCGCGCTCAGCGACCAGCTCATCCAGCCCTACACCGACCTGCTGCTGCACGATCTCGGCGATGGGCTCGCCGACCACCGCCCCGACTTCCAGGCCGACGGCAACGAGTGGCGCACCCCGCCGCTGTGGGGCCTCGGCCTCGTCATCACCGTGCTGCCCGGCGCGCGCTATCTCCACGATGGCCGTGCCCGCACCATCGAAGAGGCCATCTTGTGGCATGGCGGCGAAGGCCAGCCCGCTCGCGACGCGTTCCGCACCGCGCCGGCCGCCGAGCGCGCCGCGCTCCTCGGGTTCCTGCGCTCACTGTAGTCGGCGCGGCAACTCGAGCGGACCGAAGCGCAACGCGGTCACAGCCCCGACGATGGCCAGGCTGTCGCCGCTGTCGAGCAGCACCAGGCTCGTCGGTGACGTCAGCACCGCATCGGAGCGGATGCCCAGCACCGGCACCGCGACGACCAGCCCGGCAGCCGCGCGCGTGACCGTGATCGTCACGGTCAGGCTGTCGTAGGGCGCCTCGTACACGCCGACCAGCCGGTCGAGCGTGGCCGCGTCGGCCGCGAAGGCCGCGACGGTCTCGGGAGCGTAGTCGGGCCAGCCATACTCGGCCGCGATCGCGAACAACAGCTCGCGGATCAGCAGCTGGCCACCGGCGCCGTTGGTCATGATCGCCGCGCCCTGGCCGGTCTGGGGGAAGTACACGATCTCGGCGTGGTAACCGTCGTCCGAGCCTTGATGGCCGAAGCGGAAGCCGCGCCCGGTGCCGTCGAGGAACGGGCCGAGACCGACCGGCGCCTGCTGCACCGTCAGCATCGCGGTCGCGGTGGCGCGCGTCAGCACGCGCTGGGAACGCCCGGCCCGGGCTGCCGCGATCTCGATCGCCCAGCGCAGCAGATCGGTCGGCGTGGTCCACAGCCCGTCGGCCGCGAGCTCGGGATGCACGCGGTCGGCGATCGGCGCCCCGTCGCCGTCGTGGGCGGTCGCGGCGCGGGCTCGCAGCGCCAGCGGCAAACCGGCCGCGAACCAGCTGTCGCGCATGCCGATCGGCGCCAACACCAGCCGCTGCATCAGCGCGTCGAACCGCTCGCCGGTGGTGTCCTCGAGGACGAGCTGCTCGATCTCGACGCCGCCGCCCGAGTACCGAAACCCCGTGCCCGGGACCGCCTCGACCCGGACCGGCTCGGTGTTAGCCGGGGCCACGCCGTCGAGGATCTGCGTCAAGGTCGGGATCGCCTCGTCGAGCGCGTAGCTCTTCCATGCGTGGACGTTGGTGCCGGCGCTGTGCGACAGCAGCCGCCGCAACGTCACCTTCGCGGACGCGGTGAGATCGTTGTCGGGCACTTTCCACGACCGCAGATACCCGTTCACGTCGGTGTCGAGCGCGAGCCGCCTCTCGTCGACCAACCGCAACGTCGCGGTCGCGGTCACCGCCTTGCTGATCGAGCTGCCGGGAAAGAGCGTCGTCGCATCGACCACCGCGCCGGCGCCGGCCACCCCCACGCCGAAGCCGCGCGCCCACACCACCCGATCACCATCGGCGACCGCGATGCTCACGCCGGGCACCGCGTACCGCTTCATCCGATCGGCGAGCGCATAGCGCCGCGGTGCCGCGCCCTCGATCGCCACCGGCGAGCGCAGCCCTGACAGCACGGCCTGGACCCGATCGATCCGCGCGCCGCCGCACCCGATCAGCCCCGCGACGACGACGACCCCAGCGAGACGACAGCGCATCTGTGCCGTCGACACGCCGGCCCGGCGCGGGTTGCTCACTTCTTGCTCTCGACGGTCGCGATGGTGCGGGGCGGCGGCGGGCGGGTCGCGGTCAGCTCGACCTGACCGGCCAGCACCGCGAGCTTGAGCGCCGAGCGCACCAGCGCCTGGGCCTCGCGGATCGCGAACACCGCCAGCGCGCCGCCGGTGCCCAGCATCGCGTGGCCGTGGCCCAACCACACGAACACCACCGACAGCGTCACGAACACCAGCCAGTACACCAGCACGTGGACCAGCGCGACCGGCCGCCGGAACATGAACCCGACTGCGCGGATCGTCACCCGCACCGCGCCCAGCGACTCGTGGGTCGGGCGCCGCAAGGTCAGCTCGGCGCGGGCGTAGTCGATCACCGTCGACACCAAGACGTGCAACAGCGCGGCCGGCGCCAGGGCGATCACCAGCGGCCCGATCATCTCGCCGATCGTCATCGCGTGCTCGAGCTGGTCGCCGAGGTAGCCCAGGCCGAAGCCGAGCACGATCAACACCGGCAGGTGCAGCAGGATCGAGATCAGGCCGAGCCGCCCGTAGACCAGGAACGTCGACGCGCCGCCGGCGCCAAAGGCCCGCGCGGTCTCGCGGCGGCCCCGGGGTCGCTCGGTGAAGACCGCCAACACGCCCCCGGTGAGGAACCAGCTCCACACCATCCACATCGCGACGGCGCCGAGCATGACCCAGACCAGCGCGCCGAAGACCTCGCGGCGCTCGGTCACGACCACCAGCAGCGACGTCAGATCGCCATCGACCCCGTCGTCGAACATCGGCCGGTCGCCGAACGCGGTGGCCAGGACCTGCAGGTAGACCAGCCCGGCGCACCACGCCGCGATCAGCTGCACCACGAAGACCGCGAGCACCATGCCGGTGTACTCGGACACGCCACGCAGGCCGGCTCGGGCCAGCGCGCTCAACCGGGTCGGCTTCAAGACGCTCACAGGCCGACCACCTGCATCAGCGATTGCGTCCACCAGGTCATGCGCGCGGTCGCCCGCCACGACGCGTGCTTGTCGGGGCTCAGGCGCAGCCGATCGTCGAGCACGTGGTCGGCGAGCAGCACCTCGCCGTCAGGATCGATCGACACCTCGACGATCTGCGACGAGCGCGCCATCTCGAAGCGGTGCCAGCGCGCGCCGTCGCGGGCGTCCCAGTGGACCCGATCGTGGGTGCCGTCGGCGAAGCGCAGCTCGATGTCGACCGGCACCGGCGTCGTGCCGCGATTGACGATCACCAGCTCGCAGACCCAACTCCCGGTGTCCGGGCTCTGATCGGAGCCCACGGTGCGCCGGCTGGTGCCCTCGCCGAAGACGCCGCGCGGCGCGTGCTGGGCCCGGCAGGCCGCGGTGCGGATCGCGTAGTCGACCGCGCCCGTACCGTAGAGCGCCGGCCCGAAGAACCACGACAGATCCTCGCCGACGCCGGCCGACAGGCTGGCCATGAAATCGGCACCTGTCGGGTGCTTGAACTGCCAGGTCTCGGCGTAGCTCCGCATCGCGGCGGCGAAGCGGTCGCGGCCGACCACGTTCTCGAGGGTGCGCAGCGTGCGGGCGGTCTTCTCGTAGGTGACCGCGGCGTAGGTGTCGAAGTCGGGGAACGCGTAGGCCGCGGTCGCGATCGGGCTCGGCAGGCCGCCCAGCGCACCGGTGGCCGCGCGCTTCACGCGGAACGCCTCGGCCTTCCAGCCCATCCAGTCGATCGCGCTCTGCTTCTCGCCGTAGAGCGCCGCCATCACCACACCGTCGGCGTACTCGTTCACGCCCTCGTCCATCCAGGCCTCCTCGAACTCGTTCGAGGCCAGCAGGCCCTGGAACCAGTTGTGGCCGATCTCGTGGATCGTCACGAGCTCGGGCACCCGGATGCCGGGCCGCATGAGCACGCTGTCGCCGCCGGTGGTGACCAGCGTCGGGTATTCCATGCCGGCCGCGCCGCCAGCGTCGGGCGGCGGATCGATGACGGTCATGATCGACCACGGGTACGGCACGAACAGCTTCGAGAACGTCTCGATCGCGCCGATGCCAGCGGCCAGGTGGCGCTTCGCGAAGTCGACCTGGCGCGGGCGGTAGTAGACGCGCACCTCGACCGGCCCGCCCGCGACGTCGGCCTGACCGCTCATCATCTGCATGTACGGGTCGATCATCCACGCGAAGTCGTGGACGTCCTCGGCGCGATAGCGCAGCGTGCGCGTGCGATCGCCGTTGTCCTTGGCCTCGGTCAGCACGCCGGTCGCGGCCACGACGTGGGTGTCGGGCACCGTGAGCGTCACGTCATAGGTGCCAAAATCAGCAAAGAACTCGGTGTGCAGGTGGAACGGCGGGCAGTGCCAGCGCTCGAAGCCGGGGGCGCCGAGGCGCACGCCGATCTTGGGGAACCACTGCCCGACCATCGTGAACGCGCCCTTGTAGCCAGTGCGCGCGAAGACCTCGGGCAGCTGCGACGTGAACGTCATCGTCAGCTCGACGCTGGCGCCCGGCTCGACCGGCGCTGGCAGCGGCACCGACAGCACGGTCTCGTCGGGCCCCTGGAAGGTCGCGCGGGTGCGCAGCTCGGCGCCGCCCAGCTTGATCGACGCCACGTCGATCCAGCCCCAGCTGCCGTCGCGCGCGACCTCCCCGCGGTGGGCGCCGTGCGACGAGGTCATGAACAGCGACGCCTCGTTCTTGAAGCCGTTGAGATACAGGTGGAACGGCAGGTCGGAGACCGCGCTGCCGCCGGTGTTTTTCCAGGTCAGCGTCTGGGTCGCCTCGAGGCGATGCGCGGTGGCGTCGTACTTGGCGGTGATGGCGTAGCTCGCGATGCGCGGCGAGCGCTGGCCCGGGACCCGCAGCGCCGGGCGGCCATCGACGGCCGGCGCCGGGCGCTGGCGCGGCGGGCCCAGGTCCGAACCACACGCGGAGCCCCACACCGCCAGCGCACACACGACGAGAGGCAACCAGCGCGACATCGACGGATGGCATACCCGACCGTCGGTGCGAAAGCGAGGCGCGTCGGGACGATCCGGCGGCTTGCGTGTCTCGGCGGAACTTGCGACGTTCGCGCCCATGTCCGACGACACGCTGGCCCAGGTCGCCTCGTACCTCGACCGCTTCGCGAAGGAGCGTGACCTCGCGCTGCCGCCGCTGTCGGCCGATGGCGTCGCGCACCTCCAGCGCGGCTCCGCGGTCGTGAAGATCCAGGTCATGGCGCCGCAAGGCGTGCTGGTGCTGCTGGCCCGGGTCGGTCCGGCGCCGGCCGCCGGCAGCGAGGTCCGGCTGCGCGAGCTGCTCACCGCGTCGTTCGCCGCCACCGGTGACGCCGCGTTCGCGCTGCATCCCGAGACCGGCGAGATCTACCTGCGCGTCATGCGCTCGCTGTTCCACCTCGACTACGAGGAGTTCGAAGATCTGGTCCACACCATCGCCTCCGTCGCCGACGACTGGGACGATCGCCTCGCGGGCGGGTGATGAACCTCGTCGACGCCGCCGCCACCGAGGCCGCCGGGGCCGGGCTGGGCGCGCTGCTGCGCGCCGGTGACGTGATCGCCCTGGTCGGCGAGCTGGGCGCCGGCAAGACCACCTTCATGCGCGGCGTCGCCGTCGGCGCTGGCGCGCCCGTCGAGCTGGTCGCCAGCCCCACCTTCGCGATCTGCCACGAGTACCCGGGCCGCGTGCTGCTGCTCCACCTCGACCTCTACCGCCTCGAGCGCGAGCGTGAGCTCGACGACCTCGGCTTCGACGACCTGCTCGACCGCCCCGGCGCCGCCGCCCTCGTCGAGTGGGCCGACCGCTACCCCCACCGCCTGCCCGGCGACCACCTCGTCGTCACCCTCGCCCACGCCGGCTCGGCCCGCACCCTCACCGCGCAGGCCTCCGGCCCCCGCAGCCTGGCTTTGCTGGAAGCCTGGCCGTAGCCTCAGGGCTCGACGGGCACGAATTCGTGCGCAACGAACGATTCGCGGGATGACCGCCGGCGGAAGCATTGCTGTGCTTTCAAGCGACCCACTCCGCAGCTCCACACCTCGTCGGGCGGGTGTCCACCGCGACCAAGCCCGGCAAATCGGAGCCTTCGGACGGACAACCCATCTCCCGTAGCTGGGCGCGCACGCGGGCCTGCATCCGGACCGTGCTGTGCCCGCCGGCCCGCACCAAGCCGGCGAACCAGAGCTGTCCGTCTCGCATCTCGCCTCGGACCACGTCCTCGCACGAGACGCTTCCCGCGTAGAACGGGATGTTGTCGAGCACGAAGCCCTCGTCCGTCGCTCGCGCCCACAGGCTCTCGACTTCCCGTAGCCCCGAGATCTCGACCTCGAAGCAGATTTTTCGTGCATCGCTCATCTGACACTATCCGATTTCTCGCAATTGTGTTTCCGGCAGAAGACTTTGACCGTTCTCTGGAACGCCATCACCACCTTTGGACCGCGGATAGATATGATCTCGCTGCCGCTCGTTCGAGGGAGGAGTTAGGGCCCGCGAGTGGACAAGTCGATCGATGATCGCGGTCGAGGCGCCCGGAGGGCAAGGCGACGGTGAGGACCGCAGGGGAGCATCCTCGACGGATGTGACCCGAAGACCGGAACCGGCAACGCAGCCAGCCGGGATGGATCGGCCGCGAGAACGGTCGACTTGTTCATTCGCGGGCCCTTACATCGCGCGTGCCGCGCTGACCGGGTTGAACCGGCACACCGCAGGATTCGCACACGTTTATACCGCCATGTCGAGCGGCGTTTGCAGCGTCGATCGCCTTTTTCCCCGCCGAAGTGAAGGGCATCCCGGCGCGAGTCCGATTTCCCAGTCCACTCGCGCCACCGCGAACAGCTGCTCCTCAGCAGCGCCGTCATGGACCCCGTCAATCGCTCAGGCTCCAGGTCAGCCGCCTATTCCGCCGCCGATGCCCAACGCGGATCACCGCTCGAGCGCGGTCAGCCCAACCCGGTCAGTGGGTCAGTGACTCGAGCAGGGCGTCGATGAGGTCGCGGGTCTGGGCGCGGGTACCGACGACGCGGCCGGTGGGCAGCGAGAGGGTGACGCGATCGCCCTCGATCTCGACGAGGAGGCCGGCGCCGATGCCGAATGCGACGGCCGTCGAATGGGGCGGGACCGGGACCCGATCCGCGGGCGGCTCGGTGCCGCGGGCGAAGGCGGCGGCCGGGATGCGGCCTCGCAGCGCGACCATGCCGCCATTGGGCGCGGGCCGCGGCGGGCCGAGGGCGCCGGGCACGCTCGACGAGCGCGGCGAGGCGAGCACCGTGGGGGCGCTCGACGAGCTGGGCAGGCTCGACGGCGCGAGCGGTGGGAGGATCAGCTCACCGTCGAGGTCGTCGGGGTCGGGCACGGCTGGGGTAGCATAGCCCAAGCCTCGGGCAGAAAACTCGATCACGCGTCGCACCTGACCCGCTAGAAGGCGGCCAGCAGGCCGCCGACGGCGCGCACCGGCGTCACGCGCACCACCGGGGGATCGAGCGACAGCGCGATCGCGGTGCGCACGCGGCCGGCGAAGTCCTCGGGCGCCTCGCCGTGACGGCTCCACATCGGGGCGCGGACGACCATCTTCACGCGGGTGCGCGCACGCGACGACAGCCGCCACAGGCCGTCGTCGGGCGCCGCCTCGACGGTGAGCGCGATCGGCACCACCGGCAAGCCGGCCAGGATCGCGAGGCCGAAGCCGCCGCGACCGAAGCGCGCGACCCGGTCGCCGTCGCCGCGCACCGCCTCGGGAAACGTCAGCACCGGGACGCCGGTGCGGAGCGCCGCCAGCACGTTACGCATGCAGCGCGCGCGCTGCGTCGGATCGCCGGCGAAGCGAGCGCCCAGCGCGCTGGCCGCGGCGCCGATCACCGGCCAGCCCGCGATCTCGGCGCGCACCACCGGCACGGCCGGGATCTGCGACAGGATCACCAGCGGGTCGAGGTGGGAGACGTGGTTGGCGACGAGCAGACAGGGCCGCTCCGGCAGGACGCCGACAGTGTCGACCTCGACGCCGTGGATCCCGAGCAGCTCGCGGGCGAGCTTGGCCAGCGCGTCGGCGCGAGCACGGGGTGTCCGGTGGGCGGACAGCTTGGCCTCGCCGAGAGCCGACAGGCTGGCGAAGGTCGAGCGCCACAGGCGGGCGGCGGCGCGGGCGGCCACGCCGACGTCGACGGCGCGGGCCAGGTTGGGGAAGCCTCGGGTACGTGAGTTCGTCATATGCCCTCCGCGGGCAACATGGCCGGTCGACGTGACGCGACAGCGGGCGCGCGATGGCCCGGCGGCAACACTTCCCGCGCAGATCGATCGCGCGCTGCGATCGTCGCCGGTCTGTCGACGGCCTGTCACCGAGCCGCGCTCCACTCGCGCGCGATGATGCGCTGGCTACCCCTGCTCTCGATCGCCGCGGCGTGTAGCGCGACCGGCGCCGACCCGCGCACTGGCTTCCTGGTCAACACGCTCACCGACGACAACCAGGCCTGGCTCGACCGCGATCCCGACGCCCTCGCCGGCAAGTACCGGAAGATGGCGACGCGCGGTTTCGACTTCTTTCGCGGCACCGCGCCCCAGTACTGGCGCGATGTCACCGAGGCCGGACCGCTCGCCAACGCGACCGCGGTCGGCGACGCGTCGTCGGCGTGGCTGTGGATCGTCGGCGATCCCCACCTGGAGAACCTGGGCACGTTCCGCAGCCCCGACGGCGTGATCGCGATCGACTGGAACGACTTCGACGCCGCGACGGTGGGGCCGTGGTGGCTCGATCTGCGCCGGCTCGCGGTGAGCCTGGTGCTCGCCACCGACGAGCTCGACCTCGGCGCCGCCGCCGACCGCGCGCTGGTCGACGCCGCCGTCGAGGCCTACGTGGGCGAGATCGAGCGGCTGGCGGCGGGCGGCGCGCCGCGGCTCGAGAGCCTGGGCAACGGCGAGGTCGCCGATGACCTGGTCGCCAGCGCGACCCGGAGCGGCGACCGCCGCCTCAAGCTCGACGACTACACCCGCGTCGACGAGGCCGGCGCGCGCACGATGTTCTACGGCGACGTGGTGCCGCCCCGCGACGACGGCGTGTGGGTCGACAGCACGGCGCTGATCCGCGAGCCCGAGCGCGCGACTGTCGAAGCGGCGGTGGAGGCGTGGCGCTCGACCGCGCTCGTCGACGACGCCGGCGCGATGAAGGGCGTGAGCCGGCGGCTGGGGGCCGGCGTCGCCAGCTATCCGGTGCCGCGCTACTACGTGCTGCTGGAGGGCGCCACCGCGAGCGCCGACGACGATGTGCTGATCGAGCTCAAGGAGACGCTGGATCCGCCGCGGGTCGCCGGGCTGGGACCGGCGGCGTTGCTGGGCACGATCGCCAACGGGGAGCGAGTGACCTTGGCCCAGCGCGTGCTTGGCGCGCGGGTCGACGCCGACGTGCTGCTGGGCCACGGCGAGGTGCTGCCGTTGTCGTATCGCGTGCGCGCGCGGACGGGATACCAGCGCGGGTTCGATCTCGCCGACGCGGCCGGAGATCGCGACGCCGCGATCGCGCTGGCGGCGCTGACCGGGAGGTCGCTGGCGCGGGCTCATGCGATGGCGCCGGTGCCACGCGCACCGGGGGAGCGCGGACTCGATCGGATCGCGCCGCGCGTGATCGGCCGGGGCGAGCTGCTCATCGAGGAGACCGGCAGCTTCGCGATGGCGTATGCCGAGATCGTGCGGGCGGATGCGGTGCGGTTCGCGGCGGTGCTCGACGAGCGCGGCGCGCGCTTGGGGGCACCGTGAGAGGCGCGGGGGCGGCGGTCGCGATCGGGGTCATGGGGCTGGTCGGGGCGAGCGCGCGCGGAGCGGCGGCACAGTCACAGTCACAGTCACAGTCACAGTCACAGTCACAGTCACAGTCACAGTCACAGTCACAGTCACAGTCACAGGCACAGGCACAGTCACAGTCACAGTCACAGGCACAGTCACAGTCACAGGCACAGGCACAGTTACAGCGACAGTCAGCATCGCCGGGGAGGACGGAGGTGCGGGGGCGGGCGGAGATCATCGCGTCCGGGCTGTACGAGGCGATCGCCGACGACGCGACGACGCGGTTCGAGCTCGACCGCGCCGAGGTCAGCGGGCAGGTCACGGTCGCGGCGCGCGCGACCGCCGAGCTCGCGCTCGAGGCGGTGAGGTCGGCCGGCCCCGACAGCGCGGCCGGCATCGACGGCGACTCGATCCTGGTCCGCGTGAAGCGAGCGTCGATCGGCGGCCGCGGGCGCGGACCGCGCGAGCTGACCTACGGCGCCGACCTCGGCCTGGTCGCCGATCCCTGGATCGCGGCGCTCGGCGACTATCCGCTGCGCACGCTGGGGCTGGCCATCGTCGAGGCGCAGGGCCTGGTCGCCAGCTCGGATCTCGGGCTGTCGGCTCACGCCGCGCTCGGCCGCATCGCGTCGCTCACGGTCGCGGTCACCAACGGCGAGGGCGCCCACCAGCCCGAGCGCAACCGCGGCAAGAGCACGTCCGTCGTCGTGAGCGCCCACCTCGCCGGTGTCGGGCTGCACCTGTACGGGCGTGACGGCTCGGTGGGCCCGGGCTCGACGCGCAGCCATCGCGCCGGCGCCGCGGTGAGCTGGCATCACCCGCGCGCCGCAGCGGGCGCCGACCTCGTGCAGGCCTGGGGCGTGGGCGATCGGCCCGACGTGCTCGCGACCACCGTCGAGGCCTGGGCCGACGTCCGCGCTCTCGACGCCGCCGGCGTCATGGTCCGCTTCGACCGCGTCGCGGTCGACGGACCGACGGACGATCTCCAGCACTGGCGGGCGACTGGCGCGCTCTGGTACGAGCTCGCGCGCGGCGTGCGCGTGGTCGGCGCGGTGCAGGTCGAGCGTGCCAGTGCCGGTGCGATCGCGGGCGTCCCGACGGCCACCGACGCGACGCGGATCTTGCTCACCGCCCAAGGCTCATTCGAAGGATCGCCATGAGAATCGTCGCCATCGCTCTCCTCCTCGCGGCCAGCTGCGCGCAGTCCAACACCGGCGTCGATGCCTCGCCGCTCGTCGACGCCGCGCCGGTGGTCGACGCCGACGATCGCTGTCCGCTCGCCGTCAACGAGATCGCGGCCTCCGGCGATCCCGAGGACTGGTTCGAGCTCGTGAACGTGTCGGCCGGACCGATCGATCTCGCCGACTACCGGTTCATCGACGAGGCCGACGATCCCAACGCCGCGGTGCTGTTCGACGGCGGCGTGCTGGCGGCCGGCGCGCGCATCGTGCAGGAGGTGAGCGACGCCGATCAGGGCTTCCAGCTGGGCGCCGACGACGCGCTGTGGCTGTACCGCGTGGGCGCGACCGAGCCGTGTGACGGCGTCGACTGGAGCGCGGGCGACGCCCCGTCGGGCGGCAGCTACAGCCGCGTTCCCGACGGCACCGGTGGGTTCACCACGACCCAGCCCGCGACCCGCGGCGCTCACAACTGACGCTGATCGATCAGCGCCAGTCTAGCAACAACCGAGCATCGCGGCGCGGCTCGAGTCCGGTGCCGTCGGTCTCGATCGTGCGATGCACGCGGGTCGCCGGGCGCAGCATCGCGTCGCGGCCGTGGATGAAGCTCTGCTCGCGCACGATCGCGAGATAGGCCTTGTCGAGGGCGAGCGCACGCGCCCGACTGGGCGCCAGCAACCACGCCAGATCACGATCGCCGCCGGGCGCGGTGCGCGTCACTTCGTGCTCGGCGAGCGTGCCGCCGGGGAACAGCCGGGCCAGGAGCTCGTCGTTGCTGCGGGTTTCATCGCCGCCGCCCACCCGCCGCACGTAGGTCAGCACCTCGGCGTCGACGTGTCCGAGTTGCGGACGGTCGTGGAGGCCGCGCAGATCCTGGGGGCGCCAGCCGTCGGCGCCCGGCACCTTGCGCGGCAAGGCGAACGACTGATCGATCGTCACGCCGAGGTGGCCGTGGCAGCCCATGCACGAGCGATGCTCCTCGGCCGACTGCACGCGCAGCCGTCCCTCGGCGTCCTCGATGAAGCCCTGGAGCTGCCAGCCGTAGCCCGACAGGAGCCCGACCATCGGGTCGCCCTGATAGACCGGCAGCCGACCCTCGCTCTTCTCGTCATCGGCCTCGGCGTAGGCGCGCGCCAGGCCCCAATCATCGGGCGCCTCGATCTTGCGGGCGTAGCGCAGCTCCTTCATGCGCGTCGCCATCAGCGACGGCGCATCGGGGTCGAGGTAGCGCACGCTGTGCAAGAGCTCGGTCCCGCGCGGATACGCCTGCGCGACCACCAGCTGGTCGGCGGCGGCGCCGGCGTAGCGCGGTGGCAGCCGGCGGACGCGCGTGACGCCGGCGCGCACCACCCCGTCGTCGTCGAGATCGAAGCCGAGCAGCCGCTCGTCGACGGGCTCGATCGCGCGGTCGAGGGCGCGGGTCGCGTAGTCGGGCGCGGTGAGCGCGGCCTCGACCAGCGACAGGTTGAGGCGATACACGGCGCGATCGACCACGCCGTCGGCGCCGCGCTGGAAGCTGTCCGGAAGCCGGACGAAGACGTCGCTGGTCGAGCCGTTGGTCGGCCAGAACGCGCCCGCGAACGGCTGGAACCGCACCGCGCGCCAGCCGCTGTCGTCGCGGGCGAAGCCGTCGGCGTCGAAGCCGCGGGCCAGATCGAGATCGGGCCGGAAGCCTGGGTAGTCGCGCGCCTTGACGCCGGCCAGGGCCTGGCGGAGCGGCGCGTAGTTGTCGGTGCGCACCCACGCGAGCATCGTCGCGTCATCGACCGCGGCGATGGCGTCACGGCGATCGACGAACAGGTTGGTCCAGTGGTTGCGCTTGGCCTCGTCGGAGAAGTCGTAGCGGGCCTGCAGATCGCCGTCGTCGAGACGGTTGCGGCCGTGTCCGTCGCTGTGGCAGACCCAGCACGGGTTGGAAACGCCGTCGGTGCGCGTGTAACACATGGGCGGGACCGCGGCCTCGAGGTTGCCGACCGGGCCCGCCGCGCGCGCATACGCCAGCGGATCGTACGGATGCTCGTCGCTGGCGCCGCAACCCTGCAGGGCGGCGAGCGCGGTCGGCGACGCCATCAGCGCGACCCCGACGGCGACCTGGAGGGCGCGCGCCCTCACCGCTGCGGCCAGCTCGACTGCTGGTCCTCGCCGGGGTGCTGCACGCTCACGAACAGCGTGCCCATGCCGGCCGAGAACGCCGGGCCGGTGGTCTCGGCGTCCGACGGCATCGCGACCACGCGGAACGCCTTGCCGAAGCTCGGGGTCGCCACGGTGCGGTGCGCGGGATCGAGGTCGAGATAGTAGATCGCGTCGGCCGAGCGCTTGAGCGTGGTGCCGAAGTTTCCGTCGGTGCCGAACCACAGACCGCCGCCCGCGTCGACGACGATGTTGTCGGGATCGGCGGCATCCCACAGGCCGCCAGCGTCAGAGCCGGCCCACACCTGCCAGAACGTGAAGGTCTGCGACGAGCCCGGCGTCGACGGCAGCGCCTCCTGCATGGCGAAGATCCCGCCAACCTTGTCGCCGCGGTTGGGCGACATCGCGCTGTGGGTCGCTGGGGCGAACAGCCGGCCCAGGGCGTCGAGGGCGACCTGGCGGTCGTGGTTGGTGAACGCGACGTAGAGCCGGGGCGTCCCCGACAGATCGCGCGGGTTCCACTCGATGTCCTCGGGGCGGTTGAGCTCCATCACGCCGATCTTGAGCGCGGCGGTGAACAACGACTTGCGGACCGCGGCGTCGTCGGGATAGCCCGCCAGCTGGTTCCACGACGTGTCGGCGAGGGCCTGGCCGACGGTCTTGCTCGGCTCGCCGAGCGCGGCCGCGTTGGGCGCGAGCGCCGTCGACGTGATCGACAGCTCGATCCATCGCCCCTGCCCGGGCGCTGCCTCCGACGGCGGCAGCATCGTGCTCGCCATGCGTCGTCCCTGCGTCGAGTCCAGCCCGGCGAAGTGCGCGACGTACAGCGTGCCGGCGTCGAGGAGCGCCCGGGTCTGTGCCTTGGTCATGCCGGCCGTGTAGGGCCGGCTGGTGACGAACTTGTAGATGTGCCCGCCGCGGCGATCGTTGCCGGCGTAGAGCACGATGGGCTGACCGGGCAGGAGCTTCCAGTCCGCGCCGGTGACGAACGTGGCGTTCTCCCAGTTGGCGCGACCGGCGGCGCCGAGTTTGCGGTGCCCCACGCCGGGCGTGGTCTTGCCGTAGTACTCGGCCGGCGGCGCACCCGGGTCCATCTCGACGAGGAAGCCGTACGCGTCCTTGGGGTGCGAGGCCGTGGGATCGGGGCTCGCGAAGTCGGCGGTCGGCGATGGCGCGACATCGTAGGTGACCATCGTGCCGGGGTCGAAGCCCACGCCGGGCGTGAACTTCTGGCTCGACGTCCACACCGACTCGAGATCACCGTAGCTGAAGGCAACGTTCTCCTCGGCGGTGATGACGGTGCCCCAGGGCGTGACGCCGCCCGAGCAGTCGCTCTGGATGCCGACCACGACGTCCTCGGGCAGCGGGGCGCCCAGGTCGTCATGGTCAGGCGAGACGTCGAGCCCGGTGACCTTGACCTGCGTGGCGTCGGTGGCGTCGTAGCGACGGGCCGGCTTGGCGCGGTCGAGCACCCACTCGGCGGTCGCGGGGTCCTGCACGAGGTGCATCCAGGTACCGCCGACCTGCTTCTTGTACTCGTCGCCGTAGACCGTCAGATCGTTGGCCGACCACGTGCCGGCGGCCGGCGCCCCGGACAGGACGCCCCAGTACGACAGGAAGCGTGCCAGTACAAGATGCTGGCCAGTCGGCGCAGCGGTCGCGCGCGGCTTGGAGTTGGAGATGTACTCGTGGTTGACCCACATCCAGGCCGACGAGTCGCTGCCCTGCCAGTACGGCGTGCCCCCGGCCTCCCAGCCATCGCCGAAGTATGCGATGTAGTCGGCATTGGCGCCGAAGCGCGGCGTGGTGGCCGGCCCGGTCATGTTGTCCCAGGTCAGCGGATCGAGCCACTTGATGACGACGTCGGGGACCATGCCACGGATGGCGCGCACCGAGTCCGTCGACGCGGCGGCCAGCGGGAACTGGAAGCCGGCGGGCAGCGTGTTCGTGCCGTACCTGCGGACGAGCGTCTTCACGTAGTCGGCGAGGTTGGCGGCGCCGGTATTGGCGGCGTCGCAGTACGTCAGCGCGATGACCGAGGCCAGCGGCGCGGTGGCCGGCACGCCCTCGGTCGACGTGGTCGACGACCCGCCCTGGCCGCAGGCCGCGCCATTCTGGCCATTGTTGCCATTCTGGCCGTTCTCGCCATTGCTGCCATTCATGCCGTTGGTGCCATTCTCACCGTCCTCGCCGCGCGGCCCGACGGGCCCGCTCGGCCCCTCCGGGCCCTCGCTCTGGTTATCACCACAGCTCACCAGCGCGCCGCACAGGGCCGCCGCCACGATCGAAGTCCGAAGTCGCATTGCTCGCTCCTGGTTGGTTCCGGGCCACCATGAGGGCGGCGCGTGGCCACCGGGCTTCGCGCGGGCAACACCTCGCGATCGACGACGTCGCAGCGCGGTGACGACGCGATGCTCGTCGCGGGTCCGTGACGGCGCGGCGCCAGCGCGGCTTCGGGGCTCCGCGCGCGTCGGCTTGGAGACAGCGCAGCGCCGGCCGGGATCGCCCGGTGGCCAGCGCTCCTTCAAGCGGCTTCGCGAACCAGCGGTCGACCCACCACGCCCGGGCCAGCGCGAGGCCCAGCTTGGGGACCTGGGCTCAGCTCACCGCGACAGGCGCACGGTGGCCGCGAACAGCGAGAGCGCGAGGATGCCGGCGAGGACGTTTCCGATGATGGCGATCATGTCGTTAAATCGATCGTAGGCAGCGGTTGCACAGAGGTAAAGAAAAGCGTCAGCCCGCCCTTTTAGTCCCGCCCCGCCAAGTAAATCAAGGCGAGGAGCCGCCGTTCGCCAGCACGCCCAGGCGGCCCAGCGCGAACGGCCCGGCCGCGGTGACCGCAGGATCTTCTGACGTGGCCTCGACGGTGTAGAGCAGGTACGCCGGCTGGCGGCCGTCGTCGTCGACGAGCTGGACCACGCCGGGCGCCAGCTCGTGGCCGTGATCGAGGAACGCCTCGACCCGATCGACCACCGGTCCGTAAGGCCACGGGGTCAGCTCGCCGGGATCGGACGCGTCGCCGGCGGCATAACCAATGGAATAGTTGGGCGGGATCGCGACGTCCATGCCGAACTGCCGCGAGTCGGCGCTCTCGCGCCCGAAGCCGGCGAACCACAGGCGCAGGGCCGGGCCCGCCGGGCCGATGGTGACCGCGGCATGGGGGCTGCGCAGCGCGGTGACGCCGGCCCAAAACGGCGCGCGCGGCGCACCCGGCGCGATCGTGACCTCGGCCGGCGTGAGCACCGGCCCGCGCGGCGCCAGCGCGCCGTCGAGCTCGCCGGTCGCCAGCTCGATCGAGTTGTTGCGCTGGTAGTAGACCGCCACGGTGCCGTCGGGCAGCCGCACCGCCGACGGTGCGTGGACCGCGGCGATGCCGACGCCGCCGGTCAGCACCACGCGCGGGGTGCCGAAGTTGACGCCGTCGGCCGAGGTCGCGACCTTCACGGCGGCCCCGTCGCCGCTCTCGTAGTACAGCGCCCAGCCGTCGTCGGTGGCGACCAGCGACGGCGCGTGGGCGGCGCCGGCGTCCTCGAGCACCGGCTGGGCCGGGTCGAAGCGGAAGCGCACGCCGTCGCTCGAGACCGCGCGCCAGATCGAGCGCAGGGTCGGCTGCGAGGCGTCGCCGACCTCGAGGTACAGGACGACGCCGCCCGGCCGCGCGAGCGCGAAGGGCTCGGTCACGACCCGCGGTACGCGCTGGAGGTGGCAGCGCTCGCCGGTGGCGCACTCGCCGTCGGTCGCGCAGTCGTCGGTGACGCAGAAGTTGCGAGCCGAGCACACCTCGCCGGTCTGGCACTCGTCGTCAGTGTCGCAGCGCCCGCGGCAGGCGCCGTTCGAGCACTCCTCGCCGGGCGCGCAGTCGCTGCCGTCGGCGCACGCGACGTCGCAGCGGTGCTGGCTGAACGAACAGACACGATCGCTGGCGCAGTCCGACGCGGTCGCGCAGTAGGCGACCGCGCACTGACCGCACACGCAGGCCTCGCGCGAGCCGCACTGGGCGTCGCGAGTACAGGGCGCCTCGATCTGGTTGCGGTCAAAGCAGAAGCCGCCGGCCGGCGTCGCGACCGGGCCGAGGAACTGGTTGCCGAGGCACACCGGGGCCGGGCCGAGGTCGCGCCACGGCGCGATGCCGTCGCCGATCCGGATGCCGGAGAACGGCTCCTCGGGCGCGAAGCCGCACCCGGCCGTCGTCGCCATGGTCGCGAGCAGCGCCAGCACGACGGCGCGCATCTAGAACCGCACCGTCGAGGTGAGCGTGACGTGGACCAGGTCGCCGCCCGACGAGAAGGCCTGCCCCGGGAAGGGATCGAGCTGCTTCTGGGTGAGCCGCGACGCGACGTGCTGCCACTGCACGCCGAGATCGACGTCGATCGGCTTGGTGAGGATGGGCGCACCGTCGGCGATGTGGAGGCCGGCCCCGACCGCGAGCAGCAAGCGGTCGCCGTCGGCATAGCTGGTGAGGCCGATCTGCGGCGGCACCGGCGACGGGAGGTAGCCGCCGCCAGCGCGCACGGCCAGCCCGCGGGCGTCGCGATACTCGACGCCGATCCGGGCCGCGAAGGTGTCGGTGAAGTCCGCGGCCGGTGTGCTGGTCGACACCAGCGGCGGCGTGATGTCGAGCGCGACCAGCACGTCGAGGGCGGGCGGGCGCGGGAACGCCGACCACTGGCTCCAGGTCAGCTCGGCGTCGACGGTGAGGTTGGGCAGGACGTCGACCGCGATCGCCGCGGTGGCGCGGGCCGGCTGGAAGTACGTCGAGGCCCGCAACGCGACCAAGGCGTCGCCGGTGACGACGCCGGCGACCTCGACGTTGGCGAGGATGTCGAGGGCGAGATCGAGCGCGAGCTGGCCGCGGTAGGTGACCGCGCCGCGCACCCGCGGATGGGGCTTGAGCCACACCCCGAGCAGCGGCGCGAACCGCGGCGGCAGCTCGACGTCGATCGCGGCCTCGCCGACCTTCTGACCCGCGACCACGCCGACGTCGAAGACGATCTTGCGGCTGCGGGCGTCGGCGAGCACCGAGCTGCCGACGCCGAGCGCGAGCTTGTCCTGGTACGCGATCGCGGCGACCGACTCGACGACGACCCGGGCATCGTTGTCGAGCAGGACGAAGCGCGGCTCGGTGATCGGCGCGAGCCGGATGCGCGCGAGGTACTGATCGGGCAGGTACAGCGCGAGCCCGACCCCGACCCGCACGTCGCGGTTCACCGCGATCGGCACCGCCAGCGCGATCGACGTGCCGTGGACGTCGGTGGCGTCGGCGTCGCGACCGTCGAGCTCGAGGCCGAGGTGGCCGAAGCTCCAGCCCAGCAGCAACGACGGATCGGTGCCGAGCGCGACGCCGGCCGGCTGGTGATGCGCGGCCTCGGCGCCGGTCGCGGTCGCGGTGCGCGCGCCGGCCAGGCCGGCGGCGGCGCCACCCAACCCGAAACTGTCGAGGGGATCGGCAGCGGCGGTGCCGGCCAGACACGCGAGCGCGAGCGCGACCTTCACAGCCCGACCTCCAGCGTGAGCCCACCCGAGAAGACCTGCCCGCCCGAGTCGATGGTCGGGTAGCCCGGGTTGGAGATCTGCGCACCCTGGGTGGCCGGCTGGTTGGGATCGTCGACGACCTCGTCGCGCAGGCCGTCGAAGGAGCCGCCGCCGTCGCCCTCGCCCAGGATGGTCTTGCGCAGCGTGCGCGCGCCGACCAGCTGGGCCTGGGCGTGCAGCTCGACGACGATGGGCCGGCCGCCTTGGGTCCAGGCGATGCCGACGCCAGCGCCGATCGTGTGCTTGGGCCCGTCGAGGAGGTTGGTGGTGCCGGGCTGCGCGGCCGGCACCGGCGAGGTCTCGAAGCCGTAGCCGCCGCGCGCGGTGAGGTGCTCGCCGAGGGCGACGTCGCCACCCAGCCGGATCGCGACGGTGTCCCGCCACGGCACCGACGGCAGCTCGGCGGCGAGCGGGCCGACCAACGGCAGCGCGCTCTTCACCGCGACGAAGGGCCCGGGATACGTCGACCAGCGGGCGTAGCCGACGTCGAGGTGCAGCGCGCCGCCGACCGGGTGCCAGGTCGCGCCGAGCACCGCTTGATGCGGCGCGAACTGCCCGTTCGCCGACAGGTCGAGATCGATGGGCTCACCGGCGACCTCGGTCTGGGCCAGGGTCTGAAACGGCACCTCGAAGCGCTGGCGCGCGACCAGCCCGAGCCGCAGATCGTCGCGCACCGCCCAGGTCGCGCCGAGGATGAGCCGGGCCACCGACGGCACGGTCTCGTCGACGCGGGCCTCGAGCGCGCGGGTCGCGCCCTCGCCGGCCTCGATGCCGCCGCCCAGCCCGGCCAAGAAGTTGGCGGCCAACCCGACCGCGATCCGGTCGGTCACGCGCACGCCGAGGCCGGGCACGATCACGTAGCGCTCGGCGCGTCCCTGGTAGTACGGATAGAACGGCTCGTCGGGAAACCGGGCCGCGATGCGCGCGATGGTGTCGGGCAGCACGTACATCCCGACGCCCAGGCCGATGCGGCCGGCCAGCGGTCCGCCCAGCGGCGCGGGCAAGGTCACGCCGAAAAGCCCGCCCGCCGGGGCGCCCAGCGACGTGCGCCGGTCGTTGATGGTCAGGTTGCTGACGCTGCCGAGGCCGCCGACCAGGATCATGCGGCGCCCGGCCGCGAGACCTGCCGGATTCATCCAGGTCGCGGCCATGTCGTCGACGGATGCCACGCCAGCGCCGGCGTGGGCGGCGTGGCGGCTGCCGAAGCCGAAGATCTCGACCGGGTTGGCGACGGCCCCGCGCGCTCCCATCGCGACCACCAGCAGCGCGAGGCTGAGCATCTTCCGCACGCCGCCGCATAACATCGCAGGGCGCCCCGCGTCGAGCCCGTGTTAGCGTCTCGCGCTATATGCGTCGAGTCGCTCTGCTCATGCTCGCGCTCGCCGCGTGTGGACCGACGAACCGCGGCGCCGAGGTCGACGCCCGGGTCTTCGGCGAGCAGTGCCGGCCCGGCGGCACGTTCGCGCCGCTCACCGGCCGCACGGCGGTGCTCGGCACGCTCGAGGTCCACGTGAACGCCTCGGGCCTGGTCGAGGTCGACACCACCGCCGAGCTGCTGATCGGCCTCGAGCTCACCCAGAACGGCACCGCGGTCCGGGTCCGCGCCGAGGCCTGCGCGATCGAGATCCCCGAGATCCCGATCGCGGGTCAGGACCGCCCGATCCGCTTCGAGGTGCCGGCCGCGACCATCGCCTCGGTCGCGGGCGTGACCGGCGCCGGCACGCTGTCATCGCCCGACCAGACCTGCGCGACCTTGACCACCGACCCGATCACGATCGTGCTCGGCTCGGTCCTCAATCCGCTCACGTCGCCGCTGCCCGAGGCCGACGCCAACGGCGTGTTCCGCGCCTGCACACCCACCGGTTCGTGCGACATCGTCATCGGCAGCAACTGCGCCTGTGATCAGGAACGCGACGGCAAGCCGGGCGCCACGCTCAAGGCCTACAACGTGCCAGCCGTCGATCTCGACGAGGTCTACGTGACCTTGCGGACCGCGTTCACGCTGTCGGGCGAGGTCTTCTCGTCGGACCTGCTGCTCGGCGAGATCGACGCCCAGATCCAGCAGGGCATTCTCGGGTGTCACCTGGCCAGCGGCGCCGTCTGCACCGCCAGCCAGGTCGGCGCGGTCAAGAACCTCAATCCCGTGATCACCCAGCAGCCCGGCACGCCCTCGACGTTCCGCGCCGTCCGCATCCCGCCCGGCACCACCTGCGCCGAAATCATCGCCCAGCGCGACACCCTGTTCCCGCGCTGACTAGAGCGCCGACGGCTCACGGTGGGTCGAGCTCCCAGACGCCCTCGTCCCACCGCTTCACCAACCCTCCACACTGGCTGCTACGGCGCGAGCTCGCGGGTCTTTTCGCAGGCGATCCACTGGGCGAGCTTGGTACGCTCGTCGGTGGTGGGCTGATCGCAGGCCTTATCGACGGGGCCGCCCGGCGTGCTGGGGCAGCGCGAGCCGGGCATGAAGGTGTTGTTGGCGTCGGGGCCGAAGCCGGCCTGTTCGTCGATGTGCCCGAGGACCTGGCGCACGCCGAGGCGCGTGTCGAAGTCGTGATAGATCGGAGCGCCGTTGCGCTGCGAGCGTGGCAGTGCGCTGTCGTGGCATTGCGTGCAATAGCGCGTCATGAAGTCGCGCCCGAAGTTGTCGTACGTCAGCGTCATCGGATCCGGGCTCGGGCAGACGGTGCCAGTCGGCGTCGGCGCTTCGCCGCACGCCGCCAGGCTGGCCCCGAGGAGGACCGCGATGATCGTCAGTCGCGTCACATGCCCTTCTGAGTGATGTAGTCGGCGCACGACGCGTCGACCTCGCCCTGGCTCGCGCTGGTCGAGCTCAGGTTGGTGCCAAGGTAGGTCATGCAGGCCGCGGTGGTGTCGCCGCACACCGGCGCGACGCCGGCGATGGGGTGCTCGAGGCAGCAGATGACGATCGACTCTTGCACCGGCAACGCCTCCTCGGTGTGGTGGTCGTCGTAGCACTCCTGGAAGGTGGCGAAGGCCTCGGGGTCGTGGTCGTGACCGTCGTCGCAACCGGCGACACCGAGGAGGACCGTGAACGCGAAGAGCGTGGGGACAAGGCGCATGGACGATCCTGACGAGTGCGAGGACATCAACCTGGGTGAGTCGCGGACGGCCCGCGCCAGGACCCAGCGGCGATCGAGAGCGCCAGCCTCGAAGCGTTCACCAGCCGACCGCCGGTGTCAAACATCGTCCTGGCCCCAGCGCCGCTTGCCCCCTACGCTTACGGTCATGCGCGCAGCCCTTCTCGCCGCCACCGTCGTCCTCGCCGCCAGCGCCACCGCCGCGACGGCCTGTCCCAACCGGACCGCCGAAGCGCCCTGGTCGCAGGTCCGGTCGCTCAAGTACGACGTCGACCACACCCGCCACCTGACGGTGTCAGCGGAGCTGGTCGGCCGCGGGGTCGCGTCGTGGACGATCGCGACCGAGAATTGCGCGCCGCTCGAGGTGCATCCCCACGGCCGGCGCGTGCAGCACGCCGAGCCGACGGTGCCGGAGCGCTGCTTCGATCGCAACCGCATGGCGATCACGGCCCACTACGTCGACGGCAGGTCGGAGCTGATCCTCGGCGATTGGCAGCCGGCGTCGCGCCTGATGTCGCGTCGCGCGCGGTCGTGCTCGGCGTCCGGGGCGACCCCCTGGCTCGGGCTCGCCGGCGGCGGCTTGGCCTTCGCGCTCGCCGGCTTGGTCGCGCGCCGCCGTCGCCGCGTCGTCGCGGTGTAGCTCAGTCCTTCTCGGTGCGCAGCGAGCGGCCCATGAGCCGCTGCATGGCCTGACGGGCTGGCGCCGCCTCGTGGACGATCGCGTGCATCACCTCGGTGATCGGGGCCGACACGCCGAGGCGACGGGCCAGCTCCCAGGCCACCTTGGTGGTCTTCACGCCCTCGGCGACCATGCGCATCTCGCCGAGGATCTCGGGCATGGTGCGGCCCTGGCCCAGCGCGAGCCCGACCCGGCGGTTGCGCGAGGCGTCGCTCGAGCAGGTCAGCACCAGATCGCCCATGCCCGACAGCCCGGCGAAGGTGACCGGGTCGGCGCCGCGCGCGACGCCGATGCGCGTGATCTCGGCGAGCCCGCGGGTGATGAGCGCGGCCCGCGCGTTGGAGCCGAAGCCCAGCCCGTCCGACACCCCGGCCGCGATCGCGACGACGTTCTTGATCGCGCCACCGATGAGCACGCCGACCACGTCGTCGGTGGAGTAGGTGCGGAAGCGGTCGGTCGACAGCGCCCGTTGCACCAGCGCCGTGGTCTCGGGATCGCGACCGGCCAGCACGATCGCCGACGGCATCCCGCCCGCGATCTCGGCCGCGAAGGTCGGCCCCGACAAGAAGGTCGCGCGCCCGGCGATGCGGGCCGGCATGATCGAGCGATAGATTTCGTCGATGGTGTCGAGGGTTCCGTCCTCGAGGCCCTTCGACGCGTTGACCAGGACGACGTCGGGATCGAGCCAGGCCGCGGCCCGGCCCAGCACATCGCGGATCGCGTGGGACGGCGTCACGCCGATGACGATGGCCTTGCCGCGCACCGCCGCCTCGAGCTCGCTGGTCACCATCACAGCGTCGGGCAGCTTGAATCCCGGCAGGTATGCGCTCACCCGGGTAGCCTGGAGCTCGGCGGCGGTATCGGCGCTGCGGCACCAGAACGATACCCGGTGACCGGCGTTGGCCGCGTGGATCGCGAGGCAGGTGCCGTAGCTGCCAGCGCCGATGACGGCGACGTCCATGATCATGGACGCGAGGCTATCGCGAACTGGACTGGGTGGCGGCCAGCACGACGCGGTCGCGGCCGGCCCGCTTGGCGCCGTAGAGCGCGGAGTCGGCCGAGCGGACCAGGCCGTCGGCCTCGCTGGCGTCGTCGGGGAACGAGGCGACGCCGACCGAGATCGAGATCTTGCCGAGCGGCTGATCGTCGGCGTGGGTGAAGCCGTGGGTGGCCACCCGCTCGCGGATGCGCTCGGCCAGCTTGGCCGCGGTGAACTTCGCGGTGTCGACCAGCACCACGCCGAACTCCTCGCCGCCGTAGCGCGCGACCAGATCGTTGGCGCGCCGACCCTCGGTGAGCAAGCGCGCGATCTGCCGCAGCACGTCGTCGCCCGACGGGTGGCCGTGGTGATCGTTGTAGTGCTTGAAGTGATCGACGTCGATCATCAGCAGCGACAGCGGCAAGCCGTTGCGCGCCGAGCGCTCGACCTCGAGGGCCAGGCGCTCGTGGAAGTGGCGATGGTTGTACAGGCCGGTGAGCCCGTCGGTGACCGCGAGCTGGGCCAGCCGCGAGTTGGCCTCGGCCAGCTCGTGGGTGCGCTCGTGGATCTTGGCCTCGAGCTCGCGGTTCATCTCGAGCAGCGCCTGGTTCTTGGCCGACAGGGTCGCGATCAGCTCGCGGTTCTCGGCGGTGAGCCGGTACTGGCGCAGCAGGTTCTCGACGGCGAGCCGCAGCGACGCCTCGTCCCAGGGCTTGGACAGGTAGTGGTTGAGGTTGGCGCGGTTGATCGCCGAGACCACCGCGTCGAGGCCGGCCTGGCCGGTCAGCAGGATCTTCGTCGTCGACGGCGAGCGGCGATCGACCAGCTCGAGCAGGTCGACGCCCTTCATGCCCGGCATGATCTGGTCGGCGATCACGACCGCGATGCGCTCGCCGTCGCGCTCGAGCTCGTCCATCAGCTCGAGGGCATCGGGGCCCGACGACGCGGTCGCGATGTCGCACTCGTGGCCGAACCGGGCGTGCAGCTGCTGGCGCAGCGCGTGGAGCACGCCCTCCTCGTCGTCGACGCACAAGATGGTCTCGCGCTGGTTCACGCGGCGGCCGTTCCGCTCGTCGTCGGCAGCCACACCTCGAACGCGGTGCGCCCGGGCTCCGACTCGCAGCGGATGCGCCCGCCGTGCTTGGCGACGATCTGCGCGACGATGCCGAGCCCCAAGCCGGTGCCCTCGCCCTTCGGCTTGGTCGTGAAGAACGGCTCGAAGACCCGGGGCTGGATGTCGGCGGCGATGCCGGGCCCGTCGTCGACGACGCGGATCACCACGCCGGGAGGAGCGGTCGCCGCGAGCTCGGTCTCGATCGCGATCGTGCCCTTGCCCTCGCACGCCTGCACGGCGTTCTGGATCAGGTTGGTCCACACCTGATTGAGCTCATCGACGAAGATCGGCACGGCTGGTAACTGCGCAAAACGCCTGACGACCGTTATATCACGCAGCGAGTACCCGAAGAGGGTGAGCGTCGTCTCGATGCCCTCGTGCAGGTCGGCGCCGACGCGGGTCGGCTCCTCGTCCAGGTGTGAGTAGGTCTTGAGCGCACCCACGATGCGCTGGATGCGCACGATGGCGTTGCCGATGACCAGCGAGTTGCGCTGCAGGTTCGCCGACTCGACGAGGTAGGCCAGGAGCGGCACCGCGCCGCCCGGCGGGGCTCGGTCCAGGAGCGCGTCGACGATGCTGGGATCGACGCCGGCATCGGCGAGGTTGGCGCCCAGCTCCGACGCCGCCTCACCGAGCCGTAGTTCGAGCTGCGCGCGCAAAACCCGGGTCGCGCGGCGCACGCCGGCGCCGGTGGGCAGGCGCTCGGCGGCGAGCTGCTTGGCGTGGGCCTCGACGGCGGCGAACAGCGCGCGCCGCTCGGTCGGCGAGTCGACGGCGGCGGCCAGCTCGCGCATCGGCTCGGTGAGGCGGCTGATCGAGGTCGTCATGCCCTCGACCGCGCCGCGGATCGCCGCCGAGGGCGAGTTGATCTCGTGGGCGACGCCGGCGACCAGCAGGCCCAGGCCGGCCATGCGCTCGCTGAGCACCAGCTGGGCCTGGGTGTCGCGCAGGTTGCGCAGCGCGCGGCCCAGCTCGGCGTTGATCGCGGTGAGCTCGGCGGTGCGCAGGCGGACCTTGGCCTCGAGCTCCTCGCTGGCGTCGCGGACCTGGGCGTAGAGCCGGGCGTTCTCGACGGCCGCGGCGGCCTGGTCGGCGAAGGTCGCCAGCAGGTTGGCGTCGGCCTCGCTGAAGGGCCGCATGGTCCGCTTGCGACCGACGACCAGCACGCCGACCACCTGACCCTTGCGCTCGAGGGGCGTGGCCAGGAGCGAGCCATCGACGCCGGCGGCCAGCGCGGCTTCACGGCGGCGGGCGTCGACGCCGGCCTCGTCGATGCGGAGCGTGGCCCGCAGGCGCGCGACCTGGGTCGCGATCGGGATCAGCGCGGCCGCATCGGCGACGTCGGACTCCGGCGAGCGACCGGGACCGCCCGAGGACGAGCCCAGCTCGTTGCGCCGGACCCGGGCCGCCGCCACCGTCACCCGCGGCTCGTCGGCGCGCCCGCCGCCGGTCACCGCGAACAGCGCGCACAGCCGGACCTCGAACACCCGCGCGATCGACTCGACGACCTTGGCCGACACTTGGTCGAGCTCGATCACCGACGACATGGTGCGGCCGGCGTCGTGGATCGCGACCATCTCGCGCATGCGCGCGGCCAGGCGCTGCTGGTTCTCCTTGAGCGCGGTCGTCATGTGCGCGAAGGCCATCGCGAGGTCGCCGATCTCGTCCCCGGCCGCGACCTCGATGGTCTGCTCGAGATCGCCGCGCGCGACCGCGACCGCGCCGCGATGCAGCTTGGCGATGGGCTGGCCCAGGCGACGGCCCAACAGCGCCGCGAGGATGAGCGCGAACACCAGCGCGACCGCCGCGCCGATCGCCAGCGAGCGGAACGCGATCCGCTGCGCGCGCGACAGCGACTGTCGATCGATCGCGACCGCGAACAGGCCGAGCGCGCGTCCGCGATCGTCCTCGAGGGCGGTCCAGGCCACGACGTGCTCGCGCCCGGCGATCGCCTGGGTCACCACCGGCCGCTGGCGCTCGCGCACCCGCTGCAGCACCGACGACGGCACCTGCAGCGCGGGCAGGCGCCGACCGTCGCGATCGCGCACCGTCGAGGTCGCGACGCCGGCGCTGAGGCCGCCGATCAGCACGTCGACACCCAGCGCGCCCTTGAGCCCATCGGCGAAGTCGCCGTCGAGCGGCACGCTCAGGACGATCACCCCGACCAGCGCCAGCGAGCGATCGACGATGGGCGCGGCCGCGCGGACGACCACGCCCTTGGGCGACAGCTCGAGCGTCACCCGGCGCGACCACTCGGTCGCGGCCACCACGATCGGGGTCTTGCCGTCGACCGCCAGCTCCGCGAAGCGATCGCGATCGCCGCCGACGACGATGCTGGTGAGGGCGCGCCCGTCGACGCCGAAGACCTGCACCAGCGCCGAGGGCAGGTGGGGCGCCGCGCGCGACAGCACCTCCGCGACGGCGGTGTCGCCGACCGGCACCGCGTTGGCCAAGGCGTCTTCGGAGGCCAGCCGCACCGCGTCGTCACCGACCCGCTCGAGCGTGCGCAGCGACAGGTTCAACCCGACCTCGAGCTGGCGCCGCACGTCGTTGGTGAGGCCGCGCTCGAGGCTACCGAGCACCACACCCGAGGCCAGGGACACCACCACCAGCATCGGCAACAGCGCCGCCAGCGACAGCGACAGCGCGAGCTTCTGACGCAGGCGCGCTCGTCCCAGCCGCGCCACCGGCCAGCGCACGATGCGCCAGGCCCGGGTCCACAGGTTCATCGAGCGACCCGGTGCAGCCCGGCGTACACGATCGTCCCGTTGGCCTGCATCTGCAGCCCCGTGATCTCGTCGCGGGCGGCGACCGCCACCTGGGAGTGCGCCAGCGGAACCCAGGGCGCATCGGCGGCGATGCGGCGCTGGATATCGGCATAGATCGCGTCGCGGGCGGCGTGATCCTCGACGCGCTGAGCGTCGGTGAGCAGCTTCGACACCTCGGGGTCGCGATAAAAGGAGATGTTGCGCGCGATGCCCGGCGTGGTGTTGGCCTCGTGAAACAGCAGGTAGAGGTAGTTGTCGGGATCGCCGTTGTCGCCGCTCCAACCGGCCAGCGCGAGGTCGTGGGTGCCGGCCTCGGTGTCGCGGCGCTGGGCCGCAAAGGGCTGGATCACCAGCTCGATCTGGAGCCCGGCCGCCTCGAGGTTCGAGCGCAGGACCCGCGCGACCTGCTCGGGGTTGGGCAGATACGGACGCGGCGTCGCCGGCGCGTAGAGCCGATAGTGCTTGGACAGATCGATGCGGCCCTCGGCGGCCAGCTCGGCGAGCCGGGCCTTGGCCTCGGCCGGCGCGTAGCGCGCCGCGCCCACCGCGTGATAGCCCCACTGCGTCGGCGGCAGCGGGCCCTCGGCCGGGATGGCCAGGCCTTCGTACGCGAGCCGCACGATCGGGAGCTTGTTGATCGCCAAGCCGATCGCGCGCCGGACCTCGCGATCGTCGAAGGGCGCGCGCAAGCAGTTCATCGCCAGGTAGGTCACGTTGTTGGCCGGGTGGCGGTACAGCGTCAACCCGGGGTGCAGATCGACGAACTGCAGCTCCTCGGGCAGGATCGCCAGCGCGAGATCGATCGCGCCGCTCTCGAGATCGACCAAGCGCTGGCGGGCGTCGGGGATGACCTCGAAGACGACGCGCTCCGTCAGCGCGGGCACGTCCCAGTAGCGTGGGTTGCGGGCGAGCACGATGCGCTCGCCGTGATCCCAGCGCTCGAGGAGAAACGGCCCGGTTCCAACCGGGTGATCCGGGAACGCCTCGCCCCAGCGCGCGACCGCGGTCGGCGACACGATGCCCACCGGGAACATCGCCATGTTGGCGAGGAACGGCGCGTAGCGATCGGCGATCGTGATGCGGACCTCGCGCGGGCTCACCGCCTCGACGCGCACGATGTTCTTGTACTGGTTCTCCCAGTAGCCGAAGCGCCCGGTGTGGAACGGATGCGCCGGATCGCGCTGGCGCTCGAAGCTGAACACCACCGCCGCGGCGTCCAAGGGCGTGCCGTCGTGAAAGCGCACGCCGTCGCGCAACGTGAAGGACCACTGGGTGCCCGTGGGGTCGACGGCCCAGCGAGTCGCGAGCGCGGCCTCGACGTCGTTGGAGTCGGCGCGGTACCGCACGAGCGTCTCGTAGATCTGGCTGATGACCTCCGAGGACTCGTTGTCGGTGGGTCGCGCCGGATCGAGCGAGCTGGCGTCGTTGGGACGGCCCACGATGATGGTCGCGCCGCGCTGCTGCGCGGTCGTGCGCTCTTCCGGCGCGATCCCCAGGCGGTCACCGCACGCTGACAGCAGCGCGAGCGCGAGCACGACGAGCACGGGGCGCCTCACCTGCGCAGTGTACCTGAGCCCGCGATTGACTCTCGCCTTTCGCTCACTTAGCCTCGCGGGCGGGGTACGGACCTGGCGTGTATCGCACGACCGGTGAATCGGATACGCCCGCCCACGTCTTCCACAGGACCCGCGCATGATCCGAATGACTCTCTCGACCGCCGTTGCCGCGACCGTGGCGATCTCCGCCCTGGCCGGCTGCGACATGGGCCAGTTCACGGTCGACACGACCGCGAAGGTCCTCGTCCGGGCGCAGCCGTCGCTCAAGCAGGAGTCCGACTACGAGCTGGCGTCCCGGGCCATCCCCGGCACGCTCAAGACCGTCGAAGGCTTCTGGATCGTCCATCCCGAGAACTCGACCCTCCGCAACATCCTGGCCGAAGGCTACTGCCAGTACGGCATCGGCTTCGTCGAGGACGAGTGGGAGGTCGCGCTGATCGAGAACAACTACGACAAGGCGCAGTATCACGAGCAGCGCGCGACGAGGATGTTCCTGCGTTGCATGAACTACGCCCTCATGGGCCTGGGCAAGAAGTGGCAGGACGGCCTCTTCGGCGAGACCGACGCGGTCCTCAAGCTGGTCGACAGCGCCAGCACCAGCCAGCGCACGCAGCTCATGTGGGCGGCGGTCGGGCTCGGCTCGATGATCAATCACAACAAGGACAACATGGAGCTGGTGGCCCAGGCGCCGACGGCCAAGGCCATGCTCCTCAAGGTCGTCGCGATCGACGAGAAGCACCCGCCGGCCGACCTGGCGCTCGCCGCGCTGCCGCACATCGCGCTGGGCCTGCTCTACACCGCGGGTGGCGCGCAGCTCGGCGGCGACGCCAAGCTCGCGACCGAGCACTTCATGAAGGCGCTCGAGATCACCGACGGCAAGTTTCTGCTGGCTCGCGTGAATTATGCGCGCAAGGTCGGCGTGATGATCCAGGACCGCAAGCTCTTCCACGAGGAGCTGGTCAAGGTGCTGCAGACCGATCCGGCGATCTGGCCGGCGCAGCGCCTCGCGAACGAGATCGCGCACCGCCGCGCTCGCAGGTATCTGGCCCAGGAAAAGGAGCTGTTCTGATGCGCACTAGCAAGTTCACCACCGTCGCGCTCGCGCTCGCCGCGTCGCTCACCGCCGTGGCCAGCACCGCCGCCGCCGAAAACGTCGAGGTCCGCCTCGCCACCCTCGCGCCTGACGGCAGCTCGTGGATGAAGGTGCTGGGCAAGGGCTCAGCCGAGATCGCCACCAAGACCGACAAGCGGGTCGTGGTGAAGTACTTCCCGGGCGGCGTCATGGGTGACGAGCGCGACGTGGTCCGCAAGATCAACCTCGGCCAGCTCGACGGCGCCGCGGTGACCTCGGTCGGCCTGTCGATGATCGATGAGTCGATCCGCGTCCTCGAGCTGCCCCGCATGTTCGCGTCGGTCGAGGAGCTCGACTTCGTCGCCGACAAGATGTGGCCGTACTTCCAAAAGAAGTTCGAGAAGAAGGGCTTCAAGCTCGGCGACCGCGGCGACGTCGGCTGGATCTACTTCCTGTCGAAGAGCCCGGTGAACTCGGTCAGCGATCTCAAGAGCGCCAAGGTCTGGATGTGGGGCGATGACGGCATCGTCCGCGCCATGTTCAAGCGCCTCGGCGTGTCGGGCGTGCCGCTGGGCGTGCCCGAGGTCGAGCCCAACCTGACCACCGGCCGCATCGACGCCTGCTACGGCTCGCCGCTGGCCGCGGTCGCGCTGCAGTGGAACACCAAGGTGAAGTACATGACGTCGCTGCCGATGAGCTACGCCATCGGCGCCACGGTCATCAAGATCGACGCCTACAACAAGGTGTCGGCCGAGGACCAGAAGCTCGTCGCGAAGATCACCAAGGGCATGCAGAAGACGCTCCGCAAACAGATCCGCAAGGACAACGAGAGCGCCAAGAAGCAGATGGTCCGCAAGGGCGTGAAGATCACCGAGACCTCGCCCGAGCTGCTCGCCGACTTCGACAAGGCGGCGACCGCGGTGTGGGACGAGCTGGCCGGCAAGGTCTACTCGAAGGACGAGCTCGCGATGGTGATGAAGCACCGCGCCGAGTACCGCGCGAAGACCAAGTGAACGTCGGCTGACCGACGATGACGCGCCCGCCCTTACCGGCGGGCGTTTCGCGTTTCGGATGGCCGCGTGGGTTGAGGCAGCTTGTGGTCCCACGTAGGATTGCGCGGTGGGAACCGAAGCTGGTGATGATCCGCCCGAGCCCGCCACGCCAACCGCGCCGGCGATCGACGAGACCGTCGACGAGCCGGCGATGGTCCGCCCCGCGGCCGCGGCGCTGGCCGCCGATGACCCGACGCCGAGCACGGCCGCCGAGGTCGCGCGCGCCGACCATGGCCACGTCCATCAGGGTGGCCCGTTCTGGGCGCCTCTCGACGGCGAGCCGGCGCTGGCCCACAAGGTCCGCGTCTTCGACGAGGCGCTCGGCATGGCCGAGCGGGTCTGGTTGTTCGCCGCGTTCTCGATCCTGGTGCTGACCGGCCTGTACCGCACCTTCGTCGACTTCGCGCTGGGCGAGCGCCCGCTGTGGGCGATCGAGCTGGTGCGCCTGGCCGCGTTCTCGATCGGCATGTTCGGCGCCGCCTACGCGACGCAGAACCGCCGCAACTTCGGCCTCGATCTGGTTTCGGCACTATTTCCGACCAAGGCCAAGGCGGTCATCCGGGTGTTCACCAACATCTCGACCTTGGGCGCCGCGCTCTTGCTGTTCCACGGCGGCCGGCTCATCCAGCACGCGCTCACCAAGGAGAAACAGCACTACGAGATGATCCCGCTGACCGCGGTCGGCTGGCTCATCCCGATCTGCGCGCTGCTCATCGCGCTGCACGTCGTCCTGCACACGGTCATCGAGATCGATTACATGCGATCGGGCAAGACCGCCCCCGAGCCCGAGGTGGTGGGTTAGCCATGATCACGCTGTTCATCATCCTCATCATCATCGCGTTCGTGATCGGCTCGCCGCTGTTCTCGGTGATGCTGTTCCTGACCGCGCTGGGCGCCATCCTCGGTACCAAGGGCTTCGAGCAGGACTTCGGCGGCTTCGCGTACGAGTTCTTCAGCCTCGGCACCGGCGACAAATCGACGATCTTCTCGACGATCCCGCTGTTCATCTACGCCGGCTACATCATGGCCGCATCGAAGACCGCCGAGCGACTGGTGCGCCTCGCCAACGCCGCGCTGGGCTGGATGCCGGGCGGGCTCGGCATCGTCACGATCCTCGCGTGCTCGGTGTACACGACGTTCACCGGCGCCTCGGGCGTCACCATCGTCGCGCTTGGCGGCCTGCTGATGCCGGCGCTGATCAAGCAGCGCTACCCCGAGCGGTTCGCCCTCGGCCTGGTCACCGGCACCGGCTCGGTCGGGCTGCTGTTCCCGCCGGCGCTGCCGATCATCCTGTTCGGCACCATCTACGGCCTCCAGCAGCTCAACAAGGAGAACACGGCCGCCAACTGGCAGTGGGAGTGGGCGACCGAGCGCTTCTACTTCGCCGGCATCATCCCGGGCCTGCTGCTGATCGGGATGCTGTCGCTGCTGGTGGTCGTCATCGCGATCATCAAGAAGGTGCCGCGGCAGAAGTTCGACCTGCGCGAGCTGCTCGCCGCGCTCCCGGGCGCGCTGCCGGTGATCCTGCTGCCGTTCCTCATCCTGGCCGCGCTGGCCTTCGGCGTCGGCGACCTGTCGCAGATCGCGTCGCTCACGGTGGTCTATCTGGTCGTCGTCGAGATGGGCATCTTCCGCGACCTCAAGCCCCGGGCGCTGTGGGCCATCACCCGCGAGTCGATGGCGCTCATCGGCGCGATCTTCATCATCATCTACTCGGCGACCGCGCTGACGAACTACCTGGTCACCGCCGGCATCCCGTCGAAGCTGGTGCACTGGACCGGCGAGCACATCCACCAACGGTGGACGTTCCTCCTCGCGCTCAACCTGCTGCTGCTGCTGACCGGCATGGTGATGGACATCTTCTCGGCGATCTTGATCGTCGTCCCGCTCATCGCGCCGGTCGCCGCCCACTACCAGATCAGCCCGTACCACCTCGGCGTCATCTTCCTGCTCAATCTCGAGATCGGCTACCTGCACCCGCCGATCGGCCTCAACCTGTTCATCTCGAGCTTCAAGTTCCGCAAGCCGCTGCTCGAGGTGACGGTCGCGACCTTGCCGTTCATGGGCACGGTGATGGCGGCGCTGCTCGTCGTCACCTATGTCCCGAGCTTGACGGTGGTCCCGGCGCCAAAACCGACAGGCACCCTCGAGGGCCTCACCTCGGTCGTGCGGTTGAGCGCGCAGGCGGTGACCAACGTCTCGGAGATCACGCTGCCCGACGGCAAGATCAAAAAGCAGGACGAGTGCAAGGGCATCACCGACGAGTTCGAGCGCGGTGACTGCCTCGGCGTCTTCACCGACGTGACCGAGTGCCGCCGCAAGCCGGCGGCCGAGGCCAAGATCTGCGAGGACACCGTCATCAAGGAGTGGGTCGAGGCCAACGCGCCCGCCGGTGACGACGAGGGTGGCTTCGAGGACGACGACGAGGACAGCGAGGACACCGAGACCGACACCGAGACCGACACCGAGACCGACACGGGCGCGGAGACCGACACGGGCGCGGAGACCGACGCAGGTGTGGGCTCGGGCTCGGGCTCGGCTGCCCCGGCGCCGGCCCCTGGCACGGGTGCTGGTGCGGGCGCGGCTCCGGCTCCGGCGGCGCCCGACGCCCCAGCTGCGCCTGGCGCAGGCTCCGGTTCGTGATGCGCCCATCGCGCGCGTGCTAGAGACCTCCCGGCGTGGCTTCGCTCGGCGCGATCGTCAAGACGCTTCGTCCCCACCAGTGGGTCAAGAACCTGTTCGTCGCCGCACCGCTGGTGTTCGCGAAGCACCTGGTCGACGAGGGCTACCTGCTGCGCTCGGCGCTGGCGGTGGCCGCGTTCTGCGCGCTCTCGGGTGCGGTCTACGCCTTCAACGACGTGCGCGACGTCGAGGCCGACCGCGCCCATCCCAGCAAGCGTCACCGCCCCATCGCGGCCGGCCGGCTCGGTGAGCGCGCGGCGCTGATCCTGTCGGGCGTGCTCGCCGCGGTCGGGCTCGCCGTGGCCTTCGCGCTCGCGCCCATGGCCGGCGTGTGGGCCGCCGGGTATCTCGCGCAGAACCTGGCCTACAGCCTGCGCCTCAAGCAGGTCGCCTTCGTCGACGTGGTGCTGATCGCCGCCGGCTTCATCCTGCGCGTGATGGCGGGCGGCGCCGCGATCCACGTCGCCCCGTCGCCCTGGCTCCTGGCCTGCACCGGCCTCCTCGCGATGTTCCTGGGGCTCGGCAAACGCGCTCACGAGCTCGCGCGGGCCCAGGCCGCCGGGCGCGACGTCGGCACCACCCGCGCCGCGCTCGCCGGCTACCGCCCGGGCGCGGTGCAGGTCGCGATGATCGTCTTGGCCATCGCCACGGTCGGCGCCTACGTCGCGTACACGCTCGACCACCACACCGTCGGGTACTTCGGCACGCACAAGCTGGTGTGGAGCACCCCGTTCGGCGCCATCGGCATCGGGCGTTTCGGGTTCCTCGCGCTGCGGCGGGGCGGCGAGGACAGCCCGACCGACGCCATGCTGCGCGACCCGCTGTTCCTCATGAACCTGCTGGCCTGGGCCGTCGTGGTGCTGTCGATCGTCTACTGACCGGCCGCCCTGGCCTGGGGCTCGGGCAGCGTGAGGGGCTCGACCCGCATCGTCGTCGCGAGCGGATCGTCGGCCGGCGCGACCGGCAGCCGGACCGTGAACGTGGTCCCGCGCCCGACCTGGCTCTCGAAGGTGAGCGTGCCGCCGTGGGCCCGCACCACGTTGCGGGAGATGGCCAGCCCTTGCCCGGTGCCGCGCCCGACCGGCTTGGTCGTGAAGAACGGATCGAAGACCCGGTCGCGGATCGAGTCGGCGATGCCGGCGCCGGTGTCGGCGATCGCGATCACGACGTGGTCGGCCTCGACCCACGTGCGGATCTCGATGCGGCCCCGCGCGCCGGGTTCGCCGACGACGTCGCCGATGGAGTGGGCCGCGTTGACCAAGAGGTTGAGGAAGACCTGGTTGATCTCGCCGGGCCGACAGGTCACGGGCGGCAGCTCGCCCGGCACGAAGTCGATCTCGGCCACGTTCTTGTGCTCGTGGGCGGAGATCGCGATGGTCGCGGCCAGCGCCCGGTTGAGATCGGCCGCGACCACGTCCTTGAGGTCCGGGTGCGCGAACTCCTTCATCGAGCGCACGATCTTCGCGATGCGGTCGAGGCCGTCGAGCATGCGGGCCACCGCGCGCGGGAGATGCTCGACCACGTAGGGCAGATCGGCGGCGGCCTCGGCCTCGGCGAGCATGGCCAACACCTCGGCGGCCGGGGCGCCGGCTCGCAGCTCGTCGAGCCGGGCCTGGGTGAAGGTCGCGAGCGCCAGCAGGTCGCGGGTCGCGTCGTCGACGAAGTGCACGCTGTCGTTGACGAACTGGACCGGCGTGTTGATCTCGTGGGCGATGCCCGCGGCCAGGCGGCCGATGGCCTCGAGCTTCTGGGCCTGGCGCAGCTCGAGCTCGACCTGCTCGCGGGCTCGGCTCTCCTCGACCAGGCGGTCGTGGGCGGCGGCGACCCCGGCGTGGGCGGCCTCGAGCTCGAGGCGCTGGGCGTCACCTCCGTCGAGCATGTCGCGGATGGTCGCGAGCCGCGCCCGCGAGATGAGCATGCACGCGAAGCCGAGCAAGCTGAACATCGCCGGGTAGATCGGCGCGACGTCTTGGCTAAGCGCGATCGCAGCGAGGGCGAGCGCGAACACCGCCAGGATGGCGGCGGCCAGGCGCGGCGCGCCGTTGTCGAAGGTCAACGCCGCGAACGGGATCCACAGCCACATCGTGACCGGCATGCCGATCACCGCTGCGGCGAGCACCACGCCCGACAGGTTGACGCAGCTGCGCAGGGTCTCGGCGAACCGGGTGCCGCGCCGCGGGTGCAGCACCAGGGTGACCCAGGTGTTGAACGCGATGAGCGTGACCAGCACCGCGAGCCCGCAGGCGACGCTGCGCCAATCGCCCCACACCTCGACCAGCATCATCAGCGTGATGCCCACGGCGCTCGCCATCGCCACGTTGGTGATCCGCTTCACCATGGGAAGCGTGTAGCGGTCGGTGCTCCCCTCCATGTACCCCGCTTCGGCCGTCTCGGCCTACCGTGGAGGCCCGTGGTAAGAAGGCCCACATGGTCGACGAGCCCCCCGCGATCGCGCGCCGTAAGGCGGATCACATCGAGGTCGCGGCGTCGGGCCAGGCCGACTTCGCCGAGCGCACGACGCTGCTCGAGCAGGTGCACCTGGTTCACCAGGCGCTACCCGAGCTGGCGGTCGACGACCTCGACCTGAGGGTCGAGCTGTGCGGCAAGGCCCTGCGGGCTCCGCTGATGGTGACCGGCATGACCGGCGGCACCCCGGCCGCGGCGGCCATCAACCGCGACATCGCGCGGGCAGCGGAGGCGGCCGGCATCGCGATGGGCGTCGGCTCGCAGCGTGCCATGCACGAGCATCCGGAGCTCACGTCGACGTTCCAGGTCAAGGACCTCGCGCCCGACCTCGTGCTCATCGGCAACGTCGGCGTGATCCAGGCCGGCGCGATGGGCGTGGCCGGCTGCCTCGAGCTGGTGAAGGCCATCGGCGCCGACGCCCTGGCGGTTCACCTCAATCCGGCGCAGGAGATGATCCAAGACGGCGGCGACCGCGACTTTCGGGGCGCGCTCGACACCATCGCGCGGCTGGTCGGCGAGCTGCCGGTGCCGGTGATCGTCAAGGAGACCGGCTGCGGGCTGTCGCCTCACGCGGCGGCGCGCCTCAAGTTCGTCGGCGTGACGACCGTCGATGTCGCCGGCGCCGGCGGCACCAGCTGGGTCGCCGTCGAGGCCCGCCGGGCCGCCGCGGGCAGCCCAGCCCGAGCCCTCGGGACCGAGCTGTGGGACTGGGGCGTCCCGACCGCGGTCTCGACCCTGGCCTGCGCGCACCACGGGCTCACGGTGATCGCGTCGGGCGGGCTGCGCAGCGGCCTCGACGTCGCGCGCGCGCTCGCGCTGGGCGCCCGGCTCGGCGGCATGGCGGCGCCGATCTTGCGGGCCCAGCGCGACGGCGGCGTCGACGCGATCGCCGCCACGCTCGCCGAGATCATCGCGTCGATCCGCACGGTGATGCTGCTGACCGGCTCCAAGCGCGTGGTCGATCTGCGGGCCGCGCCCCGCCACCTCGGCGCCCAGCTGCGGGGCTGGCTCGACGATCTCGGCGTGCGCCCGACCGGGGTCGTCGGCAAGTGACCGTCGGCGTCGGGCGTGGCCACGGCAAGGTCATCCTCTTGGGCGAGCACGCCGCGGTGTACGGCTACGCGGCGCTGGCCGGCGCGATCGATCGCGGCGTGACCATCACGGCCCGCGCCACGCCGGGACCGCTGCGGCTGCGGGTGCCGGCCTGGCAGCTCGACGTCGCCGCCGGCGACGATCATCGGGTGGCTCGGGCCCTGGTCGCGATCGGGTCGGCGCTCGGCCTGGCCGAGGGCTGGCGGCTCGACGCCGAGGCCACCGTGCCGCCGGGCGCCGGGCTGGGCTCGTCGGCGGCGACCGCGGTCGCGATCACCCGGGCGCTGGCGGCTGGGCTCGACCGCGCGCTGGCGCCTGACGAGGTTACCGCGATCGCCGACCGCGCCGAGCGCTGCTTCCACGGCAACCCGAGCGGCCTCGACGTGGCGCTGGCCGCGGCCGGTGGGCTCGGCCGGTTCCGGCGCAGCGACGGGCTCACCCCGGTCGCGGCGGCCGGCGTGCCGCTCGCGATCGGCCTGTCGGGCGAGCCGCGCTCGACCGCGGTGATGGTGGCGCGGGTGGCGGCGGCGCGGGCCGCCGCGCCAAGCGAGATCGACGCGCGCTTGGCCTGGTTGGGCGAGTGTGCCGATGCCGCGGTCGGACTGGTGGAACGGGGCGAATGGCCGGAGCTCGGCACCAGAATGAATTCGGCACATAATACCCTGGCCGGCCTCGGGGTCTCGACACCCGGCCTCGACGCGATGGTGGCGGCGGCCCGCGGCGCCGGCGCGCTGGGCGCCAAGCTCACCGGCGGCGGCGGCGGCGGCGCGATCATCGCCCTCGCCCCGGGCGCCGAGGCGGCGGTGCTCGCGGCCTGGCGCGCCCTCGGCAAGGCCGGCTTCGTGACCACGCTCGGCGGGGCCGCGTGACCCTGGGCGCGCCAGCCACCGCCCGCGCGTGCGCCAACATCGCGCTCGTGAAGTACTGGGGCAAGCGCGACGCCGCGCTCAACCTGCCGGCCGCTGGCAGCCTGTCGCTCACGCTCGACGCGCTCACCACCGTCACGACCGTGCGCTTCGACGGTGCGCTCGCCGCCGACAGCATGCGGCTGGGCGGCGCCGAGGCCTCGGCCGCGGTGCTGGCCCGCACCAGCGCGTGGCTCGACGGCGTGCGCGCGCTGGCCGGCACCGACTGGCGCGCCGCCATCGACACCGTCAACCACTTCCCGACCGCGTCGGGCCTGGCCTCATCGGCGTCGGGCTTCGCGGCGTTGGCGGTCGCGGCCACGGCGGCGGCCGGGCTCACCCTCGACGACGCGGCGTGCTCGCGGCTGGCCCGCATCGGCTCGGGCTCGGCGGCCCGCTCGATCCACGGCGGGCTGGTCCGCATGCACGCCGGCACCCGGGCCGACGGGGACGACGCCTTCGCGGTGCCGGTCGAGGCCGCGGCCGACTTCGTGGCCTCGCTGCGCATGGTGATCGCCGAGGTCGGCGGCGGCGCGCCCAAGACCCACGGCTCGCGCGACGCGATGGAGCACTGCGCCGCGACCTCGCCGCTGTACGCCGGCTGGCTGGCCTCGGTGCCCGGCGATCTGGCCAACGCCGAGGCCGCGATCGCGCGCCGTGACCTGGAGGCGCTCGGCACCGTGACCGAGGCCAGCGCGCTCGCCATGCACGCGGCCGCGATCGCGTCGCGTCCCACGATCCTGTACTGGCAGCCGGCGACCCTGGCCGCGATGGCGGCGGTGCGGGCGCTGCGCGGGGCCGGGCGCGCGGCGTGGGCGACCATGGACGCCGGCCCGCACGTGAAGGTGCTGACCTCGAGCGTCGACGCCGACGCGGTGGCCGCCGCGATGCGGGACGTGCCCGGCGTGACCGCGGTCGCGATCGCGCGCTCGGGGCCGGGCGCGGAGCTGGCGTGAGCTTCGTCGCCAGCGCGCCCGGCAAGGTGATGCTCACCGGCGAGTACGCGGTGCTCGACGGCGGCGAGGCGGTCGTGATCGCGATCGATCGCCGCGCCCGCGCGGTGCTGGGCGCGCCCACCGTGCCGTCGGAGTTCTTGGCCGCCGCCGCCGCGGTGTTGTTGCGCGAGTCGGGCCCGGCCGCCGCCGCCGCGATCGGCGCCCTCCACGTCGACACCGCGGCGCTGCGCCACGACGGCGTGAAGCTCGGCCTCGGCTCGTCGGCAGCCGCGACGGTGGCCGCGGTCGCCGCGGCGCTCCACAGCATCGACGCCTTCGAGCCCGCGCGGGTCGAGACCATCGCGCGCATCGCCCACGCCGAGGCGCAAGCCCGGCGCGGCGCGGCCGGCAGCGGCGCTGACATCGCGGCGTCGGCGCGCGGCGGCGCGATCGGGTTCGCGCGGCATCGCACGCGGGCGCTGACGCTACCGATCGAGCTCGAGCTCCGCTTCGCGTGGACTCGCGCCGCCGCGGACACCGCGACCCTGGTCGCCGCGGTCACCGACGCCCGCCACGCCACCGGCGTGCGGGCCGCCCTCGCCGCGATCGCCTACGCCTCGGCCGCGCTGGCCGCCGCCACCACCGCGATCGAGGCTGTCGAGGCCTTCGCGCGGGCCGCTGCCGCCACGACCGCGCTGGCCGCCGCGACCGGGGTCGCGCTGGTGCCAGCCGCCATCGTCGCGCTCCAGGCCAGCCTGGCCGACCTCGGCGCGATCGCCAAGACTACCGGCGCCGGTGGCGGCGACATCGTCGTGGTGGCCTCGGCCGGCGACGTCGATCCGGCCGCGATCGATCGGCGCCTGGTGCGGGCCGGCCTGGTGCCGCTCACGCTGGCCGTCGACGCCACCGGGGTGGACATCGTCTCCGACGCTGCGAAGGGCGCGCGATCCCCGTGACGTCGTCGCGACTGCCAGGCTTCCATTCCCGGACCGTCGACGAGCGCCGGCAGCTGCTGCGGGAGCGCGGCCTGGACCTCGACGCCCTCGACGGCGGGCTGTCCCTCGATGACGCGACCGGCATGATCGAGAACGTGGTGGGCCGCTACGCGCTGCCCTTCGCGATCGCGACCAACTTCACGGTCGACGGCGTCGACGCGCTGGTGCCGATGGTCGTCGAGGAGCCCTCGATCGTCGCCGCCGCGTCCAACGGCGCGCGCATGGCCCGCGCCGGCGGCGGCTTCATCGCGACGGTCGCGCCGGCGATCGTCACCGGCCAGATCCAGCTGGTGCAGATCGCCGAGGCCGACGCCGCCGCCGCGCGCCTCGCCGCCGCCGCGCCGGCGCTCCTGGCCCGAGCCCGCGAGCTGGTGCCGCGCCTGGTCGCGCGCGGCGGCGGGCCGCTCGCCGTGCAGGCCCGCGTGCTGGCCCGCGCGCCGGGGCCCGACGGCGGCGTCGTGGTCGTCCACGTCGACGTCGACTGCTGCGACGCGATGGGCGCCAACCTGGTGAACAGCCTGTGCGAGCTGATGGCGCCCGAGCTGGCCGCGATCGCGCACGCCCAGGTCGGCCTGCGCATCCTCACCAACCTCACCGACCAGCGCACCGTGCGCGTGACGGTGCGCATCCCGACCGCCGCGCTCGCCGACGCTCACACCACCGGCCCGGCCGCCGCCGCCGCCATCGCCGCGGCCTCGCGCTTCGCCGAAGCCGATGCCTACCGCGCCGCCACGCACAACAAGGGCGTGATGAACGGGCTCGACGCGGTGCTGGTCGCCACCGGCCAGGACTGGCGCGCCGTCGAGGCCGGGGCCCACGCCTGGGCCGCACGCCGCGGTCGTTACGCGCCGCTGGCGATCTGGACCCACGACGCCGAGATCGACGAGCTGGCCGGCGCCCTCGAGCTACCGCTCGCGGTCGGCGTGGTCGGCGGCGCGCTCCACGTCCATCGCGGCGCCCGGGCCGCGCTCACCCTCGCCGGGGTCACCAGCGCCCGCCGGCTGGCCGCGCTGGCCGCCGCCGCGGGCATGGCCTGCAACCTCGCCGCGCTGCGCGCGCTGGCCACCGAGGGCATCCAGCGCGGCCACATGGCGCTCCACGCCCGGGCCCTGGCCCGCGCCGCTGGCGCCACCGGCACGCTGGTCGATCAGGTCGCCGCCGAGCTGGCCGCCTCGGGCGACATCCGGGCCGACGCGGCTTCGGCCATCCTCTTGCGCCTGTCCATGTCAGGATGTGTCTCGTGATCCACCGCATCGGCGAACGCCGCGCGACCGCTCAGGCAGTGCCGCTCCCTCCGTCCCTCGAGCTGGAGGCCTGCTACCGCTACTGCGAGGCGCTGTGCCGCGCCCACCACCACAACTACCCGGTGGCGTCGTTCTTCGCGCGCTCGTCGCTGCGGCGGCACATCTTCGCGATCTTCGCGTTCGCCCGGGTCGCCGACGACTTCGCCGACGAGCCCGCCTTCGAGGGTCGGCGCGCCCGCGAGCTCGACCGCTGGGAAGAGCTGCTGCACGCGACCTATTATGGCAACCCGCCCGAGCACCCGGTCTTCATCGCGCTGGCCACGACGGTGCGCGAGCTCAACTTGCCGATCACCGAGTTCACGCAGCTGCTGTCCGGTTTCCGGACCGATCTCGAGACCCGCCGCTACGCCACCTGGAATGAATTACGCAGTTATACCCGCGAGGCCGCCGAGCCGGTCGGACACCTGTTGCTGTACACCGGCGGCTACCGCGCCCCCGAGCTGCACGCCTACGCCGACGATCTGGCCACCGGGCTGGCCTTCGCGCGCCTCATCCAGGACATGCCGTCCGACCTCGCCCGCGGCCGGATCTACGTGCCGCTCGAGGATCTGCGCCACTTCGGCATCAGCGAGAGCGACATCGGCGCGCGCCGGGTCGGCCCGGCGGTCGGCGCGCTGGTCCGCTATCAGGTCGCCCGGACCCGCGCCCTGTTCGAGCGGGCCCGGCCGCTCATCGACGTCGTCGGCGCCGACCTCGCCGTCGAGCTCGCGCTCATGTGGCACGGCGGCATGCGCATCCTCGACAAGATCGCATCGAGCGGCGACAAGCTGTTCGCGGTGCGCCCCCGCATCACGCCGGCCGACAAGGCCCTCGTGGTCACGCGCGCCCTCGCCTGGCGCGGCCAGACCCTCGGCCCCCGCGCCGTCGCCCTGATCCGCCGCACCATCGCCGGCTGAGCTCTCGAGCGGCCTCCAAGGTCGCTCGGAAGAAGCCTGTCAGTCCTGGCCGAGGGCGGCGCGGACCGCGCGGGCGGTCTTGCTGGCCAGATAGGAGGCCTTGAGGGCGGGGTCGCGCAGGCGGGCGGCCTTGGCGGCGATCTCGTCGGCGGCGCGCTGCCACGCGGCGCGGGCGGCCGGGAGGCGACCGGCGGCCGCCAAGGTCAGCGCATGCCAGTGCAGGACGTGCTCGGCGCCCTCGGGGCGTGACTGCGCGGCCTGGATCGCGACAGCCTCGGTGGTCGCGGCGATCGCGCCAGCATGGTCGCCCAGGCGTGACATGGCCAGTCCCTGAGCAGCCAGGCCATAGATGATGCCGACCGCCATTGGCATCTTGCGGGCCAGCTCGGTGGCGGCGCGCGCCAGCTCGAGAGCGCCAGTTGGAGACTGACCTGCTTCGAGCTGGGCCAAGGCGATGTACTCGAGTCCGCGGATCTCCTGGAAGCGCTCGCGGCCCTCGCTGGCGAGGTCCTTGCCGCGCTCGAGCAGGTCCAGCGCGCCGGCGACGTCGCCGCGCGCCAGCTTGGCCTGGCCCCACGAGATCGCGGCGTCGGCCATCGACGACGGGTCGCTGGTCTGCTCGCCCAGCTTCCACGCCTTCGCCAGGTAGCTCTCGGCGCGGTCGGTGTCACCGACGTCGGCATAGGCCTGGCCGATGTTGCCGAGCTTGAGCGCGACGCCCGAGCGATCGCCGAGCTGCTGATCGAGCTTGAGCGACGACTTGTAGTGCGCCAGCGCCTCCTCGTACTCGCCCAGCGACGAGAACACGATGCCCATGTTGTTGAGCGCGCGCGCCTCCTGCCGAGGCAGCTTGAGCGCGCGGTAGATCACCAGCGCCTCGGCGTAGGCCTCGATCGCGGCCTCGAGGCGACCCATGTTCCACAGCGTCGTGCCCTGGTTGTTCAGGATGGTCGCGCGCATGAGCAGCGTCGCCGCGCTGTCGCCGGTCTGCGCGCACAGCGCCATCGCCTGTTCGCACAGCTGCAACGACTCGTCGTTGTTGCCGACCAGCCGCGCGATCGCCGAGCGCAGGCGCAGCCCGTCAGCCTCGAGCAGCTGGTCGCCGGCGTCGCGCGCGAACTGCAGCGCCGGCGCGACCGAGCGCTGCGCGGCCGGCGCCTTGCCGACGTCGATGTAGAACTGCGCGGTCAGGCCGTGCGCCATCGCCTGCTTCTGGGGGTCGCCGATCGCCTCGGCTTCCTTGCGCAGCGCGGCCAGCTCGCGCAGCTGCTGCGGGCGACGCGCCAACCGGCGCAGGATCTCCTCGCGCTGCCGCCGGGCCTGGAACCGCCGCGCGTGATCGCCGGGCGGCAAGAGCTTGAGCGCGCGCGACAGCTGGCGGAACGCATCGGCGTTGCCGCCGACATCGATCGCGTGGCTGGCCGCGCGCAGGTAGCGATCGGCCGAGGCGATGGCGTCGCCGGCCAGCTCGAGATGGCGCGCGATGTGGGCGTCGTCCTGGCCCGGCCGATAGCTCGGCGAGGTCGCGATGCGGTCGGCGACCAGGCGATGCAGCCGGGTCTTGTCGTCGGGCGACACCAGCCCGTAGGCCACCGTCATCAGCATGTCGTTCTTGAAGCGGAACTCGCCGTCGTAAGGCCGGATGAGACCGCGGCGGGCCAGCTCGTCGAGCTCGACCTTGGGCTGGCGACCCAGCATCGCCGCCAGCACCGGCGGCGCGATCACGCGGCCCAGGACCGAGGCGGTGAGCAGCACCTGCTTGTCGGGCTCGGGCAACCGATCGATGCGCGTGACCAGCAGATCCTCGACGGAGGTCGGCACCTGCAACGGGGCGTCGCGCTTGATCCAGCGGTACTTGCCGGGATGCTCGGGCGCCTCGCCGAGCACGCCGCGCTCGGCCAGCGCGTCGACCAGCTCGACGATGAAGAATGGGTTGCCGCCGGCCCGCGACAGGATGAGCTCGGTCAGCTCTCCCAGATCCTCGTCGGGCGCGAACCGCGACAGCACCAGCCGTCGGCGGGCGTCGACGTCGAGCTCGTCGAGGTGCGCGATCTGCCCGCCGGCCGCGGTGGTGGCCTCGAGGATGCGCTTGTCGGGCCGGGTCGTGACGATGCCAAGCACCGGCCGCGTGGTCGGCACCTGGAGCAGCGCCGCGAACAGCTCGAGGCTCTCCTGATCGGACCAATGGACGTCCTCGCCGACGATGATGAGCGGGCGGTCGGGCTCGAGCCGCTGCTCGACCCGCTGCATGATGCCGAGCATCTGCTGGCGGCGCTCGTCGGGATCGACGTCGTTGGCCTCGGAACGCGCGCCCAGGAGCATGCCGATCGTGGCGAGCGCGACCTTGGCCTCGCGGCCATCTTCCTCGCCGGGGAACAGCAGCGGCATCGCCAGCGCGAGCCGGCGCTGGATCTCGTGCGGCTCGGCGCCGTCGGCGAGGCCGAGGATCTCGCGCGACAGATCGGCGATCACCCCGTACGGCGTCAGCGCGGTGGCGACTCGCGTCGAGGTGCGCAAGATGTACGCCTCGCCGGCCGGGATGCCGGCCAGGAACGCCGACACCAGCGAGCGCTTGCCGACGCCGTGATCGCCCGACAGCGCGATCTGCCGCTTGTGACGGCTCACCAGCGTGTCGCGATAGGCGTCGCGCAGGAGCTTGAGCTCGAGGTCGCGACCGAACAGCGCGCCCGGTCGCGCGCGCTCGCGCAGCCGCGCCGACCGCTCCTTGGGCCCGCGCAGCCGGTACACCCGCGCGCGCTTGATGCCGGGTTCGGTGTCCTCGTCGGCCCGACCGCCGCCGCTCTCGGTGCCTGCTGGCAGCTCGATGGCGGACAGCGCCTCGAACGACCAGTCGTTGCGCGCGCTGCGGAACACCCGGCCACCGACCAAGATCTCGGCCGGGCCGGCGAAGCGCGCCAGGTGGGTCGCGAACCCGGCGGTGGTCGCCTCGATCTCGAAGCTCTGGTCGCGGCCGCGCCGGATCACGGTCGCCGCGCCGCGCTGGATGCCGACCGCCAGCCGCAGCTCGGGCTCGACGTCGGAGCCGATGCCGTCGAGGGCATCGACGAGCGCCAGCGCCAACCGGATGGTGCGCCCGCTGTCGTCCTCGCTGGCCAGCGGCAGCCCGACCACCAGCCGCACGCTGTCGAGATCGCGCTCGCCACGATCTTCGAGCGCGTCGTGCTTGAACGCGATGTCGCGCGCGACCCGCCGGAACTCCTCGACGATGCGGGTCGCGCCGGCTGCCCCGAGCCGCCCCTCGAGCGCGGCCACGCCGCGGATCACGCCCTCGACGACGTAGACGTACTTGCGCTCGCGGACCTCGCGAGTCCGCGCCGCCGCCGCGCTGGCGCCCGATCCCGCCGACGGATCGCCCAGCGAGCCCAGCGACATCGGGCCGTGGGAGCCCGTCGTGGGCGTGCCGGTGGTCGGCTTGGACTCGCTGCTCGGCCGCGCCTTGGGCACGCGCCGCTCCGGGGGCACCACGATCGCCAGGAAGGTCGCCAGCGTGGCCGAGTCGGCCAGCTCGCCAGCCTCGTGACCGTGCTCCAGCTGGAATCGCCCGAGGTCGGCCTGCAGCTCGCGCGCGGTCGGGTAGCGATCGTCGCGGTGGAACGCCAGCGCGCGCAGGATGATGCGCTCGAGCGTCGGCGGCACGTCGGGCGCGGCCGCGCGCGGCGCCGGGATCGCCCCCGCCTTCACCTGCTCGAGCGCCTCCTTGCCGCGGCCCGCGAACAGCGGCCGACCGCACACCAGCTCGTACAGCACGATGCCGGCCGAGAACACGTCCGAGCGACAGTCGACCGGCTCGCCGCGCGCCTGCTCGGGCGACATGTACGCGAACTTGCCCTTGATGACGCCCTCGTCTTCGTGAACGTGGCGGGCTCGCGCGATGCCGAAGTCGACGATCTTCACGCCGCCGTCCCACGACACCAGCACGTTTTGCGGCGAGATGTCCCGGTGCACGATGCCGAGGGCGTCGCCGAACTCGTCGGCCTTCTTGTGGGCGTAGTCGAGGCCCTTGGCGAGCTGCTGGACGATGTACGCCGACAGCCCGAACGGCACCCGCCGCTTGTCCTTGGCGCAGTCCTGCAGCAGCCGGAGCAGATCCATCCCCTCGACGTTCTCCATCGCGAGGAAGTACGTATCGCCCACCGAGCCGAAGTCGAAGACCTGGACGATGTTGGGGTGGTTGAGGCCCAGCGCGATCTTGGCCTCGTCGACGAACATCGCGACGAACTGCCGGCTGCGCGCGTAGGCCGGGTGGATCTTCTTGATGACGAGCGTCTTCGCGAGACCCTGGGCGACCGTGGTGCGCGCGAGGTAAACCTCGGCCATCCCTCCGGTGCCGATCTTGCGGACGAGCGAGTATTTTCCGAACTGCTCCATCGACGAGCGGACCGCGAGTCTACCGGATCACAGACGCTTGATGACGAGGTTGTCGAAGTAGGTGTCGGTCTCCCAGTTGCCGAACCCGAAGTACTCGTGGCCCACGCCAGCGAGGGGTGCGGGATCGTCGTAGCGGAGAAACGGCACCGTGAGGTCGTCGAGGTACCACTCGAGCACGCGGCCACGCCGCACGATGCGCCAGTGGTAGCGGCGGCCGGGCTCGACGCGCGGCGCGCTGCGGGTGACCTGATCCTTGCCGTGCTCGTCGAGGCGCGTGATGATCGAGCGCGAGTTCTTCCAGGCGCCGAACACCAGCACGTAGCTGGTCGCCAGGTAGCGGTTGCCGTCGGCGTCGTAGGACCGGCCGTCGCCAAAGACCTCGACCTTGAGATCGCCGTCGGGCGACGCCGACCACGCGTCGAAGTCGATCTGGAGGTCGCCTGCGGGCAGCTTCTTGGCCAGCCACAGCGGCCGGTTGTGGCCGCCCTTGGCGTTGAGCGCGCCATCGACGATGCGGTAGCCGCTGCCGGTCTGGTTGTAGTCCGGGCCGATCGAGGTGCGGTCGAAGAGGTCGGCGTAGCGGTCCACGATCGGGGGCTGCTCACGCACCTTGCAGCCGGCCAGCGCGAGCAGGATGAAGGGCAGGACCAGGCGCATCGGCGGCACTATCGCTTGTGGGCCCGCGGGTAGCAATCCGCGCGGCTTGGAGTGATCCACTCGATCGAAACTGTTGGGAAATTCCGGAATCACTCCCGCAAGTGGGCGCAATCGCTGTCAGAGGGCCCCGGTAGGGTCCGACACGTATGACGACCTTGCCCTTGTTCGACCAGACGTGGCTACAGCCCGTCGGGCAGTCGTCCGGCATTCCCGCGCGCAAGAAGCCGGCCGGCAAGAAGAAGCCCGCGGTCGAGCTCACGCTGGTGGCCGCGGTGGTCGAGACCGTGACGGTCACGATCGAGACCACGACCGAGCTGGTGATCCCGCTGGCGGTCGCGCCCCTGGCCGAGACCCGCACCGAGCGCGGCGTCATCGTCTTCGACGTCGAGACCACCGGCACCGATCGTCGGCGCGACCAGGTCATCGAGCTGTGCGTGCAGTTCGGCCTGGGCGACGACGCCACCAGCAAGACCTGGCGCATCAAGCCGGCGGTCGCGATCTCGCCCGGTGCGCAGGCGGTCCACGGCATCTCGGCCGAGCAGCTCGCCGAGTGCCCGAGCTTCGACGACCTCGCCGACGAGATCCTGGCGGTGTTCGCGCAGGCCGAGGTGCTGGTCGGCTACAACCTCGCCTTCGACATCGACATGATCAGCGCCGAGTACGAGCGCCTGGGTCGGCCCACGCCCGAGTGGAGCGGCAAGACCGTCATCGACGCGTTCCGGATGTGGCAGCAGTGCGAGCCGCGCAGCCTATCGCACGCCCACAAGCGCTTCGTCGGCGGCGGCTTCGAGGACGCCCACTCGGCCAGCGCCGACGTGGCGGCGACCGGGCGGGTGCTCAGCGGCATGCTCAAGTCCTTCGGCCTCGACGATCACGACTGGCGAGGCATCGCCGGCGTGTGCGACCCGGCGCGACCCTCGTGGGTCGGCCCGTCGCGCCACCTGCAGTGGAGCGGCGAGCGCGTGATCATGGCGTTCGGCAAGCACAGCGGCACCGCGCTGCACCAGATCGATCCCGGCTACCTACGCTGGATGGCGGAGAAGGACTTTCCCGGCCACGTCACGCAGATCTGCATGAAGGCGGCGAGCGTGCCCGAGCCCGAGTTCTTGGTCTGGATCCGCGAGGCGTTCGGCGCCCCGCCCGCGTCGGCGCCCCCTGCGTCGTTGACGTCCGCAGCGGCGTCGGCGTCGTCTGTGACCTGAAGCACGTTGGGGACCTGACGCACGAGCGGTCCCCTGCCATCACCGGTCAGCGGTGAGGCTTGTACAAATCGACGATTCCGCGGTTTGCTGCCGCTACATGCAGGAGCCCTCCGACCTGACGCCGCGTCTGGCATTGCCGGAGAACCCGTGGATCGGAGGCGGCGACGCCGGCCGGCTGATCGCCGAGCTCGACTGGGCCGCGACGCCGCTGGGGCCGCGCGCGACCTGGTCCGTCAGCCTGCGCACCGCGGTCGGGATGATGCTGGCGGTCGGAGGCCCGGCCTGCCTGGTGTGGGGCCCCGGCCACGTCCAGCTCTACAACGACGGGTACGCCCACGTGATCGGGCACCACCATCCCGGCGCGCTCGGCTGTGATTTTCGCGCGAGCTGGGCCGAGTACCTGCCCGTCATCGGCGACGCTTACGCCGCCGCCCGGGCTGGTCGCGCGACGCAGCTCGACGAGGTCCACGCCTTCCTCGACCGCGACGGCTGCGAGATGGAAGGCTGGGCCACGCTCGCGTTCTCGCCGATCACCGGCGAGGACGGCGCCATCGCCGGCGTGTTCCACACCATCACCGACCAGACCCGTCACGCGCTCGCGGTCCGCCGTCGTCGCACGCTCATGGAGCTGCAGGCCCGCGCGCCCAAGGCCCACACCAGCGCCGAAACCTACGCGATCGCGATGCGCGTGCTCGCCGAGGCCGGGGCCGACGTCCCGTTCGCGCTGCTGTACCTCGTCGATCCCACCGACGAACGCGCCACGTTGCTCGAGCAGACCGGCCTGCCCGACGACGACGCGGTCTGCCCGCGGTCAGTCGGACCGGGTGACCACGACGCGTGGGGAGTCGCCGAGACCATGCGCACCGGCGCGTTACGGCGGGTCGACCTGGGCGACCGGCTCGCCGGGCGGGTGGTCGGTCCGTATCCCAACCCGCCGTCCCACGCGGTCGCGGTGCCGCTCGTGCGGCTGGGCAGCGAGCAGACCGGCGCGGTGCTGGTGCTCGGCCTCAGCGCGCGGCTCGTGGTCGACGATGCCTACCTGGTCTTCTGCGAGCTGGTGGCCTCGACGATCAGCGGCGCGGCCGCCAACGCGGCCGCGTACGGCGCGGCGCACGCCCGCATCGAGGCGCTGGCAGAGCTCGATCGCGCCAAGACGATGTTCTTCTCGAACGTGAGCCACGAGCTCCGGACTCCGCTCACATTGATTATCGCACCGATCGAGGATGCGCTCCGCACCGGGGTACCGCTCGCCGGCGATCGCCTCGAGCTGGTCGCGCGCAACGCGAACCGGCTGCTGCGCCTGGTCAACGATCTGCTGTCGTTCTCTCGCCTGGAAGCCGGCGTGCTGGAGTCGACCTTCGTGCCGACCGATCTGGCGGCGGTCACGCGGGCCTTGGTCGAGGCGTTCCGCTCCCTGGTCGAGCCCGCCGGGCTCGCGCTGACGATCGACTGTCCGGCCCTGCCCGCGCCGGTCTACGTCGACCGCGACCAGTGGGAGAAGATCGTGACCAACCTCGTCGCGAACGCGTTCAAGTTCACGCTCGCCGGCGCCATCGTGGTCAGCCTGCGCGCGATCGGCGACGCCGTCGAGCTGCGCGTCACCGACACCGGCATCGGCATCCCGGTCGAGGAGCTGGGCCGCGTCTTCGAGCGGTTCCACCGGATCGACGGCGACCGCGGCCGCAGCGTCGAAGGTAGCGGCATCGGGCTCGCGCTGGTCCACGAGCTGGTGCGCCAGCACGCGGGCACGCTCGACGTCGTGAGCGAGGTCGGCGTCGGGAGCACCTTCGTCGTCACGCTCACCACCGGCCAGGCCCACCTGCCCGCCGATCGGGTGCGCCTCGCACCGCCGGCGGCGGCGCTGCGTCAGGCCTTGCCACCGCGCGCCGAGACCGTGCGCACCTCGCGCATCGCCTCACCGATGCGGCCGACCGGAGCTCCCCGGCGGGCCCGCATCCTCGTCGTCGACGACAACCCGGACCTGCGCGGGTACCTGATCGAGGTGCTGTCGCCGCTGGGGCTGGTGGAGGGCGTGGCCGATGGCCATGAGGCCCTGGCGCGGGCGCTGGCCAGCCCGCCGGAGCTGGTGCTGACCGACGTGATGATGCCCGGCCTCGACGGCTTCGGCCTGCTGCGCGCGCTCCGGGCCGATCCGCGGACCAGCACCACGCCGGTCGTCTTGATGTCGGCGCGCACCGGTGAGGAGCGGGTGATCGAGGGGCTCGCGCAAGGTGCCAACGACTACCTGCTCAAGCCGTTCTCGTCGCGCGAGCTGGTGTCGCGCGTGCGCACCCACCTCGAGACCGCGCAGCTGCGGCGCGAGCTCCTGCTCGGCGCCCGCGAGCTCGACGCGATCGTCGAGAACGTCCCCCACATGCTGTTCGTGAAGGACGCCGAGCGGCTGACGTTCACGCGCATCAACCGCGCCGGTGAGGTGCTGCTCGGCGTCGACCGCAGCGTGCTCCTGGGCAAGTCGGACCACGACTTCTTCCCGCCCGATCAGGTCGAACAGTTCACGACCCGCGATCGCGAGACCTTGGCCGGTACCATCGGCGTCGACATCGTCGAGGAGCCCATCGACACCCCCCACGGTCGACGCTGGTTGCACACCAAGAAGGTGCCGATCTTCGATGAGCACGGTCGGCCGCGCTACCTGCTCGGCATCTCCGAGGACATCACCGATCGCCGGCTCCAGCAAGATGAGCTGGTGCGGGCCAAGGAGGCCGCCGAGATCGCCAACCGCGAGCTCGAGTCGTTCAGCTACTCGGTCGCCCACGATCTGCGAGCGCCGCTGCGCGGCATCGACGGCTTCGCGCAGGCGCTGGCCGAGGACTACGCGGCCCAGCTCGACGCCGACGGTCAGCGCTACCTGCGCTTCGTGCGCGAGTCGGCACAGCGCATGGGGGTGCTCATCGACGACCTCTTGGACCTGTCGCGGGTGACGCGCAGCGAGGTCGTGCGCCAGGACGTCGATCTCAGCGCTCTCGCCGCCGCAGTAGTAGGCCGATTGGAGCGCCACGAGCCTGGCCGCGTGGTGACGGTGGACGTGCAGCCTGCAATGGTCGCCGACGGTGACGCTCACCTTCTAGGGGTGGTTCTCGACAACTTGATCGGCAACGCCTGGAAGTTCACTCGCAAGCGTTTGGATGCGCATATCGCGGTCGGCGCTACCATCGGGGACGACGGGGTGACGGTCTTCTTCGTTCGCGACAACGGCGCGGGCTTCGACGAGGCCTACGCCAACAAGCTCTTCGGCGTGTTCCAACGACTCCACTCCCAGCAAGAATTCGAGGGCACCGGCGTCGGGCTCGCGACGGTGCAGCGCATCGTCTTGCGCCACGGAGGCCGGCTGTGGGCCCGCGGCGTCGTCGGCGAGGGCGCGACGTTCTCCTTCTCGCTGCACAAATCGGGGCGACCTCATGACTGACGGCACGGTGCTCCTGGTCGAGGACAACCCGATGGACGAAGAGCTGACGCTGCGCGCGTTCAAGCGCAGCAACATGGCCAATCCGATCGACGTCGTGCGCGACGGCGCCGAGGCCCTCGACTACCTGTTCGCGCGCGGCAGCTACGCCGGCCGCGCCGACGCCGCCCTGCCGCAGTTGGTGCTGCTCGATCTCAACCTGCCCAAGATCGACGGGCTCGGCGTCTTGCGGGCGCTGCGCGCCGACGAGCGCACGCGGCTCTTGCCGGTGGTGGTGCTGACCTCGTCGCGCGAGGAGCGCGATGTGATCTCGAGCTACAGCCTGGGCGCCAACAGCTACGTGCAAAAGCCGGTCGACTTCACCCAGTTCCTCGACGCGGTGCGCCAGCTCGGGTTGTACTGGCTCGTGATCAACCAGCCTCCGCCCCCGCCGAGGGTCGGTTGATGGGGGAGCCGCGCCGCCTGCGGACGCTGATCGTCGAGGATCTCGAGTCGGATGCCGCACTCCTGGTGCGCGAGCTCAAGCGCGGCGGGTTCGCCGTCGAGCACGAGCGGGTCGAGACTCCCGAGGCCATGACCGCCGCGCTCGAGGGTCACACCTGGGATCTCGTGGTGTCGGACTACTCGATGCCCGGCTTCGGGGCGCTCGGCGCGCTCGCGATCGTGAAGCGCAGCGGGCTCGACCTGCCCTTCATCATCGTGTCGGGGACGATCGGCGAGGACGTCGCGGTCGCGGCGCTCCAGGCCGGCGCTCACGACTTCATCGCCAAGGGCAAGCTCGCCCGCCTCCTGCCCGCGGTCGAGCGCGAGCTGCGAGAAGCCGCCCATCGCGCCGAGCACGCCAAGATCCAGGAGCACCTGCTGATCTCCGATCGCATGGCGTCGGTCGGGATCCTGGCCGCCGGAGTCGGCCACGAGATCAACAACCCGCTCGCGGTGCTGATGGCGAACCTCGAGTTCGCGGTGCAAGACCTGCGCACGCTCGACGCCGGGCTGCGCGACAGCGGGCGCGCCTCCGAGGACGTCCTCGAACAACTGGCCCGCATCGACGAGTCGCTAGGCGATGCCCGCGACGCCTCGGAGCGCGTGCGCCACATCGTGCGCGACCTCAAGCTGTTCTCGCGCTCCGACGACACCCGTTCCGGGCCGGTCGATCTGCGGCGGGTCATCGACTCGGCGGTCCGCATGGCGTGGAACGAGATCCGCCACCGCGCGATGATGGTGAAGGACTACGGGGACGTGCCGCCGATCGAGGGCAACGAGGCCCGGCTCAGCCAGGTGATGTTGAACTTGGTGGTCAACGCCGCGCAGTCGATGCCGGAGGGCCGCGCCGACCGCAACGAGATCCGCGTCGTCACCCGCACCGAAGGCGTCGACCGCGTCGTCATCGAGGTGCGCGACACCGGCGTCGGCATCCCGGCCTCGCAGCTCACCCGCATCTTCGACCCGTTCTTCACGACCAAGCCGATCGGCGTCGGCACCGGCTTGGGCCTCGCGATCTGCCACCGCATCGTGACGGCGATGAAGGGCACGATCACCGTCGAGAGCGTGCAAGGCGAGGGCACGATGTTCCGGGTCTCGCTGCCAGTCTCGTCGGGCCCCGCGGAACCGGTCGAGATCGCGCGCCCACTTGGTCCACCGTTGCGACGCGGCAACATCCTGGTCGTCGACGACGACGTGCTGGTCGGCTCGGCGCTGCGCCGCATGCTGGCCACCGACCACGACGTCGTCACCAAGTCGAGCGCGCGCGACGCCCTCGCGTACCTGCGGTCGGGCGCCGACTGCGACGTCATCTTGTGCGACGTGATGATGCCGGAGATGACCGGCGCCGAGCTGCACGGCGAGCTCCTGCGGACCCACCCCGGGCTGGCCGAGAAGATCGTCTTCATGACCGGCGGCGCGTTCACGCCGAACACCCGCAACTTCCTCGAGGAGGTCCGCAACCCGCGCGTCGACAAGCCGATCGACTGGGCCGCGCTCAAGGCGCTGGTCCACACCCTGATCCGCTGACACTTCGGGCAGCCGCGGCTTCGAGCGGCGCTTCGGAGGCCGCGCGAACGCTCAGCGCGCGGTCCCGGCGGCGATGGCGTCAGCGCGCAACGCGAGGGCTTCGGCGAGGGCGTCGTCGGTGCTGGGGCGGCCGGCCGCGCTGGGGTCGCCGAGGCGGTCGAGGTGGGCTTGGAGCGCCGCGACCAGCGCGGGGGGCGCGTCGCCGCCGACCTCGGCGGGCAAACGAAAGTCGCCGCGATGGCGCGGGCCGGCGAGCAGCTGCTCGCGTGGCCACGGGTGGCGGCCGGTGAGCATCTCGAACAGCACGACCGCGGTCGCGAACAGATCATCGGCCGGCACGGCGTCGGCGCCGCGCCGTTGGTCGGGGCTCATGTACGCGAGCGTGCCGACCGCCTCGGCCGGCCGCTTGGTGATGGCGGAGTCGGCGCCGACCGCGCCCTGAGCGTCGGGGAGCCAGGCCACGCCGAAGTCGCCGAGCATGATCTCGACGCCCGGCAGATCGGGATCGCGGCGGAACATCAGGTTGGCCGGCTTGATGTCGCGGTGCACGACGCCGCGGCGATGGGCCGCCGACAGCGCCGACAACAGCTGCACGTGGCGCTCGATGGCGCGCCGGACCGTGCGCGGGCCCCGATCGCGCAGGAGGTCGCGCAGCGTGCCGCCAGCGGCCAGCTCGAGGACGAGCCGGCGGGCCGGCTCCTCGAGATCGAGCACCGCGACCACGTTGGGATGGCGCAACGACGCCATCAGCCGGGCTTCGCGGAAGAAGCGCTCGAGGGCGGCAGCCTGCGGGGCCGCGGCCAGGTGCGGGTGCAGGAGCTTGACCGCGACCTCGCGCTCGAGCTCGGTGTCGCGCGCGAGATAGACGACGCCGGTGGCGCCGCGGCCGAGCTCGCGGATGAGGTGGTAGCGCGCGCCGACCCCGACCCCGACCACGTCGGCGCCCGCGATGGTCTCGCCGGCCGCCGGTGCCGCCAGCCCGCGCGCGGCCCGCAGCCGCTCGACGCGCACGCGCACGTTGGGATAGTCGACGTCGCGGGCCAGCACGGCCTCGTAGTGACGCAGCGCCGCGATGTCGTCGCCCTGCTGGCGATGGTGCTCGGCGAGCAGGTAGTTGGCGCGCAGCGCGTGGCCGTCGACCACCGCCAGTGCGCGCAGGTGCTCGAGGCCGCGCTCGAGCTCGTGGCGCGCCTCGAGGCGATCGACCAGCCGCACCCGCAAGGTCGTGATCGCGTCGGCCGGCGCGTCGGGGATGACGATGAGCTTCTCGAGCCACTCGGTGGCCAGGCGCTCGTGGCCGCGCTGCCACAGCCCGTCGATGTGAGCCAGGGTGTCGATCGCGCCCAGCTCGTCGAGGCGCCGGCCCTCGCCCAGCGACGCGGTCAGGTGCTCGAGCCAGGTGTCGTCCTCGTCGCGCAGCACGACCGGCTCGACCGGCGGCGCCGGCAGCGCGCCCGGCTTGCGCCCGAACAGCCGGCTCCACACGCTCATGCCGACACGTCGAGGACCGTGCCGTCCCAGGTGACGACGTCGCCGACGATGAGCTGGGCCCGCCCGTTGCCGATGCGGTCGGCGCCGAGCTGAAAGTGCGCGCCCGGCCGACCCAGCCAGGGCGCGCCTTGCTCGAAGCACAGCTCGCACGTCAGCTCGGCCGGGGCCAGGTCGACGACCTGTGCCATACGTGCCAAAATCAATCGTCGGCCCCGATCGAGCCCGGTGGCCACGGTCGCGAACAGCACCGCCGGCGTGCCGATCAGCTCGAAGTCGAGCCGGCAGTCCTCGCCCAGCTCGAGGGTGCCGCGGTCGGGCAGCGCGACCTTGCCGGCGATGGGCAACCCACCCAGCATCGTGCCGTTGCGCGAGCCGCCGTCTTTGACGGTGAACCCGGTCGCGGTGGTCTCGAGCTCGGCGTGGCGGCGCGACACCCCGCCGGCCCGCAGCGGCAGCTCACACAGCGCGTCGCGACCCAGCGCCACCAGCGGCCGCGCGCACACCACGACGCCGAGGCCGCCCCGGCGCCGCAGCTCGACCCGCCCGCCGGTGATGAGCTCGGCGGCCAGGTTGTCGAGGACCCGGCGGCGGTCGTCGCTGGGCTCGGCGGCGAGGCTGGCCTCGAGCGACGCCTTGGCTTGGCTGCGGCGACCCAGCCGGCGCTGCAGCTCGTAGTCGGCGAACGCGTCCCGCGCGACCATCTCACCCTCGGTGCGCCGGTGCTCCTCGGACAGCGTGCTCTCGACCAGCTCGATCAGGCCACCGTCGGAGAACGCCTGCGCGGCCGCGGCCAGCTCGCCGATGCTCTGGTAGGCCGCGCCGGCCTCGCGGTGGGCGTGGCCGAGCGCGAGCAGCCCGGCGGCCTCGCGCACGCGCTCGCGATCGCGCGACGTGGCGACGCCCTCGGCCTTGGCCTTGGCCAGGAGCGCGCGCCCCAGCGCCGCGCTGGTCAGCTCGGTCAGCGCCGGGTCGGTGCCGGCCCAGTGCAGCGCGTCGCGCAGCGCCGCGATCTCGCCGAGGCGGTCGGCGGCGCGCGCGGCCCGGGCCAGGTGCATGCGCACCGCCGCTTCGAGATCACCGGCCAGCCCGTAGCGCTGCGCGGCGGCGTCGGGATCGCCGGCGGCCTCGGCGGCCCGCGCCGCGCGATAGTCCGACGAAAAGATCCGGCGGAAGAACGTCACCGTCGCACTCTACGGCAGCTTCTGCCCGAAGCGCGCCTGGTACTCGACGGCGAGCGCGGCCCGGCCCTCGGCATCCTTGGCGCGATCGTAGGCCTTGGCCAGCGCGCGGTAAGCCTGCCCCAGCTCGGGCTCGGCGGCGATGGCCGCGCGCAGCCACGCGATCGCGGCCTGGGTCTGCTTGGGCTGCGCGCCGGCCTGCATGGTCAGCACGCCGCGCAAATAGAGCGCCCACGCCGCGCCGCTCCACGCCGCGATCGCCTGGTCGCACAGCCCACGCGCGCCCGCGGCGTCGTTGGAGCGCATCGCCAGATCGCAGCGCGCCGCCAGCACGCCGGGCGCGCCCTTCCACTGCTTGTCGGCGGCGGCGGCCTTGCGCTTCGCGACGTCGAGCTGGTTGGCGTAGATCGCGTCGAGCAGCTCGCGCACGTCGGTGACGTAGGCGCCCTCGTCGAGCTCGCCGATCTTCCAGCGCTTGACCGCGCCTGGCGGCAGTCCATAGCGGCCGCGGGTGCGGCGGGCCCAGGTCAGGATGTCGTCGGCGCTGCCGGCCACGAGCGCGTTGGCGCGGGCCGCCGCCGCCTCGGCGCGCGTGACCAAGGTCTGGCCCTGGTAGAACGCCGCGAGCTGGAGCCAGATCGGCCCGCGGTGGCCGGCGATGGCCTCGACCCGCGCGATCATCGCCAGCGCGCCAGCGCGATCGCCGGACTTCATGAGCGGCCCAACCCGCGCGAAGAACGGTCGGGGATCGTCGGGCGCGATCTCGGCGGCGCGATCGCACGCCTTCACGGTGGTCGCCGCCGAAGGCCCGTCGGTCGCGATCGTGACCTCGCAGATCGCCTCGCGGATGTCGGGCGTCGCCGGGTAGGCCGCGACCAGCGAGTCGAGCTCGGCCTTGGCCTCGGCGAGCTTGCCGGCCTGGGCCAAGGTCTCGGCGCGGTGGAACTGGTCGAAGGCCTCGGGCGGCACGGTCAGCACCGGACCCGGGCCGGCGCCGCCGGTCTGGTACGACAACGCGCGCAGCTCGGCGGTGAGCGCCGCGCGATCGTCGTCGATCCAGCCGCCCCACGGGTTGGCCTCGAAGTAGCTCTGCAGACGGGCTGCCACCGCGCGCGGGTCCCAGGTCGCGCGCGGGTTGAGCCAGGTCTCGAGCGTGAGCCGCATCAGCTCGCGGCTCGGCGCGGACAGCGTCGCCATGTGGGTGTCGTAGACGGCGTGCATGACCCACGACGCGTCGGTCTCGTGGGGCGCGCCCAGGGTGTGCCCGAGCTCGTGCAGCAAGATCGCGGTCTGCTTGTGGCGACGCCGGGCCTGGTGGACCCGTTCGCGATCGCCCTGGCGGGTGTCGGGGAACGCCCGCTCGAAGTTCTTGCGCTCGGCGCCGTCGGCGTAGCCGCGCACCACGACGTGACGGCCCAGCGGGCGCGCCACGCCGAGCTGCTCGAAGGTCGCGCCGACCAGCGACAGCGACGACACGTAGCCGATGACCCAGTCGACGTCGTCGCCGGGATCGACCTGCTCGAGCGCGCCCAGCACGTCGGCGAGCCGCTGGTCGGAGCTGCGCACCGGCCACGGCTCGATCGCCTTCACGTCGAGCTGGATGCCGATCGCCGGCACCAAGAACTGGTTGGCTTCGTCGATCTGCTCTTCGATCTGGGTCCGCCATCGCAGGTTCTGCGCGCGGAAATCCTCGTCGACCCAGACCCGCACGTGGGCGGTGCGCGGCTCGCCCGGCACCGGCGATTCGACCTCGAGCACCGACGGCAGCGCGCGCTCGAGGTCGCGCTGCTGGAGCTTCTTGCCGGCGGCTTGGTTGGAAAACGCGTTGGTGTAGCAGCCACCCGCCAGCACCAGGACCATCGCGAGGACAGCGCGCATCGGCCCCGAAGGTAGCACCGCGGTCACAGCTGTTCGAAGTCGACGACGCCGCGCAGCTCTTGCGGCAGCTCGTCGAGGGCGTTCGACAGGGTCTCGCGGGCCAGCTCGGGCGGCGCCTCGACGACGAACAGGAACTCGCGGCGCACGAACCGGTTCTGCTCGCCGATGATGCGGCAGCCCTGGCGCGCGATCGCCTCGCGATACGCTCGCACCGCCTCATGCACCGCCGCCTCGGTGACGCCCGAGACCCGGATGATGCCAGCGCGCTGACGCTCGAGGAACCACACCACGATCCAGCCGATCGCGGTGGCCGGCACCGCGACGATGAAGATCTTGAGGCCGCAGCACAGGCCGATGACGGTGGCGAGGATGACGCGGCCGGTCTCCTTGGCGTTGCCGACCTCGGTGCGGAACCGCATGAGCCCGCCGATACCGAAGATGACGAAGGCCATCGCGGGCTGGACCTGCACGATGAGGGCGATGATCGCGGCGACCAGCGAGTACATGAGGAACGTCTTGGGCTGCTCGACGTGCTCGAGACTCGACATCCGGCGACGGCTCGCCGGGTGGTACGCGATGACCGCGCCCAGCGCGAGCGCCAGCGCCAGCACCAGCAGCATGTCGAGGAGCAGCCAGCCGTTGCCGAAGCTCTTCCAGTGGTCGAGCAAGGCGTTCACGCCGTGCTCGGTCGTGAAGTCCGGGCCGTTGGTGGCGAGGTTCGGCTTCATCGGGAAGCTCAGGCTTGCGGCGGGCGCGGGGGTCGCGCCAGCGCGGCCTCGAGCTCGACGATGCGGCGGCGGGCCGCGCCGAGCTGATCGAGGAGGCGCAGCGCCAGCTCGACGCCGGGCCAGTCGATCCCGAGCTCGCGGACCAAGGTGTGCGCGACCAGCACGCGGTCGACGTCGACCAGCGCGCAGTCGTCCTCGTCGCGCTCGATCTCGCCCTCGGCGACCAGGCGCGCGATCAGCTCGTGATCGCCGTCGACCAGCTCGACCAGCTGCCGGTACGAATACCGGGTCACAGCGTCAGCGCTCCCCGCACCGGCGCGGTGTACAGCTCAGCGGTGTTGCGCAGGGCCTCGGTCAGCGCCTCGCTGGCCTGGTCCGGAAGCCGGACCTCGAGCTCGACGTAGAAGTCGCCCCGGCGATCCTTGCGCGGGATGCCCTTGCCGCGCAGCCGCAGCTTGGTGCCGGTCTGCGAACGCGCCGGCACCTTGAGCACGACCGGCCCGTCGAAGGTGGGCACCTCGACCGAGCCGCCGTTGTAGGCCTCGTCGAGCGTCACCGGCAGCGTGAGGTACAGGTCGAGATCGCTCCGTCGCAGCAGCGGGTGCGGCCGCACCGCGGTCTCGATGACCAGGTCGCCGGCCGGGCCGCCCTGGGTCCCGGCGCCGCCCTTGCCGGCCAGGCGGATCACCGAGCCGTCGTCGGCGCCGGGCGGGATGCGCACGCGGACGGTGCCCTGCCCGGGCACGTCGAGGGACACCTCGGCGCCCTCGATGGCCTGGCGCAGATCCATCTCGAAGGATGCCCGCAGGTCCTGCCCGCGCCGCGGCCCGCGCGCGGCCCGCCCGAACATCTCCCCGAAGTCGAACTCGACGGGGCCCTGGTCGAAGCCGCCGCTGCGCTGGCGACCGCGGGCCTGGGACCACTGCTGATGGGCGCGGGCATTCTCACGCGCGGCGTCGGCGTTGAACCCGCCCGACAGCGACGCGTCGCCGAACTCGTCGTAGGCGGCGCGCTTCTTCTCGTCGGACAGCGTGTCGTACGCCGACGAGACCGTCTTGAAGGTCGCCTCGGCTTTGGCATCGCCGGGGTTGACGTCGGGGTGGTGCTTGCGCGCCAGCTTGCGGTACGCCTTGCGGATCGCGTCGGCGCCGGCGTCCTTCTTCACGCCGAGGATGTCGTAGAGGTTTTCCGCCATCGGCGAGCCACCTTGCCGCGACCGCGTCGCAAAGGCCAGTGGCTAGGCGGCGATCTGGGCCAGCGACTGGTCGGTCGGGAGCGAGTTGCTGTGGCGAAGCAAGACCGGCGTGCCGGTCCACGCGAAGCCGAGCAGGTAGTCGTCGCCGTCTTCGCGGATCCACTGGACCCGCGCCTTGAAGCGGTAGGTCAGGCCCAGCTCGACGTCGTCGATGACGATCTCGACCGCGGTCCCCAGCTCGGCGTAGGGCGCGCTCCTGCACACCAGGCCGCCCGGGCCGATGTCGGCGACGTTCACCGGATCGTGGAGCTTGCCGCCGCGCACCACGGCCGGCAGCGACACCGCCTCGCGGCGGAAGCGGCGCCCGTCGCTGCTGGGGCCGTCATCGCCGACGAAAGCGGCCTCGAGCGCGGTCAGGGTCTCGATCTCGTCGAAGGACAGGCCGGCCCCCGACGCGCACTTCCCCAGCAGCAGCCGGTACTGGTACACGTTGTCGAGGGCGGGCATGCCGCCAGACAAAGCAAGCGTGGTGCCACGACGGCCCCGCCCTTCGATCGCAGCTAACCGCCAGAGATCACGGATCGGCAGGGAGGGGATGGCTGGACGGGTAGCCGGGGTTCCCGTCACCAGTACCCAACCGCAACGCCTCATTGACACGCTGCAACTTCCGCAGAATGGTCTGCCGTGCCCGAAGACCTGTTCGCGCAGAGCGCCGCGGCCCGCCGCGTGGGGCAGCCACTGGCGGAGCGCATGCGCCCGCGATCGCTCGCCGAATTCGCCGGGCAAGAGCACCTGCTCGGCTCCGGCAAGCTCCTGGGCCAGCTGGCTGCCGGTCGGCCGCTGCCGTCGCTCTTGCTGTGGGGGCCCCCTGGGACCGGAAAGACCACCCTGGCCCGGCTCATGGCCGAGACCGTCCGCGCCCACCTGATCGCGCTGTCAGCGGTCGAGGCCGGCGTGAAGGACGTGCGCGAGGCGGTGGCGGCGGCGGCCCAGCGCCGGGATCAATACGGTCGGCGCACCATCCTGTTCGTCGATGAGATCCACCGGTTCTCCAAGACCCAGCAGGACGCGCTGCTGCCCCATGTCGAGTCGGGCACGGTCACGCTCATCGGCGCGACCACCGAGAACCCGTCGTTTGGCGTGGTCGGCGCGCTGCAGTCGCGCTGCCGCGTGGTGCGCCTCGAGGCGCTTACCGACGAGGTCATCGGCGGCATCGTGCGGCGGGCGCTGGTCGACCGCGACCGCGGGCTGGGCGCGCTCGAGGTCGGGCTCTCGGACGAGGTGCTAGCCGAGCTGGCGGCGCTGGCCAGCGGCGACGCCCGGCGTGCCCTCGGCGTCCTCGAGGCCGCGGTCGAGCTGGCCGGCACCGAGCCGCCGATCACGGTCACCCGCGAACACGTCGCCGAGGCCGCGCAGGGACGCGCCCTGGCCTACGACCGCGCCGGCGACGAGCACTACGCGGTCATCTCCGCGTTCATCAAGAGCCTGCGCGGCTCCGATCCCGACGCCGCGGCGTACTGGCTGACCCGCATGCTCGAGGCCGGCGAGGACCCGCGCTTCCTCCTGCGCCGGCTGGTGATCTTCGCGTCGGAGGACGTCGGCAACGCCGATCCCCAGGCCTTGGGCGTCGCGGTCAATGCGCTCCACGCCTTCGAGCTGGTCGGCCTGCCCGAGGGCGCGCTGGTGTTGACCCAGGCCACCGTCTATCTGGCCTGTGCGCCCAAGTCGAACACCGCGCTCACGACCTACGCGGCGGCCCGCAAGGCGGTGCTCGACCATGGCTCGCTGCCGGTGCCCAACCAGCTCAAGAACGCACCGACCGCGCTCATGAAGTCGATGGGCCACGGCAAGGGCTACCGGTATCCCCACGACTTCGAGGGCGCCTACGTTCCGACCGACTACCTGCCCGACGCGCTGGTCGGGACGCCCATCTACACCCCTACCGAATCGGGCTTCGAGGCCCAGCTGAAGGCCCGGCTCGCCGCGCTCGCCGAACGCAAGCGCGGCTAGGGGTTCGTGATCGTTGCCCGACCTGTGATATCTAAGCGTCGATGTCAGCCGCCCTCGACTCGACCACGGAAGAGCTGTTCCTCGGCATCGCGTACGCGCTGTTCATGAATCGCCTCCATGTGCTGCGGCTGACCGAGGTGGTGCGCCATGGCATTCGCCCCAGCGCCGACGACGGCAACATGGAAGTGCCCGATCCCCTCGACGCCGAGCTCAAGCAGCAGGCGGTCGACTACGTCATCAAGTGCTTCCCGCAGTCGTTCTCGAAGCGCCTCAGCCAGGCCGTCGCGACCTGGCTCTCGCTCTCCTGATCCGTTCGGGCTCGCGCCGGCATACGATCGCCGGACGAGGCGAGCGCTGATGGCGACGTTGGCAGGCGCAGCGCGTGGCGTCAGCGGATGCGGTATCCGATGCGATACAGATCGCTGCGCCCGGCGCTGAGCTCGGGGCGCTGGCCCGAGAAGTACAGCACCGACGTATCGCCGGGGTCGGTCGACGGCCCGAGGGTGAAGCCGCCCTCGACGTTCACCGCGCCGGTGAGCACGGTGCCGACGTCGTAGCGACCGCTGGTGCGGGCCGCGAAGAACAGCGCGATCGGATCGTGATCGACGTCGGTCGAGCGCGCGAAGACCAGGCTGCCGTCGGCCAGCATCGCCGCGTCGAGCTCGTCGGCCGAGGTGTTGAGCTCGCCGGCCAGCGCGACCGCCGGCGCGAAGCCGGTGCCGGCGGCGGCGGCCACGAACAGATCGTGGCGGCCCGCGCCGCCTCGACCGTCCGACGCAAACAGGAGCGAGCCGTCGGCGAGCGGCGTCGGCGCCCACTCGCTGCCGGGGCTGTTGACCGCGCCGTCGAGGTGCTCGGCCGCGCCGAACCCGTCGAGGACGACCGCGGCCCGGTACAGGTCGTCGCCGCCCAGCCCGCCGGCGCGGTTGGAGAAGAAGTAGACGTACTTCCCGTCGGGGCTGAAGGCGGGATCGAAGTCGTTGCCTGGGCTATTGAATCCGGCAGAGCTCGGCGCACTCCACGCGGTGCCGGTGTAGCGGGACAGCCAGACGTCCCAGCCGCCGGCCCCGCCCGGCCGGTTGGTGCTGCCCCACAGCATCGTGGCGCCGTCGGGGCTCACCGCCAACCGCACCTCCGCGTACTCGCTCGACGCCGGCGTGACCAGCTCGGCCGTCGAGGTCAGCTCGAGGACCCGCACCCCGTCGGTGACGGGCTCGGACGCGGGCGCGGTGCTCGCGGGCCGCGTCGGCTGAGACGGCGCCGCCGCCCGCGGCACCTTGGGCTCGCGCACCGTGCACGCGCCGAGGATGAGGATCGGCCAAGCGTAGCGCTTCATGCCGCGGACTCTAGCGCGTCGAGTCAGCCCTCGCTCAGAAGCAGACGACCTCGTCCGACAGCACCTCGGCGAGCGCGACGCCGTTGATGCTGGCGTTGACGCGGGCGCGAAACGTGCGGCCGGCGGAGAGGCCGCAGCTGGTCAAGTTGTCGACGGTGAGGCTGGCGATGCCCGATTCAGCGGCGGACTTGCATTGGGTGTCGGCGAAGGAACCGCTGGCGTCCCATTGCACGCAGACCTCGAGATCGATGCTGGCGTCGCCGTCGCAGGTGACGGTGCCGACGCCGGTGGCAGTGCGGGCGACGCCGGCGACCGTGAGGGTCGCTTGCGCGGCGCAGGAAACCGCGGGCATGTCGTCGCCGTCGTCGCCGTTGCTGCCGCAGGCTGCGGGCGCGAGGACCAGCGCAACGACCAAGCTCAAATAACGTAGATCTAGGGGCATCGGATCAACGTATCAGCCGCCCTCGTCGTCAGGTGATCGCGTCGCCCGCCAACGTTGATCAGGGCAGCTGATCGTCGCAGTAGTCCTCGCAGCCAAAGGAGATCTGGTCGTCGAACTGCGGCTCGCAGTCGCACTCGTCGTTGATGCAGGACCGCGTGGGCAACGTCTGCTCGATGAGGCACTGGGCACACTGGCGATCGCGGCCGGCGATCGCCGCCGCGCACCCTTGGCGGCACAGGGCCGAGCCCTCCGACGAGCACGCCAGCGCTTGGTGATCCTGCATGTAAAACTCGCACGTGAGCGCGCATGACGCTGCGAGCGCGGGCGCCGGCCCCGCCGCGCCGCCGTCGTCGCAGACCGCCTCGCAGCCAGCGAGGCTGCTCGCGCCCCCGGTGGC
>Ga0209181_10000343_pt1 | contig 87635 bp, 78 predicted proteins | sample MAT05_FD_187208 | JGI IMG/M metagenome (GOLD analysis project Ga0209181, IMG submission 187208) | Freshwater microbial communities from Lake Fryxell liftoff mats and glacier meltwater in Antarctica - MAT-05 (SPAdes) (version 2) | ecosystem: Environmental > Aquatic > Freshwater > Ice > Liftoff...
GTAAAAAACTAAAATTTAATTTATAACGATGCCTTGCTGATTTCAATAAATTTTTATCCTCTTTACCCACTATTAGAATAGAAGGCAAAGATTACGGACAAAATGTTTTCGGAAAAAGTATAGGCAAAAAAAACAAAGATGGCAGAGAAGCAAGTAATAGCACCGGTTATTGAAAGTAATGAAATAGTAGACCGGGCAAAGGGATTTTGGGCAAAATTCAGCAAACCCATCATTTATGTAGGAGGTGCATTGATATTAATTATTGGTGGATGGATCGCTTATAAAAACATCATCCTCGCACCCAAGATTGAAAAGTCTGCAGATGTAATTTTTCCTGCGGAGCAATTGTTTGACAAAATGACCCAAAGCGGTTTTAACAAAGATTCAATAAACCTGGTTTTAAATGGTGGCAGCGGAATACCCACCGGGATTGTAAAAATAGCTTCTACCTATAGTGGAACTCCTGCTGGTAACAGGGCGAATTTTATTGCCGGCGCCTGTTATTTACATAGCAAGGATTTTACTAAAGCGATCAAATATTTAAAAGATTTTTCTACCAGCGCTACGCAGGTGCAAACAGCGGCTTACAGCATGTTGGGCGATGCGAATGCTGAATTAAAAAAGAATGACGAAGCGTTGGATTATTATAAAAAAGCAGCTACCGTAAATACAAAGGATGAGTTTATGACATCCGAGGCATTATATAAAGCCGCATTATTTGCAGAAGCTACCGGCAATACAAAAGAAGCAATTGAACTATACCAAAGAACAAAAGAAGAGTTTCCTAAAAATGCACATACCTCAGATATAGAAAAAAGCCTGGCAAGGTTGGGAATTTTCAAATAGTAATCAATCAACTGGCAATTGCCGGGAGCAATCATTCTTACAAGTTGTTTTAAAAAAAAATATTAAACTGTAATTATGTCTACCAGTTCATCAAATTTATATAATACAACAGGCATCCAACTACCAAAGGGTGCCTGTGTTGTTATTGTACGTACAGAATGGAATGCCGAATCTATTGATAAGTTAGAAGAGGGATGCAAAAAGGTGCTGGAAGAAAACGGGATACACTATAAAGTGATAACTGTTCCGGGCGCTTTTGAGATTGCTTTTTGTATAAAAACCTATTGGGATGCATTTAAGTATAAAGATGACAGGCCGCATGCGTTTATTGCATTAGCCTGTATTATAAGAGGCGATACGCCTCATTTTGATTATGTGTGCAAAGCGGTTACAGAGGGGGTTGTTCAGCTTAATCTAATGTTACCTGTGCCTACTATATTTGGAGTGTTAACGGTAGACAATCACCAACAAATTGTAGAAAGATCTGGCGGACGTCATGGACATAAAGGTGAGGAATCCGCCATCGCCGCATTAAAAATGATTTCCCTCAGGCATTCATTTAATACAACTAATGTTGCTCCTCATCCGGTTCCTGCTGCTTAGTAAAAATTGAATTTGGATTAAGCTTCCCGGCTATAAATAATACTTCAATCATTAACCGTGATTTAATAACGGCAGCAGATAAGTAAGCATGAAAGTTCAACTGTTTATACCTTGTTTTGTAGACCAGCTTTATCCGCAAACTGCGTTTAATATGGTAAAAGTGTTGGAGAAAGCATGTTGCGAAGTGCATTATAATACCAACCAAACCTGTTGTGGCCAACCTGCCTTTAATGCAGGGTTTTGGGAAGAAGCCAAAGTAGTTTGCAATAAATTTATAGCTGATTTTAATAATGCCGACTATATTGTTGCCCCAAGTGCAAGCTGTGTTGGATTTGTAAGAAATTATTACCCCCAATTATTTGAAAATTCAACCGCCTCCAACCAGGTAAAAGAGTTGGGAAAACGCATGTACGAGTTCACCGAATTTTTAACGGAGGTATTAAAGATAGATAATTATGGCGCTGAATTAAACGCCCGGGCTACCTACCATGATAGTTGTGCTGCCCTGAGAGAATGCAAAATAAAGGAAGCACCCCGTAAATTATTGAGCAATGTAAAAGGCCTCGAAATGGTGGAGATGAACGATGTGGAAACATGCTGTGGCTTTGGAGGAACATTCGCTGTAAAGTTTGATGCCATATCAATTGGAATGGTTGATCAGAAAATAAACAATGCACTGGCTACAAAGGCTGAGTATATTATTTCAACTGATTTAAGTTGCCTGATGCATATTGACGGTTATATCAAGGGCAAAAAGCTTTCTTTGAAAACGATGCATATTGCGGATGTATTGGCCAGCGGGTGGGAATGAGGTATATTTTAAGCCTGTCATCATCCAGTTTGAATGCACAGTTATAGGACCAAAAGGTATAAGGGAATGATTAATAACGCTGGTGTTATGTCAACATCGATTTGCCATAGATAAATTTTCTTGGTGAGTCACCCTTTGGGGGTGACGCACCAAGAAGATTCACAACTCATACGTCATTTCATATGTGACATGCCGCTAGAAAAATATTGCCAATTTTAGCCTTGCAAAAAATGGAGTTCCCGGTGTGAAGTTTAATTCTGAAACAGGTGCAGGTTCATTCATTAGCCTTGACTCAGTTGCAAACTGTGCCTCATTCCATTTAACATTCAGGATGTTTTCAAAAGCCAATCCAATTTCATACTTTGACTGAGTATAATTGATGGACCCATCCAATAAAGTATATCCCTTTGCTATAATTGAATTGTCTTCATTGGCAGGCCGGTCGGTAATAAACCGGTAGGTAACACCGCCATTAAAACCCCGTTTGGTTTTATAAAATATTCCTCCAATACTGGTGGCAGTAGGAGCTAAAGGGATATAGTCCTGTCCCTTCATTTCTCCACGGGCCCTCGGCTTTGTTAAGTTTATATTTACATTGGCAAACAGGGTTTCACTAAACTGGTAGCGGGCAATTAAATCAACTCCCTGTCTTTTTGTTTTACCACTTGGCTCTACATTGCCATCATCCCCTACATATACAAATTCCTGGTTGAGGTAAAGATTCCAGATGGCTACCGATAAAAAAAAGTTTTTTGTTGGCTTTAAGGCCACTCCGATATCCGTGCCATAAGCGGCTGGTAAAATTTCTTTTCCCTGGTTAGCCACAACTACTCTTGTGTCATTCGAATGAAATCCTTTTCCTGACTTTACAAATAATTGTACAGCGGAATTAATTGTATATTGAATATTAAACTTCGGACTAACAATGGATTTTCCCTGCGAATTCATTTGTTGCATATTTAATTTATCGAAATAGTCAAAATGTAAATAATCAAAGCGAATACCGCCATCCAGCATAAATTTTCCGATGCTGGCCTGCTGTTGTACATAGGCGTAGAGGTTTAATTCTTTTATATCACCCAATTTTATATTATCTAAAAAGCGACGTTTTACAACATGGGTAAGTTTACTGTCTTTTGTATTGTCGTAGCGTAAACCTCCACCGGCAAGTGAATGCAACCGCCAGTTGCCTGCTTCATATTTTTTATCCAGTTTAGACAGGTAACCAATAATGTTCCGGCTTTCTGCCTGGTTAATTCCATCCCCGTTTACCGGATCATTTACAAAAAATGTAAAATTCGAAAATAGGTTGAAAATATACCGGCTGTAAAAAAGTTGGTTCTCCCAGTTGATGCCATTGTTGAAATGATGAGCAATAACCAGGTTAGCATTGTGGCGTTCTGTATTGCCGCCCTCAGATGGATCGATAGAACCAAAACGATCAATTTCGCCACTAATAACAGCTCTTTCAGGTATCTGTCCGGAAGCATCCCATTTACTTTTGAAAGAAGAAAGCGACGCCGTTAATTGTGTATTGTCAGAAATAGCCAGGTTATACTTTCCAAAAATATTGAAGCGGTTAAAGTGTTGTTTGTTGATAGTTGGTCCGTTGGTATAATAATACTCCGATGCAATATAAGCGCTTTGCTTATCCTTATTTTTTTTTAGTAAATCGAGTATTGCCAGCGTTCGGAATGTATTGAAGTTACCACCTTCGGCCTGGATGGTACTTTTATCTATATTATTAAAACTGGAGAAGGCAACATAGCCTGCCGTATTTAAATTGCCGTGTTGGGTGTAATAGGGGCCGGCTCCAAAATCAACCGTGTTGATGGTTTCAGGAATAATAAAATGCGCATCTGCATATCCCTGCCCATGTGCATGACTAACCATATTTACCGGCATTCCATCCACACTTACCTGCACATCCGTTCCATGGTCACTGTCAAATCCACGTAAAAAAATCTGTTCTGCCTTACCGCCTCCTGCATGTTGGGCTATAAATAAACCTGGGACAAGCCGCAATAATTCCTGCGTGTTTCGCACCGGCTTTAAGTCGAGTTCTATTTTACCAAGCGTTGTAAACTCTGTTGATTGACTTGTTTTTAAAACAATATCCTTTAGGTCTATTGTAGCAGCCCGTAATTCAATTTTTATATTTTCTCTTTTGCCAACAACCATTGGTTTAGCCTGGTATCCTATCAATGAAATCCAGAGCGATGTAGTATCCGTTGAAGATTGAATGGAAAAATTTCCATATCGGTCTGTGATAGTATTTTTTGCCAATTTATCTGAAACTGTAATGGAAACGCCTTCCAGCGGTTGCCTGCTTTCAATATCAACTACCTTGCCCTTAATAATATGTTGCCCCTGCAAAGTAAAAAAATGAAAGAGCAAAAAGGGAAATAGTAAAACGAATCGTTTATTCCGATATCTCATCTGAAAAAATTTAAGTTGATTAATTTAAACGTTTAGTGTGCATACCATTATAAATACAGCCATACCGGCTCTGCAATATTATTTGAAAAGGATTTCCAAATTGATACAGCATTATAATGTGGAGACTATCCAGCAAAAAATTAATTTTACAGTTAGTGCAAACGAATAATAAATAAATCGACTTATACTTTTGGTGGAGGGTAATCTTTGGTAAGATGGGTGCTCGCCAGGGTGGCCGAAGATATCAGAAAGTGTACATGCATACGGTAGGTGACTGAAGTATTTTTTAATTCATTTTGAAAAATATATTCTTCCTGGGAAATATCTTTTTTAGAATTGGTAGCATCTTTATGAGGTGTGTCCTTTTTTGTATTTTCTTTCAATTCATTGTGTACATGATATTGGCCGTTTTCAAAATGTACGACGGTCATGTGTTGCTTGTAATTAAAAATATGGTGAGCAGCGTCAACAAAAAAAGGAAGAACAGGTTTTACCAGCAGCGTTGTATAAACAATCAGTAACATGTATGATAAAACCGATTTCATTGTTTAGACTAATGGGCTTAATATTTTGGTAATTTTTTGAACAGTTAATATAGAATTACGAAGTAAACGATTAAATGGTTCTACAATGATAATTTAATTTATTTTTAATGTAAAACAAAGTGCTTACTCTTTTCTCCTTGGTTATTACACAAAAAGGCCGGAAAAACTCCGGCAAATAAGATTCAGGTTAAAATCCTTTATTGCTATGATTCAGTTTGTATATTATCAGCTTTTGCTCTTTGTTTATCAACACCAGATGCCAGCAATATACTAATCCAGTATAAAAACAGGAGTGGAATTGCTACCAGGAACTGGCTCGTCCAATCTGGTGAAGGCGTTATGATGGCAGATACAATCAAAATTATTACAAAGGCAAATTTGAAATATTTTTTAAGTAACGTACCAGTTACAATTCCCATTTTTGCGAGTACAAAACAAAGCACCGGTAATTCGAATGCAATGCCACAGCCGAGTATGAGGTTGGTTAAACTATCAATGTAATCATTTACAGAAGGCCGGTATTGAATCATTCCTGTTTTACCCAGTGTAAACCCTGCTAAAAAATTAAAGGTAAAAGGCGCCAGTAAATAATATCCAAACACGGCACCTGTAAAAAAGAAAAAGGAAATCCACCAGATTCCTGTTCTGCCATACCTTCTTTCTTTTACGGACAATGCAGGTTTAACAAATCGCCACAACTCCCAGAATATGTATGGAAATGCAACTACAATACCGCCTATCATAGCGATGTTCAACGCAGAGGAAAAAGTTCCGTTTACCGTTGTAATTTGAAAATCTATTTTTACGGCAGGCATGCACAATGAATTGCCAAGGTGTAGCCATTCGCTTAAACGGCAAAGTGCTCCGTAGGTAATAAATGTTTCACGCGCCGGAGCTAAAATTATATTGTCATATACAAAATCTACATACACAAAGATAAGAACCGCTGCAACCAACCAGGCTATGATGCTTCTCACCAGGTGCCAGCGGAAATCCTCGATATGATCAAAGAAATTCATTTCAAATTTCTTCGGTTCCACTTTTCCGCTAATACGTTTTAAAAAGTATTTCCTTTCTGATGCTATGCTTGCCACAATGTTATATTATTGAGTGCGTATTCAATTAGTAATGGTTGTACTGTTCCGTAAATTGCTTTAAATAAACTTTGATAAAACTACCTTATGCATGATTGGCAGTACCTTGTATATTTTCAGTTGCAGGTTTTGCCTTCATCCCTTCTTCTATATCACTCTTTACAGAATCTTTGGCGTCTTTGAAATCACGTACACCTTTGCCAATACCTTTCATTAACTCTGGTATCTTTTTCCCACCAAATAATAAGACAACTGCCAACAGAATAAATATCCATTCCATGCCGCCAGGCATTGCTAAAAATATGGATGCGATAGAATATGAAAACGTCATAATAATTTTTTTGTACATACCAGGTGGTCAGTTAGAAGACCTGCTTTGCTATAATAAAATATTGATTTGATAACCGATGATTGGGTATGCGAATGGTAAAAGAATGACTGTACCGTAATACAGTCATTCCATACTATACAATTTAATTAAGCTAAGAATGGTGTTACAATCGCAAGAATCTGATCTTTAGTAAGTGCCTCGTCAAATGCTTCTGAAGCTGCACTTGCAGAGATAGTAAAGCCGCCAATATTTACAATATTAACACCAGCCTGCGTTGTAATTTCTTCTCCATTATAACTTGCCTGTACTACTGAACTACCGATGCCACTTTGGTTTAAAGTGATCCATGGTTTTACATTCACACCAGCCGGTACAAGTGAACCGTTTGCCTTGCGCATCTGGCGGATATGTGATGCATGCCTTGCTTCTACCGAATGAATATTAAGTGCGGCAGTCAATACTTCATTGTTACTCATTAAATTTCCAGCCTGTCCTTTATAAGCTCTCACGCCGGTGTCTTCAAATGTTTGCGCTACAGCTAAAAAGAGACCATAATCTGAAAATACAGTCGGGAAAATTCCTTTTGCTGTAAAATCAAATGAGGCAGCGGTAAAGGACACCGGTGTTCCGTTTAATGAAGTGATAGCGGATCTCAAAAAAGCAACATGGGCAATCTCATGATCACGGATTGTTTTGATAGCATTGATTGGTGCACCTGCCGGTATCGCCAACGTTCCTGCAATACCTGCGGCATAACCGGCTTTATAAAATTCAGCTTCAATATACTCTAAGGTCAATGCAAAGTTGAGCACATCAGTTATCGCGTCGGTTGTACCGGAAGGACTACCGTACGCTTTGTTTAACATAGAACCGAATGCGAGCGGTAAAGATGCAAGAGCAACCTTACCGGAAAATTTGGCAAACTGTTTCATAGCGCTCCTTCTGCCATCCAGGCGTTCAAATACTTCCGGATCTACGCTTTCAATTTCGTTAATGATATTTTCTATTTTCATAAAATAAATTTAAGAGGTTGGTAAATTACTGATGTTTAATTTAGTTTTAACGTAAGTACCTGCTATAGCAAATACTTCACTTGGTGAGCGGCTTATATCCAGGGCATTTGTATCAAGATCATTGGCGAAAGTTCCGTTCATGATTAAGTCCCTGATGTAGGCAGCATGCCTAGCTTCTACAGAAACGATCTTACCTGCCAGCAACAAATAATCAGGACTGGCAATCAGTTTGCCTGCACCATTATAAGCAGATACCCCCAGGTCTTCAAATGCTTTGGCGGCACCTAATACGCTATCCCTGCTGCCGAAATTGATAGTAGAGAAATCCAAATCCAGTTTTGGGATGGCAGCGGCAGCCAATGCGGCTTTAAAGAATTCGCGATGAGCAATTTCATGATCCCGGATATCACCTAACAGCGCACTTTCAGCGGTAGTAATACCACTATAAGGAGATTCAAAAACTTTGGTGTAAAACGCTGCTTCAATCTGCTCAAGCGCATAAGCATAATTTAAAATACCGGGATCACCTTTACCCAGGTCTACTCCACTGTTCATGCTGGGAGCATCGTCTTTTTTACAGGCAGCAGCAGTAAGTAGCAATGCAGAAGCACCTCCAATATATCCAAGAAAATTTCTCCTTGATAAATTTTTAATGTTACCTTCTGCCACTGCAATTAGTTCTCTTTCGGATGAATTTTTTGTTGGCATAACGAATTGATTTTGTTGTGAAATTTTTTTTTAAAACCTGTTAAGTAAATAACTACTCCTGCACAACTACGACAGAAGGACAACATTGGATTGTAAATAAGTGCCTTAATCTTTATATTTTTTTATAAAGAGTAATTCATCATTCATAAGTTTGCAAACGGGGAATTTTTTTTACATTTTTTAAAAATAAATATCATGCCATATTGGTTAGTTAAATCAGAACCCTTCAAATATAGTTGGGATCAGTTTGTTAAAGACAAGGAAACATTTTGGGATGGCGTTCGCAATTATTCAGCAAGAATTCACCTGCGTGCAATGAAGAAGGGTGACAAGGTTTTGTTTTATCATAGCAATGAAGGAGTAGAAATTGTTGGAATAGCAGCGGTTACTAAAGAAGCCTATCAAGACCCAACAACGGAGGATGATGCATGGGTAGTGGTTAATTTAAAAGCCGTTCGGAAATTAAAGAAGGCTGTTACACTGGCGCAGGTAAAAGCGGATAAGCGTTTAAGTGAGATGGCATTGGTAAGATTAGGTAGGTTATCGGTGCAACCGGTTACCAATGAAGAATGGAAGGTGGTGATGGAGATGGCAGGGGAGAAGCGGTGATGAAGTAGATAGGGTAATCAACCTTACGTTTTACCAGCCTGTCGTTGGATATCAACCCACAGATATTGACCCGCCTTTTGTACCCGTGTAAGTCATGCATTTAAATCAGGGGGCACAATGGTTAGCGGATTTGTTAATTGCGTTGATCTCCATCTGGCCGTTATTGCTAATCTCTGCCGGCGGATTGGTTGCGTATAAACAAATGAAGTTTTTAAAAACCAATTCACAGAAGTCGTAAGTTTGACCTATGGAAAAGAAACATATTGTAGTACTAACCGGTGCTGGCATCAGCGCCGAAAGCGGTTTAAAAACCTTTCGTGACAGCGATGGACTATGGAATGGGTATGATGTGTATGAAGTAGCATCGCCAGAGGGCTGGCAAAAAAATCCCAAACTGGTGCTTGATTTTTACAACGATAGAAGGAAGGATGTGGCCGCTGCAAAACCCAATGCTGCCCATCTTGGCCTTGCTGCGCTGGAAAAGGATTTTGATGTAACCATCATTACCCAAAATATTGATGACCTTCATGAGAGGGCAGGATCAACAAAAATTATACACCTGCATGGACAGATATTTTTAATGCGAAGCGTACAAAGCGAAAAAAAACTGTACCCGATAATGGGCGATATTAATATGGGCGATTTAGCCGAAGACGGAGGGCAGCTTCGGCCGCACATAGTATGGTTTGGCGAAGCAGTTCCTATGATGGATATTGCAGTCAATATTATGTACGATTGTGATTACTTTGTGGTGGTAGGAACTTCCTTACAGGTATACCCGGCCGCTTCATTGTTGCAATATGCTCCACCGTATCTTCCAAAATTTATCATAGACAAGAAAATTCCTGAAATATACAAATCTCCAAATATTACCTTTATTGAGAAGGCGGCTACCGAAGGTGTGGCAGTGTTAACGGAATTATTAAAAGCCTGAATCAAATGTTTTTCAATAAACGACCGGGAATTCAGGACAGGCAGCGATGAAAAATAAAAATCATTAATGTCTTCTAAAATAATCGCATCACATTTGGCATTTAAAGCAGCATAATATTCAATGCCATCTTCAAAATCGTTTACCATTTTATTTTGTTAAGACTGAAGCACTTCATTTTTACCGATACTTGTGATGGATAACTTATTTACTACCATTTCAATTTTTCGCTTTGCCAGTTGGGTACCGGATTTTTTTCTGCAAAGTAAAAATCAAAGGCCAAACAAACTGGGGTTGTTCTTTGTTGAGCACGGATACTAAAATGTTTGCATCTAAAAATATTCTCATTTTTTAGTTTTAAAGTATTCGTTTTTCAGCGCTTTATTTTTGCTGGGCTTCGTTTGATAAACGGCTGCACCGTCACCAACCATGCTTACCCAATCCGCAATAGGAAAATCTTCTAAAGACTGGTAGCTTTTGCTGGTAACTTTGTTTTTAAAAATTCGAAAAGGCGTGAATGGCTGATATTATTATCAACAGCGTATTGCCTGGCTTTAGTTACACCCGTTTCATCAAAGCTTAATGTGATTTTAGCAACCATTAAATATTTTATACCGATCGTTCGGTAAAGCAGATGCCTGCCTTTTCCAATTCGGTTAAAACAGGATCATAAATAGCTTTGATTGTTGGAATGTGAATTCCTGTAAGCCGGATGGTATCGTTTAAAATTAATTTAGCAGCGATGCCTAATGGCAATCCAACCGTTTTTGCCATAGCGGTTCGCAGGTGGTCCTTACCTTTTACTATTAAACTGCTTTCTATTTTGGAAGTTATTCCGCAATGTACATATTCAATTTCGTGCAGCATTACAATCATGTCTTTATCTGTCGGTTTCATGGATAGCCTGGTTTCCAACAAATATTGCAGAACATCGGCTGATGTTTTGGCAGTTGATGGCACCAGGTCTTCCTTAAATAAACCAAGAAAGTTCAGCAGGTTCATATTGCTGTCATTTATAAACGGAACAATCGGAGCTGACCATTTTGCAAAGGTTAGTTCCTGTGTGTTTACAGGCGTTGTATCATTTGCAAGATCAGCCTGAACGATCGCATTCCATCCAGGGCAAAATGACGGGTACCGTAGAGTGGTTCGTATAAATGTGGCAATATTTCCGAGATGATAAACCGGGAGGTAGCTCAATGAATCCCTGTTGGGATAGATGGCAAGGTTACCAATTCCAGCAACATTCACTTCGGCGCAATCAGTAAATAATTCCTTATAATTTTTGTGTTGCACCTGGTCGTTCAGTTTATATTCGGCACCTGCTTTACCCGCCATTACCACATTGCGGGGGTTCCAGCTTATTTTATAATGCCAGGGATTGTCGTCACTTTCGGGTGCTACCAAACCACCACAATGACTCTTAAAAGACGTAATTACACCGCCTTTTGCTTTTATGTCATCAATTATCTTCATGGCGCTCATGTGGTCAATTCCCGGATCCAGTCCCATCTCACAGATAAACAATAATTTTTTGTTTTGAATTTCAGTCTCCAGGCTTTTTATCGAGCCATCCAGGTAAGAAGCGGTTAATAAATTTTTGCCATATTCCACGCAATCTTTGGCAATCAAAAAATGCAGGGCGGGAGGCATCATCGAAATTACGATTGACGCCCGCTCTATTAATTTTGATCGCTGGGCATCATTGGTAATATCTGTTTGAATAGCTTCCACCAAAGCTGAATTATTTGTCTTGAGTAAAATCTGTTCCCGGTTTGCATCCGCAATGATGATGATCCAGTTATTGGCAGGGGCCTCAGCAATCAAATAATCAATTAACACGGTGGCAGATTTTCCGGCACCAAAAAGCAATATTTTTTTCACGATAATTATCCTTTAATCCGGCAAGTTATTGCTTAGTTCCAAAACAATGGACATTTTTCAAAGTTGTACGCAAGTTTCCTTTGGCATTTTTATGTTTATTTTCAACGGCAGGCAATATGGTTACCCAGGCATTTAAACATAAAGGGCAATACCCTAAAGCAATGCGCATTTTGCAAATTCTGCAGGTTGAAAATCCTGCCGGTAAACCTTCCCTATAAATCTGAATTAAATGTGTAAAAAAAACGTCATAAAGCATTGTTTTATACAAGGATAAGTGGGTTTAAATCGGTACTTTTGCACACTATAAATTTATATGGAAAATAACGAAGATTTAAATGGTGAAATGCTACCGCCAAATGATGGTGGAGCCGCAAGTAACAGGGGTAGAATTATTCCGGTTAATATTGAGGAGCAAATGAAAACATCCTATATCGATTATTCGATGAGTGTGATCGTTGGTCGTGCCTTACCGGATGTTCGGGATGGCTTAAAACCAGTACACCGGCGTGTATTATTTGGCATGAACGAGCTGAGTAATTACAGCAATAAGGCCTATAAAAAAAGTGCCCGTATTGTGGGAGAAGTAATGGGTAAATTCCATCCCCATGGTGATGCCTCCATTTACGATACCATGGTACGTATGGCGCAGGAATGGTCTATGCGATATACCATGATTGATGGGCAGGGTAACTTTGGTAGCCAGGATGGAGACCCACCGGCAGCTATGCGTTACACAGAGGTTCGTATGGAAAAATTTGCAGAAGCCATGCTGGAGGATATTGAAAAGGAAACCGTAGATTATCAGCTCAACTTTGATGATTCATTGCAGGAGCCTACTGTATTGCCTACCCGCATACCCCAGTTATTGTTAAACGGATCAAGCGGTATTGCAGTTGGAATGGCCACCAATATGATGCCCCATAACCTTAGCGAGGTGATTGATGCCTGTGTTGCCTACATTGATGACAGGGAAATTTCAATAGACGATTTGATTAAGCATGTAAAAGGGCCCGACTTTCCTACAGGGGGAATTATTTACGGTTTTGAAGGTATTAAAGCTGGTTTTCATACCGGTAGGGGAAGAGTAGTATTGCGTGGAAAGGTAAATATTGAAACCACCAAAAACGGAAGGGAAAAAGTAATTATTTACGAAGTGCCATACCAGGTAAACCGGGATGCACTGACTGCAAAAATTGGTGAGCTGATCAATGAAAAACACATTGAAGGTATCTCCGATGTAAATAATGAAAGTAACAATAAAGAAGGAACAAGGGTAGTAGTTGACCTGAAGAAGGACGCCGTGGCACAGGTTGTAATTAACCAGTTGTATAAGCAAACAGAATTACAAACTTCTTATGGTATCAATAATGTAGCATTGGTGAGAGGCAGGCCCAGAATTTTGAATTTAAAGGATCTCATCAGCGAGTTTATCCTGTTCAGGCACGAGGTAGTAGTTCGCAGAACGCAGTTTGAATTACGCAAGGCACAGGAAAGGGCGCATATACTGGAAGGCTATATCATCGCCCTGGATAACCTGGATGCAGTTATTAAACTGATTCGTGAATCATCTACCCCGCATATTGCACAAGACGGATTGATCACCAGTTTCGGGATGACCGAGATACAGGCCAAAGCTGTGCTGGAATTGCGTTTACAACGTTTGACCGGTATGGAGATTGATAAGATCCGGGAAGAACATGCGGAAATTATGAAGCTGATCGAACACCTGAAATTGATTTTATCGAATGAGGGAATGCGCTATGATATTATCAAAACTGAATTAGCGGAAGTAAAAGCCAAATTTGGCGATGAGCGCAAAACAGAAATCGTGTATGTTGGTGATGAAATCAATATGCTGGACCTGATTGAAGAAGAGGATGTGGTGGTGACCATATCGCACCTCGGGTATATCAAGCGTACTTCATCGGCAGAATACCGCCAACAACGCAGGGGAGGCCGTGGATCAAAGGGTAGCAGCACCCGCCAGGAAGATTATATTGAACATCTTTTTGTGGCGTCTACGCATCATACCTTAATGTTTTTTACCGAAAAGGGAAGGTGCTTCTGGCTAAAAGTGTACGAAATTCCCGAAGGAGATAAAACCAGTAAGGGCCGTGCTTTACAAAATATGATTCAGATACCGCAGGATGATAAGGTAAGGGCAATCATTGATGTGAAGAATTTTAATGATGAGGAATATGTAAAGAATCATTATATCGTTTTGTGTACCAAGAAGGGGATCATCAAAAAAACGGATCTTGAAGATTTCAGCCGTCCAAGGCAAAATGGTATCAATGCCATTAATATACAGGAAGGCGACCAGTTACTGGAGGCAAAAATGACCGACGGAAATTCGGAGATCATGCTGGCAGTTAAAAGTGGCCGTGCCATCCGTTTCCCTGAAGAAAAAGTGCGATCAACAGGCCGTGGTGGAATTGGAGTATTTGGAATTGAAGTAGATGATGAAAAGGATGAAGTGGTAGGAATGGTTTGTATAAACAGGGAGGATAAATCACGGACTATTTTGGTGGTGAGTGAAAAAGGATTTGGTAAACGTACCTTCCTCGACGATCCGGAAACCGGCGAAGCCAACTACCGTATTACCAATCGTGGTGGTAAAGGCGTTAAAACAATCAATGTAACGGATAAAACCGGATCATTGGTGGGTTTACTGGATGTTACCGAGAAAGAGGACCTGATGATCACTTGCGTAAGTGGTGTAACCATTAGAATGAGCGTGGCCAGTGTAAGTGAACAGGGGAGGGCTACACAGGGAGTGAAATTGATAAGGGTGGATGATGGAGATAAAATAGCTGCCATTACAAAATTGGATGAAGAACCGGAAGATGTTATATTGGATGAAACAGCTAGTGAAACTATTGTAGATGATGCGGTAGTAAATCCGGAGAACGGAGCGACTGACACTGATATTGCTACTGAAGGAAACGATGATACAGGCGCCGAACCAGCAACCGGGTTGCCGGAAGATCCAACTGGTGATGAGTAATTAAAATAAATTAACTAATATAAAAATGCTGAACCGGTAATGTGGTTCAGCATTTTTTATTACGCCCACAATTACCTTTTCTTCACCCGGCTTGGTATACCCACCGCCCACAAGCGTATTTCAAGACGTCAATTTAGAATACACCCGTATTGTAACATATCAAACATTACTGTGAAATGAAGTTGTATAAAGATAGTTGCAGAAAAACAACCAAAAGAATGACTGGCATCAAAACAATGCATGTTCGCAATCATGGTTTTTGGAAAGTCAACAATATATCCCGTTTAAGATATTTTACTGATCGGTTTGGATTGAAGAATTGTGCATGCAATTGCTAACAGAATATGCCTGTAGTTTATTTCCATTTTAAACAATTACCATTTCTTGTCGACTATGTTTTCTACGGAAACTGGTTAACAGCGGCTGATGAACGCTTTAGATGATATAAATCTCTTTATCGGTTGACTGAAGTCAGTTATTTTGAGGGGATATATTTTTACTTTTATTGTTGATTGTAATGAGGGGATATGTATTTCCCTAAATACTCTTTCATGAAAATTGCTTCAAAAGTATTGCTGCCTTGCATGTCGTTCCTAAGTCGTTCTGCGCAGTCCACACAAAAATCCGTAGACCACTCCAAATTAATAGCTGGGGTTATTGCAATCGATGTGAAGAGCAATTCTCCGCATCACTACACGGCACGATGCTGAAGGTTCAGATGCCAGGCAGACTGCATCGGTAAGATAATAAATGAAATAAAACAGATGAAAAATATACCCCTATAAATACCATGAATCATTCAGCAGCATATAAAGGAAATTTCGGTTTCAATTCAATACATCGGCCAATATCGCTACACGATCTTCACAACGATCAATCGTTTTTGCAAACAGGCCGGTCAAACAAAACCTTGTATCGGAATATCATTATCCGGGTATTTACTATTCTATTATTTTTGGGCAACAGTGTAGCCTCAGCACAATCATTTTTTGTTGATAAAAAGAAGTTTTTTACCGATGAACCTATTTTGGAAATGACCCTGGTTGCGGATTTCAGGAAATTGATCAATGAAAAATTGAGAAAGGATTATAAAACTAATTTTCTGCCCGCTACAATCACCTGCCTTTTTACCGATAGTTTAAAAGTAACTCAAGATATTGCAATCAGGGCAAGAGGAGAATTCAGAAGAGGGGAATGCTATATGCCTCCCATTATGGTAAGTTTTAAATCTCCCAAAAAAGGGGTTCTCAATTCCCTGGGACGCCTTAAATTGGTTTGGCCATGCGGAAGTAATAAGTATGATGAACAGTTATTATTAAAGGAATACCTGGTATATAAAATTTATAACCTGCTAACAGAAAAGAGTTTTGGTGTACGGCTGGTAAAAATGAGGTATCAGGATATCAATGACAAATTAAAATCTCAATCACGCTATTCATTCTTTATTGAAGATGTGGATGAGATGGCAAAGCGAAATAACTGCGTGGAGATTGAATCGAAAGTATTTCATACCCAGTCAACGGCCAGGGAGCAAACTACGCTGTTGGCTTTATTTCAATACATGGTCGGAAACATAGACTGGGCAGTTCCCGTGTATAAAAATTTGAAATTGATGCACAATATTTCAGATACTTTTTCTGTACCCATCATTGTGCCCTATGATTTTGACTATTGCGGCCTGGTAAATGCATCATACGCCGTTCCTCCACCCGAACTATCGATCATTTCTGTTAGGCAAAGGGTGTACAGGGGATTTCCAAGGTCGATGAAAGAGGTTCAATCGGCGCTGCAAGTTTTTAGATGCCAACGTCAGCGTATTGATTCACTGGTGATGAACTTCGAACTTCTTACGCCGGATAACAGAAAGGATATGAGCAATTACCTGAACAGTTTTTTTAAACAAATAGAAAAGGAAAAAGAAGTCATGGATATTTTTATTGAACACGCAAGAAAAAACTGAAATTTATTTCAATCCAATTGTAAACCCAGAAGATCGTTTTTATGCTTAAGGAAGAATTTTTACAACAACTGTTATGTGCTTTGTATGACAAAGAAGAACTAAATGTTTATGACTATGCTACAGCCTGTTTTACGACTCAAAATGATGAGTTTGCCAACACAAAATCATGGTGCGACCAATTGGTTAGGGATAAGCTTGCCGTGTACTCCGATGCATTGCATACCGGTTTAAATATTACCAACTTTGGTAAATTCTGGATAATAAAAGGGGGGTATGAGTCCTTTTTAGCAGCAGGGCATCATATCAAAGATCATACAAAGGAGAAGGTTGATCCTGTCGCAAAACCACATCAGAAGGAAAAGGACCAATTGCTGGAAGCAAGGCTTAAACTAACCCATTACCGGTTGACAGGTTTTTGGTTAACATTGGTTATTTCTTCCATGGGATTCTTTCTTTCCCTGTACAATCTTTATTTAATTATGCAGGGTAGAAAATGATTTGATAGATCATATTTTTTTCCCTGGATCAAATGCACCCCAGCACACTTTGACCGGACGACAGCGCTTATTTCTTCATAAAGGTTTCAACGACATATTTCCCTACAGCCTTACCCATTTGCAGTCCTGTTTCATTGTCAGTTTTAAAATGAATGCCTGCATAAAACCTTGAGTCTGCGCAATCCTGGGCCATTTGCCGGAAATATGTTGCATCCGCAGGAAAATAATATTCCATTACGGTACTGGTTGCTCCGGCACCTAATGCATGGCCCGATGGATAACCCGGGAAAGGTGGCGTTGCAATCAGCGGCTGATAAGTGCTGTCGTATTGCGATGGCCTTATTCCCCAATACCTGTATTTGGCATCAAAGATAGCAATGGCAGCATCATGATAAGCGGTATGCAATACGGTGTAAATACGTGCAACTGCAGGAGCATCATCCATCATATTATATTCAAACATTTTCAGTGCGGCCACATCCGACCAATAGTCAAATCCACCATGCGTTGCCCAGTAAAAAGCCAGGGAACGGGATTTAAAAGTTTGCCTGAATTCTTTTAAGGCTTTCATCTCTGATTCAAAATCGGGCGGAGCGGCAGGCCTGAACTGATCAGCAGAACGCAATACAATGGGTGAAAATGTACCAAGTGTAATACCCATCGGGTAATTGCCGGTCCATTTTTTTGGATCTTTATTCATTTTACCATCCCAAACATTTGCCGATCCATCCAGCTTTGCTTTCTCTATCATTTGTTTTGCCACCTGTTCGCCTAATTTCCAACCTGCATCTGCATCACTGGGAAATTGTACACCTGCATCAATACGTGATTGCGACGCAGCATGCGCCAGTTGCAAAATGGAATCTGCTTTTTCAGGAAAAAAATAGGCCAGCATAGTTGCCGCCGCTGCAGCCGTTACGGTATGTTCACATGGATAGGAATAAGTGAGCGGTGCATTGATGACAGCGTTAAATGCAGGATCAAAAACACCAGGTCGCTTCCTTTTATACTTTACCTTTTGTTTCCAGGCTAAAATGGTGGCATCATATATAGCCAGGTTCATCCATGCTGTCGGAATGCGAAGCATCAGTTCCGGCTTCTGGTCAATCAGGTTTGGTGCAATCTGGTTCCAGCGATAGGCGGGCGCCCCGGCATCCCAGTATTTTATTTCCACCAACTTTTTTTTATCCAGCTTACCCACTCTCTGTTTAACAATTTGCAATTCAGCATTTGTTTGCGCAGCAGCTGGAGGAGCAGCAATTACTATTTGTTGTGGGTTGTCTAATAACCAGGTACCCCAGTTGGCTGCTTCATAAAGGGTTGACTTACACTCGGTCTCCATTTGAGCCCATCCCACTAATGCAGTAAACGTAATCACAATCGAAAGAATAATTTGTTTCATGTTGATAGATTTGGTTTTGTTTTTATTTTTAAAACTGGTTGAATAAATGTTTGCATACTATTCCAGCGATGCTGATACAAGAATATCTAATTAAAGCAGGCGGGGATTGCAGGTGTCAATAAACAGCGGATGATGGTACACAAACAACGCAATAATGTATGCGGCCGGGTCGATGGGCAATGGTGATCCAATAGCTATCGGATCACCATGCACCATTGACTTACGTGGTTGATCTTTCCCTGTTATTGGTATACCATAAAGTCAATTGCATAGAGTGAAAAATGAAAACAGGAAGAATTGCCGAAATTTATCACTAAATAGCAGGATGAAGATATTGATCAATACAAAGCGGCTTAAATTCTATCTATTGACGGGGCTTGCCTTTTTATTGATGTGGCTATTCAGCGTGCTGATCAATTATCCGGAACAATTTTTAGTAAGATCAGCCAACTACGCCTGGAACACGATTTACGTAGCTATGCTCAATTTTATTTTATTCGAATACACACTGCCATTTATAAAACAAAGCTGGAAAAGAATTCTTTGGGCATTGTTACTGATATTTGTTCATTTGATGTTCTTTTCTTACGGCTTGTATGCGTGGCGAAATCTTGGGATAGGGGTACACATTTATACAGCTTTAACAACTTTCAAAACTATTGACGAGGCGGTTGGTTTTCACATGGGATTTAGTATGGCATCCCTATTATTCTTTGGAATTACCAGGCATGTTTATCATTATGTAAAATTAAAGCAGGCTACACAGCGGCTGCTCATTGAAAAGCAGCAGGCAGAACTGAACTATCTCAAATCACAAACCAATCCGCACTTTTTATTCAACACCTTAAACAATATTTATTCTTTGGCAAGAGATAAATCTGACCTGGCACCGGAATCTATTTTGCGCCTGTCGAAAATATTGCGCTTCATGTTGTATGAAACCGGTGGAGCCTTCATAGCTATTGAACAGGAACTGAAAATTATCAGCGACTATATTGCCCTTGAAAAATTGCGTTACGATGAATCGTTGCGTATCAATTTTAATTACGACGTTGAAGATATGAAACAGGCCCTCCCGCCGCTGTTGCTGATTCCGTTGGTGGAGAATGCCTTCAAACACGGCGTTTCTGAAACAAGAAACCAGCCCTTCGTTGATATTCATCTTTCCGTTAATCAGCGGCAGTTAGTATTTTTGGTAAAAAATTCTACCGAGGTATTTCCTGAGGAGCGAAGTGTAAAAGAAAACATCGGCCTTTCTAACCTGAGGCGTCAACTTGAATTACTTTATACAAATTTCAACCTGTCTGTTCAACAAGACGAATCTGTATTTACGACTACTTTAAAAATTAACCTGGCCAGCCATGTCTAGCATAAAATGCATTATAGTAGAAGATGAACCACTGGCAGCAAAAGTTTTATCTGAGTATATTTCGCAGGTGCCATTCCTTGAATTACAGGGGATATTTAAAGATGCTATTCTGGCAACAGATTTCCTGCGGAATTATACAACCGACCTTATTTTTTTAGACATTCATCTGCCCAAATTAAAAGGGATGGCTTTTTTAAAAACACTTACACATCCACCTGCTGTAATTATCACCACAGCCTATCATCAATACGCCGTGGAAGGGTTTGAGTTAAGCGTAACAGATTACCTGTTAAAGCCGTTTGATTTTGAACGTTTTTTAATAGCAGTGACTAAAGTAAAGTCAGCAGAAAAAGTTACACCAATAGCACCCGAAAGCAGGGAGTACAAAGACTACCTGTTTTTGAACGTGCAAAAAAAGAAGGTGAAGATTTTATTTTCGGAGATTGTTTACATTGAAAGCCAAAGGGAATACATTAGAATTGTTACCACAAAAAAAGATTACATTTCAAAAATGAGTACGCATGAAATGGAGGCACTTTTACCTGCAAATAGTTTCAAACGCGTTCACCGGTCCTTTATCATTTCAATAAGCAGGATTGAATCATACACTGCCGAAATAGTTGAGGTAAATGGTGTAGCTATTCCCATTGGCAGGGGCTACCGGGATATTATGAAAAATTGGTAGCTTTTTTAACTCAACTGCAACGGCAGGTATAAATAGTTTCAGGTATTTACATAAATATTCAGCAGGCTTTGCAAGTAAAAATGGAATAAACTAAATAAAAAACCCTGACGGTAGAAGAAATATTAAGCTATAGTATCTTTAATACAGTTTCGTGTAAGGCTAATTTTGCTGGCTTTCCTCAAGCGGGCAAATGATGTTTATTTTTTAAATTTGTCTCAGGTGTTCCTTGCGCCATTTTCCCGATTATGGAAGTAACAGGTATAGGTATTTATTATTATTTTACTTTACTATATTGCAGTCATGAAGAAATGTATACTTCGGTTAGTTTGTTTTTTTGTTTTTGTAGCCATCGCTAACAGTTATAATTCCTATGGGCAATCCATAGAAGAGGATACTATTTTTGTAAATAAAAAAGCAGTCATAACAATACAATTTCCATCTGCACTAATTAATTATCGCACTGTCCCCGGTAACGCTCCTTATACTTTAGCTTCTATGCCTCCATCTGGCCTTATCATTAGCGCAAAAGCGGAAAATACCAAACCTGCATTATTGTTAATAAAGGAGGGAAACAATGTTCATCAGTTAGTATTGGCATATAAAAAAAATATTAACCTTGTTGAAGAGGAACTTTTTTTTGATTATTCAACCAAAGCCAAATTGGAAATGCGAATGAATGAGCTGGCTACAAATAAAATTAATAGAACAGATTCTAAAGCTGACAATGATTCGAAATATGATGTTTCTGAAGTTGTAGATAATGAAGAACTTGTAAAATACAATATGATTGTTGAAGAGGGAGAGAAAAACCTTAAACTGCGAAGGTATGATTTAGCGAAGCTGAACTTTGAGCGTGCCGGCGAATTGATGCCTGGCGAAAAATTGCCAGTACAACGCCTGGTAGAAATAAACACAAAGTTGAATAATCCGCTTGCCGATGCAGAAAGAAACAAAAAATACGTCTTACTCACAAGTGATGGAATTGCTCTTTTAAATTCAAAAAAGTATGCGGAATCAAAGGAAGCATATTTAAAGGCACTTGAAATGCGACAGGGAGATATGTATGTTATCAACCAAATTGAAAAAATAAATAAAATTTTAAATAGCCGGAAGACGATACAGGATGAAACAACAACAACCGGTTTACCCTCTACCTCCCGGGAGAGTGAAAAAATAGTGGATAAAAACCAGTCATCTGAATTGCCCGTCACTGTTGAACCGGCATCGGTAACTAAACAAGGTAATCCGGTAGCTGCGGTGAATGTCAAACCGGTCAATAATGTCGATCAACGTGAAAAGGAAACCCGCGACATGGAAGATAAATACCTGGAGGTTATAGAGACGGCCAATAAATTATACGGGCAGCGTGACTATAGCAAAGCAAAAATTGAGTACAATAAGGCATTGCTTATTTTTAAAAGATCCTGGCCCATGGAACAGTTAGCCGATATTGATAAAATACTGAACTACCAGGCAAAAAATGAAGTGTTGGAAAAACAACAACTGGTAAAGCAGGCTGAAATAACCAGGCAGGAAAGAGAGGTATTGGAATTAGAAAACAGGTACAATCCCATTATCCGTGAAGCTGATCAATTATATGAGAGCGGAGACTATGCAAAAGCAAAAGTTGTATATACCTATGCAATTAGTATTTTAAACAGGCCATGGCCAAATGAACAAATTACAAAAATAGAATTAAAAGAAGCTGAGTTATCAAAAGAATCTTTAAATGGAAAACAGGGGCTAGGTAATCAGGATGAAACAGAAAAGAGGGAGCTTGAGAAACAGGAACTTGAAAATAAATATAATACTGTCATTCAATCGGCAGATGCGCATTTTCAGGCAGGCAATTACGAGGAAGCGCAGGAGGAATATACAAGAGCGAAAAGCATTATCAAAAAGCCATGGCCGGATGAACAGATTGCGCAAATAAAACTAAAAATAGCAGAGCAATCCAGGGAAGCAATCAATGAAAAACAACGGCTGGCAAGTTTGGCTGAAACAGAACGGAAGGAGCGGGAGAAGGCCGAACTTGAAAGTAAATACAATACCGTCATTCAATCGGCAGATGCGCATTTTCAGGCAGGCAATTACGAGGAAGCGCAGGAGGAATATACAAGAGCGAAAAGCATTATCAAAAAGCCATGGCCGGATGAACAGATTGCGAAAATAAAACTAAAAATCGCAGATCAATCCAGGGAAGCATTAATTGAAAAGCAACGGCTGGCAAGTTTGGCTGAAACAGAACGGAAGGAGCGGGAGAAGGCCGAACTTGAAAGTAAATACAATACCGTCATTCAATCGGCAGATGCTCATTTCCAGGCAGGCAATTACAAGGAAGCGGAGGCGGATTATACACTGGCGAAAAGCATTATTAAAAGGCCATGGCCGGATGAACAGATAAGCAAGATCAATAAGATATTAGTGGAAAACGCCGGTGCCGAAAAAGCGGAAAAAATGAAGATTGAAAAGGAAGCAAAGATTGCCGCTCAATTTAATTCGGTTATACAGAAAGCAGATATTGAGTTTAACAAGAATAATTATAGTAAAGCCAGGCAGTATTTCTCGGAAGCCGCTGCTCTTAAACCTGGCGAGCCATATCCATCGGAAAGACTCCAGGTTATTCAAAACGCAATGGAAATGATTGCGGCAACAGAAAAGGACAGAGTAGATAATATTGCCGCAAATGTCGAAATAAAAAGGAAATATGGTCTTGCCATATCAAGCGGCAAATCACTTTATTTGAAAGCCGATTTTGAAAACGCTAAAATTGCATACGAGGAAGCAATAGCTTTAAAACCCACTGATGCAGATAGTAAGAATCAATTGGAAAAGATAAATAGCAGGATCAGTGAGATTGAAAGTGAAAGAGCCTTAAACGCACAGTATGAGGCCTTTATTACAATGGCAGACAGCCTGATAATAAATAAAGATTATGAACATGCAACGGTGGCTTATAATGAAGCGAATAAAATAAAACCTGGTGAAACCTATCCTGTAAAACAGCTTAGATATATCCGAAGAGAAATCGTAGTGCAGGCACATACCGATTCAATTTGGGCGGAAAGGAGGAAGATTGTGCAATATAATACTATAGTTAGAAAAGCGGATGTTGCATTGACAGAGAAGCGGTTTTTAGATGCCATTTCAGGATACAAAGAAGCGTTGACAATTGACCCTTCAAATGAAACGGTAAAGAAAGGACTTCAAATTGCAAGCTACCAATATGAAAAGCAAAAAGAAAAATACGACCAGGAACAACTACAGATAAAGATGAGTGAGAAACAACCTGTGAAACCAGCCAAAAAGAAAGCAAAAAGTGATAAAACAACTGATGTTCAAAAATAAGTGAATCCATATACGCTTGCTGACTTAAAAACCAAATATCCTGTTATCAATTTTGCTGCCTTTCCTACAAAGTAGTCTTTTAATAAAGAGGCGGTGAGCATGGTGAAAATACAGGAGAGCACTAAAAAAGGCCCTGTTAGAAAAGCGAGAATTAGATTTGTCGACCATGGATCAATCTGTAAATATGGTTTGCCCGGGTATGTCTGCTACCAATTAAAATGTGATTTTTAAATTCCTGGTACAGAATAATTCCGAAATGGATTTTCTTAAAGGTACTATGCAGCTTACCTGAGCTGCTACAGGTAGAATGAATGTTAAACTTGATCCTTATTTTATTTGCTCTGCTTTTTTGCTGGTCATTAGGCAGGCAGAAGAAACCATCATTGTATATGTTTGTAAGTTGTATAAAGTGGCAACCGTAGATAATCTTGAATTTGAATTGAATGACCGCTTGGAAAAAGTAAAACTCAAATTACAAATTGCGGGGGAGGTTTACTAAAATATTATGTATAAATTACTGGTATTTATTGTATGCATTTCAGTAGTGAAGTTATAGAAAGCGATCTCAGGTGATCTGCCTTTTCTGCAACCAATCTCCACCAGTCAATGGTACATCATCACCGTAAAATCATCTTCCCAATAACCTTTTATAAATTCTACCTTACCTGTTAGTTTTTTGCAGTAATCCATTATGAAGACAGGGGTATAAGATGTGATGACTCCATCGGGATCGGTTGTTTTTCCCAACAGGTTAAAGCCAAAACCCCTGCGACAATTATTGTATAATTCTTCAATCATTTTAAATATAAACAACGGATCCCTGTTGCGGTAGCTCAATGCACCGCAGGCGATGATGTAATCCACCGCAGGGAATTCAGCCGAGGAAAAATCGCCTTCAAAAAAAACGTTTCTGGTAACTGTCCATAGCGATCAATAGCCACATTTAATATAGCAGGCATCAGCTCAATACCAAAGTAGCGGAGCCCGGGATAAATTTCAGCCAGGTAGTTTCTCAGGTCGCCGTAGCCGCAGCCCACATCCATAACAGAGCAATCGCTCATGTCGCCAAGCCCGGAAAGTATTTTAAACCGGGCCAATTGCGCCTCCGGGCTTTTCCAACCCAATGCGGCATTACTACCCTTACCATGTTCATCAGCCAGGTATTGATGAAACCTGAAAATAGCCGCTGTATCCAGTAAGTGCATACAAAATTGTTAATAGCCGTAGCAATGTCGTTTCTATTTAGTAGCCGGCTTAAAGTTATTTATAAAAGTAGTGTTTGAAAAGTTTTGTAAAACAAATGAATGTATTTCTTAAAGCACTTTCGGTATTTAGAATTGAAGCTAATGTAAGAACAAAAGAAATTAATGTGCATCTTTTTTATGCCGGTTTATTCTTTTATCATACCCTGTAAGAAAGTAATGATTGGCCACAAAGAAAACTGCTCGAAATGGGTCTTGTGCTGTGTTAGTCATAAATTGAAGGGCTTTTATTTATTACAAGAATTATTATAACGATCCGAGCGGATCGTGAATAAGATTTCTAATCCATTTCAGTCATTATACACTTTACATTACACTAGTTATAAAATTGAAATTTATATTCAAAAGTTAACCAGTTAGCCCGTTTTCAATTTAAGAAATAATTCCTGAAAATTTATTAGCTTGTGCCATGAAACGCCGAATGGTAGGGGAGCTGCTTCCAATCTTTTCTATATAATAAAACACCTTCCAGTTGAGTGAAAAGCATAATGTTGATCTACAATGGCTTTTATATAATTTGAAACTAAATACAGGCAAACTCAGGCAATCTATCACATTCACCAAATTTTAAAAAAATATTTTATGGCAGATGAAACAGGTAAAGTACAATCGAAAACCACATGGCCAATTGTAAAATTTGCGTTCAATGTTAAAATTGGCGAAACAGAAATTCTATTCCAGGAAGTTACGGGCCTTAACGCAGAAACACAGGTTGAAAACCGGGCTGGTAGCAATAAAACATTTTCAACCGTTAAGATGCCGGGTATAAAAAAGTATGGAAATGTTACCTTGAAGAAGGGCATATTTAAAGACTATAAAGCCTTATCGCAAATGTACAACCTGGTGGTGATGAATACTTTTGAAAGGAAGACCGTTACGATCAGTTTACTGGATGAAAAATCTGACGTAGCGATGTCCTGGACATTGACCAGTGCCTTCCCTTGCAAGATGACCGTGACGGATATGAAATCGGATGCTAATGAACCGGCAGTAGAAACCATGGAATTGGCACATGAAGGATTATCTTTTGATGGTGCTGATAGGTAGCATTGTTAGGGCTTAGTGATATTTTCACGGTTGCGAATCGGTGAAGTCAAATACCAACCTGCTATATCCGGTGAAGTGATAAAAAATAATGAAGTTAAAGCAACAATGTAATTGCTAATAGGTCCTCAATTCTACGATCATTGAGCAAAAGATGACATGGCAAGCCAATGCTAATAAATGAAAACGGCCCACTACGGCCTGTAAGACATCTTTGTTGAAATGCTGGTCAACCTTTTCGGGAATGATCATTATTGAGCTTATTTATTTTTCTTCACTGTATGCAAAATCATCTTTCTTTAAACCACCTTATCTTTACGTTTCTTTTTTAGTAACGAAATTTATTTTGGTGGCGCCAATAAAATATTTGTATCAAACAATCATTCAATACCTGCGCACAAAACTTAGCAGGATGCAATTTATGATGGTGATTGCTTCGCTGGTGGGTTTGGCTTCGGGCATGGTGGCCGTATTGTTAAAAACCCTGGTGCATCTGATTCAACACCAAATAGAACAAATTCCTGTTACCAGGTTTGCTTATCTTTTGTTTCCGGTAATCGGGCTGCTCATCACCGTTTTTATAGTTCAGCATTTTTTTAGGGGGCATATCGAAAAAGGTATCGCAATGGTGTTAAGATCCATTGCTCGAAAGTCATCCTTTATTCCGTTAAATCACAGCTACCTCCATATTATTACCAGTTCTGTTACGGTGGGCCTGGGTGGCTCTGTAGGTTTGGAAGCACCCATTGTTGCAACCGGTTCTGCAGTAGGATCCAATATAGCCCGTATAACGGATTTGAATTACCAGGAGCGAACCTTGTTGATAGCCTGTGGTGCTGCAGCAGGCATATCCGCCGTTTTTAATGCACCCATTGCGGGAGTAATGTTTGCCATTGAAGTATTGCTTGCCGAAACAGTAGTTAGTTATTTTATTCCGTTAATCATCGCTTCCGTAGTGGGCGCTTTGTGCTCCAAAATTATTTTGCAGGAATCATCCTTGTTTAATTTTGTTTTAAAGCAAACTTTCAATTATGAAAATGTTCCCTTTTATATTTTACTCGGAATGTTTGCGGGATTTATTTCTCTATACTATGCCAAAACTTTTAAAAACACAGAGCAACGATTTCATGAATTAAAAATGAATATTTACATGAAGGCTCTCGTTGGTGGACTGCTTTTAATGGTCATTTATTTTGTATTTCCACCATTATTCGGCGAAGGGTATAATAGTGTTAAGCTGGTATCCAATGGAACCTTTAACCAGTTTATGGACAATACCACCGTGTTTTCGTTAATGAATGAAAACTGGGCACTTGTTGTTTTTACAGCCTTAATTGTTTTAGTTAAACCAATAGCGGCTGCGGTAACTATTGGCGGTGGTGGCAACGGAGGTAATTTTGCACCGTCCTTATTTACCGGCGCCTACCTTGGGTTCTTTTTTTCCAGGTTGGTTAATACCACACCCTTTGTAAAAATACCGGAAAGTAATTTTAGTTTGGTTGGCATGGCAGGCGTTTTAAGTGGTGTAATGTATTGTCCGCTTACCGCTATTTTCCTGATTGCTGAAATTACAAACGGGTATGAGTTGTTCATCCCGTTAATGATCGTTTCGTCTATTTCCTTTTTCATTGTAAAAAGTTATGAACCATTTTCAATGGACACAAAAAAGCTGGCGCTGGAAGGCCAAATATTTACACATAAAAAGGAGAAAAATATTTTAACCACCATTGTACTCGACGATATGATACAGGATACGTATGAGACAATCCAGACGGATAAAAAATTGAAGGACCTGATCGAAATTATAAAAAGAAGCGAAAAAAACATTTTCGCTGTAATAGATTCAAAGGAAAGATTTACGGGTATTATTGAATTGAATGATATCAAACAAAAATTGTTTCAGCCCGATCTCTTTGATAAGGTAAGTGTGAAGGCGATGATGAAGAAGCCCCCGGCGATATTGTATTCAGACCAGGACATGCATAGTGTAATGGAAAAATTTGATGTTACCCAAAGTTGGTACCTCCCTGTTTTAAATAAAGAAAAAAGATTTATCGGCTTTATTTCTAAAACAAAACTCTTCAACAAGTACCGGGAAATTCTTGCAACACAGGGCGATTTATACGAAGAGGAATAAAATAGTTTGTTCATTCAGGCGCAGGGCTTCAATGCTGTGTTCCATAGTTACAAGACACACAGGCACGAGTCAGCACCCCCTCCAATTGTAATGTGTAAATTATGTAACATATTTATTTAATTTTGTAACATTTTTTACTAAAAATAGGGGCATCTTTATAGTCCTTTAACTATTGTCAAACGGCCTGTTCGGTGTTAGGATTTATACTCTCCCTCTCTGAAGCGGCTGAAGCATTTAACCAGGTAATAGTTAAAGAAGAATTGCAGGTATCCTTTGAGAAATTGCTGAATGAATGGCAGGACTACCAAAACAAAGCCGAAACGATTAATAAAAGTAACAATTACCTGTAAGCTGTTGATAAAGCACTTCACCTGTTGAAACAGAATGGAGAATTATGCAGGATCAGCGGGCCAATGAAGTACCGGACTACAAGGAGCCAATTACTGTAACCATTGTGGAACCTTTAATCGTTCAGCATGAACATCCTTCATTAAATAAATTGTTTTACAAAATGAATGCTCAGAAAATACAATTGCTCCTGGCAGATGACGACCGGGAGGATCGCCTGCTGTTCAAAAAGGCGGTGGCCGAATTGCCATTAAATACAAATCTTGAAATAGTGGAGGACGGAGAAGAATTGATGGAATTACTGGCGGGTAAAACCGGGGAAGTTCCCACTTTACTTTTCCTGGACCTCGATATGCCAGCTAAAAATGGTTTGGAGTGCCTTACCCAAATAAATGAAAACGAAAAATTAAATAACCTGTCCATAATCATTTTCTCCGGTTCCGTTGAAGCCGGAATGCTACAGGTGATTCATAAGAACGGGGCGCAACGATATATTCGTAAGCCTGCCAAATTTTCGAAACTTAAACAGGTAATTTATAATGCAATTAACGAAACGATTGCACCGTCATCGGCGAATGCTGAATTTTTATACCAGTTTTAAAGGGAATATCCAATGAATGGTAAACTGCTTATTTTACCTGTTGATTGCAGGTGGAACCTGAGCATGCACCAATACTGGTTACCCGTATTCGCCGGGTTTTTATTGCACCCGTATGAGGAGATTAATAAAATATAAACAGTTAGGCAAGTGATAACCCGTTTTACGGGAAAATGTAGACAAGGGCCGGAAATATTACAATTAAAATAGGGTTTAAAAAATTATGAATACAGCAGTCAATAAAAAACAGCAGGGTAATACAAGAAAAGATTTGCTTAAGACACGCACTGGTATAACTGGCCTGGATGAAATTACAGGTGGCGGCATTCCCTCAGGAAGGCCCACCCTTATTTGTGGCGGCGCCGGATGTGGAAAGACTTTACTATCCATTGAATTTATAGTAAGGGGCGCAATGGAATTCAATGAACCCGGTGTTTTTATGGCATTTGAGGAAAGAGCCGAAGAATTAACTATGAATGTTACTTCCTTAGGTTTTGACCTGGCTAAGTTACAAAGGGATAAAAAAATAAAGATAGTTTATGTACGCATTGACCGGAGTGAAATTGAAGAAACGGGGGAATACGACCTTGATGGTTTATTTATCAGGTTAGGGTTTGCCATTGACAGTATCGGCGCAAAAAGGGTAGTATTGGATACCATCGAAAATCTTTTCTCTGCTTTGGGAAATCAAACGATTATTCGAGCAGAATTGAGGCGGCTTTTTGAATGGTTAAAAGGGAAAGGAGTTACGGCAATCATTACCGGTGAGAGAGGTGAAGGCTTTTTAACCAGGCATGGTTTGGAAGAGTATGTTTCTGATTGCGTCATATTATTAGACAACCGGGTAACCAATCAAATTGCTACCAGGCTGCTACGCATCATCAAATATCGCGGATCCATTCACGGCACCAATGAATATCCATTTTTGATTGATGAAGAAGGCATATCCGTATTACCGGTTACTTCGTTAAAACTTGGAAATAATGTTTCTTCAGCAAGAATATCTTCCGGGATTCCTTCTTTAGATAACATGCTGGGAGGAAAAGGATTTTTTAGGGGCAGCAGTATCCTGGTATCAGGAACGGCAGGCACCGGAAAAACCAGCATTGCCGGGTATTTTGCCAATGAAACCTGCAATAGAAAGGAACGCTGTATTTATTTCGCCTTTGAGGAATCGCCACAACAGATCATGAGAAATATGCGGTCAATTGGTATCAACCTTCAGGAACATGTAGACAGCGGGTTATTGCAATTCCAGGCTTCCAGGCCCACCCTTAACGGGCTGGAAATGCACCTGGTAGCGATTCATAAAATTGTTAAAAAGTTCAAACCCAAGGTAGTCGTATTGGACCCGATCACCAACTTCGTTACAATTGGCTCTGTAGGCGAAGTGAAATCTATGCTGATCCGGCTGATTGACTTTTTGCAGGACGAACAAATAACGGTGATGATTACCGCGCTTACCCTAAATAATATCATCACAGAGCAAACAGATGAGGGGGTTTCATCCCTGGTGGATTCCTGGCTGATGGTAAGGGATATTGAAACAAACGGGGAACGAAACCGGGGGCTATACATTATGAAATCAAGAGGAATGCGTCATTCCAACCAGGTAAGGGAATTTATTATCAGGGACAGTGGCCTTGAACTGGTGGACGTGTTTCTTGGTGCGGAAGGAGTGCTAATTGGTTCGGCGAGAGAATCTCATGAATTAATGGAAAAAGCAGGCCTGGCATTAAGAAATAACGCATTGAGCAGGAAGGATCGGGAAATTCACAGAAAGGGCATGGTGCTGGAAGCAAAAATCACAGGGTTAAAGGAGGAGTTTGAGTCGTTGCAGGATGAACTCAATAAGAGTTTTATTGAAGAGGAATTAAAGAACGAAATCATTGGAAAAAACCAGGCCCAGTTATTATTAAACCGCCATAATTCCATACCTGGTAAAACTGCCAAAATCAAATAGCAGAATATCATTATGAAAGCAACAGTGAAAGAAGAAAAATGGGAATTAAGACTATATATTGCCGGTAATACAGCAAAGTCGAAAATTGCCCTTTCAAATTTAAACCGGGTTTGTGAAAAGAACCTGAAGGGTAAGTATGTGATTGAGATAGTCGACCTCATTAGGCAACCACAATTAGCTGAATTGGACCAGATTTTTGCTATCCCCACTTTAATAAAAAAAGTTCCGGAGCCAATCCGCAAAATCATCGGCGATCTTTCAAACGAGGAAAAAGTATTGGTAGGATTAAATATTCGCCCTGTAAAAATGACCACATGAATAATCAAAAGGCAACCAGGAAGAACTCGGGAAAAAGAGGAAGCGGGAAGGATGGTTATTATGTGCTCATGTTATTTGTAACAGGTGCGTCGCCCAATTCTATCAGGGCAATCAGTAATATCAAACAGATCTGTGAAACCCATTTTAAAGAGCACTACTCACTTGAAATTATAGATGTGTATCAAAATGCGGCCCTTGCGGAAACTGAGCAGATTGTAGCACTTCCATTGCTTATAAAAAAAGGGCCTTCTCCCGAAAGAAGATTGATTGGAGACATGTCGGACAATATTAAGGTGCTCCGTGGCCTTGGAATTACATAATAAAAAAAATGGAACCCAATAAGAAATCTTATCATCAATTAGTGCAGGACCTAAACGCATTGCGTTTGCAGTTGGAAGAAGCGAATGATACAATTGATGCAATCCGGACAGGGCAGGTAGATGCCTTTGTTGTGAAAGGTATTAACGGCCATGAATTATATACCCTGAAAACTGCCGATCAAACGTATAGGATTTTTATTGAAAAAATGGCGGAGGGTGCGGTAACATTGAATGAAGCGGGTATTATTGTGTATAGTAATTCGCAGTTTGCTAAAATGATTGGGCTTCCATTAACCAAAGTAACAGGAACAGCCTTTATCGCATTTGTTATTCCGGGCGATATCACCAGTTATGAAGCATTGTTTAAATCCGGTTGGGAAGGGGATATAAAAGGAGAAATTAGCATTGTTGGAACAGACGGCACCATACCGGTTCAGTTATCCCTGACTACACTTGAATTAGATGAAGGATATGCTTTAAGTATTATTTTAACTGATCTTACTGTTCAAAAAGAAACCCAGCTCCTGTTAAAATTAAACAATGAGCAATTAAGCCAGTTGAACAACGCACTAGAGTTAAGCAATCATGATCTCCAGCAATTTGCTTCAGTTGCATCGCACGATCTCCAGGAACCACTGCGAAAGATCCTGATATTTTCCAACATCATCAGCGAACGGTTTTCCGGTGAACTCTCTGAGGAAGCAACTACCTACTTTCAAAAAATTATTTCTTCTTCGCAACGGATGAGGGCGCTGATTATTGATATCCTCGATTATTCCAGGCTTTCAGCGCAGGACAATCGGTTTGAATTAACGGATCTCAATTTATTAACCGGGGAACTACTGGAAGATTATGAGTTTGTTATTAAGGAAACGGGGGCACAAATAACTGTTGAAAGCCTCCCTTCAATAACCGTTAATCCGGGACAAATCCGGCAGGTATTTCAGAATATGATTAGTAATGCGTTGAAATTTGTCAAACGGGGTAGGGTACCTGCAATTGTTATCAGTTCAAAATTTTTATCCGGTACTTCATTTGACAGCCCCGAAGAAAAAGACGGTCCGTTTTGTTCAATCAGCTTTAAAGACAATGGAATCGGTTTTGATGAAAAGTATGCTGCCAGTATTTTCACCTTGTTCCGGCGGTTACATACCAAAGATAAATTTGAAGGTGCCGGTATAGGATTGGCGATATCAAAAAAAATCATCGAAAAACACAAAGGGATGATAATGGCAACTGGCAAAGATGGAATAGGTGCGGAGTTTAACATTATACTGCCGGTATCACAAAATGCTCAATAAAATGAAGTGTTAAATGAATGTAAAAACAATCATGCTTGCGGAAGATGACGAAGATGACAGGTACCTGTTTTCCGGTTTTGTACTGGAGCGGAAAGATATCATACTATTACATGCTACCGAAAACGGAATGGAGATGATTGATTTTTTGAACGATATGCCGAATGAAAATGATTTTCCGGATTTGATCGTATTGGACCAGAACATGCCTAAAATGAGCGGCATTGAAACATTACAATCATTAAAATCGAATGGCCGTTATTCCCGAATTCCCATTGCCATTTACACTACCTATGCAGATAAAAAATTGATACAGGAATGCCATGACGCAGGCGCAATGATGATTGTTGAAAAGCCCTCGTCACCCCATGGGTACCGCGTAATGATTGATCAGTTGATAAGCCTAATCATAATTGAAGCATAAATTCAAAAAACCGGTTTTATTATTGAATCCAGTATCAAAATGTCAGGCACATTCAAGCGCAGGACTCCCATCCTGTGCCCCATAGTTACTATCGGATTTAAAAGCCATCCAATATCAAAATGTCAAGCCTCTTGACTGTAAAATAATCAGGACATCGTTAAACAACAAATGCCATTGCAAATGTTTTGATATACTTTTAAGAATAGATATATTTATTTAATTTAAATCATCATGTTCAAGATTGTTATGCCTTATCGGGCAGGGCTGGTTTTTAATTCTCTTTAAAAGTATTTTCAACTTTGTTTCCTTTTAATCCTTTTATCCGACTATTATGAGCAAATGCGGCTTTAGACAGATATCTATTTGTATGGCCTTTCTGCCGGGGAGTCAAAATTAGCATGCAGCAGTTTATGGCCCGGCATTGAAAACCCGACCATGGACATGAATGTTTTTTGATGCTTTAAATGGGATGGCAATACCAATAGCAACAAGCCATAATAATTAGTCCACCAATTTGGTAGATAAATAAAAAATTAGAAAAGATTAACTTGCAATTATCAAAAAAGCCTTCTATCTTTCGCAGGCTAGTTTAAACGAGCGCTTGCCGGGATACCAATAAAGCAGGTAATAGAAAACGGTTGCATTTTCAATGCAATCCAATCTTTCCTATTGATTGTACCTCAAAAATTAAGCTATGAAATTAGTGATTCAAACTGGTCTTCAATCGCCCTTACCCTTGCAGGATTCCCGGGCTGTCTCTTATCTTCACAAGGTACATGCTGTTGAAGATGCTCCCATGCTTGAAATGGGGGAGGTGCGATATCATTACCTGCAGATAGATGACAATGCCGATCTTGCTTGGCTCATCCCAAAACTAATGGATGTGCCAGGAATAGAAGCAGCATACGAAAAGTCTGGTGACCAACCGGCCGGATAATTAACCAAAGCAGTCCCGAACAAATCAAGTCTTTTTTTAACCAATCATATTGGGCTGGCTTCGCCATGCCTATGCCTGGAATTCATTTTTTAACAGCGGTATTGAGCCTTTCATTGAAGGATGCTGAATGCCATAAACAACAAATCCCCTCATGAGCAAAAGTAAAAAGCAAAAATTGCCGGATCTGCAATTTGGCTCTCCCCCGGAGCTGATTGTAGTATCCAAAAGTGTAGAAGCGCCACACGCAGAAGAAGTGGCAAATGCACTGAGAGCCGAATCGAAACCGGCTGTAAAATCCCTGGCTGGTTTTATTGTAAGCAAAGGACTCAATCTAACCCCACTCTTTGGAAGTACAGATGCAGAAGTTGCTACCATTGTGTCGAGGGCTGCTTCGGGTAGCCAGGGAGAAGATTTTAGCACACTGCAGCAATTTTACAAAGTGGATGCACCGGAAGGTAGCGACCTGGAAGCACTGGCAACTCAACTAAACGGACTAACCGAAGTGGAAGCTGCCTATGTAAAGCCTTTAACCCTGCCACCCGTATTTTTTGAAGATGATGAAAGTAATAGCGTGCCCGGTATTGATGACCAGGCTCCCATAACGCAGGACTTAACGCCTAACCAGGGATACCTGAATGCAGCGCCACAGGGGGTGGATGCCCGTTACTCATGGACGATACCAGGTGGACGTGGCAGCGGTGTACGGATTATTGATATTGAAGGCGGCTGGAACTTCGCCCATGAAGATTTGCGCTTTAATGTAGGCGGTTTATTGGGTGGCACAAATTCCGCTGACATGAGATGGAGAAACCATGGCACTGCGGTAATAGGAGAAATTATCGGTAATACCAACAGCTTTGGTGTTACAGGTATTAGCCCTGCAGCCAATGTAAGAACTGTTTCCATATTTAATGGCGGTTCTGCCAATGCCCTACGCACAGCCGCCGACAATTTATCAGCTGGGGATGTAATCCTGATTGAGTTGCACCGTGGTGGGCCACGTTATCCGGGTGGCGATACCCAGTTAGGTTTTATTGCAATAGAATTTTGGCCGGATGATTTTGAAGCCATTCGTTATGCCACTTCCAGGGGAGTGATTGTAATAGAGGCTGCCGGTAACGGTTCTCAAAACCTGGATGACGCCATTTACGATACCAGGCCAGCCGGTTTCCCGGCTTCCTGGCGCAATCCTTTCCGTCGTGCGGCGGGCGTAGATAGCGGCGCTATTTTAGTAGGCGCAGGTGCACCACCGCCGGGTACAAATGGCGGTAATTGGGGTGCAGACCGTAGCCGCCTGGGCTTTAGTAACTACGGTGCAGCGGTGGATACACAAGGCTGGGGTCAGGGTGTTACTTCCACGGGGTATGGTGTTGTAACCGGTACCGATCCTAATAACCAGAATGAATGGTATACCAATTTTTTTAATGGTACCAGTAGCGCATCGCCCATTGTTACCGCTGTGGTGGCCAATTTACAGGGTGTACAAAAAGCTGCCGGCCGGGCACTGCTTACCCCAAGGAGGGTGAGGGAGTTGCTGCGTTCAACAGGGTCGCCCCAGCAGGCTGGCGCTAACCCGGTGAGCCAGCGAATTGGCAACCGGCCAAATTTAAGGGCGCTGATCCAGGCAGTATCCGCCACACCTTCATGGGTAGGTGTGCAATTTACAGGAGTTATAGCTGCCAATGGCACCGGACGCTGGTTTACCCATAGCTGGCCCGATCACTGGCATGTGATATGGACAGTGGTACCAACAGCCCCGGCAATTGACGGCCCTGCGCAGATAGAATTTAAAGTGCAAACCACCCGGCAGGCTTTCGGTCTCATCAAATATTTTATTGAAATTAAAAACCTGCGAAATTACCAGGTTACCATCGAGGCCCGGTTTGCAGTGCTGGCTTCTTAAAAATTAATTATTATTCAAATTTTTTCATTGGTCAATGCATAAATGCAAAGGCTTACAAAACAAAAAACATATTTTATGGCAGTATCAGTAGGAGTTCAATTTTCAGGCGCAGTAGGCGCAGGCGGTACCGGACGTTGGTTTACCCATAGCTGGCCCGCAGCCTGGCATGTAACATGGTATGTGGTTCCCACCAGTCCTATTGTGGATGGTCCGGCACAACTGGAATGGAAAGTGCAGGCCACCCGGCAGGCAGCAGGCCTTATCAAGTACTTCATTGAAGTAAAAAACCTAACCGGCGTAGCAATCAATATCGAGGCCAGGTATGCTATCTTAAACCGGTAAATGACCAACATTTTTTAATCATTTCTTAAATAAAAAACGAATGGCAACAATAAATATTTCAATACACGATACAGGATCGCAACAGGAGGTAAGTAGCCCGGTAAGTATAGTGACCGCTGAATCGCAGGCACCAGCCAATGGCGGCGGAGCCCCCGGCGATAGTGGGAGTAACGGCGATGGTAGTGGCACTGTTTCCCTGTCTGGCGCTCTTGCAGCAGATGGCCTGGTAGATATTGGCTCGCCCCCGGCCTGGCTGTTTGATGCGATTGCCGCCAATAAAGTGTTGGCAGCAATTACGGATTCTCCTGTTGGTGACAACACCGATGGAGGTTCAGCACCATCCGAATAGCATTGCTTCATTACATGTAAAGTTGGCGGTTTTATCACACAATGATTTAGCCGCCAACATTTTTTGTTGCTTACAAGTGCGGCATTTAATGCTTATAAAAATTTTAGACAGGCATCGCCGGGTTGCTTGAGCGAAAAGCAACGCTTAATTGCTGGCCCAGCCTGCCTTTGCAGGGTATAATTAATGAAATTAATGGTGCTTGTAAAAACGGGTAAACGGAATATCTTCCTATGCCGCAGTATCTCAATCAATACACATCAGAATCGGGCATATACGGCACGGAAGTGTTGCGCATGCACAAACATTGAAAGCAGTATTGGTGCAGGGTTTAAATGCGCTTGATGCAGAAGCAGCTTTATTATATTCAAAGTAATACTGTGACATAATGATTTGTGATCCGATAGCTATCGGATGGTGAATGGTGAACAGAAATCAAAGAATGCAGACTTGTCATATTTTGCCCATTGACCATTTAATACTTGCAATCCGATACTTATCGGATCACGCTTAACTTAACACCAGAACGCCAGGTGAGGGTAGACCTGAATGTACATTGATTATTCAAGAGGTAACAAAACTTCCGGCTCCGCAGTTTCCCTGGTATAGATCTTTAAATAAAAATACCCCACAAGCCCCGCCACTACCGAAGAAATTAACACAGCAATCTTTGAACCTACAATGATTTCGCCATCATTAAAGGCAAGCAGCGTAATAAATATAGACATGGTAAAACCTATGCCTCCCAGTATGCCTGCACCAATGACATGCTGCCAGTTGATATCTTCTGCAAGGCTGCTGATTTTTAGTTTAACCGCAGTAAACGCAAATAGGAGTACACCCAACGGTTTACCTGCTATAAGGCCAATCATAATACCAATGCTGTTTTTTGAAACCAGTCCATTATACCAACCGGTTGCAAATACAATTCCGGTATTAGCCAGTGCAAATAGAGGAAGTATCACAAACGCCACCGGCTTATGCAGCAGGTGCTGTAATTTATACGAAGGTGACTGCTCATCCCCATTACCAAAGGGCAGCGCAAAAGCCAGCAATACACCACTTACCGTAGCGTGTACACCCGACTGTAACATACAGTACCACATCACAACCCCGGGCACCAAATAGAATAAAAGATTATTGATTTTTAGCCGGTTAAAAACCAACAGTAAACCAAATATCCCGATGGCTATTCCGAAATATAGCAGCGAAAAAGATTGTGTATAAAAGATGGCGATAATTATGATGGCGCCCAGGTCGTCAATGATGGCGAAAGCCGTTAAAAATATCTTTAATGAAACCGGTACCCGGTCACCCAGAAGGGAAAGTATACCTAAAGCGAATGCGATGTCAGTTGCCATCGGTATGCCAAAGCCCGCTTGCGTAGCGGAGCCGTTATTGATGATATAATGAATGAGTGCGGGTGCAAGCATACCGCCAATAGCAGCGAAAAATGGCAGGGAAGCATTTGCCAGGGTGGATAATTCCCCGATATAAATCTCCCGTTCAATTTCAAGCCCCACCAATAAAAAAAAGATCGCCATCAGTCCGTCATTGATCCAGTATTCTACCGGGTGCAGTAGATGAATGTTTTCAGTTTCAAATCCAATGTCCTGGTGCCAGAAATGAAGGTAGCCTTCGCCGATGAAACTATTTGCAATTAATATTGAAAGCACAGTACAGCCTATTAAAATAAATCCGCCCGCCTTTTCACTATTAAAAAAATCAGTAAATAATCTGGAGAGTGTTGGTTTCATTTGGTTGGTGATTTGATTTTTTAAATGCATTTTCTGCCGGTGTTCAAAATACAAATATCAAGTTTTATCTGCTACCGGTTGATAATAAGTAATAAGAATTTTCCAATACATTTACTTCAATGATATCTTTGCGTTTTTCAATAGCAGCGAAAGTGATAACACCAGTACCGCAGGTGTAGTTTTTTTTGCACTTCTATTGCAACGTTCCGTTCTTTACCTGCAACGTCTGCCATCCTCAAACTCCCTCACGATAAATTATACGATTTCCAGCAATGTCTCTTAACGGGCAATGAGCAGAGCCGAGGACGTTGCGCCATTAAGGAAGATTACCGGCAATCTTATAAGCCCACAACTTGCATTAAATTTATGGAAATTGAAGAGTCAGGTCTTAATAAAAGCAGGCAGTAATTGTTGTAGGCGCAACGGCCTACACAAGGTTATGAGAAAGTCGTTGCCGGGAAACAAAATGGTATATGGTATATCACCACTTCCAGTATCCCAATGGAATCTGTATTGGAAGGGCCGCAAGCTATACGCCGGGGGGTATCGACAAATTGGAATTTAATAAAAACGGCAGTATAAAACAGGCAAAGCCAACACATCCCGGCGTTAAGGCGGTTAGCGTGTTATACTTCGCAAAAGATAAATTGGTGACAATTCAATTCGCTCCATAAAGATTAAAAGTATCCGCCTCGGCGGACGACGCCACCAAAGCTGGATAGCAGTACTTTTGCCTGGCTCATAAAAAAAATACCCAACAGGACAATTGAATTACAATCAAATTCTTGACAACAGGTTTCTATATTTTAATCCCCAACTTTTCTCGCAATAATTTTTCATCATTGGCTTCAAATAAAGGCTTGTGAAATTCATGCAATTTCGAGAGCATATTTAATAACATTATTTTTTCCTTCCCGCTAAGATTACCTGTAACAAGGGCCCCCATTTTTTCTATCTGCTCCCAAAGTGCATTCATTTCATTCATTCCATCGGCAGTGATTTCAAGCAGCTTACTGCGTTTATCATTGGGGTTGTTGGTTTCCTTAATTAGCTTTTGGCGCAGCAACCGCTTTAATACCTCATTACCAGATGATTTTTCAGATATCGTTTCACGGATAACATCCGCTTTTTTTAATTGCTTGTCAGGTAATAATGTTGCTAATACACCAAAGTCTTCTATAGAATAAATGATGGAATGTTTAAAAACTTTCCTGGAATAAAACAAGGCATATTTATACATGAAGATAATGTACATGCTAATGTCTCCATCGGTATCTGGAGTCAATTCGATTGCTGTGGTGTTAAAAGCATTCACTTCAGCAGAAAGCCAGCTGGCGAAATGTTTATCATCCCATTGCTGCCCATCTGCTAGCTTGCTTTCAAAATTTTCTGCCCAGTCAATCAACCTTTTTACGTTGGAATATGTTTCCATTTTAGTATTTTATAAAACAAAATTAGTTATTTATTGTTTTTCATAATGAGAATTACGCCTAATTTCGCCCATTAATAGTATTAAATAATACTAAAAAAGAATTATAAATGTATAAAAGTAAACTGGAACTCTGCACAATTTATGTTAAACCCTTCATGGTTTCTATTGCCATTTGCTTATTGACCGGTGCTGTTTATGCACAAAAAGAGGGTAGTATCAGCGGAACAATCCTTCAAAAAAGTACCCAGCAATCTCTGGCCGGTGCAAATCTTAACCTTGCCGGCACTAACTTAACTACTGCTGCTGATTCTAATGGAAGATTTAGAATTATGAATATCCCGGTTAAAACCTACAACCTTGTAATTAGCTCTATAGGGTTCAAAACATTTACGCTCTATAATATTGTTGTAAACAGTGGCAATGAAAATGTTTTTACTATTGAACTTGAACAAGATGTAGCAGCGTTGGGGGAAGTAATTGTAAAGGCCAACAAACGAAGTGTTCGTGCTGCCTCATTAGAAACACCGCTCAGTGTTCAAAGATTGACCGCAGAAGAAATTAGAAGCAACCCCGGAGGTAATTTTGACATTAGCAAAGTAATTCAAACGCTACCCGGGGTAGGAGGTGGGCAAGGCGGAGGTACATTTCGTAATGACATTATTATTCGGGGTGGTGCATCCAACGAAAACGTATTTTATTTAGATGGCATTGAAATACCGGTGATTAATCATTTTCAAACACAAGGCGGTAGTGGTGGTCCGCAGGGTATTTTAAATACATTTTTTATTGAAGATGTAAAACTAAGCTCTTCTGCCTTTGATGCCCGGTATGACAATGCACTAAGCAGTGTATTTCAGTTTAAACAAAAAGTTGGTAATGCAAACAAGTTTCAGGGGAATGTACGGGCAAGTATAACCGAATCTGCCATTACATTGGAAGGACCCTTATCTAAAAACAAAAAAACAACTTTTTTAGCATCTGCCCGAAAATCCACATTTCAGTTGCTTTTTAAAGCGCTTGACCTACCATTTCTGCCAGATTTTTGGGATTTTCAGACAAAAATTACGCATCAAATAAACAACAAAACCACCCTCACTTTTATTGGTATTGGTGCTATTGATGATTTTAGATTTCTTGCCATAAAAGATGCAACACCAGAAAAATTATATAATCTCAATTCAGCGGCAAGTATTCAGCAATGGAATTATACATTGGGCGTATCTCTTAAAAGAAGCCTCTCTGATGGTTTTTGGAATTTGGCTTTGAGCCGGACAAGGTTTAATAATAACCTTCAAAAATATGAGGATAATGAAAACAGGTCAGCGGCAAATCAAACGCTGGATTTTGTAAGCAATGAAACAGAAACCAAACTGCGGTTTGATATCAATAAAAATAAAAACGGCTGGAAGTTGGCTTATGGTGCTTCTACCCAACTGGCAGAATATGACAATAAAACTTTTGTAGTAATACAAAAAGAAGTTAGAGATGCAGGCAACAATATTATACAGCCTGAGGTAGAACAAAATTTCAACAGTCCGTTAAATCCATTTGTACGCTTAGGTGCATTTGTACAGGTGGGAAAAAGAGTAATAAATAACAGGTTGGGCATTAGTGCCGGTGTTCGTACAGATATGAACACATTTACTTCAGAGGGTATGAATGGCTTACAAACTTTGTCTCCAAGAATTTCATTTAGCTATGTATTGGCAGATAAATGGACATTGAATGCTTCAACTGGTATTTATTATAAATTGCCGGTTTATACTGTTTTGGGTTATGCCGATAACAACAATGTACTGGTAAATAAAAATGCTAAATACACACGGTCAACACACTATACAACCGGTGTTGAATTTTTACCCAATGACGGATTGCGTTTTACAGTAGAAGGATTTTACAAGCAGTACGGCAATGTAGCTGTATCTGCAAGAGATGGCATTTCATTAGCAAACCTCGGAACTGATTTTACAGCACTAGGCAACGAGGCAGTTAACACAAACGGAAAAGGAAAAGCCTATGGCATTGAATTTTTTGTACAGAAAAAATTGACCGAAAAATTCTTTGGTATTCTTTCCTATACCTTTTATCGCAGTTTATATAGTGGTGCTGATAACAAATTTGTTGCAAGTAGCTGGGATAATCAACATTTATTATCAGTTACATGGGGTTACAAGTTTCCAGGAAACTGGGAACTGGGTTTAAAATTCCGTTACCAGGGTGGGGCTCCTTTTACACCATTTGACGAAACTGCTTCCAGATTAAATTACGCATCGCAAGGAAGAGGCACTTTAGATTTTGCAAGACTGAATGCACAACGGTTGGGTGGCTTTAACAGCAGTGATGTAAGAATAGATAAAAAAATTAACCTGAAGAAAATCACCATTGATTTATTCTTAGATGTTACCAACTGGTACGTAGCAAGAAATCCGGTGATACCAGAATATACCTGGCAAAGAACAGCCGACAACAGGACTTTTAAAACTACCGATGGTCTTGCCACTAGAGCTGATGGAAGTAATGCCATACCCACCAGGGTGAAAAATGATGACCCAAGTGTGATTCCTACCCTTGGTGTGATTGTAGAATTTTAATCTATATTTAAAGGTATATAAATTAATAAACAAAGAACGCCAACAACTGGTTGATACGGAGACCCGATTTTCTCTAATCCAGCACTTGTAGACAAATCATATGTAGACAAGTAATTGAAGAATCAGAAAAATTAATAAGCAGAGTGACAAGAGTGCAAACTGAAAACGAACGCCTAAGGGGTTCGCCAAAATGAGGTAGACGGAAACCGTGTTTCATCCGCCGCAGCGGATTTTCAATTTGACCCATATCGGGCAGGAGGTTATTAATTTAGTTCAGAAAGCTACCGGGAAGTAAATCATCAAATTTTATTTATAAATTTAACTTCAGTGAGTCGGGGTGGACTAATTCTATTACCCTTACTTTGACAAGCTCAGTTCGAACATCTGATTGGCATCATAAGTCAGTTTTTATCACCATAAACAATTGTAAACACTATTCTAATATCATGTTTAAACAAATTTTAATTGCTGCAATCAGTATCCTAACAATCTCATGCAATCAAAAAAGCGGCGGTGATGAAAAGGCGGCAGCGATTGTGAAAGAATGTATCAGGGCGCACGGGGGAGAAAATTACCTCAATATGGATATCTCGTTCAGCTTTCGGCAATTCAAAGTGCACCTGAAACAACAGGATGGTATTTTTATATATGAAAGAACTTCAAAAGATTCGTTGCATAATGTATGGCATGATGTGCTTACCAACGATTTTTTCAGCAGGGAATTTAACGGGAAAAAGCAGGAGTTAAGTGATAAAGAAAAGGATAAATATAAAGAAGGTTTGAATGCCATCGCCTACTTTGCCTTACTTCCATACAAGCTTTCGGAACCGGCGGTAAACCATAGCTACTTAGGCGAGATTACCATTGATAATAAAAAATATTATAAAATTGCTGTTTCATTTGATGCAGCAGGTGGTGGAAAAGACCACCAGGATGAATTCTGTTTCTGGATAAATCAAACCGGTCACACAATGGACTTTTTATCTTATGCCAATGGTGGGCCCAGGTTTAGAAAAGCGGTAAAAAGGGAAACTGTGGATGGGATCGTTTTCCAGGATTATGACAACTATGAAGTAACAGACAGCACTCTTTCTGCAAATAACTATGATTCTGCTTTTATGAAAGGTAAGGTTAAACTACTTTCAAAAATTGAGCAGGAAAATTACACCTCGAATAAATTAACCCGGCAGTAGACTTAAGAAAACATTCACGCAAAGAAAAAAAAGATGCAAAGGCTCAAAGCTGATTTTGTAATTTCTTAGCGCCTTATTTTATTCCTTTGCGTCTTTGCGTGAAAAATAAAGCACGAAGTACACGACATTGTTTCACTATTCACGATTCACCATTGTTCACCACAATCGATTTATAGTTTAAAGGGCACTGTAACCAAAGTATTATCCCAGGCAAGTTTCATCACGCCCTCGTTTGTTCCTTTATTTTCAAATTGAATGCTAAAGTTTTCTATAACCTCGGTCAATACGGTAACAGGGGCAGTCACACGCAATACATCATTGACGGCTTTGTAACTATAAGCACCCCAGTAATCCAGGTCACTATTTAAAATGATGGTCCACTCTTTTTCTCCCGGGATAGTGAATAGCGCATAACTACCTGCTTTAACATTTTTTCCGGCTAACACTACGTCCTGGTAAAATTTAATTTCTGAAGATTCGTTGGCTCCGGTTCTCCAAACTTTATTATAAGGAATAAGATCGCCAAAAATGGTTCTCGTTTTTTTTGCTGGCCGGCTATAGGTAACCCGGATGATTGCTTTATCTCCCGCCTTCCTGTCGTGGGCAAAATTATCCGGGTAAAAAGCCATGTCCATCGGGCTTTTATCAACGGCTCTAAAGTTCTGCGCAAAAGATGTACTGGAAAATAAAAAGATAAAAATGGCGGCGAAAAATAATTTGTTCATTAGAATGGTTTTAGCATTAAAAGTAAATGAGTGTTGTTTTTTAATATTCCGGTTAACTAAGGTATGGTAATAATTGAAGTTATCCATTTTACGATTAACGGTAAATGCTATACTGCTAAAAATGGTATATCATTTTCCCTTCCCCCTGGTACAATAAATTTTATTAGAAAGGCCGCTCTGATGGAGCGAAACCATCTTCGCAATTTTATTTTGCTACAAAACGGTAGCTCCTACAGAATAAAACTTACAAAACAAATCAACCTGGCAACCCGAATCAAATCATACATAATCAAATCAGACATCAGACATCAAACATGCTTTTTCACCAGCCAATTCTTTTTTGTAAATGCCCAAACATCCGTGGTCGTTCCGCAGTTGCAGAATAAAAAAAGAGGCATTGTAAAAAACTGTATTTTTAAACCCGCAATATTTGTTTCTCAGTTAAATAAAAGCTATATGACAACAAGACGTTCCTTTATAAAATTCACCTCCCTGCTCTCCGCAGGATTTTGGATAGTGCCTGCAGACTTGCTCTGGAAAAAATTCTTAATTGGCTTGCAGTTACCATACCCCAAACAAGGCTTTTACAGAAGTTGGCAATGGTGTTATTAACTACAAAGAAATTTTCAAACACCAGAAAAAAGCCGGCCTGCAATACTTTTTTGTGGAACAGGATAAATGCCCTGGTTCTCCTTATGACAGTATTACTAAAAGTATCGCCCATATTAAAAAGTACGTTATTTGAATTTTAAATGAATTAATAAAGGATACTGGGATAAAATACACCTGGTCTATAGATAGAAACTCATATCTTACTTTGCTAATAAGATATAAAGGTGATAAGCAAAAGATCGCCCGGTATCAAATCAATTTTTAGTGCTTTTGTTAATTCAATATTACAACGCCGCCTTTATGATTTTTATCTGCAGGTTTTCCGTTTTACAATCGCCATGGTGATAAAAAGTAGTTTAATTTTTTATTGTTGTTTGTTGAGCACTGTACTGGTTGCTCAGAAAAAGAATGCCGGGTATCAATTAAATATCCATTATGCTACGCAGGCGATACAGTTAGATGGCCTGCCAGTTGACGAGGCTTGGAAAGGAGCAGCGGTGGCAAGGGATTTTTTTATGGTGCTTCCGATGGACACAAGCAATGCCCATGTAAAAACGGAAGTGCGGATGACCTATGATCAAAACAATCTTTACCTGTTGGCCACCTGCTATAATGGAATGCCCGGCCCGGAAGTGGTAGAATCATTAAGACGTGATTTTGATTTTCTGAAGAACGACAATTTTGTTTTGTTTTTGGATCCATTTAATGATAATACAAATGGGTTTGCTTTTGGCGCCAATTCAGCCGGAGCACAATGGGATGGATTGATGTATGAAGGTGGGAAGGTTGATTTAAACTGGGATAATTTATGGAAGTCGGCAGTAAAACATTATGATGATAAATGGGTGTTGGAAATGGCCATACCTTTCAAAACCCTGCGTTTTAAAAAAGGGATTAAAAACTGGGGGATCAATTTCAGCAGGAACGATTTGAAAACCTCGGAAAAATCAAGCTGGGCGCCGGTACCCAGGCAATTCCCCACCGCTTCACTGGCCTATACAGGCACACTGGTATGGGAAGAACCACCCCCTGTGCAGGGAAGCAATATTTCAGTGATTCCTTATTTTATCTCCGGCATTTCGAAAGGGTATCACCCGGCTTTACCTAATAGGTATAAACACCAGGTTGGCCTCGATGCTAAAGTAGCCATCACCTCTTCCTTAAATCTTGACCTGACCGTAAATCCTGATTTTTCACAGGTGGAGGTTGACCGGCAGGTTACCAACCTTGATCGGTATGAATTATTTTTTCCGGAGCGAAGACAGTTTTTTATTGAAAATGGGGACCAGTTAAATAATTTTGGAACCCCCGCTATCCGTCCTTTTTTTTCTCGTCGTATCGGCTTGGGAGTGCCTATAGAATATGGGGGCAGGTTAAGTGGCAAGCTCAATCGTAACTGGCGGGTTACTGCAATGGATATGCAAACTGCCCGGCAGGAAAAGACCGCTGCGCCCGGTCAGAATTTTGCGGTATTTGCATTGCAAAGAAGACTTTTTTCCCGTTCAAATATTGGCATCCTTTTCATTAATATGCAATCCAATAAATATCCCGGCGAAAAGGATTCTTTGCTTCCCCCTTATTTAAGCTACAACCGCAATATTGGATTAGAATATAACCTTGCGTCAAAATCTAATTTGTGGACAGGTAAGTTATTGTTTTTAAAATCGTATAGTCCAAAAATATCCGGTGATGATTTTGCGCATGCCGGTAACCTGCAATATTCAGGTAAACATTGGTTGATAAATATGGCGTATGAATCGTTGGGAAAAAACTACAATGCCCAGGTTGGATATGTACCACGCAGGGAATATGTAAAAATAAATTCGCAAATCGGGTATACCTTCTTTCCACATGGCAGCAGTGTACTATCGCACGGACTTCAGTTAAATGTTATTTACTTTTATAATAAAAAATTTATACAAACCGATTACGAAAATCTGCTTACTTACTTAATTACCTTTCGAAACAGGGCTACACTTTCTTCGGTTTTGATTGACGATTATGTACAGTTGCTTTTCCCTTTTGATCCAACTAACAGCGGCAAAGATTCTTTAAAATTTGCTTCCATTCATAAATGGAAAACTTCCGGATTCGATTTTGTATCCAGCCAACAAAAATTATTTACCTATGGTTTTGCATTTCGGTATGGTGGATATTATGCCGACGGCAAAAAAATTGTGTTCAGCACCAATGTAGGTTACCGCTTTCAGCCATTTCTTAATCTTACCTTAAATGCTTCTTACAGCCAGCTACTTCTGCCACAGCCATGGGGCCATACTTCCTTTTGGCTAATAGGTCCCAGGATAGATTTAACAATGACCAACAAACTGTTTTTTACAACTTATATTCAATACAATGAGCAGTTTAAAAACACCAATATTAATGCAAGGCTGCAATGGAGATACCAGCCAGGTTCCGACTTGTTCCTGGTTTATACCGACAATTACCTGGTTTCTCCATTTTCAATAAGGAACAGGGCAGTTGTATTAAAATTCAATTACAGGTTGAATTTATAAAATCCGGCATTTTATTAAACCGAAAATATCACCTTTCAAAAAATGGCAGTTAAATTTTAAACAAACAAATCAAAGCATGCTACAGGCGGTTAAGTGACCCTCCCGTTAGGCTGGGTTTTATGTTAAAACAAGTGTGCGTTTTATCTTTCAAGAGTCCACAGCCAGGCGTCTCCAATTTCATCATCCTGTACAATTTCGGCAAAGTTAAATCCGTTATTCTGTAAAATTTTTGTTGAAGCGTTATATTCAGGTGCTGTTTTAGCTGTTACTATTATTGACGGGTTGAATTGTTGAGAAATGAATACAAGTCCCTTACAGGAAAAAGATGATACTCCTTGTCTTTCATATTCTTCGAATGTCCAATATGCAATTTCCACTTTCCCTTCTAAAGGTTGTCCAGTAAAACCACAAGAGCCAACAATTTTGTTTTCTTTTATCACAAAGTATCCAACCCACGGTAAATTGTAGCCCATTTTTTGATAGTATTCATCGTAGGTTTTCAACAACATTTGATAATTGCCTGAACCATACATTTCTTTCGATTTGTCAGCATTTAATTCTATGATTTTAAGTTCCATTTGGCTTACAGTTTTAACACAATTTACAGATTAACTGCAAATTTTAATCGCTGGCTGTGAATAATTTGGGTGCCCGGACAAAATATAAAAGGGCCACTCAGACTTAAGCTTAAGTAATTCCTTTTACCAGCTACTAATGTAGTAAATATATAGTTTTGCAACGGTTGTAAAAAAGCCCTTCAATTATCTCCTTATTTATATGCTGCCCCACCGTCCACTCAGGGACAAAATATTGGTAATAGTAGAAAATGCTTAAACTAGGGTATGGTATTGTCACGTTGATTTTTTCTTCGCTCCATAGGAATTCACGCCCGAAGCTCCAGTAGAAAATGGGCCGTAGTCAAATTATTTTCCCAAATACTTTGAAATACAAAGTACTTTACGTAAACTTTGAAAAACAAAGTGCTTTTCCGTTACGGGAAGGATAATTCAAAAGAGGCTGATACATCCCGGCGAAAACAATAAGGGCTGGTATTAGCGAACAAATATTATTCAATCTATTACAATTATTATGAAAGAAGAAATCCTAACAAATCTCGACAATCCCGGTCAACTGGAAAAGTTGTATCGAACTGACAAACCAGCTTTTAAGCGGGCATTTAAGGCATTGTATCCGGAACTTAACGACAACCCTCTTCTTGGCTTTTGGAGGGAAAGACTAAATTTCTCCATAGAAGATGTTTCCCGGGGTAGGGGTAAAGAACTGGTATTTGTGATTGTTGCATCTCTGCTAGCAGGTATTATCGCAAAGCTGCCGGCAATTTTATCTATCAACGAAGAATTTTTCTACGGCAGGAACATTGGTTTTATCATTTTCCCGCTGTTAACGGCTTACTTTGCCTGGAAGAATAAATTATCACCATGTAAAATTGCTTTTATTGTTGGTACAACCCTCATCAGTTTAGTTTTTATCAACTTCCTTCCCGATGTTAAAAAAAGCGATACCTTAATTTTATCCTGTGTCCATATACTCTTATTCCTTTGGTCGGTATTGGGTTTTGCATTTGTTGGTGAGCCGCAAAATAACGATGAGAAGCGGCTTGGCTTTTTACAATATAACGGTGACCTGGTAGTCATTACAACACTCATCCTGGCAGCTGGCGCAATCCTGACCGGCATAACAATCGGGCTTTTCTCATTAATCGGGTTTAGTATTGAAAAGTTTTATTTTGAAAACATTGTAGTTTTCGGTCTTCCGGCTGCTCCAATTGTAGGCACTTATCTTACCCAAACTAATCCGCAGTTGGTAGGTAAAGTTTCACCGGTTATTGCTAAAATTTTCAGTCCGCTGGTATTGGTGATGTTGGTAATCTATCTTGTGGCAATGGTTTATTCGGGGAAAGACCCTTACAACGACCGGGAGTTTTTACTCATTTTTAATGCGTTATTAATTGGCGTTATGGGCATCATTTTCTTTTCTGTAGCCGAAGTATCCAAAGCAATTAAAAGTAAGGCTGAAATTTGGGTGCTTTTTCTCCTTTCTGTTGTAACCGTAATTGTAAATGGCATAGCGCTATCCGCTATCTTATTCCGGATTTCCGAATGGGGAATTACGCCGAACAGGGTAGCGGTGCTGGGCAATAATGGCCTTATTTTAATAAACCTGGTCCTGGTAACGGCACAACTTTTTAAGGTACTTTCAAAGAAAGCGGACATAAGCGGAGTTGGAAAAGCTATTTCCTTCTACCTGCCCATTTATTTTGTATGGACAATTATTGTGACCTTTTTATTTCCGTTGGTATTTGGATTTAAATAAAGAAACAATCAGGTTCAGCGGCTTGAAGTTCTTCTGCATCCTGTCTGTTAAACATTGATATATTTTGCCCGCTTTTCAGGTAAGAAACAAGTAAATTAAAATCATCTTTTCTCACTCAGGATAAATTATTTATCGAACGCTTTCATAATATTGTCAATTTAATAGTGATAAAATATTCCCTTATTATTACCTATTTCATGATAGTAAAAAATTTTAAAAGCCTGTATCCGTGCCTTACTTTATTCCTGAAAAAAATTCAAGCATAAAAGCTTTGAAAAGATAAAAATTTACAAGTTTTTATTATACCTTCTTCCTACTTTTATTGGTAAATAGCAGCACCTGTAAACAGTGGAAGTGTGAAAATCAATGCCCTGTACCAGCCTCCATTAATAGTAAATGCATGTTTAAGTATCACAGCATTTACCAATATAAGCACTGATAAAATCATCGTGTAAAGCGAAACGGTTTTTTGATTTGGTAACATAATAATTTATGTATGAGTTTTAATAACAATCGTTTTTTTTACCGCCTGCAAAATACACAGGTATTGATAGCAAACCATTTACTTTTAATAGCCTGCAGAAGCAAATAATACTTTATGCTATTTGTTTCAATTTATTTCCGGTCATTTGCAAAAGCATCTATTCCCATTTCCTGTCCTTATCTTCCAACTCCTGCATTTCTTATATGTTATTGTTGATATGCCTGTAAAAATTCAATTCTCTGGATTCTCTGTTATCTGTAAATTCAAAATGTAGCACAATTTTATTTAGATAATGCTCAGTTTTTTTCGTCCTGGAGCTGGCTTTATAAAATGATTTTGTATTTTTTTTTATAAAACATTTCTTTACCAGTTCAAGGTCAATTATGTTCCTTTCGTATGTGTCTTCATCGCCCGATTGAACAATCAATAGTTTCAATTTCATAGCATTCAGACACGGACAAAACCATTTAGAAATTCCTGGCTTGAAAAGGATAAATTATTGTCAGCGCCTAATTTGCTTAACTGCGACAGAAGCATCGTTAGCGTTTTCTTCTTCTCCTTGTTGGTGATATAATTGAAACCAATAAAAATAAATGCAAAAAAGAGTATTACAAATACTGAAAAAGCAATAGTGGACATTTTTTTTATATTAATAGTAGTAGGATGCAGCGACGAGATTGAATGGAAGGATTATTGATCTGAAATAAAAGCAGACGTACACCTCATATTCAAAATGAATGCAAGACATGCCTAAACAACTGTCATTTGAAATGAATGGAGATAACAAGGAATAAATCCCAAACCTTAAAGATATCAGGCTTGGGTAAAAATATTGAAGTCCTTAAAATTGGAGAAGTAATATAATTTTTTCAGAATGGGGAAAATTCGGTAAACGAACAGGCATATAATGCCGTTAGCGTAAATATACTGTACCTGCTATTAAGTATGTGGACACTATTAATTCTGTTGTTTGTCATGTGTTGCGATTGTATCAACTTTCGTTTAGATTGCCAGTTGTATTAATAAAAAGTTAGTTAAAATTTTTTTGCGCCAATGTAAATTGAAGGTTAACCTATTTTGGTATAATTAAAATCCTAATGACTCTGGCAGAATCACCTTGCATTGTAAATTATGAATTCTCTCATCTACCAGAATCTGGCATGCCAACCTGGTATTAGGCTTTGTTGGTCCCAATCGTTCCAAAGTTTTTTTTTCATTTCTCTCAAAATCTTTGCAGGAACTTTGTTGGTTTACTATTTCTACCAAACAGGTGCCGCACCGGCCCATTCCCCTGCAGTCGCCAAAATCGGCTATGTATATTTGATCGAAAATCAAATGCATTAAACTTCTGTATCCATGTGTGTAGGTTTCCAAAATATGAAGCTCATTATTATACTCAACCGTAATTCTGATACTATTTATTTTAGTACTCACTTTTTCTTTAATTCAATACTTGATAAAAAATGAGTTCCATTTTCTATATTTTTTGCCAATTTCCTAACAGTGGTTTTTTCAAAAGTTTTCTTCATGGTGTTTCTTAAGACAGCATAGGTATCATGAAAGGCGCAGGGATGATCAGTTGAACAACGCCTTAATCCAAAGCCACAGGCAGTAAATATTTGTAAGCCATCCACAGCATGAACGATATTGATGATAGGTGTATCCATCTGGTATTCTTCTATAAAAAAGCCACCATAAGGCCCTTTAAGCGAAGTGATGATTTTATGTTTATTAAGTACCTGCATTGTTTTAGCAGTAAAAGCTTCGGGGGCATCAATTTCTTTTGCAATCTGCTTCACATTTAGTTTTATTTTATCATCAGCTTTTGATGCTAAAAATACAACAGCTCTTAATGCATATTGGCATGCTTTTGATATCATTATTTTAAGATTAATTTATTCGAATTTACAGAAAAAATTATCCTCTATTTGTCTTTTGTTTGCGATTGGACATTAGCTGAATTATTTTTACAACGAATTTTTTTTTACGCTTTTCATAATCCTTGCAATATTGTAGGCCCTGGTTTTAGCTGTTGTGGCTATACATCCGGAAAACGTTTCATCAATCGTTTCTTCAAAAAGTTTCAGCCATTTATCAAAATGATTTTTCTCCAAAGGCATCGGTAAATGTTTTGCCATAGGATCATTTAAATATCGTTTTGAATACAATAAAATACTACTCCAGAAGTTGCACATGGTTTGCAGGTGTCCTTCCCAGTTATCTTTTATAATGGAATTAAAAACAGGAGCAAGCAACTCGTCATTGCGCACTTTTGTATAGAACTGATTCACCAGGTTTGTTATATCTTCTTCGGTTTCAATATCGTGTCTTATCATTATCTTTTTTTTATTAATTCAGCTTATACAATTGTTACAGTACCTTTTTCTTTTATGGACGCTAAACGCCGCATAAAATTGTCGGCCATAATTGATGCTCTCCATCTGGCATCATCAGCCATAGTCCCGGAAAAGTGAGTATCAATGGTTTCATTAAAGAGCAGTAGCCATCTTTCAAAATGTAATGGAGTAATGGTATCCATCTTTGCATGTTTGGAAAATGGGTTGCCCACATATCCCTTTTCACCGAATAGTGCTGCATTCCAAAACAAATACATTTTATCAAGGTGCGGCTGCCAGTCTGCAGGTATATGTTCAAAGAAGACAGGAGATAACAAATTGTCTTTTTTCATTTTGCTGTAAAAATTATCTACCAAAAATTTGATATCATTTATACCAGCAATACTTTTTTAGCTTCCATTGTATTAGATTGAATAATTGGTAACCAAATAATAAATTGCCCAGCTTACAAACGCAATTAGCAATATCCAAATCCATGAGGGAACAGTTTGAGGCGTTTCGCTTCCCGCAATTATAAATTTCCTTTGGTGCCCTTTTCCGTAAGCATTAATCATCAATGAAACTATACCATCCACGACGTCATTCTCCTTTAAGCCTTCAATTGCTACCGCAGGTCCGTTACGCACTACAAATGGAATTTTCCGTAATCCTTCTTTTCCGGTTACGTCTTTACTTACAACCGTCATTACATGTTCACCATCTGTTAACTTCCGGGTGTCCAGCTCAAAGTTTACCGGTGTTGCAAAGGTTGCAATGGGTTGTTTCTGATCATCTATAAAAATACGAATGGTGCTTTTATCTTCCATATTCTGCTGAATTAAGAATGCTGTTTTTAATATGGTTACTATTTTTTTCGCCGGGTTTCCATAAGTAGTGAATACTGAAGTACAGGCAAAATGATACGATGGTCATAGCCGCTGCAATGATCACAAAATCCCAATTGCTTTCGGGACCTGTGCCATGGGTAATACCTCTAAATATCCTGGGTTGGCTTTTTTCGCAAACCGGGCAAGCTGCTACCCATTGGTAAACCAGCATAGAGAAAACTATCAGAATAATCTTTTTCATTTTATTTGATTTCTTTTTTAATAAAATCCATTATTTTTTGAACCTCTTCTACCGGTATTTGCCTGGCATTATTTCCCCAGCTACCACGCTCATGGTTAATGATTGCGGCAACCTCTTCAGAGCCCAAATTGGCGTTGGTACCTACTGGCGGCATTACGCCATACTCAGGTCTTGCGTCGTAACCATTCATAATGATATTGATCATCATTTCAGGATTGTCATTATTTACAACCGAACTTCCTTTAAGCGGTGGAAATGCTCCTGTAATTCCTTCTCCATTTTCCTGGTGACAACTTTGGCAATTGGCGGTGTACAACGCTATTGCATCTAGACCGCCTTTATTTGGGGCATCCACTGTAGCTGCTTTTTGTGTTCGTTTGTATAGAAAGCCAGGGTCTGGTGTACCGTCAGGCAGTTTAATTTGTTTCAATGACAACAGGTAAGCTACTAAATCCAGTGCATCTTTGGTTGCAACGACTTTTCCTTGTGCGGTATCAAAATATTTGACCGGTACATTTACAACCACATCATTTTTACCAGGATTCCTTTTTACTTCAAACAAGAATCGGTAAGAAGGCATGATTGATTGACGAACAACAGACCTTGGTTGGTATAAATGTAATAAATGCCAGTCGATACTAGATTGCCTGGTGCCAATATTTGTAAGATCGGGTCCGGTGCGTTCTGTTCCCATTAAGGTGGCCGTATTTACCCAGGTACTGATGCGTGTGTTGCCCGCATAATCTGCAGCTATACTTGGCCGGCTACCCCACATTTTATCCATATTAACATTGCGAACCTGTTGCGTATGACAGGCCACACATCCGTTGGCGATATAAACATTTTTACCATTTTTCTGAGCTGCTGTTAACGGCTCGCTGCCTGGTAATGGATGATTATTTTTTTGGTTGTTGAGGGCTGGTAAAATAGCCACTAAAATAGTAAGTGCTAAAAACATTAAAGTGGCTGTTGTATATAACCTTTTATGATTGCTAAATATATCCATATTGTATTAATTGACTTTGTTATAATTGATAACTACACTTCCCTTGTTGCTCATTGTACACAAATCACGAAACAGTCGAAATTTGCTATGCGATGCAATAAAAGCACCATAGTAATATCGTTGCCGTAATCATAAATACTACGCTTCAGGCTGCATTTGTTTGAATTGTTCAACACCTTCCTTTCGTATATTAATTGCCTCTTTGCCCCTGATCATCTGATACATGTTGTATGCAAAAACAATATGCGACAGCCACATCATAGTGCCACCAATTGCCCGCCATAGCCAATAAGGAAACATCAGTTCAACACTGTCAACGAATGGCTTTGCATCCTGCCACATCATACCTTTTAAGGTTGCCCCAATCATCAGGGGAATGGTATAGAAAAGTAAACCGATTAATGCCAGCCAGAAGTGTACACCCACCCAGGTAAATGAAGGCTCTTTGCCTGTTAGTCGTGGTACTACTGCATATATAAAAGCCCATAAAAAAAAGGCGATGATACCATACATCGTTATATGAGAATGAGCTGTAGTAAAATCCGTGAAATGCCAAATCAGATTGGTAGAACGGAATGCTTCTGCTGTGCCTTGCATGGAACCGGTAAAATAAAATACAATACCTACCACATAAAAAGGCAACGTATAACTAGTGCCCACTTTGTACCATGAGCCATTAAAGGTTAAAAGAAAATTGGTAGTACCTGCAACCACAGGTATGATCATACCCACACTACCTACAATGGCTACCGTTTGCAACCACCAGGGGATAGAACTAAATACAAAATGGTGAGTGCCGATAACGGTGTAAAAAAAGATCTGTGACCAAAAAGCTATAATACCCAAACTGTAAGAATAGATAGGTTTATTTAATTGTTGCGGTAAGAAATAGTACACCAACCCAAGGGTAAAAAGCATAAACCACATACCTACACCCTGGTGCATATAATATCCCTGCGAAATTGTTTCTCCTAACCCATTTTGCCAGAAAGGTAAATAGGCAACCAGCGTAATTACTATGGCGAAAATAACTGCTGCCACCATGTACCAGTTCGACACATATATTTCTTTTGTGGCACGCCGGGCAATTGTGTTTATAAAATTAATGAGTGTAAGCACCAGTGCCAAAGCAAAAAGGCCCATTACCGGCCAGATATATTCACGGTATTCGCCACCAGCATTGTTGATACCTGCCATCAGAAAAAGGCTGCCAATCAGTACAGCCGCATTAACTAAATACAAGGTGTACCATCCCAGTTTGAGGCTTGCAATTTTGGTATTGCTTACCGTTGGTATTACGTAATACCCTAAACCCAGCATGCCTAAAGAACTCCAGCCCCAAAAAACTGCGTTGGTATGTACAGGTCTTAACCTGCCGAAGCTTAACCAGCTTAAACTATCAGCATCCGGTACTACAAATTTAATTCCGAGGTATTCACCTACTGTTGTACCAAACAATAACCAAAACGTTGCACTCACTAAAAACCAACAAATCAGGTTTGATAATTGGGGATCAATGTTCGGGCGTTTCAGGGCTTTTTTTTTAGTTGCCACAAAGCCCATATTTGTTTGTTCGTTCACGTGGTTAATCAATCCCTTTTCATCCAATGGTGCAAGATCACCACTTAGTTCATTGTTGGCTAACCGGAATGCTTCTGCTTTTTTTTTCTTTTCTAAAACAGTATCAATTTCATCCCCTTCCAGGTTTGCTAAGTAGCTGGCAAAACGTGTTGCCTCTTCCTTGTCTTTGCCAGTCTTCATTTTGTCGAGTACTTTTTTTAATCTTAATGAAAAGATAAGCAAGCCAACCAGAATGGGAATTAGAATGAGTACGATGGTGATAACGATGCCGGGCTGCGTAAAAAACGAGATGCTTTTCTGTGCAGTCTGACTAAATGCAGGAGTGTAGCAAAGGAAAACAGCCAGTAGCGCTATGCAGGATTTTATATGCTTCATAATTATTTTTTGATTGAATGCTATGCAAAAATAATAATAAAATCCAAAACGGACAATAATATCCGAAATGAAATTTAAAAAATCTACCTTTAGTATTAGGAACGTTAACGTAGTCATGGAGAGCAATGAAAGTTAGAAGATCATGAAGAAAAGAAATAAATTCGAATTTGAAAATGATTTGTATAAACTTTTAACTGATGATACATAGCTTTAGCAGGCGTTGGTAGAGCATGAGAACATTTATTGCCTGATTGAACGTATTCAAAAAGATAAAGCCATTGCGAGGCTTCTTAAAGCATTAGCTGATACGTTGGATGGTCTTATCCGGTTTGAAGAAAGAACCTTATTTAATCATCTGCAACAGCATTTATCCGCTGATGAATTAAAAAGACTAGAAGATGGTTATAGCAAAAAGGAAGGTGATATAGACTATCAAAGGCACGATCAGTTCTGGATTAAATATAAACAATCATAATTACTCACTATTGAATGATTAAATCTTTAAGGATGAAATACATACAAACATTAAAATATGCGACCGTAATTATGCTGGCAACTGCCCATTTACAGGCTTGCCAATCCTATGAAAATAAAGAGAGCAAATTGCAGACCGAGCAGGCTACCATGACTGATACTGACCACGAACATGCACACAACGCTGCAAACGAACGCTCGTTGAACAACGGGGTAAAAGGGAAGGCCGATTCCAGCACAAATAAAAATGTATCAGCGCTAAGCAATGTAATTGCATCTGCTAAACCAGTAAGCCTGGAAGACTATCGAAATACCGGGAAAAATTTACAGGAAGGTATTAAAAAAATGATTAGTGAATGCAGGATGCAAGGGCCTGATCATGATGCACTGCATCACTGGCTGGAACCGTTAATGGAAGAAAATAAAAAATTATTGGAAGTTACAACAGCGGAAGAAGGCAAGGAGATATTTGAAATGATACGAAAGCAGATTGAAAACTTTAGCGGCTACTTTGAATAAACTTTTGGAATTAGATAGGTATTTTGCAAAATTTTGCCGGTATTGATTTGACTCTATTTACTCTTTGCCTAGGTGAATAACCATATACATATACCTGTTGGAACTTGTTGAAAACAACTGGAAATTATATGGCTTAATCAGTCCTATAAATGAAGATTATTTTACGATTGTATTATGCAAACTTGCAAACTTGTTCAATCTGGTAAAAGCAGAACCTCCAATCACATTTGGCGAAATCCTAAGCTGCCATCGTACGAACCCGTGGGAATCTTCAGCGATTCACGGTAGACTAATTAACAAGTGGAAATCCCCGAAGATGCTAACAACGAAGATTTTAAAGTCTCCAGGTGGAATTCTTTTCAAACAATACACAGCACGTAAAAGACAGTGGACAACTAACTCAAACCTCAACATGGCAGGTTACTGATCTAAGGGATGGTTTTTTTAAAATCAATACGACTCCATTTGCGCCCCTGTTTTTAGGAAGGATATTATTTTGTGACAGTTTAGTTCTCTTTTACGACAGCTATGTCGATGGGTGCGACAATTATTTTAAACGAATCAACTAAACCACCTCATAACTAATTACCAGTGACCAATTTCATTACACTCAATACACCCTATGTTGAAATACTTTGGTCTACATGACTAATCAATGATTTCCATGTCTTCGCAAAGACCTGCTCGCTGTCCTTCATTTTTTACGGCTCCATTAACTTACACGAAAAATTGTCCATCAAACTGCGTTCATTCTCCATTTTTTAAGGTTTCAAGTCACAGCATCTTTGCATTGTCAATAACGACAACAAACTCTAAAAAAATAAAACATTGAAAAAATTCACAGTTCCTACAAGAGAAGAATGCTTTTAGCTGTAATAGTTTATTCTCCTTCGTTCTAATCATCTTTTAACTGTAATACCTTCTAATATCTTCGATATAGTCTGCAGTGAATATTTCATCTTTAAAATACGAGGCTCACCATTCAATAAACCCAATTCTTTTACGATTGTGAATTTAGCATTGTCCTTTTGCGGCACCACATAAGTGATGCTTCTATCATTAAATTTTTCAAATTGCTGGTAGTTGATATAGGCTTTATCGAATTTTATAATAGAGCCATTGGGTAGTTCGTTGATGCACACTCGTAAATTTGGTGGTCGTGCATGGCCGCAGCAGTTTATTTTATAAAACTTGGCATGTTACAATCGGCTTTTAATAGATGTCAAGATAATGTGTTTGTACTTTTGATAAAGGCTTTTATAAAGCGATCTAAATACTTTGCTGCTCTTGTTTTTGTTGCCATTGCTAAGAGTGCTACGGGCAGGTACCTGGTCTAATTTAAATGGTTCAGTTTTCCATTGCACAACTCAAACCCTGATTACACTTCACTAAAGGATGTACATCTTTAAAATATAATTTACAGCATAGTTGTTAGATGGTTTGGGAAGTTTAATTTCTTGGTAAAATTATTGGTTTGGTGCTTTTGGTAGCCTTAGACAATCATAATTAAAAACAATCTTTATTCTGCTTTAAGTTAATTAAATGAACGCCATCTAAATTCAAATGCGGCTTCATTGTATCAAACCTCAACAAATTTTAACATTTCAGTCAGCGTTTTTAACCGACTTTTGCGATTCCAAATATTTTTTTTATCAATATCCCAATAATCACCATGAAAAAATTTGGTTTAAAAAAATTCTATTTCTTTTTCTCATCTGTATTCATTTTTATATTGCATGTACCTTTTGTTTTTGCAAAAACAAAACCATTGGGGAAACTTCTTTTTGACAAATCCGGCGTTCATCCCATTAAAGTTACGGACACCAGTTTGTTAAAACTTTCAGCAGATTCAGAATTTAAATTTAGTATGTATGATTCGCTCCGGTTGGGTTCAATGGGCCTTGGACGCCAGGTTTTTGACTATGCAATGAAGGGTTTCAATTTCATGAAGGAAATGGGCACTTTAGGAAATGAGCAAATTATATCTATTGTCGACTTTAGCAAGCCTTCTTCTCAAAAACGATTATTTATAATCGATTTGAAAAACTATAAAGTTTTATTTAATACCTATGTAGCGCATGGTGCCCGGTCTGGTAAAGAATTTGCGAATCAGTTTTCAAATACACCGGAGAGCAACAAGAGCAGTCTTGGTTTTTATGAAACAATGGGTACATATATTGGTGGACACGGATATTCATTGAGATTGCAGGGCATTGAAAAGGGTATCAACGATAATGCCAACAGGCGTGACATAGTAATACATGGAGCAGAGTATGTAGATGAAAGATTGATCCGTTCGCAGGGATATATTGGCCGTAGCTGGGGATGCCCGGCAATTCCGCAACGTTTGCATAAATCCATTATTAATAAAATTAAGAATGGAACATGCCTTTTTATTTTTAGCCCGGATATGAAATACCTGACACATTCGAAAGTGTTGAATTCCCGCTTTAACCCCGCATTTTCCTATAGTCAAAAAGGGTGATCTAATACTTATTACCTGATCGTCATTTTATACTTTTCGTAGAGATAAGTGTAAGCTTTATACAATAGGATCATTATTTTACAATTATGCTTCCAGGATACAACCATTGCATTTGCCGAAGCCACTCACCTAACAGTCATCCGAGCGCTACACTAAAGAAAATAAGAAAGTATAAGAAACCATCCCCACTAAAAGCACTTCTATGAATTGGGAAAATATCTTCGAAACCTTATCTGTAAAGTTAATTTAGCCAGTTCAATTTCAGTATTGATGTAGTTTTTTAACTGACTGACCAGTTCTTCTGCTTATTAAATTCCTGCGCTGGCATTCATTAATTTTAGCTATGAGTTGGCTCTTCTTTTGAATATTTGTCTATTTTTAAATTTAATTTTTGAAGCTTGTTTTCCAGTTTCTCTTTCAGCCTCGCCATTTTTTCTTTGCCAAATCCGGCTTTAATCGTCTTTAACATTTTATCGCTCTGCTTGGAAATTTTTTTCCTGGTTTCATCTCCTTTGTCGGGTGCAAATAGCAAACCCAGTACACCACCGGCAACTACTCCAATAGCAGCAGCAGCCAGTATTTTAGTTGAATTTTTCATTGTTGAATTTTTAAAAATGTGTTAATAAAAGGATGTCCAAATGTATTTATAAAAAAATAAAATAGCAATGATTTGCAACAAAAATTATCCATTCCTGGTCAGTTTAATTATTTGACTTCTTTACTATATACAATATCAAAAATCAATGGTGAAACAGCCCGGGTACAGCAATCGTTTATTTGTTTTCTCATTTCGTTGCATAATTATAACTTCACCAAAAAATAGAAGCATGAATTTACGTGAGCAATTAATAGGAACAGGTGTTGCAATTGTTACACCATTTAACGGGAATGAATCAGTTGACTTTGACGCATTAGGTAAACTAATCGATTTTATTATTGAAAACGGTGTAGAATATGTTGTAACGCTGGGCACTACCGGCGAAACCCCTACACTGGATAAACAGGAAAAAATTGATATCATAAATTTTACAATCGATAAGATAAATAATAGGGTGCCGGTGGTAGTTGGCATAGGTGGGAATGATACAAAAGAAGTAGTAAATAATGTAAAAAGTTATCCGCTTGAAAAAGCGGTGGCGGTGCTAAGCGCTTGCCCATATTACAACAAACCTTCGCAGGAGGGTATCTTCCTGCATTATAAAGCCATTGCAGCAGCTTCTCCAAAACCAATCATTGTTTATAATGTTCCGGGAAGGACCGGTCGGAATATTGACGCTGCCACAACCATCCGGTTGGCCAGGGAAGTATCGAATATTGGCGGTATTAAGGAGGCTGGTAATAATATCAGCCAATGTATACAAATTTTAAAAGAAAGGCCGGACGAATTTTTGGTAGTAAGCGGAGATGATGACCTCGTATTGCCTGAACTCGCCTGTGGTATAGATGGGGTAATTAGTGTTGCAGCGAATTGTTTTCCTAAAGATTTTTCTAATATGGTGAGGGCAGGTCTGAAGCATGATTTTACAACGGCTAAAAAATTAAATGATTCCTTGTTGGAGGTTTACAGTCTCTTATTTACAGAAAATAATCCGGCGGGAGTAAAAGCATTCTTATATGAACTGGGGTTAATTCAAAATGTACTGCGATTACCGGTAACACCTTTAAGTGAACCAGTACACCAAAAAGTGAAAGCTTATCTAAACAAATAATATTGAAACATCAATGCATGCTGAGTTTTGTATGCCGCAATCACAAAGCCTTGTTTTTGCACGTTATCTTACTATGCTGTTCGCTGTTTACATTTTCACAGTTTAAGGTGAGGTTTCAGGTAAGCAATGTTCCGCCCAATCATCCACAGGATTCTGTTTTTGTAGCCGGTAACTTTAATGGCTGGTCTCCGGCAAAAAATGGCAACCATATTTCAAAACTGAATGAGCCTGCTTTTATAGAATTGGATAATCTCCCGGCTGGCGAATACCAGTTTAAATTCACCAGGGGAAGCTGGCAATCAGTAGAAAGTATGGTTAATGGAAATGATGCCGGTAACAGGCAGCTAAAATTATCTTCAGACACGATCATCTATTTTTCAATTGAAGGATGGAAGGATGATTTTGAAACAGTTGCTAAAAAGCACACGGCTTCTCCAAATGTACACATTATTGATACTGCTTTTATAATGCCTCAATTGGGAAGAACGAGGAGGATTTGGCTTTATTTACCACCGGGGTATACCAATAGCAAAAAGCGCTACCCGGTTATTTATATGCAGGATGGCCAGAATATTTTTGATGAGTATACTGCTGCTTTTGGTGAATGGGGCGTGGATGAATGCGTAGATTCTATGATTCAAAAGGGCAGGCCTGCCTGCATCATAGTGGGCATTGACAACGGGCCTAAAAGATTAAATGAATACAATCCTTACACATTTAAAGATTTTGGAAAAGGAGAAGGAGACGATTATGTGGATTTTTTGGTGGAAAGCCTGAAACCCTTTATTGATAAACATTACCGGACATTAACCGCTAGTGACAATACCATCATTGCCGGCAGTTCTATGGGAGGATTGATTGCATACTATGCGATGTTGAAATACCCAGGGGTATTTGGTAAAGGAGGTATTTTTTCTCCTGCTGTCTGGACGGCAGAAGGGATTAAAAAATTGACAGATTCAGACGGAAAAAATTTAAAAGGCAAGTTGTTTTTTTACATCGGTGGCATGGAAGGAGCGCAGTATATTGATGACATGAATGATGTTGCGGAAACGCTGGGGAAGAATTCAATCGCTTTAATCTATGCCGTGATTGACCCGGAGGGAAATCACAACGAACAAGCATGGCGCAAATGGTTTCCTGAATTTTACAAGTGGGTATTGGCAAGTGGGTTTAATAATATCATTACCGTGGAAGAAGATTAAATGATATAGGAGGTGCCTTCTATTGCAATGTCAGTATTTTCAAAAACCTCCATCGTCTCTGCCAGGAATTCATCCAGCAACTCATACCTGGAGGAGAAATGACCGATCAATAATTTTTTAGCATTTGCTTTAAGGGCCACGGTGCCGGCCTGCTCTGTAGTGCAATGAAAACGGGCGGCAGCCTTATCAGCAGACTCTTTCAGGTACGTTGTTTCATGATATAGTAGGTCAACCCCTTTCACTTTTTCAGCCAGGCTTTCATCAAAAATGGTATCAGCACAATATGCATAGCTCTTCATTGGGCTATTGGCAATGGTTACTTCTTCATTTGGAATAATGGTTCCTTTTTTGGTAACATAATCCTCTCCCTTTTGAAGTTTTTCATAAAATGAAGAGGGGATTTCATAAGATTTTATTCTGGCCGGATCAATGCTTCTGGGGTTCTTTTTTTGTTTAAATAGAAATCCCCAGCATTCTACCCGGTGCCGCACCTGGAAACTGGTAACGGTGAATTTATTCTCATCTACAATCAACCCTTCACTGGTGATAGCATGAAAATGAAGTTGATAGCAAAGTGTGGTGGCACCAACCCTTAACTGAAAATCAATAATTTCAGCAAGCGGTGCAGGGCCGTAAATATGAAGCTCCTGTGTGCGGTTTAATAAACTCATGCTGGTTATTAATCCAATTAAACCAAAATAATGATCCCCATGTAGATGGGATATGAAAATGTGATTGATCTTACTTCTCCTGATCTTGTATTTTACCATCTGCATTTGGGTACCTTCACCACAATCAATTAAGAAGCATTCTTCCTGGGATTGAAGTACCTGTGCAGTTGGATTTCTTCCAAAAGCCGGTATGGCAGAATTATTTCCTAATATGGTTAGTGCTAACAAGGTAGATGATTAATAGGGTTAAAGTTTACAATCTGTTTTAATTTAGAGTGGTATGCAGTGAAATATGCTGCACCCTTCTTTACTTTGGATGGAAGGTAAATATTATTCATCTCCTCCCAGCAATTCTCTTTCTACTTCTTCCATTTGCAAAATATCCCAGGCCTCACTTTCTGTGGGCGTTACATTTAATAATTCAAGTAATTCTTCCTTGTCCAATACTTCTTCCACAGGAGTTTGTACCGCACAAATTACAAAAGAGCAATTGTTTTCGTAAAATTTTTGTTGCATTGCTGCTATCGTTTCAAAGCACCTTGCTTCCAGGCTATTAACTAATGACATGTTCAGCACGATGTGAGGAATGTCTTTTTGCATGTAGGTAAGCAACATATTCCCTAGTTCTTCTGTCATATTAGCAGTAAGGTGGGGCAGCTGTGGGACAATAACGGTGAATTTCTCTTTGGTATCTATTTTGACATTCATTGCTAAAGTTTTTGGAGTAAGGATTCTGGACGTCATAAGCTATTACAACATCAATGACCAAACGTTAATTATTTTGTTATAAGGGTTGTTTTTGTTATTTTGTAAAGTAAAGCAATATTTAGCGTTTTTATGTTTCGGTTTATGTTGTCTGAAATTAATGTAAAAATGGAAATTCATGTGTTGCGGTAAAAAGTAACATCGCAATTTTTAATAAAGGCTGAAATCAAAGCAAAGCATCTATCGCTTTCAAAGTTTTAACTTTTCAACATTTGCACATTTCGCCCTATCGCCAAACTATTTCTACTAAATAATCGTTATTATTGTACAAGTAAAATTCAATAAATGGACAACAACTTTTCAGCACAGGTAAAAGAAATAATTTCCTACAGTCGGGAAGAAGCTTTGCGGTTAGGAAATGATTTTATAGGGACAGAGCATTTAGTGTTGGGTTTGATACGTGATGGTGAGAATACCGCCATTAAAATATTGAAATCACTTAATGTAGACCTCTATGAATTGCGCAAAGAAATAGAGGTAGCCGTGAAGGATAAAACCGGTAAAAATATTGCTAATATCAATTCACTTCCTTTAACCAAGCAGGCAGAGAAAGTGATCCGGATAACAGTTTTGGAAGCCAAAGCACATAAAAGTGTGATGGTAGAAAGTGAGCACCTGATGTTATCAATTTTAAAAAATAAAGAAAATATTGCCACGCAGATTTTAAACCAGTTTGATGTGGACTATGATATTTTTAAAAACGAACTTGGCTTTGTAACAAGCAATCCACCGGCTGCTGAATTTTCTGATGAAAATGAGGATGATTTTGATGAAGAAAGAAAGCAATACAGCCAGCAACAAAAAGCCCAGCGGGGAGGAGCAGCTAACCAGCCCAAAACTAAGACTCCGGTGCTTGATAATTTCGGAAGAGACATCACAAGATTAGCCGAAAACGGAACCCTCGATCCCATCGTAGGGAGGGAAAATGAAATTGAGCGGGTATCACAAATTCTATCCAGGAGAAAAAAGAACAATCCGATTTTAATAGGCGAACCAGGTGTGGGTAAAACCGCCATTGTAGAAGGACTTGCACTACGCATCGTACAACGTAAAGTGAGCAGGGTGTTATTTGATAAGAGAGTAGTATCATTGGATTTGGCAGCATTGGTTGCAGGTACAAAATATCGTGGCCAGTTTGAAGAAAGGATGAAAGCCATCATGAATGAACTGGAGAAGAACAGGGACGTGATTTTATTCATTGATGAAATACATACCATTGTAGGTGCTGGTGGAGCAAGCGGCTCGCTGGATGCCAGCAACATATTTAAGCCGGCATTGGCAAGGGGCGAATTACAATGCATTGGTGCATCTACACTCGATGAGTACAGGATGCATATAGAAAAAGATGGGGCATTGGACCGTCGTTTTCAAAAAGTAATTGTGGACCAGCCTTCCGTTGAAGAAACCATTCAGATACTTGCCAATATCAAAAGTAAATACGAAGACTATCACAACGTCATTTATAGCGAACAGGCAATTGACGCCTGTGTTAAGCTGAGTGAAAGGTATATGACCGACCGTTTGTTACCAGACAAGGCTATTGATGTAATGGACGAAGTAGGAGCCAGGAAACATATCAAGAACATCAATGTGCCGGACGATGTGATAGAACTGGAGAAGAAAATAGAAGATATTAAATTGGAAAAAAATAAGGTGGTAAAAAGCCAGCGTTTTGAAGAAGCTGCTTCACTAAGGGATTCGGAAAAGAGGCTGCAGGAAGAACTTGAAAAAGCTAAAAATGATTGGGAAGAAGAAAGTAAACACAAACGCTTTCCGATTGAAGAAGAAGATATCGCAGAAGTTATCAGTATGATGACCGGCATCCCGGTAAAACGCATGGTACAGGCTGAAACTGAAAAGCTTCGCCGTATGGGGGATGATTTGAAAGACGTAGTGGTTGGACAAATGGAAGCTATTTCCAAAGTGGTAAAAGCTATCCAGCGAAATAGGGTAGGTTTAAAAGACCCTAAAAAGCCGATTGGAACGTTTATTTTCTTAGGTCCTACTGGGGTTGGTAAAACAGAGTTAGCCCGTTCATTGGCCCGCTACATGTTTGACAATGATGACTCGCTGATACGCATTGATATGAGTGAGTACATGGAGAAATTTACTGTCAGCAGGCTGATCGGTGCACCTCCCGGATATGTTGGTTATGAAGAGGGTGGGCAATTAACTGAGAGAGTGAGGCGCAAACCATACAGTGTGATATTGCTGGATGAAATAGAAAAGGCACACCCGGATATTTATAATATTTTATTGCAGGTATTGGATGATGGACAGTTGACTGATGGAATGGGTAGAAAAATCGATTTCAAAAATACCGTGATCATCATGACCTCCAATATTGGGGCACGCCAGTTAAAAGATTTTGGAGAAGGCGTGGGGTTTGCAACTGCAGCCAGGGTTCAAAATGCGGATGAGAATAACAAAGCGGTAATTGAAAAAGCTTTGAAGCGCACATTTAGCCCGGAATTTTTGAACAGGATTGACGATGTAGTAATATTCAATTCTCTTACAAGAGAAAATATATTTGAGATCATTGATATTTTGATGAAGGGTGTTATGAAGCGTTTGGTGAACCTTGGATTCTCAATGACATTAACTTCACAGGCTAAAGATTTTATTGCAGATAAAGGATACGATTCACAGTTTGGAGCTAGGCCTTTGCACAGGGCCATTCAGAAATACCTGGAAGATCCTTTAGCAGAAGAGATATTGAATATGCAGGTAAAAGAAGGGGATACACTGATAGCTGACCTGGATGAAAAGAAAGAGAAAATTCAATTCAGTTTAAATATTGAAGATAAGAAGGAAGAAGCCGCATCAAAAGCTTAATTCCTCTTAAAAAAAATTAAAGCCATCCAATATTTGGATGGCTTTTTTTATGTGTAGGAACTGAAGGGGAACAGTTTTTTATGCGTTAAATTTTATACTATTTTTCTTTTGAGAGATGAATTATTTAATTGACTTTTGCGGGAATGAAAAAGATAATTATCACCATCGATGGCTGGTCAGCATGTGGAAAGAGTACAATGGCAAAACAATTGGCAAAAGATTTAGGCTATGTTTATATTGACAGTGGAGCCATGTACAGGGCAATTACCTTATATTTTTTACGCAACCATATTGACTGGACTAACTCCAGTGAAGTAGCGGAAGCTTTAAAAAATATCACCATCGAATTTCAGTTCAATGAAAAATCGCAGCAATCGGAGATATTTATAAATGATGAAAATGTAGAATATTTAATCAGGGATTTGATAGTTGCAGAAAAGGTTAGTGAGGTTTCTGCCATACGTGAAGTAAGAACTTTTGCAGTTGCACAGCAGCAGAAAATGGGCCTGGAAAAAGGAATCATCATGGATGGAAGGGATATTGGCACCACGGTGTTTCCGGATGCGGAAGTTAAAATATTTATGACTGCCGACAGTGGAATACGGGTGCAGAGAAGGTTTAAGGAATTATTTGAAAAGAACCCCAATATTACGATTGATGAGGTAAAGAGCAACCTTGAAATGCGTGACTATATTGATTCTCACAGGGAAGTAAGCCCTTTGCGAAAGGCAGATGATGCTGTGGTGCTGGATAATACCAGCCTTTCAATGGAACAGCAACTGGCTATAGCATTGAGGCTGGTAAATTTAAATTCCGCTTAGTTTAAAGCAGTGCCGGTAAATTTAAAACTTATAACTATAACCCAATCTCACCACCTGCGTTTCGTAATAATCGGTGCCAATGAACTTAAATCCATTTCCATTAATTTCTTTTTTTACGCGAAGGGTTCCCAACAGATCGCTTGCATTAAAAAATAGCTCTCCCTTTCCTTTTTGAATGGCTTTCTTAATACCAAGATCAATCGAGAAGCGCTCCGCAATCCTTCCCTGTGGAATGATATCCGGCGCTAAATAAATACTGGTAATTTGAATGTCAAGGCTTTTAGGTAAATGAAAAATTCCATTCAGTTTTACATTGCCGGAATAGTTTGTTTCCTTGCCTGCGGTATATGTAACGGGCGTAGGATATTGATTGATTACCGTGAATGCTCCAATCGTATTATGGTAACCATTCAGATTAATGTTGAATGAGAATGCTTTGGATATTTCATGGCTATAAATAAGCTCCAGCCCTGTATTAAATGCATTGTTGGCATTCTGAAAAATATTGTAGATAATATTACTTCCGGGGGTTGTGGTGCCAATACGGGTAATTACGTCCTTCGTTCTTCTGTGATACAATGCACTATAAAAATATCCCTTTCCAAAGTTGCCTTTATATCCCAGCTCAAAGCTTTGGGTAAACTGGGGGCGTAATCCTGGGTTACCCACTTTTAGCACTTCCGGCTCATCATATTTAGGGAAGATGCGGATATCGCCCTCATCAGGCCTGTCAACCCGCCTGTTGTAAAAGAAGGAGAACTTGCTTTTATCCGTCGCATTGTATCCCAACCGCAAACTGGGGAATGGCTGAAGGTAATTATACCCATCGCTGTTATAGGTGTTGTGATTAGGATTTACAGTGTATTCAAGATTTACATATTCCAATCTCAGGCCGGCTTCTAACTCGAACTTATTATTTTCATACACATAGTTGCCATATACAGCCGGGATAATTTCATTATACTTAGCCCAGCCGGCTGCGTTTACATCCAACGGTGAATTGATGCCGGGAAAAAAACGCATATTGGTAGGGATGTAACGCCAGCGGAATTTTGTGCCGGTTTCTATCCTGCCATGTTTTAATGGCCGCACATAATCAATATTCAAATCGGTTACGTTTTCATCTGCTATCAGCATAAAAGTATCCCTGCCGGTAAATGTGGGCATTGTGTTAGTCAGGAAGTATTTTTCATCTTCACGGTGAAAAGTATAATTGATTCCTATATTCAATAAATGCCCGGGTTGTTTAAATTTATGCTGGTATGTGGCAGATGCGGTTGCAGCACTGTTCACCTCATCCTCATAAAACTGCCATAGACGCATGCGCTGGGTTAGCTTGGAATTAAAGTAGGGTATATCGCCGCTGTCTCTTACATATTCGCTGCTATACAAACCCGAAACGGTCAGTGAATTATTATCATCAATATACCAGTCAAGGCCACCCTTTACTGTTCCAACGGTTGTAATCCTGTTTCTTTTTACCTGCTGTTTAATGGTATCGCCATTGGCATAATACCGGTCGGCAAACTCGTTCCTGTTGAGCGTTTTGTTGTATAGATAATCACCCTGTACAAAAAGATTTACTTTGTTCTTCCGGTAATTTAATGATAGGGAAGGATTAAACTTTGGTGTATTTTGATACTGTGGCCGGATGGTTGGATAATTTTCTTTTTTCTCCCGGATGGCGCCAAGGCCTGTGGTAAGCCCAATCTTTCCGTTAAAGCCCTGCTTCCTGCTTTTTTTATAAATGATATTGATGATACCGGCATTGCCATTGGCATCATATTTTGAAGAAGGGTTATTGATGATTTCTATTTTATCAATAGCGGAAGCGGGAATATTATCAAGGCCCGCCTGGTTGCCAAAACCGGTGAGTGCTGTTTGTTTGCCATCTACCAGCACCGTCACTTTATCGCTTCCCCTCAATAATACTTTGCCACCTTCATCAACGGTGATACCGGGTAAATTTTTCATGGCTTCCAATACCGATCCTCCGCCCTGGCTGATATTGTCGCTTACGGAAAATGATTTTTTGTCCATTTTTTCGGCAACTGTTTCCAATGAGGTACTTACCGTAACTTCCTGTAACGACTTTGTGTTTTCAAACAATTCAATCGTGGAAAGATCCAGGTACTCACTCAGTCTTCCAACAAGTACCGGCATTTTTTGAGTATGATATCCTGCATAAGATAATTCAAGGGTGTAGTTACCATGATCCACGTTTGCAATAGAGAAACGGCCTTCTTCATTAGTAACAGTGCCAGCTACCAAACTGCTGTCTTTTTCTTTTGCCAATACTACATTTACATATGGTAAAGCCGCTTTATTGGCAGCGTTTTTTATTTGCCCGGATAAGGTTACTTTTTTTGATTGCGCTATTAGTAAAATGGGTGTAAGTATCACAAACAGGATTACCAGGTATATTTTCGCGGGCATATTTTATATTATTTTCTGTAAAACTGCGATACAAATTTGAAAACATTTTGAATTTTAAAAGTTGATGGTAAAATGATGTAAATGGTTTTTAAAATCGTAGTCAATTGTCCAGTTGTGGGTATTGCAGATTTTTTTTACGATGGCAAGTCCCAATCCGCTGCTGGGAACTTCATTATTTGAGTTAGTAAATCGTTTGAACAGCGTGGCTTCATTCAACTCGCTGGTGCCGGAATTTGCAAACGTGAGCGTTCTTTGATGTAACCGGATACTGATAACGCCATTGACCTGGTTGTGACGGATCGCATTTAATAACAGGTTGGTAACCAATATTTCAAACAGGCTATGGTTGGCACTGATGGCGATATGTTTGTCAATATTGGATTCAAGTTTTATATTCTTTGCGGTAAAATGCTCCTCCAGTAACTCAATATTTTCATTAAGAATGGTACTAACCTGCAATAGCTCATTTTCTGCAAATTGCCTGTTTTCCAATTTAGACAATAGCAAGAGATTTTTATTTATCCTGGACACTTTTGCCAGCGGAATATTTAGGGAAGCAATTTTTTCAGACTGTTCTTTGGTGAGTGAATTGTCCTGCAATAACAGGTCTACTTTTGATTTCAGAATAGCGAGTGGTGTTTGCAATTCATGAGAAGCATTTTCTGTAAATTCCTTTTGCTGCCTGAAGGCGGCGGCATTATTCTCAATCAATTGCGATAATGCCTGGTTCAGCGTTTCAAATTCATCTATATCCGATGATTGAAGGGCAATGGTATCATGGCCTTTCAGGTCAAATGACTTTAGCTGGCTGATCGTGTTATAAAATGGTTTCCATACTATCATTGACAACCGCCTGTTCAGTAGAACGATTCCACCCAATAATAGTGCAAAGAAAAGTATGGTGACTAAAACAATGATGAGGAGGGTTTCATAAAATTCTTCCATATTGGTTTCCACCATCAGGTGATATGGCTTTCCGTTAATCAGTATGGTTGTGATCGATCCCCTGAATTGTTCTATTTCTTGTTCATGCACATCATACCGGATGGTGGTATAAATGCTGTCTTTTATAATGTTTGATGTTGGCGCCGGGGTGAGCCTGGTACGTGGTTGAATTTTATTCCACATGTCCAGCATTTTCACAAGAGAGGAATCAGCAAGCCCCAAGTCATTTATTTCTTTTTCTATCTGTTTTCGGATTACGGTGTGGTGTTTATCCAATTCGTTTTTCCAAAGGAAGTCGATCATAAAAAAGTAAACTGGTATGCTAAAAGCCAGTACCAGCAGAGCGTAAAAAGCAAAGGGTTTTATCGTCTTGTTGAGTAGTTTCATCCTGCATCCCATTTATAGCCGGTGCCGTATATTGTTTTCAGCCAGTTACCGGCACCAGCATCCGATAGTTTGCGCTTTAGGTTTTTTATATGAGCATATACAAAATCATGGTTGTCCAGCATATCGGCAATATCGCCTGATAAATGTTCAGCCAAAGCAGCTTTTGAAATCACCCTGTTTTTATTGCCGATAAAAAGTAACAACAAGTCGAATTCTTTTTTTGTAAGCACAACGGGGGTGTCCAATACCCGTACGGTTTTGGAAAGGAGGTCAATCTGGATGTCATTTTGTAAAATGATATTGGAATTGGAAAATTGCTTTCTTCTGATCAGGGAATATATCCTGGCGGAAAGTTCTGCTAAATGAAATGGTTTAGCCAGGTAATCATCCGCACCTATCTGTAAACCATTTATTTTATCTTCAAGCGAGTTTTTGGCTGATATGATGATTACACCATCCTGTTTATTTTGCCGCTTCAATTCTTTTAATATTGAAAGGCCATCGCCACCGGGAAGCATCAAATCCAATAATATGCAGTCATAATGATACAATGAAATTTTTTCCAAAGCAGGGTGGAATGCGGCAGCAATTTCGCATAAATAGTTTTGAGTAATTAAATAGTCGGCCATATTTTTAGCCAGGTCCGCCTCATCCTCAATGATCAGAATTTTCATTTTGCTAATTTACTTCTTGAAATTCGAAGAAATTCTGAATAGCCAGGTTAAATAAGAATGAAATGATTTTATATACTGCGATTAGCAAACGATTGTAAGCTTCCTTACAAATGACTGTAATTAAACGTACACTAACCATTTAGACAAACCTTGCAGTCACTTCCTCCATTGTTTTCTCCACCTTAAAAAAAGAGATGATTTTTGTAATAACTCCTTCCACCATCGCATCAGGGCAACTGGCCCCGCTGGTCAATAAAATCTTAACGGGCTTTTCAAAGTCCAAAAAATTCACCGTTGTCTTTTCAGTCTTTTGATGAAAATCAAAATGTTTTAACTGGGTTTCGTTTATAATTTTATCTTCCGAATTAATAAAATAGGTGGGCAGTTTTTCTTCGCATAATTCTACCAGGTGCGATGTATTGCTGCTATTATACCCTCCAACCACAATGGCAAGGTTCGCATCCGTGTTTAAAAGCCCGTAAACAGCGGACTGGTTATCGTTGGTTGCATAACAAAGCGTGTCCCTTGTGTCAGCAAATCGTTCCTCAATATTTTCCGGCGTTAAATTATAATGTTCGATCATTACCTGCTTCAGGTAATCGGATATGCTTTGTGTGTCACTTGCCAGCATAGTCGTTTGGTTGACTACCCCAAATCGTTGCAGGTCTTTTTTTACATCAAATCCAGGCGAATACCGTCCTTTAAATTCCATATAAAAATCTTCTGCTGGTTTTTCACCGGTGATATATTTGCTTATGGCAACTGCTTCCTTCATGTCATTTATCACCACAGCCGGTGTATTAAAAGCGGCATGCGAAAAAGTAGCCCTTGTTTCTTCATGTGCTGGTTTGCCATGTACAATTACGCTATAGTTGCTTTTCGCAATTTGTTCGCTCCGGTTCCATACTTTTTCTACAAAAGGGCAGGTGGTGTTATATTGTTCTGTTTTAATACCGATGGCATTTAATTGTTCTTCAATATCAAGGGTTGTTCCAAAGGCTGGAATGATTACGATGTCATCAGCGGAAAGGCTTTCAAATGGAATCATCTGCTTTCCATGGGTATCTTGTAAAAATTGGACTCCTCTTTGCTGAAGATCTGCATTTACCTGCGGGTTGTGTATCATTTCACTTAAAAGGAAAATACGTTTACCCGGATTTTCTTCAATGGTACGAAACGCAATATCAATTGCATTTTCCACGCCATAACAAAATCCAAAATGACGGGCAAGGTAAATTTGAACCGGGCCAAAATCCAGCAGGGTAGGGGTAAAGTTTTTCTTCATCTTATCTTCCTGCTTGCGCTTTTTTTTGATGGCGGCAATTAAAGGGCTTCGGTAAATACTGGGAACACTAAATTGTTTCATGATGGGATATATATCAGGTGCAAAGGTACATTGTTGATATTGATTAAATCGTTTAGCGGTTTTCCAAAAAATCCATCTTATTTTTGAATGATAAAATTTGCCATAATGAAAAATATATATTTACTGATAACCGCCTGTGTTTTATTATCAGGCTGTAATAACCAACAATCATCAACCGAAACTAAAAAAGACCAATCGAAAATGACATTTAAAAAAGCGGACTGGATCAACAATACTGATGTGTACGAGGTAAACCTTCGTCAATATACTAAAGAGGGAACATTTAATGCATTTCTAAAAGAATTGCCCCGGCTTAAAGAAATGGGGGTATCTACTTTATGGTTTATGCCCATTACGCCGATCGCCCAAAAAAATAAAAAGGGCAGCCTCGGCAGCCAATATGCTTGTAGCGATTATACCGCCATCAACCCTGAATTTGGCACATTGGAAGATTTTAAATTGATGGTTAAAAAGGCGCATGAAATGGGCTTTAAAGTAATTATTGATTGGGTAGCCAATCACACTGGTTGGGATCACGTATGGACTAAAACGCACCCGGAATATTTTGAAAAGGATTCCGCTACCAATGATTTTAAAATAGCCAGTGGCATGGATGATATTATTGAACTGGATTATAACAATCCTGCCCTGCGTAAGGCGATGATTGATGCGATGAAATATTGGGTTACGGAATGTGATATTGACGGGTATCGCTGCGACCTTGCATTTTGGGTAGAGCTTGACTTTTGGCTGGAAGCAAGGGCCGAACTGGAGAAAACAAAAACTTTATTTTGGCTGGCCGAAAACGATCCGATAGATAACCCGTCCTATTACCAGGCTTTTGATGCATGCTATACCTGGACATGGATGCACAAAACAGAGGATTTTTATAAGAAGAACCAGGATATCAGGATATTGGATAGTGTGTTGCACCATTATGATAGCATTGGTGGAAAGGGCGGAATAAAATTATGGTTTACCACCAATCATGATGAAAATAGCTGGAACGGAACAGAGTATGAAAAATATGGAGATGCGGCCAAAGCCTTTGCAGTGCATAGTTTTACCTGGGAAGGCATTCCGCTGATTTACAGTGGACAGGAATTGCCCAACCTGAAACGCCTTCAATTTTTTGAGAAAGATGTGATTGAATGGAATGGCAAATATGAGATGCATGACTTTTATAAAACTTTATTGACGCTTCGCAAAACCAACCCCGCTTTAAGGGCAGGAGACGAAGCTGCTACTACAACCTGGGTAAAAACGAATGCACCGGATAATGTGTTGGCATATCTCCGTAAAAACGGGAACCACGAGGTATTGGTATTGTTGAATATGAGCAAGGAAGCCGTTCATTGTGTGGTGGAAGATGGACAGCCGACAGGTAATTTGACTGAAGTATTTTACAAAACACAACATGATTTTTCCGGGAAAAACACATTTGAGATGCAACCCTGGGCATACCTTGTGTACGAGAGATAAGTAGAAAAAACAATGAGTTTTAAAACTGTCTCCCGGAGTTTATCAAAGAAACGCACAATTGATTAAGCACTGTCAAGATTATACTGAGTGATTTATAATTAAAAAACGCCCCGGGTATCCGGGGCGTTTTTTACATCTATTTTTCACTTCACTTCCTTAATCTTCTAAAGTAATCGGGTATTCATACAATCCATCGTAGCCCGGGTAAAACCCACTCACTGTAAATGTTTTGGCATTACTGCCCAATACTTTAATCAGCTCATCAATATTCTTAATATCCTTATCATTAACTTTCACAATGATAAAACCATCCCTCATTCTTGTTTGATCACTAAGTGCGCCTGAGACAATCTTTTTCACAATTACACCACCAGCAACACCATATTCCTTCGCTTTCTTAGCATCCAGTGTCACAAATTCGGCTCCTAATTTTGACAAGGTGGAATTATCTAATTTAACAATATCGAAATTACCGGCCTTGTTTTTTAACGTGGCTGTAACCGTTTTTTCAACTCCGTTTCTTGAAAATATTACGGAAAGCTTGTCACTGGGTTTGTATCGGGTAACAAGTTCCTGTAATTCTGAAGGTAGGGTCAATGAAACGCCATTTACACTTCTGATGATATCGCCTTTCTTTAAACCCGCATCTAATGCACCACTGTTTTCTGAAACTTCCATAATCAACAAACCATCCCCTGTATATGTTAAACCCAATCTCTTCTTGGTCTCTTCAGGAATATCATTTGTATTGGCTGTGCTAACTCCTAAATAACCTCTTTGTACATTGCCATATTTAATAAGGTCGTCTACAACCTTTTTTACAATGTTTACGGGGATTGCATAAGAATAACCTGAATAATAACCGGTGGGAGAAGCAATAGCGGAATTAATTCCAATAAGCACTCCGTTTGTATTGATCAATGCGCCTCCGCTGTTACCCTGGTTTACTGCTGCATCGGTTTGTATAAATGACTCAACAGGAGTATTGGTTTTTGTGCCTTTATTTAATCCAAGGCTTCTTGCCTTTGCACTCACAATACCTGCTGTTACAGTGGTTTCAAGGTTCAAAGGATAACCCAAAGCCAATACCCACTGACCAATTTTTACATCATCGGAGTTGCCATACAATAAAAATGGCAAACCGCTTGCTTCAATCTTAATTACAGCCAGATCATACGCAGGATCAGTACCAATCACTTTTGCCTTGTAAGACTTTTTGTTGCTTAGTGTTACATTTAGTTCATCGGCATTTTCTACCACGTGATTATTGGTTACAATATATCCGTCGGCACTAATTACAACACCAGAACCTGAGGCTCTTTGTTCTGGTACATAACCACCCCGGCTGCCATTTCCAAAAAATTGATCCATCATCTCATCACCAAAAAAATCACTGAAAGGGTTTTTGGGCCGCTGGTTTTTGGGCAAATTATTACTAACCTGCTTTGCATTGGTTTTCGTTTTAATGTGAACTACAGTAGGCAATGCCGCTGCAGCAGGTTGCGTAAAGTCTACAGAACCGGGTGGAGTATTTTCCAATAAACCGGCATATTTGTAATTAGCCGGGACTACACCATTTTCCTGGCCCCCAAAAGTATTATTGTTCTTTACAAATTTGCCATATCCCCACATAACACCGAAAGCGGTAACTGCGCTGATAATAACTGTGAAGAATACCTGTTTAAATTTCATGTTTTGTAAATTTTATTTTCTTAAATAAATTTTTAATGGTCAATTTCTATGCCTGACACAACAAAGTAACGATGTACTGACAAATTGGTTTTTACCTTCTTTCACGTTTAACAATTAATTAGGAACGATTTCGTACATGGATTATAAAGTTACCAAAAATTGCATGGTATCAATACCATCTGCATAATCCATCAGTCCGGGCTGCTGTGCATTACCCAAAGTTAAATCTAAACCGGCGATACATTGTATTTCTTTACAACTTCTTAACGAATCTAATAGGCTTTCCCGGCTATCATAAAAGGCATAATTTAACTGGCTGATAGGCGAAAAGATGGATTCGTTCTCCACCAGCAGCGTGCTTCCATTGGTCATATAAAAACGGTTATTCATTAATTGTATAGACAAATTATAATCATAATTGTTTTTATATTTATGATGATCCACAAAATATTTATATCGATAAAAAGCCTGTAGCAGCGGTACAAAATTATATTCATGCGGGACAAAAATTTTGGTGACATTTCTACATCCTAATCCAAAGAAACTGTGAATGTCGTCTGACAATTTTTCCAGTTCATCACTTGATTCGTCGCCGCTTAAAATGGCCACTGATGTTCTGTTTTTACGTATGATGGACGGAAATTTAGAAAAATAATAATCAAAATAACGTGCACTGTTATTGCTTCCGGTTGCTATGTAGGCATCGCATCCCTTGAGCATAGGGGCAAATGATACATAGTTTTGTACAGTAACTTCCCAACTATACATTTTTTGAACAAGGTGCTTTAAAAGGATATCATCTTTTGCAGATAATTTGATCGTTTGAAAATGACCACTGATGAATACGGAAAGAAAATCATGAAAACCAACCAACGGAATGTTTCCCGCCATCACGATGCCAACATTTTTGGGAATGATATTGTCATTCAGCCGGTAATGATTTATCCAGTTTTGTAATTTCCCCTCCTGTAAAAATTGGGCTACAATATTTTTTACAGATAGATTAATGAACTCCCGGGTAAACCAACCGTTGTGTAGAGAAGCCGTTTGTTTTACAGATTGCCATTCTGCTGAATCACACAATAAATATTCTTTCAGGCTCAATAATAATTCAATTCGATTTTGTAATTTCATGCTTATAGACTTACTTTTGTGAAGTCAAAATTCGCAATTCCTAAACTCTAAATCAAAAGAAATGGCTATTAAAATAACAGATGAATGTATTAATTGTGGTGCTTGTGAACCAGAATGTCCAAATAACGCCATTTACGAAGGCGGTGTGGAGTGGGCAATATCCGATGGAACCACTGTAAAAGGCACCTATACTTTACTGGATGGTACCGTGGTGGAAGCTGATCAAAGAAATACTCCGGTTAGTGTAGATACTTATTATATTACCCCAAATAAATGTACCGAGTGCCAGGGTTTTCATGAAGAACCGCAATGCGCCGCAGTTTGTCCGGTTGATTGTTGTGTTCCAGACGAAATGTACCAGGAAACAGTAGAAGAATTAATGACTAAAAAAGAGAAATTACACATTTGATTAAAAGCGATTTTATAAGTTATTGATAGCCGTAAGGCTAATTTGGCAGGTGATATTTCCTGCATCATTGGCGAGGGTATTGAAAAATACTTTCGCCTTTTTATATCATTCTAATCATATTTTGTTAGATGAACAGGTGTTTTAAAAGTGCGATGATTTTTTTCTTTTTACCGGTTCTGGTATCATCCTGTTTTACTGATAAAAAGGAAAAGGAGGAAGTGGATTATAAAACAGGCCTGATGGAAACTGACCGTGCATTTTCTAAATTAAGTGAAGAAAAAGGCATGAAGCACGCTTTAATGCATTACATTGATAGTAAAGGAGTGTTGCTTAGGCCAAATACCGTTCCGATAGCAGGAGGAGAAGCAATCAATTATATCAGCCAGGGGAATGATAGTAATTATACAATGACATGGGAACCGACAGGAGGATCGGCAGCCCTTTCGGGTGAATTGGGATATACCTATGGCATATATTCGCTGAAACCAAAAGATAAAGACACTGTGCTCTATGGAACTTATGTAAGTATTTGGAAAAAACAGGCGGATGGTAAATGGAAATTTGTGCTGGAAACAGGGAATGACGGGATTGAATAATGAATGATGAATAATGAATGATGAATGATGAATAAGGAATGAATAATGAATGAATAATGAATCAATGATGAATGAATAAAGAATAATGAATGATTGATCAATGATAAATTCTGGTTTGCTGAATTTTGTTAGTGCGATAGTAGTGGGAAGCCTTGTGAATATCATTACACAATCCGGTTTCTTAAGTCTTTTGTTTTTGTGAACAACGGTGTAAGTATATTCATTACTCGTCATTCATCATTCAATATTGATTACTCATTACTCATTATTTCGTTTCTTTGTCTTTTAACCTTTTTCTCCAATGAAAAAAACAATTGCATTAGTTACAGGTGGTTATTCCGGTGAATCTGTAATATCCTATAAATCCGCAGTCACCATCAAGAACAATATTGATCCCGAGAAGTGGATCTGCTACACCATTGATATCAACACTAAAGGGTGGTTTTATAAAGCTCCGGAAGGTGAAATAATTCCGGTTGATAAAAATGATTTTTCAATCATAACAGGTGGAAAAAAAATCACTTTCGATGCAGTATTAATAGGCCTGCATGGCACACCGGGCGAAGATGGTAAGCTCCAGGGCTATTTTGACTGCCTGAATATTCGCTATACTTCCTGCGATGCGGCTACTTCTGCCTTAACTTTTAATAAACGATATACAGTAGCCGTGGCCGCATTTGGCGGGCTGAAGGTAGCAAGGTCATTGCATCTTTTTAAGGATAAACCTATTGTGGTTACAGAAATTTTAACGACATTAAGATTGCCTGTATTTGTAAAGCCAAATAACGGTGGCAGTAGTATAGGAATGAGCAAGGTAAGTGATGTAAAAGATTTACAGCAGGCACTGGATAAGGCATTTAATGAAGATGAACAGGTATTGGTGGAAGAATTTATTAAGGGAAGAGAATTTACGATTGGCGTATTTAAATCGAAAGGTAATGTGATTGCGATGCCAATGACCGAGATAATTACCAAAAAAGAATTTTTTGATTATGAGGCCAAGTACGATGGTGCCAGTGAAGAAATCACACCTGCAAATGCGGATGAATCAATAGTAGAAAAAGTAAGGTATGCCGCAAGAAAAGCTTATGCAATTTTTAATTGCAATGGGGTAGTAAGAATAGATTTTATTTATGACGAAACAAGCGGCTTTCCCTACATGTTAGAAATTAATACCGTACCAGGGCAAAGTGAGGCAAGCATTGTACCACAACAGGTGAAAGCAATGGGCTGGACTTTAAAAGAATTTTATTCAGCTTTAATTGAAGAGTGTTTTATTTGAAAAGATGATTGTAGAAGGTGGAATTGATAAGACAGCAAAGGTTAAATGAAATAACAGATTCCGATGTAAAGCAATTGTTTGCAAATCACAAAAGGAAATAGACCTTTATAAAGCTGAAAATGGAAAAGGCATAGCAATTAACATTAAACTATAAATATTTTACGTGTTCAAATTCATCACTAACCGACCGCTTTGGGTTAATTTTTTAGCCGCTGTGATATTGGCTTTCCTGCTGATATTTTTATTGCTCCAGTTATTAGGCTGGATCACCAAACACGGTGAATATCTTACTGTGCCCGCTGTGCAGGGAAATGACTCACAAAAAGCGATTCAATTACTGGAAAGTAAAGGCTTTGATGTAGTGATTCAGGACTCAATTTATACAGATTCATTGCCCCGGGGGACTATAATAAAACAATTACCTGATGCAAATGCAACAGTAAAAATTAACAGGACTGTTTTTATCACCATTAACCGATATATACCACCAATGATTGCCATGCCACAGTTGGAAGGCAAAAGTTTAATTTTTGCGCTTGATCTGTTGCGGAGAAACCATCTGACATTAGGGGATACATCTTACAAGCCCGATTTTATGAAAGGTTCGGTATTGGAACAATTGTACAATGGCGTTAAAATAGCACCCGGAGCCAAAGTACGCTGGGGTAGTAAAATTAGCCTGGTGTTAGCCGGCGGGTTAAATGAACAAAGAATGCTGGTACCCGACCTGATTGGGTTAACTTTTGAACAGGCGAAGGCACAACTGGAAACTATCGGAATTAATATTGCAGGCATTATTGCCGACGGAGTGATAAAGGATACTGCCGCGGCTTTTATTTACAAGCAAAACCCGGAGTCTTTTGATGAAGAAAAAAGACCTATTTATATAAGGCCCGGTCAGCTAATGGACCTGTACATTTCGCCGGTAATGATCATTAAAGATTCTTCAGATATTAATAATCCAAAAACAGAATTACAATGACAACAATAACAGTTGAAGAAGTAAAAGCAAGGATTGAAGGGGGAGACAAATTAAACATTTTGGATGTACGGGAGCCGTATGAAAACACAGAATTTAATATAGGCGGCAGATTAGTGCCGCTCGGTAAAATTCAAACCATGCAACTGGATGAAATTGAGGACTGGAAAAATGAAGAAGTAATTGTTTACTGCAGAAGCGGTAACCGAAGCGGCCAGGCATGCCAGATATTAGAAATGGCTGGTTTTTCAAATGTAAAAAATTTAACTGGCGGTATGTTGCAATGGAGAGATAAATTTAATGTGTAATCCAAATAAAAAAAATTTACAGCTTTCAAAAAGGCGTAATTTTTTTTTATATAACGTTAGTATCAGTGAATTCTTTACAATCTCACATTCAATCCAATCATACAATTAAACGGTGCCATCGGGAAATAGTAATTTTCCGTAGTTAGTCCACCAGATATATAGCTGAACGTATAACCATTAGCTTCATACTTTTTATTGAGAATATTGTTCAGTTGTAGCACCAGGTTTGTCTCTTTAAAAATTTTACCTTTCAGTGCATAAGCCATTCTTATATCCTGCACAAAATAGGCATTCAGGCTCCTGCTTTTTTGTGAAGTATTATCAAGGTATTGCCTGCTGACATATTTACTCAATAAGGTTAATTCACCATTTTTTACCGGTATAAAGCTTAAGCCTGACCCGGCTACCACAGCAGGGGAGAAGGCGATATTTGTTTTTTGAAAGTAAAATGCTTTGGTACCGCCATTATCAAAATCATCTACCAGGTCAATATAATTTTTAATTTTATTTTCACTGAATGAAATATTGGCTGTCCAGTTCATCCAGGTAGTGATAGTTGTTTGTCCCTGCAACTCAATTCCTGCCCGATAACTTTTCGGGATATTGGTCCTGGTATATGCACCTACATCATTGATGTTACCTACCAGTACCAGTTGATCTTTATAATCCATAAAATAAATATTGGCACCAAACGAATATGTATTTGATTTTCTCTCTATCCCTAATTCAAAATCGTTCAATCTTTCTGATTTGGGCTTCAAAAGATTTCCAGCTTCAAAATCATCCCTGTTTGGCTCCTTGGTAGCCATCGCATACGATAGATAAGCCTGCCAGTTCTTTACATTGTAGGTTATACCGATCTTGGGATTTACAAAATTATAAGTGTTATTGATTTTCAGGGCAGGGTTATCTCTAAATCCATTGATATTGTACTGTACATTTCTAAATTGTACATCAATAAAACTTTGCCAGCGACTGGTTATTTGTTCAGTCCATTTTGTATAAATTGAAACATCCTGCTTATCAGCTTTTAAATTATACCAGCGGTAATTTAGCGGAATGGCTGGCTGTACCATTGCCCAAATAACTTGCCCAAAATGTTTGCCATCATATTTATTCAAGCCGCCTCCAATAGTGAGCTGTGTAGTGTTTTTCCTGTGCTGAACAGAAAAAATGGTTCCATAAAAGTTATTATCCAGCCATAACCTTCTTACCAAATCCGTTTTTGTTACGATATTGGCGCCATTATTAAAATCCGGCAGGCCATATCCTGATAAAAATGCGCCGGCTTTATATTGTTCATAATATCCTTTGCCCGTTGTTAAAAACACCGCTGCATTTGCCTTCCAGAATGAATTAAACTCGTGGTTGTAAAAAAGCTGGTAATGAGTTTGAACATAGTTATCCGTTTCGTTGTCGTATGGTTTTCCGGGTTGTTCCTGTCCCGCTGAATTGTAGGTTCTGTCTGTTTTTACCTGGCTTTCAGTAATGCCATTCCAGGATTGGTAAGTCTTTTCTTTTCCGGAAAAAATATTCAATCTGAGTGAATTTTTTTTATCCAGCCAGGCTGTGCTAAAATAAAATGATCGTAGGTTTGAGGCAGCTCTGTCAACATAGCCATCACTTATTATCCTGCTTAATCTTCCATCTATAGTGAAATGTTTACCAATAACGCCACTCCCAAACCGGAGCGTATTTTTTAACGTATTAAAAGAGCCATAGCTGTTATTTAGTTCAGAATAAAAAGTATCTGCAATTTCATTTGTAGCGATATTAATAGTAGCACCAAATGCCCCGGCGCCGTTGCTGCTGGTACCTACTCCACGCTGCACCTGTATACTGTTTGCCGAGGAGGAAATATCCGGCAGGTCCACAAAAAAGCTGCCCTGGCTTTCAGCATCGTTATATGGGATGCCATTCAATGTAACATTAATGCGTGTTGCATCGGATCCTCTTATCCTTATTCCGGTATAACCAACACCATTTCCTGCATCGGAATTAACTACTGCCGATGGAGTTTGATTTAACAGGAAAGGGAGATCCTGGCCTAGATTAATTTTTGCGATTTCTTTTTTAGATAGATTGGTTTTTGCAAATGGTGCTTTTTCTCCCGCCCGTATAGCAGTTACTTCTATAGGCTGAAGGAAAGTAGTATCATTAAATTTTTTCTCCGTTTGGCTAAAGCAGACAAGTCCGGTTACGCAAAAAAATGCGGTAGCTAATAGTTTCATTTCAATAAAATTTTAGCTGAAATCCGGAGTGGAGAGCAATCGGGCCTTCATCTCCCGGTAAAGAGGGGATCGGGCATTTCTCCCTTCGCAGGTATTATCCTGAGCAGGTTATACGGGTGTTATCTCAGCCTCTCTAAAAGAAGCACCCCGGAAATTCAGACGATGAATAAGAACATGTGTTTCGCAAAGATAGGGCAGAATAAAATTATTTTTGCGGGTTTTGTAACAAAAGATTTATAACAGCCGTATTACCTTAAAATTATTACCATGAAAAGTATATTCTTCTTATTATTAGTTGCTGTTGATTTTACTTCATTTGGGCAAAAAGCTGCAGTAATAAATGACCCCAATGCACAGAGACGTTTCTTAAGCGAAAGCTTTTCAACCATATCCGTTACAGATGGTGTTGAATTGTATTTAACCCAGGGTAGTGAAGAATCGCTTGCCATCAGTGCTTCCGATGCCAAATACCTGGAGCGGTATAAAACAGAAGTGACTAATGGTGTTTTAAAAATTTATTATGACAATAAAGGTATCAACTGGACCGGCAATGAAAAAAGAAATTTGAAAGCCTATGTTTCTTTTAAAAACTTGCAAAAGATAAATGCTTCGGGAGGTGCGCAGGTAAAAATGAAAAGTGTACTTAAGGGAGAAAAGATGGAGTGTACATTTACAAGCGGATCAAAATTTTCAGGCGAGGTTGGTGTGACAGAGTTGGATGTAGTTCAAAACAGTGGTTCTGTATTTGAAATTACAGGCAATGCGGGCAACCTTAAAGTAGAAGTGAGCAGCGGTGCATCATTTAAAGGGTATGACCTCGTTACCGATTATTGTGATGCAAAGGCGACCAGCGGCGGTGGTGTTCGAATCAACGTAAATAAAGAGTTGACCGTGAAAGCCAATAGTGGTGGAGGAATTCATTACAGAGGAAATGGTGTAATAAGGGATATGAACGTAAATAGCGGGGGGAGCGTAAAAAAAGGATAGGTTTATTTTCCAAAAAAACAGAAAAATGAAAAAATACTTTTTACCAATAATGGGAATGCTGATTACAATGGTTTCAGTAGCGCAAAAGACTTTTGTAAATGATGCCAATGCCGAAGTAAGGCTTCTTACGGGGAGTTTTAATAAAATCAACATTTCGGGAGGTATTGATTTGTATCTTTCTCAATACGAAACGGCGTCCGTTGCAGTAAGTGCATCAACTGATCAATACCGTCAAAATATAAAAACCATAGTTGAAAACAACACATTGAGAATATTTTATGATGGGGGCAAATCCTGGAATACAGGAAATAAAAAGATGAAGGCCTATGTTTCATTTAAGACCCTTGAAAAAATATATGCGTCGGGTGCTTGTGACATCCAGGTTGCGGGAATGATTGAAGTAACAGCATTGGCGTTGGATATGAATGGTGCCAGTAATTTTAAGGGTATTGTTAAAGTGAGTAACCTTTCCATGCAATTAGGCGGGGCATCAGATGTGAGGATTAGCGGGGCTGCCAATACCGTATCCATCGAATCAAGTGGTGCAAGCGATGTAAAAGGGTACGACCTTATTACCGAGATTTGCAATGCCAAAGCCTCCGGTGCTTCTGATATTAACATTACAGTAAATAAAGAATTAAATGCACGTGCTAGTGGTGCAAGTGATATTTATTACAAAGGAACCGCAGTTATAAAAGATATGCATAGCAGTGGTGCAAGTTCCATCTCTAAGAAAGGTTGAATTGGTAAATGGTCAATGGTGAAGGTGGCAAACGATATGGTTTTATTTCACCACTGACCTTTTATCTTTTGAAAGCCCATATTAAAAAATCCGGCAATACCTTTCTCCAGGATGCATATTCGTGTTTGCCTTCGGTTGATGCTATATATGCAATGTCAGAAGGAGGGCAAACATTTTTCGATTGAATGATTTCTATCAGATCCTTTGTATCATCCACTACATCTATCATTCCATCCTTGTCTCTGTCACTTTTTTCTTCGGCTCCACCTGCATAAAACCAGTATTTTAATTTAGGCTTTTTTCGGGAGGAACGTATTTTATTGAGAATGATGCGATTTCTTGCATCCAAATAATCCGGTGCTTCTATATCCTTATCTCTCCACCAAAATGAGCCAGAAAACACACCTACCTTATCAATTTTAGCTGCGTTATCCCAGGCGATATCAAAAGCGGATAAGCCACCCAGAGAGCAACCAGCAATGCTAACTGTTTTAAATTTTCGCACGCCCGTTTTCTTTTGTACAAAAGGGTATAATTCATTATCTATAAAAGATGCGTACTTATCAGCTCTCAATCCATTGTTTTTATAATCCGGCATTCCACTCACTCCATATTCCTGTATCCTGTCACTGGCATGTATTGCAACTATTACCAATGGTTCAATTATTTTTTTTTGGTATAGGCTGTCTGTTATTTCCTTTACGCCAAATTTTTCTACATCCTGACCGTCATTTAATATTAATAAATGCAGGGAGCTTTTGTCTTCTGGTATAGGGGTGCTGATAATGGTCAGTTTAATATGCTCCTGCAGATGTCGGCTATATACTTCATCTTCCTGTTGTTTGATTTTGCTTTTGCAACCGGACGCAATGATACATACCCACAAGATGGCGAATCCAAGTTGAAAATGTTGCTTCATAAAAATTAATTTGTAAAACGAATATATATTATTTGGCGGCAATGGTGTAATCCATTACTTTTGCACCGCGAAGTAGAGCAGCGGTAGCTCGTCGGGCTCATAACCCGAAGGTCAGAGGTTCGATCCCTCTCTTCGCAACAAACGGCTCCTTAACCCGAGCCTTTTTTTTATTTATAGTTCTTAAATTTTTTTTAATAAAATGCGTAGCCTTGATGGCTCATATCCGCCG
>Ga0209181_10000346_pt1 | contig 87081 bp, 60 predicted proteins | sample MAT05_FD_187208 | JGI IMG/M metagenome (GOLD analysis project Ga0209181, IMG submission 187208) | Freshwater microbial communities from Lake Fryxell liftoff mats and glacier meltwater in Antarctica - MAT-05 (SPAdes) (version 2) | ecosystem: Environmental > Aquatic > Freshwater > Ice > Liftoff...
GAGCGACCGCTTCGATCGCGCTTGGGCCCTCATCGCCGCTCGCTACAAGGCTGAGGTGACCACCATTGCCAACGTTATCCAGTTGCGACGCTGACCTCATGCGACGTCAGTGCTGGACCTACACCCATTGGATTTGGTGCCTTTGGCAGCTACAAGATCGCAAGCCCTCTCATTGGCGCCGAAGCGGATGCATCCATCCCCAATGACTGTGGGAGTTGTCAGGCTCAGCGCCTCGGGGGGCCCCATTGGGGAAGTCGGAGTGCACTCCTTGTTTCCGGCGTTCGGAGAGTCCGCGTTCCCATTTGTCTGTGCATCTCCGAACGGAAAGGTCGCAATCGTCTACACCGTCTTGCAGGACGCACTATCGTCTTATGCGACTAAAAGCTTCGGCACGAACGCCACTTATGCTGACCTGACCTCAGAAATAGCCGAAGGGGCTTCGGTTGTCGCGGCATCACTGTCCAACTCGGGCGCCTTAGTAGACTACGCCTTGGTTCAGAGTGGACCCGGTAAAATCTTGGGGACCAGTTGTGGCGTCGATGATGCAGGCGCTGTAGTCGTTGCAGGACTCACCGAAGGAACGACAATAGAGGCTCAAAACAGTCTCGCAGGTGCGAGCCTGACAGGTGCGTTCACCTTTAGTGGCAATGAAACCTTGGGCTGGCTTGCAACGTTCAACGCAGTCATGGCTCCGATCGCGATCGGAGCCACGGGAACGTCAGGCTCGGGCAACAAAGGGTGATTCAATAACGTGTTGTTCTCGAGCGACGGCTCATCGATCTACGCGAGCGGGATCTTCCAAGGTGCGCTCTCCGTAGCTTCCTCTGCCGATTCGGTCGTCCGCTCGCTTGTGGACGATGTATCCACCGCTGACACGGTATCACGAGGCACGCTTCTCGAGCTTCAGCGTGATTTGAAGCTCAAGGGTGGCAGTCGCATACAGGGCACCGACGATAGCTGGATTCAGTCGACGGTGGAATCATCGGACGGGCTACTCGTGTCTGGCGGCGGCAAGATCGTCGAATGGGGATCGCTTTCCTACGCGGATGACTTCAACAACTACTTCGTCGGTCGGACTTCGAAGGTCGCTCGTGTACCGGCGTGGGGTATTCCAATCTCCCCGATCGAATCCGCGGTGTCGGGCAACTTCACGGTGGAGGCGTTCCAGATGGACACGATAGCGGCCTCTCCCGGCCTCAACGGCTCGCTGTTCGTTGCCGGAACGTTCGCCCAAGCCGTGGAGATCGGGTGGAAGACGCCGAAAACAATGACGCCGCTATCGGCGTCATCTGCCTTTGTCGGAAAGCTGAACTCTGCTGGAGAGCTTGCGTGCACCTTTGATTGACACTATTCGTCACCAAATGTGATCGAGTAACTCCCACAGCTCAGATCACCGCCGACCTGGTCGACGCGGAAGTAGGTTGTGCCCGTATCTTGGTCAGCGACCGGCCAAGTGCGATTGTTGCACGCCGGATAGTACCAGACGAACTCGCCGGAGCTTCCAGCACCGTCGGAACAGCAGCCCTTCAAGTTCCTGCCGCCGAAGCTGAACGTAGACGGTGATCCGCCGTTATTCTCACACGCGCCCTCGTCCCCGTCGCCCCAGTCGTCACAGGCATAGTACGCACAGAGTCGAAAGTTCGAGCTTGGTGGCACATTGGCCAGACGCACCCAGGGCGACGGCTGCTCCCAATTGCTGCAGTCATCATTGATCTTATATTTGTACCAGTCGACATCGCCCTGGCCATAGATTGTTGCCGAGAAGCTTCCTGCTGGAGTGTCCACTTGTCCGTTATCGCATATCGCAGCAACTGATACGCTGCGGGCTGAGTCAATGGCATTGTTCGGTTCCGAGGGGTCAAGATTCGGGGTTCCGATACACGTGCCATTCGAACAGGAGTCACTCGTACAAGCGTTGTTGTCCGAACATGCGGTGCCAGAGAGTCCGGAGAACACGCAGGCTCCGGTTGAGGGATTGCACGAATCGGCTGTACAGACGTTGTCGTCCGCGCAGCTCTTTACAGCACCCGCCGTGCAGGCACCTTGACCATTGCAGGTGTCAGGGGTGCATGCGTTGTTGTCCGCGTTGCATCCGACGCCTTGCGAGCGCGGCGACCAGCTCGTCTGACTGCGAGCGGGATCGCAGAATTGACATGCGCCATTCTCAGCTCCGCTAAGACTGCACGTGCCTTGAATTCGACAATAGTTCGCAGAGATGCCGGAATTGTCGCAGCCGGAGCGGGGATCGCAGGTATCGGTCGTGCAGGGATTGTGGTCGTTGCAAGCCACATCGCCGACACAGGATCCTGCACCGTCGCAGGTGCTGACGGCGCTGCACGCGTTATTGTCTTCGCAGCTGACGGTGTTGCCGGCGTTCGACCAGCCGGTTGTGTTCTTGGTCGGGTCGCAGACGAGGCACTCCTGGCCGGGGTTCTTGACGCCGGCGGCGAAGCACTGGCCCTGGATGTTGCAGGTGTCTAGGGGCTGGGTCCAGGTGGTCGTCGAGCTGATGGGCCTGCAGAGCTCGCACTGATTTTGGGGGTTGGCCTGGTTGGCGGCGTAGCACTGGCCGCCGATCTGGCAGGTGTTGTTGGAGGTGCTCCACGAGGTGGCGCTCTGGCCGGGGATGCAGATCTGGCAGGCGTTCGTGGGGTTGGTGGTGTTGGCCGGGAAGCACTGGTTGTTGATGACGCAGGTGTTCGCGGACTGGCTGAAGCTGGCGGTGGACTTGGCGGGGTCGCAGACCTCGCACGGGTTCTGGGGATTGAAGCCGCCGGTCTGAAAGCAGGCGCCATTGATCAGGCAATTACCATTCACCAAGGCATTCTGGCACTGGTTCGGTGACGCGCAGAGGTCGGTCGTGCACGCGAGGTTGTCGTTGCAGGTGTTCTCGTCGATGGCGACGTTGCAGTTGTCGTCGAGGCCATTGCAGGTCTCGGCCTGGGGCTCGGGGCCGAGGCACTTGGGTGCGCCGGCCTCGCAGCCGAGGGTTCCTGGGCACTGCCCGTTGGCATTTTGGACGAAGCATGCCGTGGCGGTGAGGTTGTCGGTCTGGCCGTCGCAGTTGTTGTCCTGGTTGTCGCAGACCTCGGGCGTCGCCTGCGGGCCGAGGCAGGGCGAGAGGCCGTTGGGGGTACAGCTACGGCTGCCGTCGCAGCTGCCGAACGTGTTGGTCACGGCGCAGTCGGTCGAGTAGCCGAGTTCACCCCAGGCGGGGCGGCAGGTGCACTCGCCCGAGACGGGCACGCACTGCTTGGCGGTGCCGCCGCCGGACAACGTTGCGTCCTGGCAGGCGTAGCCTTCGGGGCAGTCGCGGTTGGCGCAGCTCGAGCCGCAGAAGCTACCACTCGCTCCCGGCGGATTGTCGGCCGGGTCGGCCAGGCAGTAGGCGGGGTAGGGGTCGCCGGGGTCGTCGCACTCGGCGTCCGCGCGACATGGGCGGCAAAGGCGCGTGTGGCGCGGCACGCAGACGCTGATCGGATCGCCGAAGGTCGTGCTCGAGAGGCAGTCGAAGTTGGCGGGGCAATCGGCGACGCATGTACGCGTGCAGACATTGCCGTCCGCGCTCTCGATACACAGCTCGTCGAGACACTCGTTGTTGCCATTGCACGCGCAGCCGAAGGTCCTGCAACCCTCCTGGGTTTCGCTGACATCGTTGGGCGTCGTGCCGTCGGGGGTCGTGCCGTCGGGGACCGAGGTCTCGATCGCAGTCTCGGTCGCGACCTGCGTCTCCGCCGTCTCGAATGTGATGATGTCGGTGATGACATCGATCACGTCCTCGATGTCGAGCACTGTCTCCTCGACCTTGCCACTGCCGACGTCGTCGCCGCAGGCGGGTAATGTCCCGACCACGAGGACGAGCGGGATGAGCGCGTGAGCGAGGACTCCGCCGAACAAGCGTGAGCGCGGCGAGGCGAGAACCAGGGATTTGGACAATGCCATGACGGTGCCTTCTGGGAACGACCACTCGTGAGCTTAGCTGGCGCGGTCGGCGCTTGCAACGCGTTCAACTGGAGCATGAGCGCACCATGCAGGCGGCTACGGTACCCGCCCAGCGAGCACCGGGTCTTCTCTTGACAGGCATCGGGCGATCGTCGAAAGGGCGGGCGGATATGTCCCGGAGGGTGTTTATGCGCAAGTTCTGGTCGGCGGCTGCAACAGTTGTTTCGCTCTCGGTTCCGATGGTTGCGTGCGGTGACGACGCGACGGGGCCAGGCACGACCGATACCCAGCTCGACACGGTCTTCAATCCCGATGGCATCGAAGTCGACACGGGGCTCGCTGACGCGGCGGATACGACGGACACGACCGCGCCCGAGACGACCCTGCCCGACACCGGCGACACGAACGACGCCAGCGACACCGCGGACACGACGCCGGTCGAGACAGCGGACACGAGCGACACGACCGATACGGTGCCCAACGACACCACCGCACCGGATACGCTCGAGGACACGACCGCGCCGCTCGACACGACTCCGACCGAGACGGTCGTGCCTGAGGGGACCTCGGCCCAAATCCAGGCCCTCATCACGGCCGCGACCGGGGCCGCGGTGCCAGTCACGGTGGCGATCCAGGTCGACAACGCTACGGTCACGATGACAAAGCCGGCCATCGCGGTCGAGCAGCCCGGCTTCTTCATCCAGGGCGACAAGACGGGCCCGGCGATCTTCGTGGTCTACACCGGCGCGACGGCCGTGGTGCGCAACGACATCGTGTCGTTCAAGGCGACCCAGGTCACGCTGGCGGCGGGTGTGATGTTCGTGTCGGCACTGAGCAACCTCGACATCGAGGCCGGCGGTGGCGACGCGGACCTCTTGATTCAGGGCGTATCGGGCGTCGATCTGGTGACCAGCTACGATGCGCTCGCGAACGAGCACGTCTCGTTCGAGGGCGAGATCAACGGCGAGTTCGCGTTCGCGGGCGAAGGCTACGTGTCGGCGCCGATCACCACCGACGGCGTGGCGACCTCGGGCGAGGGCCTGAAGCTCCGCTTGCCGGCGACCCTGGCGGCCTCGCTCGCGCTGGGCAGCGGCTGCCTCGTCGAGGTGAGCCGCGGCGTCATCTGGCGCTTCCAGTCGTCGACCGGCTCGTTCACCCAGACGCAGCCGTCGGTCTACGAGGACTTCGACATCTTCGCGGTGTGCGACGGTCCTAGGCTCGCGACGGCCACCGCTGGGAGCGGGACCGAAGTGATCCTGGCCTTCGACAAGGCGGTCGACCCGGCCTCGATCACCAATGCGGCGACCCAATTCACCATCTCTGGCGGGCTCTCGGTGTCCGCGGCGAGCGTCAGCGGCAACACCGTCAAGCTCACGACGTCGGCCCAGACCGCGGGCACGAGCTACGTCGTGACGATCGCCGCGACCGTCACCGACGTGGCGGACCGGCCGGTTGTTGTCACGGCACAGGCCGCGACGTTCACGGGCTTCGCGGGCCTCGTGAAGCTCATCATCAACGAGCTCGACTACGACCAGCCCGATGCGGCTGGCGATGTCGGCGAGTTCATCGAGATCTACAACCCGAACGACGGCGCCATCGACCTCGCGGGCTACAAGATCCAGACGATCAACGGCGAGGCCGCGGCCGATCCCAAGATCGCGGCGACCTACACTCTGGCCGGCATGATCCCGGCGAAGGGCTACGCGGTCATCGCGACGACCCCGGTGTCGATCGACGGCCAGGCGATCGCGATGCGCTTCGCCAACGCCAAGGACAACATCCAGAACGGCGCGCGCGATGGCGTTCGCATCGTGACGACCGCGGGCTCGCTGGTCGTCGACGCGCTGCTGTACGAGACGCCGGCCAACGCGGACGCGGCCCTGCTCGCGTTCGGCGAGGGCACGCCCATCAGCGGTGGCGAGAGCAGCGACGCGCCAAACAAGACGCTGTCGCGCTGCCCGAACGCGAGCGACACCAATAACAACGACGCCGACTTCGAGCTCAGTGCCACGCCGACGCCTGGCAAGGCCAACGTCTGCACGGTGCCCTGAGGTCGCTCGCGGGCCGCGCGGGTCCTTCGTTGCTCGCTCGTCGGCGGCCTACGAGTTGCCCGCTTTGGGTTCCTTGGTCGGGCCGGAGCGCTTCGCGAGCTCGGGTGGGCACTCGCTCTCGGAGTTCGTGATCGGAGAGCAACGAAGATGCGCTTGCGCTCGCCTCCAATGGGCGGATCGCGTAATGCGCTTCGCACCAGCGTTTTGCTTGGTATCTGGGGAGTTGAGCGTAACCATCGAAAATAATCATGATGGGTGCGTAGAACGTTTCGCGGTACAGCCTCGTTCCGGTGTAGGCGGGCGGGCGAAGACATCGCGCGCGGTCATGCGCGTGGGGGCAGACGGCACGTGGGAGACTGCTGAATGGGGAACGGGCGGGCGCACGGCGACGGCTTCAAAGAGCTGGCACGCAGGAACTGGGAGCGGATGCCGTTCAGCCGAGGGCAGTGGACCTGGGTACTGGTCGGCGGACTGCTCGGGATACTCGGTGTGGTCGCTTGGCTCGCGCGCTGGATCATCCAAGGCGAAGGCATCTTCTATACGGACATCGCGCGGCCGTTCTGGGTGCCCGACGCGACGCTCGGTTGGGTCGCGACGACGGACCGCTGGGTGTGGCTCGGCCTCGACGGCCTCGGCCTGGTCGCGACCGCCTGGATTGGCATCGGGGTGCTCGTCGTCACGGTGCTCCGGCTCAGCGCGGACCGCTGGCCCAAGGTCCACAAGACGGCGAAGGTGCTGGCACTGCTCGCTGCGAGCGTGGCGATGTTGGGGCCGATCATGCCGGCGTGGGCGTTCATCTCGGGCTTCCCGCCCGAGGGAGCCCAGCGCCTCCTGCCTTCAGTCGCGGCGGTCCAGCCTGTGCCAGAGGCGACTCCCGGCACGGTTGCTCCGATGAACGCAGTGAAGCCGCTGCCAGTACCAAGTGGTCGTTGGGTCGTCGAAAACGTCCCCGCGACCGTCGTCATCGCCCGCATCTCGGCGGGCGGCGAGGAGTTCGACGCGAAGTTCGGCCCGACCAATGGCGAGATTGCGTTGGACTCGGCGGTGCTCGCGAACACGCGCGGCAAGCTCGAGGTGCCGGCGGCCACGATCGACACCGGTGTCGACATGCGCAACGGGCATGCCGCGGGCTATCTCGAGGCGGACAAGCATCCGATCATCGGGCTGGCGCTGGTCAAGATCTCGGATGTGCGCGAGGCCGGCAACGCCTACTCATTCTCCGCCATGGGCGACCTCACGTTGATGGGTAAGCCGCTCAGCGTGGGCCTCGCTGGCACGCTGTCGGTGCTCGATGCGGCCAAGCGCAAGGAGCTCGGCGTGACGGCGCCCGAGGCGCTGCTCGTCACGGTGAGCTTCAAGATCGCGATTGCCGACACGGGCCTCAATCGAAAGAACTTCGATGCCGATGACATCACCCTGACCGGGCGCCTGGTACTGGTGCCGGCCGCGGCCGCTCCGGTGGTGCCAGCGCAATGATGTCGGCGGCGGTAGGTGCGACACAGCCTTGCATACGGTCACAAAGGGCCGTTGCGCGTTTGGATACAGTCCGAATCCGAATGTATTGGCAGAGATACAACGCGGTGCGTTATGACGCGCGCGCTCGTTGGGACAGGGCAAGGTCGAGTCGGACCGCCCGCCAACACAATGACCTTGCGAGGGCGTGGCCTCGCCGGTGCAGGACCGATTCAGGTCCATCAGGAGTCCTCATGAAGCTGTTTGCCAAGTACCTCGTTCCTCTCGCCGCTTTCGCAGTTATGGGTGGCGCCTGCGGCAAGAAGACCGTGCCCCCGACCCCCGCGACCGTTGAAGTTGTCGAGAAGGCTCCCGAGGCGGACACCGCCAAGGCCGCCGAGCCCGACACCGCGGCGGCTCCGGCCGCCGACACCGCCGCTGCGCCGGCCCCCGACGCGGCCCCTGTCGCTGCGGATGCCGCTGCCGCCGCCCCCGACGCAGCCGCTCCGGCCGGTGACGCTGTCGCCGCTGCTGGCGATGCGGCCGCGGTCGCGCCGATCGACTACATCCGCGTCGTCGTCAGCCACCACGATGTGGCCAAGGGCCTCGTCACGGCGGACTTCAAGACCTTCAAGCTGATCGAGGCCAACATCGACCTCACCAAGCTCGAGACCGCCAAGGCCGTGGTCGAGGTCGACGCGCTGTCGCTGTCGACCGGCATCGACGATCGCGACAAGCACGTGAAGTCGCCGGACTTCCTCGATGTCGACAAGTTCGCGAAGGCGACCATCACGGTCGACCGCCTCGTGTCCGTCAAGGACGTCGTCGACACCTACGACGCGACCGCCTCGGTCGACCTCCACGGCGTCAAGAAGGAGATCCCGGTCCAGTTCAAGGTCGTCGAGAAGAAGGCCGACGGCGCCATCGTGGTCGAGGCTGAGGTCAAGGATCTCGCTCGCGCCGACTGGGGCATGGTCGCCGCTCCGGAGAAGGTCAACGTCGGCCCGACGTTCACCGCTCAGGTCCGCCTGACCCTGACGAACGTGGTCCCGGCCCCCGTGCTCGTGCCTGTCCCGGTGCCGGTGCCCGTCCCCGCCCCGAAGTGACATTGTCCCTCGAGTAGAGAGAGGCGGCCTTAGGGCCGCCTTTTTTTGTGTGGAATCGCCGCTTGCAGGCCGGTGCCGCGACACTGCCGGTCAGCTCGATTGCGAATCAGACCGTCCGGCGGCGCAGCAGCACGAGCGCCGCGAGCGCGACTCCGAGTGCGAGCAGCGATGTCGCAGAGCCAGACGCGCAGCCCTCGCCACCGCCGACGACGCCGATGAGTTCGGGCCCGCAGGCGTCACCTTCGTCGATGCGATCGTCGCAGTCGTTGTCGCGCTGGTCGCAGATCTCGCTGGCGGCCGGGCTACAGCCGGCACCGCAGCCATCGGGCAGGTCGTCGCAGTCACCACGCAGCGACGCGAGGTGGAACGCATCGTCACACGTCTGACCCGGGGCGGCGTCGCCTTCGGCTGCGGTGTCGCTCGCGAAGTTGTCGTTGTCCTCGTCGACCCAGCAGCGCACGGCTCCGTTGCAGTCCTCGTCCCGATCGTTGCCGACGATCTCGCTCGCGTCGGGGTTGATGTCGGGCGCCTCGTCGCTGCAGTCGCCGGTCGTGGCGGTCCAGTGGCCGACCGCGTGGCTGCCGTCGTCCCACGCGGCGCAGCCACCAGCGGGCACTTCTGCGGGCGGGATGGTCGTGAACGTGAGGTCGTCGCCAAAGCCATCCTGGTCGCGATCGGCATAGCAACGGGTGCCACCAGCGCAGCCCGGGTCGGTATCGGTGAGTCCGTCGCAGTCGTTGTCGAAGCCGTCGGAGCAGGCACCGTCCGCGGTCGCTGACTCGTCGCGGTCCGCGTTGCAGCGAGCGCCGCAACCGGCCGGATCGTCATCGCAATCGCCGGCGACACTGATGTAGTCCGTGGGCCCGTCGCATGCGATCGTCTCGGTCGCGGGGTCGCCGTGACCGTCGCCATCGCGGTCGGCATACCAAGCGATGGCCCCCGGCGGATGGCCATCGGGATCGGCGTCGTCGGCGCCGCCGTCGCAGTCCTCGTCGTTGTCGTTGGGGTCGCAGACTTCGATGCGCGTGGTGTCGCCCTCGGGATCGTTCGGGCAGGTCACGCGGCCCGAAGCGCACACGCTGATCTCGTCGAGGCAGCCATCGGCGTCGGCGTCGGAGTCGCAAGCGGCGCCGACCAGCACATCGGCCGCACCGTCGACGGTGCCCGCGTCGCAGTCGTTGTCCTTGCCGTCGCAGATGTCGGGTGCGCCCGGGTAGCAGGCCGCGCCGCAGGTCGCCGGAGCGTCGTCGCAGTCGCCGGCGGCCGAGACGTAGCCGGCCGGCGGCACGCACGCGCGGATGGCCGAGGCGGCGCTGCCGAAGCCATCACCGTCTTGATCGCGATACCAGAACGGAGCGGTCGTGGGCGGGCCTTGCGGGTCGTTGTCGTTGGCGCCGCCGTCGCAGTCCTCGTCGCGCGGACCGGGCAGGCCAGGTGGGTCGCAGACCTCGATCTGGGCTGCGTCGTTGGTCGCAATGTTGATACACACGACGGTGCCAGCCTGGCAGCTCGCGCGGTCGTCGAGACACAGGTCGCTGTCGGCGCTCGCGTCGCAAGCGGCGCTGACGCTTGGGTCGCCCGAGCCGTCGGCGGTGCTCGGGTCGCAGTCGTTGTCCTGGTCATCACACACCTCGACCTCGTCGGGGTTGCAGCCGGCGCCACACCCGCTCGGGTCGTCGTCGCAGTCGAGGCCATTGGCGACCCACGAGCCGGCCGGGTTCACGCCGTCGTTGTAGCCGGTGCAGCCACGCTCGGCGGCCGGGCCGCTGACCACTGTCTCGCTCGAGAAGCGGCCGAAGCCGTCCTTGTCGCGGTCCAGGTAGCAGAGGATGTCCTCGCCGCAGGACGGGTCGGTGTCGGTCGCGCCGTCGCAGTCGTTGTCGCGGTTGTCGTTGCAGTTGCCGACCGACCGCGCCTCGCTGATGTCGGGGCTGCAACGATTGCCGCAAGCTGCCGGATCGTCATCACAATCGCCGCCTTGTGCGACATAGCCGCCGCCCGCGTCGCAGCGCAGTTGGGTCGCGCTGCTCTTGCCGCGGCCATCAGCGTCCAGGTCGCGATAGAAGGTCTGCTTGCCGGTCGCGTTGGCCTGCGGATCGAGGTCGTCGGCACCGCCATCACAGTCCTCGTCGACGTTCGCGGTGTCGCAGAACTCGACCCGGTTGGCGTCACCGACCGCGTTGTTGGGGCAAGCGAGCTTGCCGTCGACGCAGGCGCGCAGCTCGTCGGCGCACAGGTCGGCGTCGAGCGGCGAGTCGCACGGGACACCCACCGCGGGGTCGCCGGCGCCGTCGGCGGTGGCCGGGTTGCAGTCGTTGTCCAGGCCGTCGCAGAGGTCGGGCTTGTCGGGTGAGCACGCAAGGTCGCAGGTCGCGGGGTTGGAGGCCACGCAAACGCTGACGGTGCCGCCGGCGATGCCGCAGCCGTCGCTCACGTCGAAGAGGATCGTGTACGTGCCAGCGCCGGCGGGCGGCGTGAACGTGTAGGTACCGGTGCTGGCGTTGACCGTGATGGCGCCGGCCGAGACGGTCGCGCTGTAAGTGAGCGACGGCGAGTCGGGGTCGCTTGCGCCGAACGTGTCGCTCAGCGTGGTGCCGCTCGCTAGCGCCTTGATCGCGTCGGTAGTGGTCGGCGCGGCCTTGTTCGAGCGCGGCTCACCGGGGGTCGGACAGCGCTCGCGGAACCAGTCGGCGGCGCTGTTGGTGTCGATGGTCGGGTCGCGCCGCGCGAAGGTCGCGGGGCCTGCGCTGCTAAGGCCGTCCCACGGCGGATTGGCGCGCACACGGTCGGCCCACGGGGTCTCGGCGGGCGTGCCCGAGGGGGTCTCGTTGCCCCAGTAGACCGCATCGATCACCGCGCCCGTGCAGCCAAGGAGCAGGACACCATCGGCGCTGTTGTCGAGACGGATCGGCCCTTCGGACCAGGCGAGCGCGCGCGGCAACTCGTTGTCGATGCCGTCGGAGTCGCGATACCACTCGCGGTCGGCGAGCAGGTCCCAATCGGAGCGGAAGGCGTTGGCCGAGAATGCGACTACGACCGCGTCGTTGGCTGCCAGCATGGTGCCCTGGCGGAACACGACCATGCCCTCGGGGCCGCCTTGCGACTCCTCGTCGCCGACGCGCAGGAAGCCGAGATCGATCGCCGCGTTGGTCGGGTTCGACAGCTCGATCCACTCGCCATCGTTGTCGACGCGCGCGTCGGCGTGCACCTCGGTGATGCGGACCGATGTAAGCTTCGGGTCGCAGGCGGCGCTGCCGACGACGACGTCCACCGTGGCCGGGGTGGAGGTCGAGCACTCGTCGGCGGCGGTGAACTTGAAGCTGGTCGTGAGCGGGCCGGGGCCGGCGGGCGGGGTGTAGCGCACGAGGCCGTCGCCGAGATCGACGACGGTGCCGACGGTGCCCGTCGTGTCGAGCGTGAAGGTCAGAGCGTCGGCATCTGGGTCGAACGCGGAAAGGCTGAACGTCGTCGCGACACCCGCCGCGACCGTGACCAGGGCGGCTGCGGACTCGGGCGGCGAGTTCGGGTTGGGCGCGAGGCCTGGCGAGGGGCAACGCGAGATCGACCAGTCGGCGGCGGTGCCGCTCTTCGCGTTGGCGAGTCGCTCGAACGTGAGCGGGCCGGTGGTCGGGTTGGCGGCGGAGTAGTCGGCGGACGGGGCGGGTACCGTCAGGCCGTCGGTCGGCGGCGGGCCCCAGCGCAAGATGTCGCGCACGAAGCCAGCGCAGGTGAGCACGACCTGGTCCGAGCCGTTGTCGAGCTGGATGTTGGTGTTGGGCGACCAGTCGCTGGTGCGGTGCAGGTAGGGCGCTGTCGCGGCGCTGTCGGTGCCGTATTCGTAGTTGGCGACCGCGCCGAACCCGGATTGGAAGGTGGTGCCGTTGTTGGCGATGACAATCGACTTGCCGGCGGCGAGCGTCATGCCCTGGCCGAAACGGATCGAGCCCTCGACGGCGGCGCCCTGGGTCGTCTGATCGCCGAACGACCACGAGCTCAGGTCGATGGCGAGCGCGCCGGTGTTGGTCAGCTCGATCCACTCCGAGCCGCTGTCGACGAGGCCGTCGGCGTGCACCTCGGTGATGAGCAGCGGCAGGGCGCAGGGGTCGAGCACGCACACCGAGGCGGTGCCCGGAAGGTTGTCGCAAAGCGGCTCGGGCTCGGGACAGGCGAAGCCCGCTTCGATGTGGCAGCTCTCGTCACAGCCGTCGCCGGGTAGCGCGTCGCCGTCATCGCACTCTTCCAGGCCCGCGACGTCACCGTCGCCGCAGTCCTCGCCGCACGAGGCGGGGCCGGTGCCGACGCACGTGAAGCCGCACTCGGTCTGGCAGGAGGCCGCGCAGCCGTCGTCGCTGTCGTCGTTGCCGTCGTCGCAGGTCTCGCCCGACTCGACAACGGCGTTGCCGCAGATGTTGAGGGGCGCCGTACCCGGGGTCGCGGCGGCGAGCGCGGTCCAGTCGGCGGCAGCGTTGGTGTCGACCGAGGCCGAGATGCGCGCGATGCTGCCGAGATCTTCCGAAGGGAGCGATGTGACGCGCACGTCGATGAACGTGGTCGCGACGCCGCCGGGCGGCGTGTAGCTCGTGACCGCGTTGGTGCCGCCGTAGGACATGCCGTCCACCAGCACGTAGATGCCATCGCCCGTCTTTTTCAGGAGGAGCACCTCGTCGCCAGTCGACGACGTCCCGTTGCCAAGTCCAATCTCGCCGGTGCCGAGCGCCGTGTCCTTGGTCAGCGCGAAGCCGGCCGCAGCTGCGGATGACGCGAAGATTCGAGTGCCTGCCGCTGGCGTGAACGCGGCGGCGAACGCGGTCGCGTTGCGTGCGACGATGATGATCTCGCCCGCCTCTATGGTGACCGCGGGGAACGCGTAGAAGCCCTCGCCGTCGCCCACGACCTCTTCGTCACCGACGCGATAGGCGCTGAGATCGACGGGATCGGTGCCGATGTTGATGAACTCGATCCACTCATCGAGCACGCCGGTACCCTTCGGCATCACCTCGGTGATGCGCAGCTCCGCGCGCGCGGCCTCGCCAAGAGTGCTCGCGCAGAGCACGAAGGACAGCATCGAGACCACCAGGTGCCGACCCGCACGACACCTGTTGCCAACGTTCGCCATGGGGCGCCTCCACCTTTTCAGATCTGGAGCATTGCCGATCTGAACCACGGGTTCAAGGCGTGCCCGTGAGATGTTGAGGCCGTGAGCCACCTCTTCACGCGCGGGGAGCGCGCGCGAAGAGATGCGAGCTACCTCAAGGGGTCGGGGTCTTCAGCTTGACCTGACAGTCCGACATGTCGAGCGACGCCTTCTTGTAGGCGGCCTGGCCCTCGGCCGTGAGCGCCTTGACGGCCGCGCCCTTGTCCTTGAGCGACTGCTCGTTGAACCACTGACCGAAGGGCCGGATGCAGTCGAGCGTCTTGCACTCGCAGGCGGCTTTGGCCTTCGCCTCGGCTTCCTTGACGAGGTCGCCGCCGCATGCCGACATTCCGAGACCCAACACTGCCATGATCATCATCGTGAGCTTCAAATTCGAACTCCTGGCACAACGTGAGAAGCCCGCCGTTGGAGGATGCCAACCATGGCAATCGGACGTGGGACCGCGGCGGGTGGCGAAACATAGCGCGACCGGAGGATTCGCCAAGTTCTTTGAGCTTTGAGTTGTGGTGTTTTGATCGAGCCCCCAATCCAATTGACCGACTGGCGCCAAGCGGCGAAGTAGCAACGATGGACCCCGCAGCGCCGAACTACCTCCTGGTCGATGACGACGCGACGCTCGCGCGCGCGGCCGAGCAAATCGCGATGGCGACCTGGCTCGGCATCGCGGTCGAGCTCAACGCGACGCGCAGCTATCGGCCCCGCATCTGCCTCGTGCAGGTCAACGCGGGTGGCCGGCTCCTGGCACTCGACCCGCTCGCGTTCGAGGGGCGGCGGCCAGACCCGCTGAGCGCAGCGCTGGCACGCGTACCCGTAGCCTCGCCGGTCATCGTGCATGGTGGCGAGTACGCGCTCGCGGCGCTGCAGCGCTGTCTGCACGTGACGTTCAAGTACCTCGTCGACACGCAGCAAGCGGCGGTGCTGCTGGGGTTGCCGGCGACGGGCCTGCGCGCTTTGTGCAGCTCACTGCTCGGTGAGGTGGTGCCACCGCCGCAATCGGCCGACTGGTCGCAGCGACCACTGGCTGCAACGCTCGTCGAGCACGCGCTGGCCGATGTGGTGCACCTCGGCGCGCTCTACGATGTGTTGCTGCGCAAGATCGACGCGACCGATCTCGTGGACGAGCTCGCGCTCGCATCGGCGCCACCTCAGCCACGCGTGTTCGTCACGCCGGACACACCGGATCCACGTCGCTATCGTCAGATCGAGGGCGCGTCGGGGCTTCCGCCCGAAGGCATCAATCTGCTCGGGGCGCTCGTTCGCTGGCGCGACTTGAAGGCGAAGGAGCTCGACGTGCCGCCGGGGCGCCTCCTCCCCAATGCGCAGCTCGTCGACCTGGCACACGCGCCAGAGCGCGCCTTGCAGCGACTCGCGGGCATGAGGTTCCACTCGCGGCTCGTGCATGCCGACCTCGAGGCGCTGCGTCGCACGGTGGCATTGGCGATCGCGGCGGAGCCCGAGCCCGAGGCGACAGAGCCCCGAGCCGCGCGGCCCACCGGCGCTGTGACGCCGAAGAAGGGCCCGCCGACGCCGGCCATCAAGGCGCGTATCGCCCGCTTGAAGGCCTGGCGGCGCGGCGAGGCGGAAGCGCGCGGGGTGGGGCTGCAGGCCGTCCTGCCGCTGGTCGCGCTCGAGCACCTCGGGTACTTTCCGGTGACACCGCTCGCCGATGTGCCAGGCTTTGGACGTCGGCGGGGCGAGCGCTACGCGGCGATCATCGCGACCTTGCTGTAGGCGTGGCGGTCACTCCGACTTGCGCGAGTTGCGGCGCGCCCGGATGCGCGCGAGTCGCTCGATGGCGGTCTCGACCGTGCTCTCGTCGTCGCTCGTGTCGGGCGGCGCGGGCTCGATGTGGGCCGCAAAGCTGACGGTCGGGCGTCGCGGCGGCAAGACCGGTGGGATGCCCTCATCAGGCTTGTAGGGGCGCGTACCCATCTGCACACGCAGCGGCGGACCCTCGCCGCGCGAACGGATGACCGGATCCTCTTCCTCGTTCGATTCGATCTCCGACGAGGTGCGAATGGTCGGCCATGCCGCGGCCTGCTCGAGCTCGAGCGTCGCCATGTTCGCGCGCTCCTTCCGGCGCCGCTCGCGTTCGGCCCGGGCGCGCTCACGCTTGGCCGCCTCGCTCGGCGGCAGCGCCATCAGGACGGCATCGAGGCCGTCGTCGGGTGGCACAGCCGGCGTCATCGGCTGGACCATCTCTTTGACCTGCGGCAACCCGAGCCACTCGGGGAACTCGTTCAAGAGCCCATGGTAGAGCTCGTCGGAGTCGGTCGCATCGCCCGGCTCGAAGAGGCCTGCATTGTCACAGTGGGTGTCTTGTAACTTATTGACGTTGCGCAGAAAGCTGAATTGGTATCCGGGTTCGAAGGGCTCGCCGTCGGGCGCGGCGAGACCCGCGAATTGCCAGAAGATCGGGAGGTAGCTCGCGCGCCGCAGTAGCTTGGTGGTCTCCAGCGAGTCGGCGCAGTCGCCGCAGGTCAGCACCAACACGAACACCGGACAGACTCGCTGCGCGGCGACGCCCGGATACTCGATGACGATGCGCTTCATCCGGTCGCCGACTTGTCGGCTCTTGCCCTTGAGGCTCCACTCCTTGGGGAAGTAGCGCCGCCCGATTGCGTCAATGAAGGGCGCATACCGGGCGGCGGGAGTCGGCTCGCCGAGCGGCACGACAGCCGGCGCCAGCACGTGCTTGCGGACCCAGCCCCTATAGTCCTGGCGCTTGATCTCGCCGAGGTGGCGCGCCTCGTCATCGAACGACCAGATCGGCACGATGCCGTCGTCGTCGAACTTCATCGCCAGCGCCAGGAGGGCCGACGTCAGCTCTTGCACGAGGCCGCTCGCATAGAGTGGTGCCATGCGTGGCGAGGCGTCGAGGACGACCACCACTTCTGCCTCGATGCCGTGGAGCCCCGACTCGACGAAGGCGCGTGATGCGGTCACCGAGAGCTCCTCGAGCCGCCGATGCTTGCTGTCCTGAATCGTCGCCATGAACTTGCCTTGAACGTCGCAACCTGCGCCAATGCTGTGGCAACGCCCCCGCTCGCGATGGTGGCGCTTCTTGCTGCCGTCTGCAAGAGAGTGCCGTGCTCAGGGTCGTCCCATGCGGCTCGCGAGCGGGAGAGATGTAAGCATGTTGGCTGCGATGCACGACTTTGTCCGGTTGCGCTTCCAGACGCTCGCGCGGACCCCTGGCTTTCTTCCAGGCGAGGCGGTTGCCGACCGCCTCCGCCGGACCTTCGAGCGGGCTCGGGGCTTCGGCATGGTGCACGAGATCGTGCGTGCGAACGGGGGCGCGGTTGCACAGCTGATGTTCTTCCGTGACCCCGAGGCGTGGTTTGCCGGGCCGGTCGTGCTCGGCTGGATCGACCGCGATGGCAGCGATCTCACGCGTGACGTTGGTCTCGATCAAGTGCTCGCGGCGGTCGACCGACACCGCGATCGCCTTGGCGCCGAGACGCTGCTCGAGATCGCGGTCGACGATGGGCCGCTGCTCGCGGGCCTGCTCGAGCGCGGCTTTGGAATCGACTCTGTGATCCAGGTCGGAGATGTGCGCCAGGCGCTGACACTGCTCGGGTCCGGGCCCTCGCTGGTGGAGCTGGAACCAGAAGTGCACCTCGTACCGCTGACCGCGGTGCACGTACCCGGCATCATCGACCTGCACCGCCGGGTGTTCTCGGCCGAGCCGCAGTGGTGCTGGTTTGGCGCCTATCCCGAACATCTCGCGCGCATGGCGAAGGACCTCGTCGCGGATCTGGGCGGGCAATATGCGCTGCTGCGCGGCGACGTGGTCGTCGGACATCTCGGTGCCGAGCGCGTCGATAGCCCCTATTGGGGCCGGGTCGGCGGGCTCGAGCTGGTGCTGGAAGCGCCGTTGCGTGGGCGTGGACTGGCGCGTCCACTCTATCGTGTGGCACTCGAGTCGCTCATCGAGCGAGGCGCCGTCATGATCAAGGGGGGCACGGCGCAGCCCGGTGTGATGGCGCTCGGCCGCGTGATGCAGCGGCCTTGGCACTCGTTCAACCTGCGCCGCGATCCGGCGTTCGGGCCTGAGCACTTCCTTCGCTTCGCGCCTGAAGACGTGCGCCGCGCGCACCTCGTGTCACTCTGACAGGAACCAGCTGCCCGGCGTCAGGTCGACGTGAAAGTGGTTGTAGTGCGCGGCGTTGTACTCGGGCGTGAGGATGATGTTCCAGATGTGGCGGTCGTACATCTCGTGAGCCATCCAATAGAGTAGCTCGCCACCTTCGGTCTGGGGGTCGGGCTCGCCAACCTCCCAGTCGAACTGGATCGTGTACTGGTCGCCGCTGGCAGTCTCGACGCCCGCGATGTCGATGGCGTACGCGAACGAGTGCTGCGACAAGGTCGTCGTGCCAGCGATGTAGCGGCAGTTGTAAGTGCCGTAGTGGACGATGTCGGTGATGTCGCGCTCCTTCGCGAGCTCGGCCGTCGCGTAGAGCGCGAGCGCTGTTCCGCACTGCACGTAGAGCGGCGTCGGGGCGTTGCCAAAGTCGCTCGGATGGAAGGTCACGCCATTGATAACGGGGCCGACCCGCACTGGCTCGAATACCTCGCAGGTCTTGCCATCGACATTGTCGTAGGTGGTTGTGCCTGGCACCGTGAATGGCACCCCGAGCGCCTGAAGCGTCTGGAGGCAGCCCTCGTAGGTACCCGGCAGGCACGCCCACGCGCTGGTGATCGTCGTGTTGTTGCGGAGCTCGTCGCCGCAGGAATAGCCGTCGCGGCAGCCGGTCGGGCTCCTTGTGAAGTCGCACTTCTGGACGCACAGACCACCGTTGTCGCCGACGCTGTCGCCGTCGATACAGAACGTGACTGCTGCACCTGCCTGGTCTGGGCAGGTCGAGGTGCAGCTCTGCGAGCACATGCCGTTGTCCCAACCGTCGCTCGCCGGCTTGCACGTCGAGCTCGCGTAATCGCAGTCGCCGACGGCGTCGCAAGCGCCGCCGATGAAGCCGACGTTGAGGTCGACCGGTCCCACCGGTCCGGTGTCTTGCGGGGTCGTATCCTGCGGGGTCGTGTCGGCGGGCGTGGTGTCCTGCGGGGTCGTGTCGGCGGGCGTGGTGTCCTGCGGGGTCGTGTCCTGCGGGGTCGTGTCCTGCGGGGTCGTATCGACCGGCGTGCTGTCCGTCGCGTCGGGCTGCGCCGTGTCGGCCGGGGTCGTGTCGGGCCGCGAGGTGTCGGGGACCGATGTGTCGGACGAGGTGTCGGATGAGGTGTCGAAGACGACCCCATCCTGACCGACGACATCGGGTAGCGGCGCGCGACTCTCGACCAGGTTGGACACGCGCCCGGGTGCATCGTCGCAGCCGATCGCGAAGCTCGCGAACGCGACGGACGGCACGAGCAACAACGACGCACGGAGGCTGAGGAGTAGCGACATGGCCGCGACCTTACACCGGGCCATGCCCACGACGCGAGCCTCCTGAGAACGGCGCGGCAAGACACCACTACTGAGCTTCGAACAGGCGCCGCACCGTCTGGATCGTGTCGGCGTGCTCGGGTCGTTTGTCGGGTCGATAGCCCTTCACGCGCGCGAATCGCAGCGCCATGCCGCCCGGATAACGCGGGCTCGCCTCGAGCTCCTGGAACAGGACCTCGACGACCAGCTCGGGGCGAACGTGTACGACGTGGCCTTCGCGCGAGGTCTCGCGTGCTCCGAGCTCGCGCGTCTGCCACTCGAGGAGGGCGTCGGTCATGCCTTTGAAGGTCTTGCCGAGCATCACCCAGTGCACGCCATCGGGTCGCTCGTCACGTGCCGCGAGGTGCAGGTTCGAGAGCCAGTGCGACCGCCGGCCCGAGCCGACCTCGACAGCGATGACGACCAGATCGAGTGACTTGGCCGGCTTCAGCTTGAGCCACGACGATCCCCGCTGACCCGCGCTGTAGGCTGAGTCGAGCCGCTTCGCCATGACCCCTTCGTGGCCGCGTCCGAGCACCTCGTCGAGAAAGGTGGTCGCTTCGTCGACCGAAGCACAGCGCCGAGCAGGCGTAAGGTGAGCGGGCAAGAGGTGCGCGAGCCGCTGTCGTCGTTCGGACAACGGCAGATCGATCAGGTCCTCGCCATCGAGCCGCAGCAGATCGAACCAGAAGGTCGTCAAGGGAAGCTCTGCGCGTAGCGCGTCGTCGTCACTTTTCCTGCCGAAGCGGCGCATCGTTGTCTGGAACGGATGCGGCCGGCCACCGGGCCGCAGCGCAATCACCTCGCCGTCGAGGATCGCGTCCTGGACTCCGAGGGCCGCGAGCTGCTCGACGACCTCGGGCACCGCTGGCGTCACCTCGTTCAGCGCGCGCGAGTAGACGCGCACAACGCCGGCCGCGACATGGGCCTGCACGCGCGCACCATCGAGCTTGGACTCGAGCAGCAGCTCGGCGAGCTGCGGCGCGAGCGACGCGACGTCCTCAGCGGTGTCCGCCAACATCGGCTGCACCGGCACGAACAGCTTCAACCCGATCCCCTCGAGGCCCGCGGGCCCGCTCGCAACGAGCCTGCGAGCGATCTCCGGCAGGCTTCCGACCAGCATCGTCGCGCGCCGCACGTTCGCTTCGGTCGCTCCGAACGCCTTCGCGATCGCTGCGAGCACGACGCCTTCCTGCGCGCCCTGACGCATCTCCCCCATCAACAGATGCACGAGCAGTTGGCGTTCGGCAGGCCCCGTCTGCGCGAACAGCTCGCGCAGCAGGTCCGTCCGCGCGCTGGTCGAGCCAGCACCGGCAATGCCTGCGAGCCGCGTGAAGGTGGCGTCGACCGCGGCAACGGTGAGGCCCTGGTCGGCGCCTTCGGCCAAGCCCTCGAGCGCCTTCTTGACCGTCACCCAGCCAAGGCCGATGCGCCCTTGCGGCAGGTCGCCAACGAGCCACGCGGCCAACACCGGGGCCTCGTCAGCGGCCCCCGCGAAGTGCTCTGCGAGCCTGTCGATCTTAGCGTTGCGTCCCTTCTCGGAGCGCACGCGCTCGGACAGCGCGGCGACCTCGGCGAGCGAGGCATGCACATCGGAGCTCGTCGACTTCATGACGACGACCATGGCACAGGGGTAGCCGTCTCGACCAACCACGTGTCGTGGTGGTAGGAGCAGCCCATGAGCAATACAAAACAAGTCATCATCGTCTGTGGCCATGGCCCTGGCATCTCCGACGCGGTCGCGCGTCGCTTCGGTCACGCCGGCTATCCGGTCGCGATCGTCGCCCGCAACGCCGAGCGTATTGCTGCTGCGGCTGCGGCACTCAGTGCTGACGGCATCAATGCCCGGGCCTTCGCCGCCGACCTCGGCGATGCGAGCGCCGTCACGAAGCTGGTGGCCGACGTGCGCGCCGCCTTCGGACCGGTCGGGATCCTCCACTGGAACGCGATGCCCATGGGCGCCGGCGACCTCTTGACGACCTCGGCCGCCGAGCTGCGTCGCATGCTCGACGTCACGGTCCTCGGCCTCGTCGCGGGCGTGCAGGCGTGCCTGCCGGACCTCGAAGCAGGTCACGGCGCGGTGCTCGTCACGGGTGGCGGCTTCGCGTTCTACGACGCAAAGATCGACGCGATGGCGGTGCAGTACCAGTCGAGCGGCCTCGCCATCGGCAAGGCCGCGCAGCACAAGACGACCGGTCTCCTCGCCCAGGCACTGGCGTCGCGCGGCGTGTATGTCGGCGAGGTGGTCGTGACTGGTCTGGTGAAGGGGACCGCCTTCGATCACGGCAACGCGACGCTCGACCCCGAAGACATCGCCGAGCTCTTCTGGGGCCTCTACGACGGCCGCAAGAGCGAGTCGTCGGTCATTATCTGAGTTTGCGCCCGGCACGAAGCGGTCTGTCGCGCGCTGAACTTTGCCGACCGGACCGTTGCGCCAGCCGCGTGCGCGGGAGTAGTCTGCGTCGAGACCAGGGGGAGGTCGAAGATGCACCGGTCATTGGCGGGTGTGGTGGTGAAGGCCGTCGTCACGAGCCTTTTCACCATTGGCTGCGGCGACGAGGTCGTCGCTGACAGAGAGTGCTCGACGCTGCGCGACGAGTTCCAGGCGAAGGTCTGGGCGCCGCTCATGGGTCGCACGTGCATCACCTGCCATCAGGCCGGTGGGCTCGCATGGGAGAAGCACGCTCGTTTCTCGATCGTACCGGCGACCTATCCGGGCTTCGTCGACCAGAACATCGCCGCTATGCGCGCGATGCTCGGCTATGAGTTCGAGGGCAAGCCGCTCCTGCTCGCGAAGCCGAGCAACATGGTCGAGCACGGCGGCGGCCAGGTGATCCAGCGCGACTCGAAAGAGTACAAGGATCTCGCGGCCTTCATCGAGCGACTCGGCAACGAGGGCAGCGACACCGGCTGCGCTGAAGCAGAACCGCTGCCCGAGGTCGTACGCCTCGGACCGGCCGACACCTTGCGCAAGGCCAGCCTGATGCTCGCCGGGCGCCTGCCGACCGCAGCGGAGTTCGCGTCGGTGGCGGTCGGCGACGACGGGGGTGAAGCCGCGTTGAGGCTCGCGGTGCGCTCGCTGCTCGACGAGGCGGAGTTCGACGACTGGCTCATCACGAGCTGGAACGACGTGCTCCTGACCGACCTCTACGGCAGCTACACCGGCCGCTCGCCAGGGCTCTTGAACGACAAGGATTTCCCCAAGGCGCACGCCGCCTACTACGACGCTATCGACAACGACGAGCTCGAGAAGAAGGTCGGCAACTCGGTCATGCGCGAGCCGCTGCGCCTCATCGCGTACGTCGTGCGCGAGGGTAAGCCGTTCAGCGAGATCCTGACCGCCGACTACTCGCTGTTCAACCCGCTGTCGGCCCGCATCTACGACACCGACATCAGCTTCGGCGACAGCTACGACGAGCGCGACTGGCGCCCGGGTCACATGACCATCACGCGTGAGGGAGTCATGCTGCCGTGGCCGCACGCAGGCATCCTGTCGTCGCCGATGATCCTCAATCGCTTTCCGACGACCAAGACCAACCTCAATCGGCATCGCGCTTGGTGGGTGCTGCGCACGTTCCTCGCGACCGACATCCTCACCGTCGCCAACCGCCCGATCGACCCCGACAAGGCCTCGCAGTTCGACTACCCGTGGCGCCAGGACAACCAGTGCGTCGTGTGCCACGCGGTGATCGATCCCATCGCTGGCGGTTGGTCGAGCTTCGACTCGGGTGACCAGGAGCGTTACTTCCCGACCAACCCGCCGCCCGCCAACGTGTTCGACCCCGGCTTTGGCGAGCTCGACGCGCCGCCCGACCCGAGCGGTGGTCGCCTCGCGTGGCTCGCCAAGCAGATCGTCGCCGACCCTCGTTTCCCATTGGCGGTCGCGCGCCTGACCTTCGAGATGGTCACCGGGCGTGGGCCGATCGAGCATCCGCGTGACTCGGCGTCCGCTTCGTATGCCTCAGACGAGGCCGCCTGGAGCGACTTCGATCACCACATGACCGACGTCGTCGCGCGCTTCGAGGGGGCCAACCTCGACTATCGGGAGCTGGTCGTAGCGCTCGTCACCGGCCCGTACTTCCGCGCCGAGGCGCTCGATCCCGATAGCGTCGTGGCCGAGGACGGCATCACGCCAGAGCGCGAGGAAGAGCTCGCCAAGGTCGGCACCGCGCGGCTCCTGACGCCCGAGCTGCTCGACAAGAAGATCGCCGCGACGACCGGCCTGCCGTGGTCGCGCGGCTGGGACAAGGTGCCCTGGCTCTTGTCCGACTTCGAGATCCTCTATGGTGGCATCGACTCCGATCGCGTCACCGAGCGGCTGGTCGTCCCCAATGGCGTCATGGCCGCGGTCCAGGCGCGCATGGCCAATGAGGTCGCGTGCAGCGTGACCCCGTGGGACTTCACAAAGTCCAAGGGCGAGCGGGTCCTGTTCCCGACCGTCGACCTCGAAGACCAGCCGACCACCGAGGGCGGCGACGAGATCCCCGCTGCCGTCGAACGCATCAAAGCGACCATCGTTCACCTGCACGAGCGCCTCCTCGGCGAGAAGCTCGCCGTATCCGACCCCGAGGTGGAGCGGACCTACGGCCTGTTCCTCGAGGTGATAACCGCCGGTCGCAAGGCCGTCGCCGCCAAGTCCGAGGTCGACTGGCTCCGCTGCAACGCCAAGAAGGACCCGGTGACCGGCGCCGACCTGCCCGAGGCCCGCCGCGTCGAGCGCGACCCGCACTACGTAGTGCGCGCCTGGACCGCCGTCATCACCTACCTGCTGAGCGACTACCGCTTCCTCTATGAGTGACAGGAGCACGATGATGAAAAAGTCCGCGAACACTCCTGGCCACTCGCATGCATTCTCCCGCCGATCGTTTCTCGGCGGCGCCATCGCCGGCCTCGGCGGGCTCATGCTCGCCCGCTCGCTGAGCGAGCGCGGGGCGGCACGCGCGGCGCCTGGCGACATCCCTTACGGCGGGCCACTGCTGCTCGGCATCCATGCCGGCGGTGGTTGGGATCCCATCTTTCTGTGCGACCCGAAGCCCGACGCGAAGCTCAATCGCGTCAGCCAGAGCGTCGGCGAAGTCGGTCCGTTCCGCTTCAGCGACCACGCGGTCGACCCGATCGCGTTTGGCTACGACGCCAACTATACGGCAGCGTATGGTGAGCGGCTGCTGTCCAACCGCACCTTCTTCGAGCGGCACGGCACGCGCCTGACCGTCTTCAACGGCGTCGATACGCGCACCAACAACCACGACACTGGCACACGCTACGTATGGAGCGGTAAGAGCGAGGTCGGGCACCCGGCGCTTGGCGCGATCGTCGCCGCGATGGGCGGCGGCAAGCCCCCGCTCGCGTTCCTGTCGTCCGGCGGCTACGACGACCCCGGTGGCCTCGTGCCGCTGTCGCGCGCGAGTTCGTCGGGGTCGATGCGCAAGCTGATGTTCCCCAACGCGATCGACGCGAACAAGCCAGAAGACCCCGGCTACCACAGCGCTGGCGCGCTCGACGCGATCCGGCGCGCCCAGGCCGGCCGCATCTCGACTCAGGCCGCGTCGCTCACGCTGCCGACCGCCCGTCGTGCGCTGGCTGAGCTGGTCAGCGCGCGAGGATCAATGGGCGAGCTCGCGGCGCTCGAGATCCCGACCCTCATCGACATCCCCGGCAACAATCTCGAAGACGTGCAGGGCGTCCTGCAGTCGACCCAGCTCGCGATCGCCGCGATGAAGGGTGGCCTCTCGCTCGCCGCGAGCTTGAGCTACGGCGGCTTCGACACCCACGGCAACCACGATCGCGACCAGGTCGTTCGCATCTCCAAGCTGCTCGGCATCGTCGACTTCGCCATCGCCGAAGCGGCCCGGCAGGGCGTCGCGGACCGGCTCGTCATCGTCGTCGGCTCCGACTTCGGGCGCGGACCTTTCTACAACGGGACCAACGGCGACTCTGGCAAGGATCACTGGGCCAACACATCGATGCTGGTGCACGTGCCACCCGGCAAGGCCGCGGCCTTCGGCAATCGAGTCATCGGCAGCACGACCGACGACGTGCGCTCGAACAAGCTGACGCCTGGGGCCTACGCACCCGACGCGGCCGGGCTCTCGCTCACCCCGGGTGTCGTGCACGCGGGCCTGCGCAAGCTGCTCGCGGTCGACGGTAGTGATGGGGCCGTGAAGTTTCCGGTGCCTGCTTCCGAGATGGCGGTATTTGGGTGACAGGTGGCGGAGCAGGACAAACTCGCTTCGCGAATTCCGGCAACGGCAGCCGCAGGCGATCGGACGAACTGGTACAAACGGGCGCGTCAGGACCGGCGCTGAACTGTCACCGGCCGGAAACGGGATGACCTTTGGGTAGGTGTGGTACTAGGATTGCACACAGAAGCCCGACGCACCCATGTGCCGGGGTCCGCAGACCCCACCGAGGTCTCCCATGCGATTCTTCTCCGCGACCGTCTCCCTGTCCCTCATCGCTGGCTCGATGGCCTCCGGCTGCGCCTCCGACGCGCCCGAGAGCGAGCCCACAGCGGCAATCGACGAGGACTACGGCAAGCCTCTCTACGGTGTCGACGACTCCGCCGCGTCGAAAGCCGACAGCTTCGATGGGGCCGCTGGACCCAAGGAAGCCGGACTGTCGTCGACGTCCGAGGTCTGGAAGGCGACCAAGCGCTGGTACCAGACCGACGCCGCCGCTGGCCTCGCGTGGCCCGCTGGCTCGACCCTGACCTGGGACGAGAAGTACAGCGCCTGGATTACCAGCCTCGAAAAGATCGACGGCAAGGACGGCCATGACACCTATCGACTGACGACCCCGTGGGGCAAGTCGCTCGAGTCGCCGCGCCTCGAGTGCGCCGAGATGGCGATGTTCCTGCGCGTCACGTTCGCCAGCTGGTACGGCCTCCCGTTCTATATGACCGCCTACAACGCGAGCATGGGCGGCTCGATGTACTTCGGCCACTTCGGCATCGTGAATTCGGCCGGAACCCGCATCTCGGGCTTCCCGAAGTTCGGCACCGACTACAAGGACTACACCGCGTCGCTCGCGACCAAGACCAACGCGCAGATCGTCGCCGCCTGGCCCAAGGACGCCAACCTCCGCACCAAGTCGCTTGCCTCGAACCGCGACGATGACAACTCAGCTGTGCTCGGCGCGGGCGCGTACACGGGCGCCTACTTCGACGAGATATTCCTGAACAAGCGCACCGCGCACTTCCTCACGCGCATGCTCACCTACTTCGGCTCGATCCACCTCGCGAGCACGCAGAACACGTTCAACATCCGCCCGGAGACGATCCGCGCCGGCGACACCCTGCTCGAGCGCTGGCAGCGTTCGGGCATCGGCCACACGATCGTCGTCGCGCGCGTAGACCACCTCGCTGAGGGCAAGCTCTCGATCGAGACCTTCTTCGGCTCGATGCCCCGCATCCAGGGCTACTGGTACGATACGAACCTGTCCAAGGGCTACTTCACGTCTGAGCTCACGGGCGGCGAAGGCAGCAACTACGAAGGCGACAAGTACGCGTCGCTCGGCGGCGGTCTCAAGCGTTGGCGCACGCCCGTCTCGAAAAGCGGCAAGTGGTACAACATCGTGCCCCAGGCTGACCGCACCGCCTTCGTCGACGGCGCCGACCTCGCCGCGATCGGCAAGCGTCCCGGCCAGTTCCAGGAGCTGATGGGCACGCTCGCCCCCAACGAGGCGCGCGAAGTGATGCTCCAGCGAATCGACGTCGCCCGCTCGGCGCTGCGTCTCAAGCCGGCGTCGTGCTCGAATCGTGAGCGTCGCGAGGCCGCCTTCGACGACCTGTACGAGCTGTCGGCTGAGGAGTTCGGCATGAGCGAGACCGAGGTCGACGAGACCTACCGCACCCTCGAGGACTACGTCCTGGCTGAGCTCGAGTACGCGCAGTCGAAGACATGCTGCTGGAACAGCACCAACTCGGACATGTACCTCGTCGTCATGCAGCTCAACGAGGAGCGCGTGTCGGACAGCCAGTGTATCGAGCCGCTCGTGTTCAAAAATGACAATGGCTACAAGGTCTTCGCCGACTACGCCGCCTCGATGGGCCTCGGCTCGCGCTGGGTCGCGTGGAGCGAGGACGAGCCCTGCGCGCAGCGCGCGGTGGCCAGGGACATCGAGACCGACCACGCATGGGCGCCGTTCTGCAGCGTTCGCGACGAAGTGCTCGGCAACGAGGAGTGAGACGATGAGCGACGCGCCGAAGAAGCTGCACCCGGGGATTGCCGACACACCATTCGTTCTGCGCGGACGCACGGCGCGCGATCTAATGACCCCGAGCCCGCTGATGGTGTTCGCGACAGACCCGCTGGAGACAGCGGCGGAGCTGCTCGCGCGCTACTCGGCGGTGCCGGTGGTCGACCTCGATCGCTGTGTCATCGGGGTACTCTCGCGCACCGATCTCGCGCGCATCTACGGTCTCAAGCGCTCTGTACAAAGCGCGTCGCTGACCCTCGAGTCGCGCGATGCCGTCGGCTCGGGCGCAACCGGCAGCGAGCTCGAGTGGAAGCCGCCGCAAAAGCGTGTGTACGAGGTCATGACCCCGCACGTGGTCACCGCCCAGGACGACGCGCTCGCGGGCGAGATCGTGCGCATGCTCGCGGACAAGCGCATCGGCCGAGTGTTCGTGGTCGACAGCGAGCGGCATTTGATTGGCGTCGTATCAACGACCGACATCATCACGCGCCTGCGCGCCGCCGAAGCCTGAGTCGACGATACCGACCTCTGGTTCGACGTCCGACCTACTTCTGGCAGCGAAGACAAAATGTAGTGCTGCGCTTCCCGACGATGATCCGCTCGGCTTCGAGCACGTGCACAATCGCTTCGTTCAGGCGCTTCACACGCGCCCTCGACAGCGACGACGCGGGCGTCTCGGGATGGATGCTGGCGCGGAACAATGCCTCGTTGGCGTAGATGTTACCAACCCCGGGCGACCGGGTGGAGGCTCGCCTGTCATCGCGTTCGCGGCGCGCGCGCTGCCGTTCATCCGCATGCGGCGAACGCGCGCGCCATGGCACTTGCACACGGCCAAACCATGGGCGAGGCTATGCCCCGTTTCGGGAGGCCAGGGTGCAGAAGTTCATCGCCGTCGCGGGCAACATCGGCGCCGGCAAGTCCTCGCTCGTCGAGTTCCTCGAGCGTCGCCACGGCGCGCGCGCCATCTACGAGCCGTACGTCGGCAACCCCTACCTCGACGACTTCTACGGCGACATGAAGGGCTACGCCTTCCACAGCCAGCTCTACTTCCTGACCCACAAGTTCCGGCTGCACCTCGGGCTCGGCACCGAGGACGGAACCATCGTCCTCGACCGAACGATCTACGAGGACGCCGAGATCTTCGCCAAGAACCTCTACCAGACCGGCTTCATGAGCGAGCGCGACTTCGGTCTCTACAGCGAGCTCTACGACGCGATGAAGGTCGCCTTGCGCCCCCCCGACCTGCTCATCTATCTGCGCTGCCCGGTGCGCGCGATTCGCCGCCGCATCAAGCAGCGCGGCCGGGCCAGCGAGCAGGGGATCCCGACCGAGTACTTGAGGCGTCTCAATACGCTGTACGAGGACTGGATCGAGCGCTACACGCTCTGCCCGGTGCTGGTCTGGGACTCCGAGAAGAAGGACTACCTGACCGACCTCGTCGACTGGATGGACTTCCGCCGTCAGATCCAGGAGCTCATCGGCGAAGACGCCTTGCCGCCCACCCCTGCCGGCCTCGTCCAAAGCGCCCTCTGATGCAGCAGAGTCCGTTGTACATCGTGGTCGAGGGACCGATCGGGGTCGGCAAGACGACGCTCGTGCAGCGCCTCGCCGAGAAGCTCGAGGCGCGCATCGTGCTCGAGTCATTCGAGGACAACCCGTTCCTCGCGCGCTTCTACGAGGACAAGGATCGCTGGGCGTTCTCGACCCAGCTCTTCTTCCTGATGTCGCGCTTCAAGCAGCAGCAGGAGCTGATGCAGCCCGACCTGTTCAGCCCGAACCTGCTGTCGGACTACTACCTCGTGAAGGACCGCATCTTCGCGGAGCTGACGTTGGCCGACCAGGAACTCGCCCTGTACGAGCGGGTGTATCGCTCGCTCGCGACGCAGATATTGAAGCCCGACGTGGTCGTCTACCTGACGGCTCCGCTCTCGACGTTGCTCGCGCGCATCGCGCGCCGTGGCCGCGACTTCGAAAAGAACATGGATCCCGACTACCTCGCCGAGCTCGCGCGCGCCTACTCGCGCTTCTTCCAACGCTACGACGACACGGCGATCCTGAAGATCGACAACGACCGCCTCGACTACGCGTCGCAAACCGACCAGGCCGCCGCCATCATCGACGACATCGTCCTGCGCATCCGCCGTCTCGCTCGCGAGGGCAGGGGTGCGCGTGAGGAGATCACGTGAGCAAGATCACCGAAGCGCACGACCCCCAGGTCGCCCTCTCGAAGGCCTTCATCGGCACCGCCGGCCTCATCGGCGTCGGCAAGACCACACTCGCCAATGCGCTTGGCGCGCACCTCGGGCTCGAGGTCCATCACGAGCCGCTCGAGGACAACGTCTATCTCGAGGACTTCTACGCCGACACCGGCCGCTGGTCCTTTGCGATGCAGGTCTACCTCCTCAATCGCCGCTTCCAGCAGCACCAGGAGATCATCTGGCGCGGCCGCGGTGCGGTCCAAGATCGCACGATCTATGAGGATTCAATCTTTGCGCGCGTGCTCGTCGACATGAACCTGATGCACCCGCGCGACTACGAGACCTACGTCGGGCTCTATCGCAACCTCTCGAACTTCATGTGCCGCCCGACCGCGATCGTGTACCTGCACGCGAGCCCCGAGAAGTGCCACGCCCGCATCGCGGCGCGCGGTCGCAGCTTCGAGAGCGTCGTGTCGCTCGAGTACCTGCAGCGCCTCTATCGCGCGTACGAAGAGTTCGTAGCCAACATCGCCAACACGGTCCCCGTCATCCGCGTCGACTGGGAAAACTATGGCGACACCGAGCGGCTCGCGGACGCGATTACCCGCGAGGTCACGCGCGCGAGCTACCTGCGCGACGTGAAGCTGTAGCATCGGCCCCATCGAGCCGCCTGACGCCGCCTGACCACCTTGGTTGACGTGTCGCAGTTGCGGGGCTAATGCCTCAAGATCTGGAGGGACTCGCTATGGCTGACGACGAATCGTCCGACAACGCAACCGTGCAGATGAGCCCGGAACAAGTGAAGCGCCTGCACGCGGAGCTCGCCGCGGCGAGTGCCAGGGCGTCCGGCGCATCAGCCCCCGCGGTGAAGGCCGCGGCCGAGTCCGAGGACTATCCGGAGGAGGCGTACGCCGAGAGCGAGGAGGACTTCAGCGGCGAGCCCGCGCCCGAATACGAAGAGGACTACGCGCCCGCGGAGCCCACCGTCGACGTCTACGAGGCCGAGCCCGTAGCGAAGAACCTGAAGCTCGACAAGAAGCCCAAGGTCGACAAGGCGCCTCCGCCCGCCAAGGCCGCCAGGCCCGCACCCGCGCCAAAGCCGGCGCCTGCCCCCAGGCCCGCCCGCCCCGCGGCCGCGCCGTCACAAGGCGGTGGCGGCCTGCTCATCGTCGGTGGCATCGGTGCCATCGTCGCGGGTCTGTCGGTGTGCTTGCCGATCCTGGGTCAGATTCAGGGCATGACGGGTGACCCGTGGCCGATGATCGGCGGCACGATCGGCATGGTGCTGGGCCACTTGTTGCTTGGCCTCGGCATGTTCGGCGCGGTCTCGCGCACCAATGGCGTCGCGGCCCTGGTCGGCACGCTGCACATCCTCGCGATGGCCGGCCTCACGTTCTTTATGCTGGCCGCCTTCCGCGTCATCGAGCTCGATGGCGATCTCGTGCGCTACGTGATGCTCGCTCCCACGATCCTGCCGGGCACCGCCTGGCTGCTCTCGGGGATCTGGGGCTTCGCTTCGGGTGCCGGTGCGATGGGGATCCTGCACGGCGTGTTCTCGTTCCTCGGCGGTGGCGCGCTGATCGGCCTCACGGTTGGTTCGCTCGCCGGGGCCTTCGAGGTTGACAGCGACCTCGCGATAGCAGTCGCCTTTGGTGGCCCGGGCCTCATCCTCATCGGCTGCATCTTCCTGGCGATCGCGATGTTCGGACGGCTGAGGCGCCCAGCGGCCTGACATGGCGGCGCGCGACCTCACCGAAGGGCCCGTCCCGGCGCACGTAAAAGCGCTGTGGGTTCCGATGCTCATCGCGATGACGCTGCAGTCGGCGTACGCGATCGTGAACCTCATCTTCGTGGCGCAGCTCGGTGACCGCGCGGTCTCTGGCCTGGCGATCACAATCCAGGCGTTCTTCATCATCCTCGCGGTCGGGCAGGTGCTCGGGCAGACGGCGCTCGCCGACATCTCGCAGGCGTATGGGCGTGGCGACATCGGGACGGCGCGGCGCGCGCTGACGACCTACACCTTGTTGGCGATCGTGCTCGGCCTGGTCACGATGGTCGCCGCCTACGTGGGGTCCGAGGCCTATGTCGGGATGTTCACTGATGACCCCGAGGTCTATGCGCAGGGTGTGGCGTACTTCAAGGCGAACGCGCCGACGTTCCTCTTGCAACTCCTCATTATCGTCCTGTCGACCGCGGTGCGGGCGTCGGGTGACTTCATCACGCCGATGCGGATCATGTTGTTCTCGGTGTTGCTCAACGCCGCGCTCGACCCGATCCTGATGTTCTCGCTCGACATGGGGATCGCGGGTGCGGCCTACGCGACCGTCGTCGCGCAGGTGGTCGCGTGCGGCATCTATCTGTTGCGCTTGCGGCCGGGCAAGTCGGCTGCTGCTGTCGTCGGCAGGGCCATCTCGTGGGGTAAGCCCTTCTTCAACAAGGCATTGTTCTCGCGCATCGCCATGCGCGGTGTGCCCGCGGGCATCCAGTTCTTTCTGATCTTCGTCCTGCTCGGGGTGGTGCTCGCGGGCATGAAGGCGCACGGTCCGGACTGGACGGGGGCAGCCGGCGGAGGCTTTCGCATCATTCAGCAGTGCTGGTTGCCGCTCGTGACGTTGTCGTCCGCCGCCGCCGCAATGGCGGGTCAGAACTATGGCGCGCACAACCTCGAGCGGGTGGCGGAGACCGCCAAGGTCGCATTGCGTTGGGGCGTGATCTTCGGCGTCGCCTCCGCCGCGGTGGTGCTGCTCGGGGCGCCGATCCTCGCCTACATCGCGGCCCGTGGCGACACGCAGCATGCGCACGCGACGGCGTACTTCCGCTGGTCAGCGCCGATGCTGCTGTCGGCCGGCCTCACCTACATCCCGACGTTCATGCTGCAGGCGATGGGGCGCTCGTTCTACCCGATGCTCGCCGCGTTCTTGCGGGTCGGCCTGGTCGCGCTGTTCGTCTTCGTGATCGCGCCGGCGGCCGAGTTCGGACCCGAGTCGATCTTTGCGGTCACCACCATCACCTCGTTCATCGAAGGTGGGCTCGGGCTGTTCCTGCTGAGGCGCTTCTTGCGGACGACGTCGTTCGCGCCGCCGATCGTCGTGGCGACCGCGGCCTGAGGGGCTTCGCCTGCGAGTTGGAAATTGCTTGCGCCAAGCCATGCCGGACAGCTAATCCGCCCGGCATGAAGTCAAAGCTCATCGCCCTCACCGCACTGGTTTCCACGATGGCCGTCGCGCTGCCCGCCCAGGCGACCGTCGAAGGCTACGTCCTCTACAACGTGCCGTACCAGCACCCGCAGACCGACGACGTCTGCTTCATGCGGATGCCGCTCTACGCGAGCTTCGGGATCCCGACCGCCTCGATGGCGAACGCGACGCTGAGCCCGACCGCGATCCTCAAGGACTTCCCGACCAAGACCTACTTCAACAACAACCTCGCCGCGCCGACGAAGTTGATGGTGCCGACCTACGTGTCCGACGCGGTCACGGCGACGGGCGTTTGGGAGTACACGATGAAGCTGAGCGTGACGGCACTGGCGACCGCCAACGGCACGACGACGGCTGGCCGCAGCGCGACGATCAAGTCCGCCAAGCTGGCGCTGCTCGCGATCGCGCGCAACATGGACGACATCTCGGACGGCAACTATCGGCTCAAGGTCACGTTCGTTGGCCTGCCGGTCCAGAACGGCGTGCCGGGCACCAAGCTCAACGCGACGACCGCCTTCCCGTACACCTCGACGAGCCCGCTGCTCGTCGCCTACGACCGTGAGCTGATCGACGTCGAGGGAAGCTGCCCGGCGGCTTTCGAGTAAGCATCGACGAGCTCGGTCGCAGAGTTCAATCGCCACGTTCGAGTGAGCACTCTAGAGTTCGGGTCGTGATAAGCTCCCGAGCTATGCATGGCCCGCTCGCTACGCGCCTCCGCGCCGAGGTGCTTCGGATTTCGCAGCCCGACGGCGGCCTCGATCTCGTCGACCTGGTGCTCGAGCGCATCACGCGTCTTGTAGAGCACGAGGTCGTCGCGCTGGACGCGGCTCACGTCGACCCCGAGCTCGAGGCGCGCCTCGAGTCCGCGGGTCTCTTCGAAGGACCCGACGCCGAAGACCATCGACAGAGCGCGTGGGCCGCGCGCACGGTGCGGCGGCCGCGACCGGTCGAAGGCATCGACCACGCCATCGTCGGCGACTGGTCGCTCGCGCGGCAGTTGCCCGATCTGTTCGCGGATCCGTGGCGCAATCCCGAGCGCTGGCGTCGTCTGGCCGAGGACCATGCGAGTGGTCAGCGCTATCTCGCGCTGCCCGGCCTCGTCGCAGTGGCGACCGCCGAGCGGATCCGCGACGAGGTGCTGGCGCTGAGCTGGACGCGGCTGACGACCGAGCTGGTGCAGGCCGACCGTCATCTACTCAGGCGCGACGACGTGCCGACCTGGCTCGACCTCCTCCAGGGCGAGGTCTTTCGCGCGCTGGTCTCGGCGGTGCTCGGCCGCACGATGCCGGCGGGTCTCGTGGTCAATGCATGGCGCCTCGCACGTGGCGACCTGATGGGCGTGCACCCCGATGGCCGACTCTACTTCGGCACCATCTCGCTTGGCCTCGCCGAGGGTTGGAACGCTTGTGACGGTGGTGCCATTGCGTTTGGCGAGCCGCATCGCGACGGCTTCATCGTGCGCCAGCGCTGGTTTCCGCACCTGGGCGACGCGTGCCTGTTCGCGCCCGACGGCGACACCTGGCACGCCGTCGAAGCGGTGCGCAGCGAACGCGTGCGCCACTCGCTGACCGGCTGGTGGGTCGACCCCGAGGATGGCCTCACGCGCGGCAGCGCCTGATGGTCTGGGTGCTCGGCGTGAGCGGCTCGCACAATGGCGCGGCCGCGCTCTATCGCGACGACGAGCTGGTCTGCGCGGTCCAAGAAGAGCGGCTCACGCGCACGAAGCGTGCGGTCCTGTACCCAGGTCGGGCGAGCCTCGCAGTCGATGCGGTCTTGGCCGACCAGGGCATCGGACCAGGCGAATTGGACATGGTGGTATCCGCGCCACTCACCGATCCGCACCTCGACCAGCAGCGCATCGACCTCCACCCGACGCTCGGCGCGCGGCCCCATCGCACACTCTCGCATCACCTTGCGCATGCGTTGTCCACTTATGCGTGCTCGGGTTTTGGTGACGCGACTGCGCTCGTGGTCGATGGCATGGGCTCGTTCATGCGCGACCTGCCCGCTGCCGAACGGGCCGTCGTGCTCGACGCGGATCGACATGCCGAGGTCGCTGGCGAGCGGCGCGAGACCGTCTCGATCTACGCGTGTGACCACGGCCGCATCGTTGCGCTCGAGAAGCAGGTGGGTCGCACCGGCTATGCGCCCGCTGCGATGCCGACGCGCCTCGGCCCGTTCGCGAGCCTCGGTCTCATGTACCAGCAGGTCGCGCGCCTCACCTTCGCGAGCTGGGATGCGGCTGGAAAGGTGATGGGGCTCGCTCCATACGGTACCGTACGGTATGGGCGCGACGCCTTCTTCGAAGTCGCAGGCGACGGCACGTTCGACTTCCGCGACGACGCGCTCGGCATCGGCGGTGACGTTGGTCACCTGCCGCTGTACCCCGCCGAAGCCGCCCAGCATGCGGACCTCGCGGCATCGGTGCAGGCCGCCCTGGAAGAAGGACTGCTCGAACTCGTGCGGCGGGCGCGCGCGCTCAGCTCGTCGCGCAGGCTCGTGTGTGCGGGTGGCGTCTTCCTGAACAGCGTCGCGAACGAGCGCATCCTGCGCAGCGGCCTCTTCGACGAGGTGTTCGTCGTGCCCTTCGCCGAGGACTCGGGCACCGCCGTCGGCGCCGCGTTCCAAGGGGTAGTCGACCTGCTCGGTCCACGCGCGGGACGGCGGCTCGCGGCCGACGCGCTCGGACCTCGTCCGACCGATCACGCCGCGGCGTTGACCCTGGCACAGAGCCACGGGGCCCAGGTCGAGTCGCCGCCCGAGATGTGGCTGGCGATCGCGCAGCGCATCGCCACGGGCCAGGCGGTCGGCTTTTTTTCTGGGCGCAGCGAGCTCGGGCCACGTGCGCTCGGACAACGTTCAATCCTGTACGACCCGCGTCGCCCCGATGGCAACCGGGAGCTCAATCGGCTCAAGGGCAGGGAGGCATTCCGCCCGTTCGCGCCGGCGGTGCTGCTCCCATACGCTGGCGTATGGTTCGACCTCGGCGCCTGGCCCGACAGTCCATTCATGCTGCGCGTCGCGGCCGTTCACCCGGAGCGGCGCGCACAGATCCCAGCGGTCACCCACGTCGATGGCAGCGCGCGGCCACAGACCGTCGTCCCGGGCGCGAGCCCGCTGGCGCACGTCATCGCCGCATTCCATGCGCTCACCGGGGTGCCGATGGTGCTCGACACGTCGTTCAATCTGGCCGGCGAGCCGATCGTCGAGAGCGCGTACGACGCGGTCCGGACCTTCCTCGCGAGCGAGCTGCAGGCCCTCTTCCTCGATGGTGTCCTCGTCACCAAGGTCGCCCCGACAGGTACACGACTCGCCCACGCTCCGTGACGAGCTCGTGGTGCGGGGCAGTTCATCGACATCTGGCTATTGCAGTCGCGCCAGCGCGTCGACCGCGCGGCGTGCGGCGAGCCGCCCTTCGTCGATCGCTGCGCTCACGCGCTCGCGGTCGAGGTCCCAGGACTTCACCGCGAGCGGTCGCGCGGGCTTGATGGTGATGACGCGGGCACCATTGCCGACGTCTTCGGGTCGCACGCGCGGCTTGAGTGGCCGCGCCAGCGCGGTGCCATCGTAGGAAGGCACGACCGCCAGCACGGTGGTCGCACCCCGCGCGACGACGGCGGCGACCGGCAGGTTGTCGGTGATGCCACCATCGATCACGAGCTCGCCAGCGACGCGCACGCTGCGACCGTAGAGCACCGGGAAGAAGCACGACCCGAGCACGGCCGTGACGAAGTCGGACTCGCTGCGGCTCGATCGTACAAATGAGCGCAGATCGCGTAGCCGCGTCACGGTGCAGAGCGCCTCGAGTGGCGCGGTGCGCAGGTCGCCGTCGCCCAGCGACTCGCGCAGGGCGTCGCGGACGATGCTACTCATGTCGAATATGGAACGGTTGTGGAGCGCGCGCCGCCACGAGACGATCGACCGGCCGCTGGTCCGGAGCCACAGGTCGACCATTGACTCCCCGTGTCCGGCCGCGAGCGCGGCGGCGACGATCGAGCCCGATGATGCGCCCGCGGTGATGCCGATCGGCACCCCCTCGCTCACGAGCACCTCAGCCACACCCGCATGGAATGCGGCCCGGCAAGCACATCCTTCGAAGACTACCGCGATCATCCCGGCGTTCCCCTCAACGGTGCGCGCCGAGCTTCGTAGGCCAGCGTCCGTGCCGGCGTCGCCAGTCATCGAGGTCGACCACCTCGGCCTCGTCCGGGGCACGTGGACGCACCGGCGGAGTCTTGCTCTCGGCGCGCGCGATACGCCCACCGAGCCACCAGCAGATCGGGAACACGAGGACGAACGCGAAGGTCTCGAAGAAGAACATCGCAAGCAGCCTACCCACGCACCTCAGGTCACCGCCAGCATCAGCGGCGCGACCTGCGTCGCGGCCGTGCTCAGGGCCTGAAGCTGAGGCTGTCGTAGATCGATGTGCCATTGGGATCGGCGTCCCGCGTGATCATGACCAGACCCAGCCGAAGACGTGAGCGCAACGGAGTGAGCATCGAAGACCTCGGAGGTTGGGGAGCGAGCCGGTCACTGAGACGGAGCGTCGAGGCTGGTCAAGAGTCTTCGGCTTGGCTCGGAGGTTAGCCGCATCGCCTTCGGCTGCCGTTGCTGCGCTACCGTAGCGCTACGGTACCGCGGGCCTCGAGACGTTTGCGCGAACCCGGTCGCGACGTTCGCGGCTCGCCACGAGCGGCATCATCTCCTTGTTCTGCATTGGTTCCAGCCGTTGGCACGGGAGCTGCCTTACCTCGAGCGTCTCGCTTCAAACCTGCTGGGAGGTCGCTACGATGCGCTGGAACCAATTCAAGATGTACCCCGACCGAGCCATCGCGCTCGGCGATATCCTGCTCGCCGCGGCCCATGCCGGCGGTGGGCTCGACGACGACAAGCTCGCGGTCGTGCACGGCCAGGTCGCCAAGGTGCTCGGCGTGAGTGAGCTGCCGTCCGGTATCCACGCCAGTCTCGACGCCTTCGATGTTGAACACTTCGACATCGTGCGCTCGTGTCGCAAGCTCGGCTTGAGCGACCCGCGCGACCGCATCGACGCGATGCGGGCGATGGTGGTCGTGGTGAACGAAGGGCCGGTCGCGCGTGAGGTGCGTGCGTTCGCGCTGCGCTTTGCGGCCCAGCTCGGGATAGCGCTCGGTGACGCGCTCGACCTCATCGGCCTGCCGCGGCGTCCCATCACGCGTGAGCGGCCGCGCCCGATCACCGGTCCGCGTGCGCCGATGCCGTCTCGCGACCCGCGTTGGCACTGATCCTCCCGATCAGACTCTCGTGGCTCGGGGCTTTGTCATTCGTCAGTGGAAGCGCGATGATTCGCGCATGGACCAAGCAGTGCTGGAGAGGGTGCGTGCGCGGCTCGGGCGGCTCGTCGGAACGACAGCCGAAGGCCACCACGCAGAGACGCTCGCGAGTGAGGCGGTCGCGCTGGCTGGCGAGCTGCTGATATTGGCGCGCTCCGAGCGCAAGCGAGCCGAGGCGGCGGCAGAAGCGCGCTTGTCGCGACTCATGGAGGACGAGCCGGGGCGGCTCCTGACCCTGGCGTTCACCGATCAGGCCCTGCGCGCGCGTCGGCCTGAGCGGGTCGCCGACCAGCTTCGGCACCTGCTCACACTGCATGGGGTGCCGCGCTACTTCTCGGCCTGGGAGCGGGTTCAGCTGCGCGCGTTCAAGACGCTCGGTGGCGCGTTGCCGCGCTGGCTGGTGCCCAAGGTGTTGGCGCGGCTGCGCTACGAGGTGCGCCGCGTGTCACTGCCGGCCGCCGATCCCGAGCTCGGCAAGGCGCTCGCCGAACGTGCGGCGATGGGGGTGCGGGTCAACCTCAATCACCTCGGCGAGGCGATCCTCGGCGAAGACGAGGCGCGCGCGCGGCACGCGGTCTATCTGCGCACGTTGGCGCGGCCGGACATCGAGTCGGTGTCGGTGAAGGTCAGCTCGATCGCGTCGCAGATCAACCTGCTCGCGTGGGACGCGACGCTCGACGTGCTCGAGGAGCGGGTCGCCGAGATGTATCGGGTGGCGCTGCGGTATCCGATCACCGGCGGGGGCGAAGGCGGGCGTCCGAAGTTGGTGATGCTCGATATGGAGGAATATCGGGATCTCGAGCTGACGGTCGCGTTGTTCGAGCGGCTCTTGGCGCACGACGAGTTTCGCGATGCGCGCGCGGGGATCGTATTGCAGGCCTATCTACCGGACTCACATCCGGTGCAGGTGCGGCTCGTCGCGTTGGCGCAGCGCCGTGTCGCGGCCGGTGGTCGCCCCATCCACCTGCGCATCGTCAAGGGCGCCAATCTCGCCATGGAGCGGGTCGACGCGAGCCTGCATGGCTGGGCCCAGGCGCCCTATCGGACCAAGTCCGAGGTCGACGCGAACTACAAGCGGCTGGTCGCCTATGGCATGCGATATTCGGACGTCTGCAACATCGGCGTCGCGAGCCACAACATCTTCGACCTCGCCTGGGCGATGGTCTTGCGGGCGGCGTGTGGCACGATCTCAGGCCGGGGGGATGGCATTGTCTTCGAGATGCTGGAGGGCATCGCCGGGCCGCTCGCGCGCGTCGTCCAGGCGGTCACCGGGGCGCTCATGGTGTACGCGCCGACCGCGGACGACCGCGACCTGCTGGCAGCGATCGCCTACTTGATTCGTCGCCTCGACGAGAACACCGGGCCCGACAACTTCTTGCGCGCGAGCTTCGGCATGGAGGTCGGCAGCGACGCCTTCGACGGCGAGCGTGACCGCTTCCTGGCTGCGTTGCGCGACCAGGACCGGGTCGCGATGGGACCGCGGCGCGTGGTCCGCGAGGCGCCGGGGCTGCCGGTAGTAGTGGGCTTCGAGAATGAGGCTGACAGCGACTGGGCGCTGCCCGCGAGCCGGGCTTGGATCGCCGCGGCAATCGCGCGTGTGGAGGTCACCGAGGGGTCACCACAAGCGTCGGTGGCCGATGCCGATGCCGCCATCGCGACCGCGAAGGAGGCCGCGAGTAGCTGGGCTCAGAGCACGATTGCGGAGCGGCAGGCGCTGTTGCGAGCGTGCGCGCATAGCCTGCAGAGCGCGCGCGGTGAGCTCGTGGCGTTGATGGTGCGCGAGGCGAGGAAGGCTATCCCCGAGGGTGACGCGGAGGTCTCCGAGGCGGTCGACTTTGGCAGCTACTACGCAGAGTGCCTGGCGGAATGGGAGGACCTGCGAGCCGCGGGACTGACGCTGACGGCGCGCGGTGTAGTCCTGGTCACGCCGCCCTGGAACTTCCCGTTGGCGATCCCCGCGGGGGGTGTCTTCGCGGCGCTGGCGGCGGGCAACGCGGTCATCATGAAGCCTGCGCCGGAGACGCCGCAGATCGCCGAGGCGCTCTGTCGTGTGTGTTGGGAGGCGGGGGTGCCACGCGCGCTGCTGCAGTTCGTGCCGTGTCCGAACGAGCCCGTCGGCACGCACCTGGTGTCTCATCCCGACGTCGCAGCGGTGGTGCTGACGGGCAGCACCGCAACGGCGCGACGCTTCCTGCAGCTGCGAGGAGAGCGGCCGGACGTCGCGCTGATCGCGGAGACGGGTGGCAAGAACGCGATGATTGTGACCGAGATGGCGGACCACGATCTCGCGGTGAAGCACGCGCTGCACTCGGCGTTCGGGCACGCCGGACAGAAGTGCAGTGCGACCTCGCTGCTGGTCGTCGAAGCCGCGCTGTATGACGACAGCGCGTTCATGCAGCGGCTCGCGGATGCGACGCGCAGCTTGCCGGTTGGACCTGCGACTGACCCGTCCGCGAAGGTGACGCCGCTGATTCGCGAGCCGCGTGGCGACCTCGCGTGGGCGCTGGGGCGAACCGGGGAGGGGCTCGAGCCGGGCGAATCGTGGCTGGTCGCGCCGCGCTTTGTCGATGGTCACTTGTGGTCGCCGGGCGTGAAGCTCGGGGTGAAGGTCGGCTCGCGCACGTACGCCAATGAGCTGTTCGGGCCAGTGCTCGGAGTGATGCGCGCGACCGATCTCGAGGACGCGCTGCGCATCGCCAACGGGGTCGCGTACGGCCTCACCGCAGGGCTCCAGTCGCTCGATGATCGCGAGATCGCGCGCTGGCTCGAGGGCATGGACGCGGGCTGCCTGTACGTGAACCGGGCTACTACTGGAGCCGTCGTGGCGCGCCAACCGTTCGGCGGGCGCAAGGCGAGCGTGTTTGGACCGGGCGCCAAGGCCGGTGGTCCGAACTATGTGCTGCAGCTCGCGCGCATCGAAGAGCCAGCGACGCACGGCGAGCCCGACTATACGGTGGCGTATGGTGAGCGCTTCGCGGGACCAGGTGTCGATTCGGTCAAGCTGCTCGGGCAAGACAACCTCTTGCGCTATCAACCGCTGCGCGCCGTCGGCCTGCGCATCGCTGAGGGTGCGCGAGCGCGCGACGCGGAGCGGGTCGTGATGGCGGCTGGTGTCTGCGGCGTGCCGCTCAGCGTGAGCGCGTGCGAGGCGCTGGGCGACGAGGCCTGGGTGCGGGCGCTTGGCGCGGTGGTCGAGTCAGCCGCGACCGCTGAGGAGACCTTCGCGCGCGCCGCGATCGAACGACTCCGGGTCGTGGGCGCGGTCGAGCCCCCGCTTGCATACGCGTGTCACGCACGCGGAGTCCACGTCGCGAGCGCGCCGGTGGTGTCGGTAGGGCGGATCGAGCTGCTGAACTACCTGAAAGAGCAGACGATCTCTTACGACTACCATCGCTTCGGAAACCTCGGCGTGCGCGAGGGCGAGGTCCGCGCGCAGCTGCGATGACTATGGCTTGGGCTCGACGTTCCAGCTCACATCGCTGGTCACCATGACGAAGCGATAGAACGGCCCGAGGTCGACCTCTTCGCCGAAGGTCGAGAGCGTCGTTTTGCCGAGGTGGCTCGGGGTGAGCGCGTGCCAGACCGCCGCGCCCGCCGGGAAGTTGCCGAGGCAAATCGCGCCGGGCTTCAGCTTCGGGGTGCCGGCGAGCTCCCACGACTTCCAGACGACGCCGGTCGTGTCGTGTAGCGCGACCTTCGTGAGGAGCGTGTGGAACGGGTCGGCCACCTGGTTGACGAGCTTCGCCAGGCGGGCTTGCACCTCCGCGAGCGGAGCGGGGCGCAGGGGGCAGGCGACGACCTTGGCGAGCAGCTCTTGGAACGACATCACGCGAGCATAGATGACCTCGCGCGCGTTGGGGAGCGGGCGAGGTAAAACATTTTTGACAGATCGGAGTAAAATATCTTTGACACCGGCTCCAAGTCACGAGTAAAGCATGTTTTACACGGTGTCTGAGTTGGCTGACACCGCAGCGGACGAATCGAACGCGGAGGGCAGCATGTCGTATGAGGAGAAGAGCGCATGGATCATGGGTGTGACCGCGGTCGGGTCGTACCTGGTCTACCTGGCGATAGTGCTCGGGCGCATGGATGGCGTCGCGGTGCACGAGGTGCGCTACGTCGGGCTCTTGCTGTGGAGCATCGGGATCTCGGTCATCGCGATGATCGCATTGCAAATCGTCGTCGCCATCGCGTCGCCGAAGGAGGCCGGCAAGAGTGACCAGCGCGACAAGGAGATCTACCGACGCGGCGAGTACATCGGCCAGTCGTTCGTAGTCGTCGGCGGGGTCGGCGCGCTCATCATGGCGATGCTCGAGCTCGAGCACTTCTGGATCGCCAACGCGCTCTACCTGTCGTTCACCCTCTCGGGGTTGCTCGGCTCGATCGCGAAGGTCATCGCCTATCGCCGTGGCTTCCACTCATGGTGAAGCCGACCCAGGTGACCAACGCGATTCGCGCGCTGCGCTTCGCGCATGGCGAGATGACCCAGGCCGACCTCGCCGAGCGTATCGGTGTCACGCGCCAGACCGTGATCGCCATCGAGCAGGGGCGCTACTCGCCGTCCCTCGAGATGGCCTTTCGGATAGCGCGCGTCTTCGGCGCGCCGCTCGACGACGTGTTCCAATATCCCCATGAATCTGAAGGAGAAAGCTGATGAAGGCGATTGTACAGGACCGCTATGGGCCCCCGGAAGTGCTCGCGCTGCGGGACATCGCGACGCCGGAGCTGGGCGACAACGACGTGCTCGTGCGGGTGCGGGCCGCCGGCGTCGACCCGGGTGTGTGGCACGTGATGGCCGGCTTGCCGTACCTCTTGCGAGTCGTCGGCTTCGGCTTCCGCGGGCCGAAGGTCGCCGTTCGCGGCCTCGATCTCGCGGGCACGGTGGCGGCGATCGGCAAGGGGGTCACGCGCTTCACGGTCGGCGACGAGGTCTTCGGGATAGGCGTCGGATCGTTCGCCGAGTTCGCGTCTGCACCGGAGTCGAAGCTCGCGCCGAAGCCGAAGAACCTCGACTTCGCAGAGGCGGCGGCGGTCCCGGTGTCGGCGCTGACGGCGCTCCAGGCGCTGCGGGTCAAGGGGCAGCTGAAGCCCGGCCAGACCGTGTTGATAAATGGCGCCGCAGGCGGCGTCGGCACCTATGCCGTGCAGCTCGCCAAGCACTTCGGCGCGCACGTGACCGGCGTCTGCAGCACGGCGAAGGCCGACCTGGTTCGCGGCCTCGGCGCCGACGCGGTCGTCGACTATACGCGCGAGGACTTCACGACCCTCGCCGCGCGCTACGATCTAATCCTCGATTGCGTCGGCAATCACGGCCTCCTGAAGCTGCGTCGCGCGCTGTCGCCGCGCGGCACGCTCGTCATCGTGGGCAGTGACGGCGGCAGCTATGGAGGCAAGGGCCGTTGGCTCGGCGGGATCGATCGGCTCCTGCGCGCGCTGCTGCTGTCGCCCTTCGTGAAGCAGAAGCTGAAGGGCTTCATCGCGAGCGAGCGCTACGAAGACCTCGTCGCGTTGACGCCGATCATCGAAGCCGGCGCGCTGCGACCGGTGATCGACCGCGCCTTTGCGTTGCACGAAGCGGCGGACGCGGTACGCCACGTCGCGTCGGGCCGAACACGCGGCAAGGTGATCGTACAGGTCGCTTAGAGCGAGGCTTCGGTTGTGAGGCGATGCGCGCGGCAGATGCCGTTGCGCACGTCGTCTTGCGATAGCAGCGTCGCGAGCTTGAAGGCCTCGGCCGGATGGCCTGCCGGGATCACGACGTAGAGGGGCACCGAGGGCTCCTCGAAGCGCTCGAGCCAGCTCGCGATCTTGTCGTTGTGGACCGTGAAATCGCCTTTGACGGCGAGCACATCCAGCTTCTCGAAGAGCACGCGCGAGGCCTCGGTGTGGATCGCGGTCGCCTCATTGACCTTGCAGGTCGTGCACCAGTCGGCGGTGAAGTCGATGAAGACGAGGTCGCCTTCCTTCGCCTGCTTCAGCACGTCGAGCTTGTCGAAGTTGTGCCAGTTGATGCCGGAGATGAGCTCCGTATCGGCGGCTGCTTCACGCGGCTCGACTGAGACAAACATGATGGCGCCAGCGATGGTCAGCGCGAGCGCGGCGATGGGGCCAAAGACGCGTGCCCGCAGGCCGCGCACCGGGTCGCCGTAGTGGCCGTAGAGCCACAACGCGAAGGACAGGACCGAGAGGAAGACCAGGTACATCATGAGCGCGTCGCGCGAGACCTGGGCCGCGAAGATCGAGAGCAGGAACACGGCCGTGCCGATGAGCAGGAAGCCCATCACCTTCTTGAAGGTGAGGAGCCAGGCGCCGGGCCTGGGCAGGAAGCGGCGCCAGCTCGGGAAGCGGGCGAGCACGAGGAACGGGAACGCGAGGCCGAAGCCGACCGCGAGCAGCAGCACCGTCATCTCGAAGGGCGGCTGCGTGAACGCGTAGGTCAGCGCGGGCCCGAGGAACGGCGCGGTGCACGGGGTGCCGAGCAGTACCGCGAAGATGCCGTAGTTGAACGAGCTCGCGTAGCCATGCGAGCTGGCGACCTTGGCGTCGAGGTGATGGGCACCGGGGAGCGCAATCTCGAAGACGCCGAAGAGCGACAGCGCGAACGCGAAGACGATGGCGGTGAAGACGCTGACGAAGGTCGGGTCCTTGAACTGAAAGGCCCACGACGGCTGCTTCAGGACGATCATGATGATCGCGAAGGCGAGGAAGCTCATGAGCACGCCGGCCGTGTAGAAGAGGCCGTGGCGCCAGACGACCTTTGGCTCGTCCTTGGACTGCTCGACGATGCCGAGGATCTTGAGCGACAGCACCGGCAACACGCACGGCATCGCGTTCAGGATGAGGCCGCCGAGGAACGCGAAGGCGAGCGCCAACAGGAAGCTGTCGAGCGGGCCATCGCTGCTCTCGCTGGTGTTGGCGTCCGCGCACGGGTCGTCGAGCAACGGTGCGCCCGCCACGCTGGCCACGTTGCTCGGAGTCGGCAGGATCGACCCGGCCGGCTCGGGCGAGAGCATCGGCGGCGGGCCTGCCTTGCGCGGCACGTCGAGGTGCACGTCGAAGGCGATGGGCTTGCCATCGCGCTCGATCTGCACGACGCCTTCGAGGCGCGTGACCAGGTCACCTTCGAGCGCGGCCTTGCCCTCGAGCTCGAGCACCAGCGTCTTTGGGTCCGCTGCTAATTTTAGCGTGACGGTCGCAACCTCGAGGCCAACGGTCGCGGGCAGGAAGCTGTCGATGAGCGGGTCGTGCGCCGCGAGCGCGACGTCGTCGGTCAGCGTGAGGGTGATCTTCAAGGCGTCGCCCGGCGCGACCGGCGCGTTCTGCACGACGGCCGCGATGTGGAGCGATGGCGGCGCCGACCTCGCAGGGACCTTTGCGGCCCAGGCATCGAACGCCGCGGCTTGCGGCGACTTGCGATCGGCCTTCGTACCGGCGCGCACGGGCAGGCGCAGGCCCACGCGAGCGCTGCCCTGGATGCAGTTCTCTTTGCAGACGAGCCATTCGACCTTCGCCTCGAGCGGGACCTCGGTGCCCTCGAGCACGTCGTCGGGCACGCGCACCTCGGAGACGAGCAGCACCTCGTTGTCGTAGCCGAACGAGCGACCGCCGAGCTTGTCCGGGATGCGATGGGGTACGGGCCAAGCGAGCGCGTCGTAGTCGAGGCCGTCGAACGGCGCCCAACGCACTTCGGTCGGGAGGCCGGTGTCGCCCGCGAACTTCCAGTACACGTGCCACTCGGGATCGGGTCGCAAGAACACGCCGATGCGGAACGTCTCGCCGGGTGCGACCGCGCTCACATCGGCCGCCAGCTCTACCTTCACCTTGTTCTTGCTGACCGTCGCGCTCGGCGGTGCGGCCAGCGTCGGGTCGGCGGCAAGCGCGTTCGTGCCGGCCATGGCGGCCAACGCGAAGGCCGCGATGCGGCTGGCTAGGATACTGCTGCGACTGGTCATCGACATCGGTGCTCCCGTCCCCGTCCGCGAGGGCGCTCCATCGCAGTAGGCCGATGGGGGGCGATTGGTTACCACTGCCAGCCTTGAACGCACCATTTCGCGTTCGCGTTCATCGCCGCGGCGCGCCCGGTTACGGCGCGCCCGGGGTTACGGCGCGCGCGACGCCGTGCAGTCCGATCGGCACGATGTAGCTGCCGATCGACAGGATCACCACGTCGAGCCCGGTATCGCAGTGGCGTGACGTGCCGATCACCTGACCGATGTCGCCGTCAGCGGGGTAGTGGCTGGCCCAGGCGTTGTCGCCGCCCTTCTGCTTGAGCGCGGGAGTCGGCCAGCGCAGGCACTCGGTCGTGTTGATTCCGGGATAGACGTCGCCCGCGCTGTAGCTACCGTCGGCATTGCGCGTGAGCTTGCTGGCGGCGACGCATTCGGCGCCGTTCAGGCGCTGCAGCACAGCTTCCGAGTCGCTCGGTCGGCCAAGCGTCACCTTCGCGCCGATGGCTATCGAGTTGAGGGGCGGGGTGGCCTGCGCGCGGGCGCTGCCACCGAGCGTGCACAGCGAGGACAGCGAGGCGACGAGGGCAGCGGCGAGCGTGGGATTCATGGTCAGCGCTTCCCGTTGGCGGCATCGAGGATCTGCCCGAGTCGCGAGGTCAACACCCCGAGGCGGTTGCCGAGCGACTCGAGCAGCGACAGCGTGAGCTTGCCACCGAGCGTCGGGTTCAGCCGCAAGATCTCGGCGAAGCGTGGCTTGGACAGGGTGTAGACGATGGTCGGCGCAAGCGCTGTGACCGTCTCCAACGAAGGCCCATCATTGGCCAGCGCGAGCGTGCCGAAGTGGCCACCGGGACCGACCTCCCGTGTCTCGCCGGCCGCCAGCGCGGTCTTCACCTGACCGGCCGCGACCACGCCGAAGCCGAGCGAGGCCTCGCCCGAGCTGACGAGCACGCTGCCGGCCTGGGCGTCGATGAACTCGAGGTAGGGCTGCACCTGATGCCACTCGGCGTCGGTGAGGCTGCCATACAGGAACGAGCTGCGCGCCTCGGCCTCGAGCGTGTGGCCGTGCGAGCGGCCGGAAGCTTGCGCTGGCGTGCCCTTCCTTGCGGCTGCACCTTCGATCTCGACCAGGATGAAGGTCGTGTTGTCCGGGGCGCCGGCCTCGTTGACCTTGCGCACGAGCAGGTCGGCGCGCTCGTCTGCGTCGTCCGCGCTGGCGAGGCAGGCGCTGATCTCTTCGTCGCGCAGGGCGCGGTTCAGGCCGTTGCTGGTGACGATCAGGATGTCGCCCGGGTGCAGGCGCAGCTCGAGCAAGTCGACGTCGAGCGCCGGGCTCATGCCGATCGCCTGGGCGAGCGTGCGCTGGAACGGCGAGGTCTTGAACTCGCTGGCGGTGATGTCGCCACGACGCAGCTGCAGCGCCGCGATCGTGTGGTCGTTGGTGAGGCAGCGCAGCGCGCCGCCGCGATAGAGATAGGCGCGCGAGTCGCCGACGTGCGCGATGAAGGCGTGCTGACCGACGATGGTTGCGGCGCACAAGGTGGTCGCGATGCGGCGCGTCTTGAGCTCCTCGGCGGCGTCGAAGACCGCGACGTTGGCCTTCGCGAAGAGGGCCTCCATGAAGCGCCCGACCGCCAGACGGCTGGTCGTGTTGGGCGTCAGCGCGACGTCGGCGTTCTTGGCGGCGAGCTGCGCGGCGTTGTCCTTCAGGACAGTCAAAGCGACGCGTGCCGGCTCGGGCCCTCCGGTGCCATCGGCCACCGCCCAGAGCGGGACCTTGGTCAGCGAGAGCACCCCATCCTCGTTGGTCTTCCTGCCGCGACCGACATCGGAGCGATAGACGGCGGACTTGATGCGGACCGGTGAGGATGCAGGCGATGCCGATACCATGTCGCGAGGGTAGGCCGCCGATCCGAAGCTGACAAGCGCCGGCGGCCGGCAGCTGGCCTTCTTGACGAGGCCGTCAGCTCCGCCGCACCGCGACCAGACGATGCGGCCTGCCTTCCGGAAATCCCTGGATTTGCGGTAGATCTTCGCCAAGCGGCGGTGCGGCGACATCGCGCGTCGCAACCGCGGCGGCCTTCGCGGCCTCGCGCACTGCGTCCGCGAGCGGGTAGGGCTTGCCGCCCAGTGTGTTGCAGCACGCGAGCAGCAGCCCACCCGGAGCGAGGCGCAGGAACGCGAGCCGCAGCACCTCGGGATAGTCGCGTCGCAGCACCCAGCCGTCACCTCCCTGAGCCGCGGTCGGTGGGTCGACGATGATGATGTCGTAGAGGTCGCTGCTCGCGGCCAAGAACACGCGGCAGTCCGACTTGACGATGCGATGGCGGTCGCCAAGCCCGTTCAACGCGGCGGCCTCCTCGGCGCGCTTGAGCGCTGGCCCGGCGAGGTCGACGGCGGTTGCGTCAGCGGCGCCGCTAGCGAGGAGGTGCAGCGAGAATGCGCCGGTATAGGCGAACAGGTTCAGCACGCGCGCGCCGGCAGCGTGCGCGGCGAGCCACTTGCGGGTCGCGCGCTGGTCGACGTAGAGGCCGGTCGCGAGGCCACCGAAGGGCCGCAGCGGATAGGACAGGCCGAGCTCCTTGCCGATGACGACCGCCTCGGGGTCGAGGGTGGCGACGCTTGCTGTCACGGCCTGGAAGCGTCGGGTGCTGACGCCCTCTTTGCGGAGGTCGTCCTTGTGGTCGCGTACGACGATGACGAACTCTGGGATCGCGGCCGCCTTCTTCGCGAGCGCGCGGCAGACAGGGTCGACATGGGCGGTCATGCACTCGGCCAGGACGAGCACGACGAAGACCGGACCGTAGCGCTCGATACGCAGCGCGGGCAGGAAGTCGGCCTCGCCATGCACGAGCCGATAGCAGTCGGTCGCGGGGTCGGCATGGAGTGCCGCGCGGCGGTCCCAGGCGCGCTCGAGCGCCTCGGCCGGCAGGAACGCGAGGTCAGGCTTGCGATGGTAGACGCGCGCGCAGACCTCGTCCTTGGGATCGGCCAGTGCCGACGCGAGGCGTGTGCCGGCGTCGTCGACGAGCGTGACGGCCTGGCCCGCGACGAGCCGCTCGAGCCCGCGCGTGAAGCGGTCGGGACGCACCCACGGGTGACCGTCGGCGATGAAGCGGGCGGTCGCGCGCGACACCTGCAGCGTCGCAGCAGTCGCGCCAGGCTTGGACCCAGCCGGTTTCGCCCCTGGTTTCGCCGCCGCGCTCGGAGCACTCGGGCGCGGGTGCGGACCGGCGACGGTGCGCGCCGGACTCGACGTGCGCGACTTTCCTGAGTGACCCGCGGGCGCAGGCTTCGCTGTTGGCTTGGACGGGGGCTTCGGTGAGCGCGAGGGCGACATGCGCGCACCGTATCCGGCGGCGACGCGTTCGTCGCGCGTGACTTTCGCGTCCGGGCTCGCTACCTTGCGCCGAATGAATGGCTATTCAGCGGCGCGGCATGGCGCCGCAGGCCGCTCCGGAGCACGACCGCATGACCGAGACCACGAACGAGACGCAGCGGGCGCAGCCCCTCAAGTGGACCGGCTCGGCCGACTACATCGCGTCCGAAGACCTCCAGCGCATCGTCAATGTATCGATCGCACTCGCGCGACCGCTGTTGTTGCGCGGTGAGCCCGGCACGGGCAAGACCCTGCTCGCGAAGTCCATTGCCCAGGGCCTCGGACTGCCGCTGCTCACGTGGCACGTGAAGTCGACAACCAAGGCGCGCGAGGGCTGCTATGTCTACGACGCGGTGCAGCGGCTCTACGACTCGCGCTTTCAGGACAAGGACGTCTCCGACATCCGCCAGTACATCAAGCTCGGGCCGCTCGGGCAGGCGTTCTCAGCCGATCACAAGGTCGTCCTGCTGATCGACGAGGTCGACAAGGCCGACGTCGAGTTCCCCAACGACCTCCTGCACGAGCTCGATCAGATGAGCTTCGCGGTGGCCGAGACGGGCGACATCGTCAGCGCCAAGACGCGACCGATCGTCATCATCTCGTCGAACAACGAGAAGGAGCTGCCCGACGCGTTCCTCAGGCGCGTGGTCTTCCACTACATCGACTTCCCCGACGAGGCGCTCATGGGGCGCATCGTCGACGTGCACTTCCCGGGCCTCGACCGCGAGCTGTTGCAGCGCGCGTTGGCCTTGTTCTATGCGCTCCGCAACGTCGAGGGCCTGCGCAAGAAGCCGAGCACGTCGGAGCTCATCGACTGGATTGCGGCTCTCCTCGCGCACGGCATCGACCTCGTCGCGGCACGCGCGCGGGAAGAGGACTTGCCGTTTCTCGGCACGCTCATCAAGCGCGAGCGCGACATCGCGATCGCCAAGGACGCGGGCAAGCCGAAGAAGTCGTGGCGCTGATGGTGGCAGTGACCGAGAAGGCGCCGGGCAGCGACAACGAGATGTTGTTCGGGCGGCTCTTCTATGGGCTGCGCGGGGCGGGCATCAAGGTCTCGCCGACCGAGTGGATGACGCTCATCGAGGGGCTCGCAACGGGCGTCATCGAGCCGTCGTTGGACGCGCTGTACGCGGTCGGGCGGGCCTTGCTCGTCAAGCACGAGGCGCACTTCGACACCTGGGATCAGGTGTTCGCGGCGACATTCGGCGAAGGTCAGATGCCGGTCGCGCTGTCCGAGGAGCTCTTGAAGTGGCTCGAGCAGCCGCTCGATCGACCGGGCCTGTCGGCCGAAGAGCTGGCGCAGCTCGAGAAGATGGGCCTCGAAGATCTCCGGAAGCTCTTCCTCGAGCGACTCGAAGAGCAGAAGGAACGCCACGACGGCGGCAATCGCTGGGTCGGCACAGGCGGCACCTCACCGTTTGGCAATGGCGGCAGCCACCCCGCCGGCATTCGGGTCGGCGGCGCGGGCGGCGGTCGACAAGCGGTGCAGGTGGCCGAGGCGCGGCGCTATCGTGACTATCGGAGCGACCGCGTGCTCGATACGCGCCAGATAGCCGTCGCGCTGCGCAAGCTGCGCCGCCTCGCGCGCAAGGAAGGCGAGCCCGAGCTCGACATCGACGACACGATCGAGCGCACCGGCAAGAACGCGGGCGAGCTCGAGCTAGCGTTCATTCCGCCGCGCGAGAATCAGGCGCGCGTCATGCTTGCGATGGACGTCGGCGGCTCGATGACCCCGTACACGCGCCTGGTCGAGACGCTCTTCTCGGCCGCCTCGGCGCAGAACCACTGGAAGAAGCTAGAGTCGTTCTACTTCCACAACTGCCCGTATTCACGCCTCTTTACCAGCATGACCAGCGGCGACAACGAGCCGACCGCCGAGATCTTGAAGACGCGTCCGCCCGAGACCTTCCTGATCCTCATCGGCGACGCGAGCATGGCGCCGAGCGAGCTCATCTCGGCGCACGGTGCCATCGACTGGTTCGAGCGCGCCGAGACCGCCGGGCTCGTGTGGCTCCATCGCCTGCGCACGCACTTCACGCGCAGCGTGTGGCTCAACCCGATGGAGCCGCAGCACTGGCGCGGCTACACCGCGGAGGTGATCGGGCGCTTGTTCCCGATGTTCCCGCTGAGCCTCGAGGGTCTCGAGCAGGCGATCGACCACCTCGTGCGCAAGACCGCACCGCCGCCTCCACCGGCCTTGGATCCGCGCCTGGTCCGCGATTAGAGCCGGCCTACTGAAGACGCGCGTAAGCGAGCCAGCTCTGTACCTCGCGGATCGCGTCCGCGGTGCGGGCCTCGCGTAGCGCGTCTTCGAACCAGCCGATGGCATCCGGCCACAGCTCGGCGCGACCATAGAGCTTGCCGACCTCGTAGGCCGGCAGCCAGCGGTCGGTGAGTGGCCATGACCAACGACTGAGGTTGCCCGCGGCCTTCTTGAACGACAGCAGCGCGTCTTGCGGTCGATCGAGCTCGAGCTGGAGGCGCCCCAAGCGCCACAGCGTCATCGGCACCGGCACCACGGCGACCGCCTGCTGGTAGAACGCGAGCGCGACGTCGGGCTGGTTCTTCGCCTCGGCGATGGCACCGAGGTTGTGCAGCACCGCCGGGTCGTTGGGCCCGAGCGCACGTGCTTGCTCGGCGACCTTCTGCGCGTCTTCGAGGTTCATGCGATGCTTCAGGATCGCCGCGAGCAGGTTCAAGCGCCGCCGCCGCGCATGCGGATCGGAGCCGGTCATCTCGACCGCCTGGCGGGCCGACTTCTCGGCGGCCTCGAGATCGCCGAGCTCGTCCTGCGCGTCGGCGAGCCGCTCCCACGTGCCGGCCTCCGCCTCGAGGCCCAGCGCGACCGCCATCTGCAGCGCGTCGACTGCCTCGCCCCAGTGTTCGGCCGCCATCGCCGACTCGCCGAGCACGCGCCACGACACGCCCATCTCGGGCAGCTCCTGCACCGCGAGGTGGGCCGCGTCCAGGGCCGCGCCCGCGTCGCGTTCGGCCAGCGCCAGGCGGGCGGCCAGGAGCCAGCCCGAGCCGGCCGTGGCCTCGTTGTCGAGGAGCTGCTTCACCTTCTTGCGGATGCGCTCAGCGATCTGCGTGCGCGCTTCGGCCTGGCCTTCGATCACCATGCTGCGGATCGCGCCGAGTGCGGGCGACATCGAGTCGTCGCGCAGCTCCATCGCGCGCAGGAAGCTCAGCCGCGCCGCCTCGTAGTTGCCCGAATAGAGGGCGGAATCACCAAGGCGCATGGCCTCGTCGAAGGCGTCGACGGCCGCGTCCGATGTGTCGGCTTCTTGGCGTCCTTCGTCCTCGGAAGGCCGGCGGTTTGGCGAGCCTTCGACAGCGCCAACGCCATCGTTGGCGGTGACCGCATCAGCGCCCGAGGAGGCGGACCCACTACACGCGCACAAGAAGGCGCTGGCCAGCGTGAGCCGCAACCTCGAACTCTGCGCGACGACCGCACGCTTCAAGGGGCGCAGATCGTCTGGACGATGATGTCGTCGACGAACACGCCTTGTCCGTTGTTGCCGTCGCCATCCAATGAGTCGAACACGAAGCGGATCTGGATCTGCTCGCCGATGACGTCGTCGGGCAGCTCGACCGAGACGGGGAACCAACGACCGAAGGACTCGGGTCCGATGCTGACGCGGTCCCACACGATCGCGTTCTGGTTGCCGTAGAGCACGCGCGCCCGCAGCGAGTCCTTGTCCGGGTCCTCGTCGATGTCCATGTACACCATGAAGTCGAGGCGCACCGCGCTGGCGTTGGACGGTACGTCGAGGGTCGGGCCGGTAGCGCGGCCGAACGTGCGGAAGTTGGTGCTGTAGTCCTCGCCCTGCTCATCACCGTAGCGCAGGCTCTGGGTCGGGCTGAACGAGCGCACGCCGTCGACTTGCCAGCGCACACCGAAGCCGCTGCCGTCGATGTTGATGTCGGGAGTCTCGCCCGTCACGAACCTGCGCGACCACAGGATCTGCGGCTCACAACGGCACTCGGGGTTCAGCGGATCGGGCACGTGCTCGCAGTCGCCGCCATCGTCGGGGTTGCAGTAGTCGACGGTGCACGGGTCGTTGTCGTCGCAGTCCTCCTCCTGGATGATGCAGGTGCCGGTCTGCTGCTGGCAGAACGCGCTCGTGCACGGGTTTCCGTCGCGGCAGTCCTCGGTGTTGCGGCAGCAATTCGGGATCGCGCTGATGCGGCAGATCCCGCCTTCGCACGTATTGAGCGTGCAGTCGGAGGTGTCCTCACAGTCATTGTCGTTGCGGCACTGGTCGGCGCAGCCGGGGATCCGCTCGAAGAAGCACTCGCCGGTGTCGGGGCGGCATTCATCGAAGGTGCAGACGTCGCCGTCATCGCACAGCGCCTCGCAGATGCCGCAGCCCGGGACATCCTGATGGCTGCAGCGACCGTCGGGCAGGCACTGGTCCAGGGTGCACGGATCGAAGTCGTCGCACTGGCCTTCGCTGACACAACAGTCAGGCACGGTAAACGTCACGCAGGAGCCGACCTGGATGTCACAGAAGCTCTTCGAGCACTGGTCCGCGGCGGGGCACTGCATGTCGTTGCTGCACTCGCCGGCGCAGCCCGGGAGGCCGGGGTTCGAGATGTGCTGGCACACCGAGCCGTCACAGAAGTCGGTCGTGCAGTCGTCGAGGTCGTCGCAGTCCGAGCCGCCGCACTCGCTGCAGTTGGGCAGGGTCGGGTCGGGGAAGCTGAAGCACTGCTGGCCATCGCAGAAGTCGCGCGTGCACGAGTCGCCGTCGTCGCACATTTCATTGGTCTCGCAGGCGCAGATGAATGCGCCGTCGGGACCGACCGCGGCCGCGTGGGTGCAGCGACCGTTGACGCACTGGTCGCGCGTGCACTCGTCGCCGTCGTTGCATTGGCCGTTGCCCTGGCAAGCGCGGCAGTCGGGATCGGTGATGTGGGTGCAGCCGAGGTCTGTGCAGAAGTCCTGCGTGCACGGGTCGAAGTCGTCGCACAGCTCGGGCGTGCAGTTGGCGCAGTTGGGGATCTGCTCGAAGCCGCAGATGCCGCTGCCGACGCGGCAGAAGTCGCGAGTGCAGGCGTTGTCGTCGCGGCAATCGCTGTCCGCCGTGCAGCATCCCGGTGCCGGCTCGTGGATGCAGCGACCGTCGATGCAGGCGTCCTTCGTGCACGCGACCTGGTCGCTGCAGGCATCGTCGCTCTGGCACTGATTGCAGGCCGGGTTGCGCAGGTACGAGCAGGTGCCGTCGGCGCCGCAGCTGCCGGTCGTGCAAGGGTCGTTGCTGGGGCAGTCGCCGTCTATCCGGCAGGGATTGCAGATGTTGAGCGCGACACAGCCGCCGCCCGGCACCGGGCACAGGTTGGCGAGGCAGGGATCGCCGAGGCGCGGACAGTCGCTCGCGGCGACGCAGCAGTCCGAGCGATTGAACACGCGGCACTGGCCACTCGCCACGTCGCAGACCGGATCCTGGCAGGCGTTGAGGTCGCCCAGCACCGCACGGCAAGCCTCGTTCGAGGTGCAGCCGGTCGTGTCGGTCGTGTCGGTCGTGTCCACCGTATCGAAGGTGTCGAGGGTGTCGAGGGTGTCGCTGACGGTGTCGGGGATGACGGTGTCGGGGATGACCGTGTCGACGCCTGTGTCGGGCTCGATCGAGTCGGGAGGCAGGTCGGTGTCGGGCGCAACGTCGGTCTCGGCGCGACCGTCGAGGTCGATGAGCGGAACGCCCTCGAGCTGCGAGTCGGTACACGACGCGAGGATGACGACGAGCGCGAAGAGCTGGATGCGAAGGAGCGCCATGCATGGCCTCGGGGACCGTTTGGAGCGGCACTATACGGAAATGATAGGGCCATGTCGCGGCCGTTCGTAATCACGTACGTTGCCGCCGCGGTGGCCAGAACGTTGCCTTAGCTCGTTGATTACAATCAACAAATGGCAGTGGCCGCGCGCGCTCAGCTCAAACGAACGAGGGCTTGCGCGTAACGCTCGATGCCTTCGGCGAGATCCGCGAGGCTCAACTGCTCGCGCTCACCGTGGGCGCAGCGCATGTCGCCCGGTCCCATCAAGGCGACCGGCGCGCCGAGCGCTGCCAGGATGCTCGCGTCGGTGTTGAACGGGACGGCCGGGCCGACGACCTCGACGCCGAGGGTGTCGAAGTCGATGGGCTCCGAGCGCGAGAGCTCGACGATCGTCACGGTCGCGCCGAGCACGTCCTTGATCGCCGCGAGGATGGTGTCCACCGGGGCGGCGCAACGCACCAGCACGAGGGCTTCGGCGGCCGGGGCGATGACGTTTGCAGCGACGCCGCCATGTAGCTCGCCGACGTTGACGGTGGTCGCGCCGAGCGCCTGGTCCGCGGGCAGAGGGGCCTGCAAGAGCGCGTGCAGGGCGCTCACCATGCGGTGCGTCGCCGACACTCCGAGCTCGGGATAGGCCGAGTGCCCACTCTGGCCCGAGGTCGACAGCACGAGCTTCAGGAGGCCCTTCTGGCCGATGGCGGGCGCCATGCCGCAGGGCTCACCAAGGATGATGTGGCGCGGCGAGAAGGCGGCTTGGGCGACTGCCGCCTTCGCGCCGATGTGGTCCGTCTCTTCGCCGCACACGAGCAGCACGCCTGCGCGAATGGTCGGCGCGGCCCGCTGCGCGAGCACGAGCCCGTGCAGCATCGCGACAGCGACGCCCTTGGCATCACATGCGCCGCGACCCCAGATGATCGTCGGCTCACGCCGCGCTGGGATGAACGGCGGCACCGTGTCGTAGTGCGTGCACAGCAGCACGCGGGGATCGGCCGCGCCGAGGTAGATATTGTCGCGACCGGGGGCCGCCGACATCACCGTGGCGCGGAGGCCGAGCTCTTCTGCGATGGCAAGGATTGTCGCGACCGCCGGTGCCTCGCGCCCCGAGGTCGAGTCGCAGTCGACCAGGCGGCACAGCTGCGCGGTGGCCGACTCGAGTTCGGACGGGCTTGGCGCCAGCGATGGATAGCGGAATCGCGCGTGCTCGGGCATGTCCGCCGTGATACCCCCGAACGCTCGGGGTTGGAATCTCTGCGACCCCATCGCTATTGTCTGGTGCCTGATGTCGACACTTCGAAGCGCCTGCCTCTCGTTCATCTGTCTCTCCTCACTTGCGGCGTGCGAGGTCGCGGAGCTCCCGGGAGGCAAGTCCGATGCGCGCGACACGCGCGACAACGACACCCGGACCGAAGTCGATGCCGCGGTCGAGACCGACGCCGGGCTCGTGTCGTGCGACCCCAACGCGGTCGACACCGGCTGCGGCGACGGGCGCTATTGCGAGACGACCGCGCGCGTGTGCGTCGACTGCGTCGGCTATATCCAGCGCTGCGTCGGTGCGGCCGGACGCGCGACCCGGGAGACGTGCCAGCCCCCGGTGGCGAGCGGTGTCGGCGAGGTCGTGGGGGGCTTCTACGAGCCCGACCCGTGCGGCTCCGGCGAGGTGTGCGTGGCGACGTCGACCCGGCCGGGCGCGCCGATCAAGTGCATGGCCCAGGTGTGCGAGGCGGGCTTCTCGACGTGTGAGGGCGCGGGCCACGTGCGCGCCTGCAACGCATCGGGCACGGTCGAGGGTGTCAGCGAGTGCGCCGCTGGCCGCGCCTGCTACACCGGCACGTGCGAGCTCATCCGGCACAACGTGGTGCTCATCTTCGACACCTCGGCCTCGATGTGGAGCTACGTGAACCCCGCCTGGAACTCGAGCGGGCCGGGCACTTCGTACTCGCCGCTGACGTGCGAGAACAACCCGCACGCAGGCCCGGTGGGCGACCGTCATGACGGCGCTCCGGATGGTGCGGGCTGCTTCGAGTCGTTCCCGGACTGCGACAACGAGGACCAGCCGATGTCCCTCTTCACGCTGTCGAAGAACGCGTTCTCGGCGGTCGTGGCCGAGGCGATTGGGGGCTACGCGCAGTTCGCGTTGCAGCGCTTCCCGCAGCAGGACAGCCCCGGTGCGAGCGTGTCGTGTTCGAGCGGTTGGTACACCGCGCAGGAGATGATTACCGGCGACGACGACGCGCGCACGACCGATGGCTCGAGCTGGTTCAAGGACAACCTCGGGCAGGTGTTCGTGGTGCCGTTCCCGGTGCGCACGACCATCGACAACACATCGACGTTGCTGGGCTGGCTCGACCACAAGGAGGTCCTCGGCGCGAGCCCGAAGAGCTGCACGACCGCTACGGTCGCCGCCGACTGCGGCGCCAACGGGCGCTGCGCCGACTACAACGGGCAGCTCCGCTGCTTCACGCACACCGATCCCGAGCTGCGCGCGGTGAGCCAGACACCACTCGGCAAGAGCCTGTTCTACGCCGGCGAGTACATCCGCCGCTTTGTGCGTGTCGACGGCAAGGCGTGCACGACGGACGCGAGCTGCGACTCGGCTGGTTATTTGTGCCGCGACAGCAAGTGCGTCGACCCATATCGCAAGTGCAAGGACGACTACATCGTCCTCTTCACCGATGGCGGCGAGAGCTTCCACGACCAGGAGTCCGACTTCTTCAACCCGGTCGTGCAGGCCAAGCGCCTCGCCTTCGGCCTCGACTGCCAGGGCGACGGCGACTGCCGCGGCGACGCGAAGTGCATCGACAATCAGTGCATCGGAAAGGATCAGACGACGCTCGACACGCCGAACGTGCCGGGCGAAGGCTTCAGCGCGTTGGCCACTCCGGACGGCACGCCGATCTCGATCCGCACGACCGTCATCACGTTGAACTCGATCACGTCGATCAACGCCCGCATCGCGTACGCGGGCGGTGGTGCCAGCGTGGACGTGTCGGGTGGCAACCCGACCACCTTCCGCGACGCGCTGCGGGCGGCGATGAACCCGAACTACAAGTGTCGGCCGGAAGATCTGGAGTAGGCGTCAGTCGAAGGTGGATGAGCGTCAGGCACAGGCCGATGGCGATCGGCGCGAAGCCGGCCGACGCGCGCCAGCTCGTCGAGAGCACGATGACGACGATGAAGAAGGCGGTCAGCGCGACCTCGGTGACGAGGCCCGAGACCATCGAATAGCCGGCGGGTGAGTGGGCGCCAAAGCCGTTCGAGGCGAAGCCAGCGAGCGCCCGCGTCGAAGCCCGTCTTGCCCGAGGCGATGGCGTACAGGATGCCCGCGCCAAGGACGGCGCCGAGGAGCTGCGCGACGATGTAGCCGGCGACCTGTTGCCCGGCACGCGGCCCGCGATGAAGAGGCCGATGGTGACCGCCGGGTTCAGGTGGCAGCCGGAGATCGGTCCAATTGCGTAGGCCATCGTGAGCACGGTCAAGCCGAACGCGCGCGAGACGCCGACGAAGCCGGTGCCGACATCAGGAAAGCCAGCAGCGAGGACCGCGCTGCCGGCGCCTCCGAGGACGAGCCAAGCGGTGCCGAGCGCCTCGGCCATGAGGGGACGTGCATTGTTCATCAGGGCCTCTCCGATTGAAGTGCAGCAATCGACATGGCCAAGCCGAGGCGAGGAGGCTGCAGTTTGATGGTCGCGCGCGGCGCAAGCGCTGCGAACGTCGAAGCCAACGAGTCACCGCGTCGTGGCAAACTCCAATTCGCCGAGCAGGCGAAGCCCTGGCGAGGCGAGAGCCATCAGAAATTCGCCGAGCAGGCGAAGCCGTGGCGAGGCGAGAGCCATCAGAAATTCGCCGAGCAGGCGAAGCCGTGGCGAGGCGAGAGCAATCAGAAATTCGCGGGAGCGACGAGGCTCAAGGATGCTGTAGCGGCGAGAGCGTTGGCCGCCGCCGCATGGTCTGCTATCAACGACGACCCATGTCTGAAACCCAGCAAACGCAACTCGATGAGCATGGCTATCCCCCGGTCGTCACCAGCGAGCGTCAGTTCTCGCTGCGCGCCATCGCCACCGGCGCGGTGCTCGGCGGGGCGCTGGCGATGGCGAACATCTACACCGGGTTGAAGATCGGCTGGGGCTTCAACATGTCGATCACCGCCGCGCTCCTGGCCTTCGGGTTCTGGGGCTTGATGTCCGCGGTGAGGTTGACGCGGCGACGCTTCACGCTGCTCGAGAACAACCTCAACCAGGTCGGTGCCTCGGCGGGCGCGTCGATCTCTTCGGCCGGGCTCGTATCAGCGGTGCCCGCGCTGACGATGCTCGATGGTCACGCATGGAACTACTGGGAGCTGTCGATCTGGATCTTCTGCTGCGCAGGGCTCGGTGTGTTCGTCGCGGTGCTGTTCAGGAAGCAGATGTTGCTGCGCGACAAGCTCCCGTTCGCGCAGGGGATTGCGACCGCTGAGACGCTCAAGGAGATGTATGCGCGTGGGCGCGAGGCGATGGCGCGCGTGAAGGCGCTGTTCGCGGCGGCGCTGGCGGCGGCGCTCTGGAAGATCGCGGTGGTCGCTGCGAACATCAAGGCGCTGCCCTTGCCGTGGCCGAGCATGCCGCTCAGCGACAGTGCGTCGGTAAAGGCGGGCGTGGCCTCGGTACCGATCGGCAAGCTCGGCTTCGCGTTGGATCCGAGCCTCTTGATGGTCGGTGGCGGCATGATCATCGGTCTGCGCATCGGCGCCTGGATGTTGTTCGGTTCGATCCTCGCGTGGGTGGTGATCGGTGGCTATGTCATCGATCAGGGCTGGGTGGTGGTCGCCCAGGTCGACGATGTGAAGGCGGTCGGGCCGTGGCTGTTGTGGCCGGGCGTGGCGCTGCTGGTGACGTCTTCGTTGTCGTCGTTGATCTTCGTCGTGCCGCAGTTCATCCGATCGTTTCGTCGTAGCAGGCTCGAGTCCGCGGCACGCGTGAGCCTCGCAGAGGCGGATCCTCATGACGTTCCGCAGCGCTGGCTGTGGGTCGGTGTCGCGTTCATGACCATCATGACGATGGTCTTCGGCTACGCGTTCTTCGGGATGAATCCGTTCATCGCGCTGACCGCGGTCGGCCTGACCGGCATCCTCGCGATCGTGGCGCTGCGAGTCTCGGGCGAGACGAACGTCACGCCCATCGGCCCGATGGGGAAGGTCACGCAGCTCGCGTTCGGCGTGATCGATCCTGGCAACGTCTCGACCAACTTGATGGCCGCGAACATCACCGGCGGGTCGGCCTCGCAGGCGGGCGAGATGATGCACGACCTGAAGGCGGGGCTCATCCTCGGCGCATCGCCCAAGGCGCTGGTCGTCTCGCAGCTCGTGAGCCTGGTGGTCGCGGCGTTCGCGGGCGCCGGGGTCTATCTGCTCTTGATGAAGAGCGTCGGCTCGAAGCTCCTTACGGCCGAGTGGGCGGCGCCTGCGGTCGCGCAGTGGAAGGCGGTCGCGGTGCTGTTCCGCGATGGCTTCGACAAGATGCCGCATGGCGCGCTCGACGCGATGATGTGGGCGGGCATCGCGGGTGTCGTCCTGACGGTGGTCGAAAAGGCCATGCCGCAACGTCACCGCATGTGGGCTCCGAGCTCGTCGGCGATCGGGATCGCGTTCCTGGTCGCGGCCAGCATCTCGATCTCGTTCTTCATCGGCGGCGTGCTCGGCTTCGTTTTGTCGCGCTGGGTGAAGAGCTGGTTTGTGCGCTTCGGCATCGTCGTCGCGGCCGGTATGATCGCGGGTGAGAGCCTGACCGGCATGATCCAGACCATCATTGCAGCGGTCGCCGGGTAAGCGCTGCCAGACACTCACGAGTTCAGAGGACCCTGTCGCCGATGAGCATGCGCACGGCCGCAGACGCGGCAGCAAGACCGAAGGTGCCGGTGACGAAGCCGGCCGAGCCCTCTATCTGATTGCGATGCTCGCACGAGTGGAAGTCGTTCTGGCCCTGCGGGCACACGCAGCGAAAGCCGTCGCCGCCATCATAGAGGAGCTCGACTGGGTCGATCTTCGGCTCGTCCGAGAAGACCGCCGGGATACCGGTCAGCGAGCGCGAGGGGAAGCCGTGCTTCTCGCGCAGGACCTTGCGCACCATGCGCGCGAACGGGTCCATCTCGGTGCGGTTCAGGTCGACGACCTTGACGCGCGTGGGGTCCATGCGGCCGGCCGCGCCCATCACGACGACCACCGGGATTTGGTGGTTCTTGCAGGTCTCGATGAGGTGGCACTTGGCGGTCATGTTGTCGATCGCGTCGATGACGAAGTCGACCTTGGGCGCGTCGGCCGCGAACAAGAGCTCTTGCGAGGTCTGCGCGTTGTAGAAGACCTGGCGCGTGATGATGCGGACCTTCGGGTTCACCTTGCGCAGGCGCTCCGCCATGACCTCGACCTTGGGGCTGCCGAACGTGCCTTGCAGTGTGTGCAGTTGGCGGTTCGCGTTGGTCGCACAGACGAGGTCGAAGTCGACCAGTGTGACGATGCCGACACCGCTGCGCACCAACGCCTCGGCCGCGAACGAGCCCACGCCGCCGACGCCCATGACGATCACGTGCGAGCGCTCGAGCTTCGCCATCGCGCGGTCGCCGACCAGCCGGCCGATGCGATCGAAGCGGCGATGCAGCTTGTAGTCCGCGGGCAACGCCGGGTCGCGCATGCTCGCCGCGGGTGAGCCTGGCTGCAGCGGATGGTCGTGACCCGCGTGGTCGCTATCGCCCATGTCGGTCGGTGCGGGCGTGTGCGCGGACTCGGACGAGGACTGCAGGAACACGAGCGTCGACATGGGCTACCTCAATGTTGGATTCGCTGGGCACAGCGCCGCGGGTAGGTGCCACAGCGGCACCGCTGGGTCAAACACCGGCATCTATAGAGCTGGGGAGTGGACCGGTCGCGGTGGCTGTGCTCCCCTCTTCGTCATGGTTGAAGCTGCACGTCGACCCTCGGTCTCGAACCCTGCTCTCCAGAAGCGGCGCGTGGTCACGCTCGAGCGTGTGACGCTGCGACCGGGTTCGCCCGCAGCCAAGGCGCGGACGGTCGCAGCGACCCCGAAGAAGTCGTGGCGCATCGCGCAGGGCGTCGCAGCGGCGGCGTTGATAGCGGCCGTGCCGCTGGCGCATGCCTCTGAGTCTGACGAACTCGTCGCGGCCCCACCGGCCATCCAGATAGCGCTCGCGCCTGAGCCGCTCGACAACGGTGATTCGGTTGCGGTCTTGCCCGACTTCACGAAGGTCGAGGGCATCAAAGACAACCCCTACGACGCCATGCTGAAGGTCGCACGGCCCGCCATCGCGGCAGCGACGGGCCACGCACCCCCGGTCCGCGCGCGCCTCGTGAAGAAGCAGACACGGGTCGCCGACGCGGGCCCCGCGAAGGTCAGCGACCTGAAAGCGAACCCCTACGATTGAGAGAGTGGGAGCTCATCGCAAGGGCAACGACGCCCGAAGGCACCGACCTCACGCTCAACCGCAGTGGTCGTGCGTTCCTCATCCGAGCCAACGGACGCGGCTTGATGGGCAGCGACCAACACGGCTCAGAAGAGGCGTTGGCGAGCCTCGGCTGTGAGCGTGCGCGTGCAAACGAAGCGCCGGTCGTGTTGGTCGGCGGCCTCGGCATGGGCTTCACGCTGCGTGCCGCGCTGGACGTGATGCCCGCTGACGGCACGGTTGTCGTGGCGGAGCTGCTCGACGCGGTCGTGACTTGGAACCGCGGGCCGCTCGGCGCGCTGGCCAATCGGCCGCTCGAGGATGTGCGCACGCGGGTCGAGGTCGGCGACGTCGGAGCTTGCCTGCGCCGCAGCGTGGGCCGCTTCGACGCGGTGATGTTGGACGTCGACAATGGTCCGGTCGCGATGGCGCAGGAGGGCAACGCGGGCCTCTACGACGACGCCGGCCTCGCCGTCGCGCGCGCTGCGTTGCGGCCAGACGGTGTGCTCGCGGTGTGGTCGGCTTGGGATGACAAGAAGTTCGAGCACCGCATGCGCCATGCGGGCTTCGGCGTCGAGGTCGTGCACGTGCGCGCCCGACTCGCTGGTGGTGGTCCCAACCATACGATCTTCCTTGGCTTCCTGGGCGATGGCGGGGTCGGCCAAGCGACCCGCGCGGCGTTCAGGTCCGAAGGTCCCGGTCGCCCGCGCCCGCGCTGAGCGCTTTCATTGCAACGGGTTTGCGGCTTTCGTTGCCATCGCGTTTGTGGCTAGAGTGCGCGCTCACGAGGCTTGGCGTTCGCGGAGACGCGGGCCACGACGAAGGCGACGATGACGACCTACCAGGCCTTTGCGCGCGCGTGCCTTACGACCTTGCTGGCAGCGCTGCTGCTGGTGCCGGTCGGCATGGCGCACGCCGAGCCAGGCGACTCGTGCCCCGAGCTGACGCTCGAAGCCGGGGTCATCACTGCGCTGCCGGCGATTCTCGAGGTGGGTCAGACACTCGGTGGCCAGGCCGCGCTAACGGTCGGCTATGGGGCGTTCCTGTACGGCGTGAACGCGAGCGTGTCCGAGGCGAAGGAGTACTCGCAGAGCTGGCGCGTGACCCACACCGAGCTGCGCGTTCGTGCGCTCGGCGGGGTGCGCGCGGCGGCCGGTCGTGGCACCTGGATCCTGCGGCTTGGCCTCGGGCTCTCGCTGGTGCACGAAGGGCGCGTGCGCCACGACGTCGCGGAAGTCGACGCCGGCAACGTCGTGCGCGAGGAGAGTGCCTGGGCGGCGGTGCCGGCGGTCGACCTCGAAGGTGGGCTCGTCCTGCACCTCGCCGGTGCGTGGGGCATCGCGTTGTTCCTTGGGCCGACCCTGCACTTCGGTGGCGCTACCAACAGCGGTGACGGCGGCGTGCGCTGGGGCTACAGCGGCAGCGCATCGCTCGTGTGGACACCATGAGGGCTGTCCTCCAAGCGTGGTGGATCCTACTGGTCGGGTGCGGCGACCTCGGCGGTCTCAGCAACGAGCGACTCCCGATCGGTCGCTTCCGGATGATGTTGAGCGAGTCCGGCACCAGCAGCCTGACCGGCGTCGATGCCCACACGCCGCTGTATGTCGCGCTCGTATGGGGGCGCGAGCCGGACATCGATCCTTTCTGCGTCGAGACAGTCGAAGAGTCTTACCGGCCCGAGCTGCAGGCCGTCATCGATGCCGGCTGTGGTCAGGGCTATCGCTGGTCACCGACCTCGTTTGCCACGGTCGTGCCGGTGCCGGCGGACGCGCGCGACAACAACACCTGGTTCTGGTTTCCGATCGACGACGTGCCGACCACCTACGACTCTCAGCCGCTCGAGGTCGCGACGTTGATCGCGTTCATCGATGTGGATGGCGATGGTCGGCTGGGCATCCGCGACCGCAATGCACCGCTCGCAGGCAACGACATCATCCTCGGTGCGAGCATCGCGAAGAACAACCTGATCGTCTTTCGTGACACGGCCTACGACCCCAAGCTGCAGTGCTACGGCATTGGCTGCATGGTCTCCTACTGCCATCCTCCGGTGGGGTTCTCGAGCGTGTTCCCCGTCGCCGAGGACAATCAAAACCTGTGCACCGTGCAAGACCTCTGGGAGCCGGTGCTTCACCTGCCGATAACGCACGCTCCGGCGCTGTCCGCGCTGCGCTGCGTGCGCTACGGCGCCATTGTCGAGGGCGCCTATTTCGTCGACGACGAGCCCGACCTGGGCGCGGGATGGGCCTGCGTCGACCACGGTCACCTGCTCGTCGTGGACGACGATGCCCAGGCGTGTCGCGGGCTCACGCACTACGTGCTCGATTGCGAGGACGATGGCTCGTGTGGGCCCGTCGGCGATGTACCCACGCCGACGTGGTGGCCCTGCGGCAAGGGGGCGCCATGAGGCCGCGGCTGCTCAGCGTGGCGACCCAATGCGCGCTGCTCGCAACGATCCAGGTGGCGCGCGCCGACGACCCCGAGTTCAAGCGCTCGCTCGAGACCGAGAGCGACGACGCCGGCTGGACCAGCGCCGGCTTTCGGCTGTCGCTCGGCTACGCGTACGGCGGGGAGGAAGGCCTCGGCAACCTGCCCGGCGCGACCACGCACAACATCATCATCCGCGCCGGGGCCCGCCTCGACGCCGCCTGGTCGCTGCTCGGCAGCTTGCAATATGCCTTTGCCGACGGGGGCTTCAGCGCGCTGTCGTACCTCATCACGGTCGACCCGACGTGGCACCTCGGACATGGCTTCGATCTCGCCATCGGTGTGGGCTTCGGTGGGCTCGCCGGCGTGCTGGTCCAAGACCCGAACGACTATTGCTACGTGGACACCAACGGCGACGGCTTCAACGACTGTGCGCCGCCGATAGGCGTGCCGGCCGGAGACGACTTCGACATCTATGCCGACCCGACGCACTCGCAGACGCTGACCCACTCAGCGCCGCTCGAAAGCTGCAGCGCGACGGGGCCGGCGGCCCTCGTGCGGGTCGGCTGGACGCTGGTGTGCGACGACATCTGGTCGCTCGCGCTGCACGCCGAGACGCACGCGCGCTGGATGGTGTGCGAGGAGTCCGCCGATGTGCGGGATGCCGAGACCGGTGAGCGCATCGTCGCGCGCCAGTGGTGGGCGATGATCGGTGCCAACCTGGGGCTGTCATTCGCATGGCGCTGACGCTCTTGAATGCACTCGTCGTGGCGCTGACGCTCGCGCCTGTCGCATTCGCGGCCGAGCCCGAACCTCCGTCAGCGCCCGCGACGGGTCTCATCCCACCGCGGCCGCTCGTACCGCCGACTGTTGCCTATCCCGCAGATGCGCCGCCGATCAGCGAGGCGACCACCATCGTCGTGGTGCTCACGATAGGCGTCGACGGTCGGGTCGAGAAGGTCACGCCAGCGCCGCCGGCGACGCCCTATCCACCCGCCGCGCTGGTCGCGGTGATGGCGGCGGCGCAGGCGTTCGAGTTCACGCCGGCGCTGGTCGACGGCAAGCCGGTCGCGGTCGAGATCCAGTTCAGTCACACGTTCCTGCCGCCGATTGCGCCCGAGCCGCAAGCCACCCTGGACCCAGACCAACTGGTCGACGAGACGCTCGTGTCGGTCCTGCGCGGCCGCCTGCTCGAGCGTGGCACGCACGAGCCCGTCGTCGGCGCGACCGTCGCGGCTCAGATCGATGGCCAGACGTATGCGACCGAGTCGGACCCTGGCGGCCGCTTCCGCCTGCCGCTGCCCGCGGGCAAGGCTTCGCTCAGCGTGCGCGCGGCCGGCTATCGATTGTTCCTCCAGCGTGAACAGTTGGCGCCACACGAAGAGCTCGCCGTCGGCTACTACGTCGACGCCGAGCGCTACGACCCTTACGAGATCGTGGTGCGCGGCGATCGGCCACGCGAAGAGGTCTCGCGCCTGACGCTTCGCGGGCACGAACTCAAGCAGGTGCCAGGCACCTTCGGCGATCCGTTCCGCGTCATCCAGAGCCTGCCGGGCGTCGCGTCGGTGATGTCGCTCCTGCCGTTGCCGATCGTTCGCGGCGCGAGCCCCGGCTCGACCGGGTTCCTGCTCGATGGCGTGACGGTGCCGCTGCTCTACCACCTGATGGCTGGCCCGGCGGTCATCCACCCCGAGTTCATAGAAGAGGTCTCGTTCTACCCGGGTGGCTTCCCGGCCCACTATGGCGGCTACACCGCGGGCATCGTCGACGGCCTCACGCACCGCGCCCGCCCCGACGAGTCGCTGGTCGACATCGACATCAACCTCACGCAGACAGGCGTGTTGGTGCGTGCGCCGGTGCTCGGCCAGACCCTCACCGTCGCCGGTCGCTACGGCTACCCGGGCCCGCTGCTCGAGCTCGCCTCCGGCGGCAAAGCGTCGCTGTCGTACTGGGACTACCAGGCGCGGCTCGACGGCGGCACGCTGCGCCACGGCTACACGGTCTTCGCGTATGGCGCGAGCGACACGCTCGAAGGCCCGGGCAACGACGACCTGAACGACGACGGCCGCATCGATCGCGAGTTCGAGGACAAGGATCCGCCGCTCGAGCCGATCCTCACGCTCACCTTCCATCGCATCGACCTGCGCTTCTTCCAGCGCATCGGCGATGTCGACGGGATCTACCGCGCGGTGCTCGGCTACGACGAGTCGATCACCGGCGCGACGACCTCGGTTCGCACCCTCAGCATCGAGCCGCGCGTGTCGTGGCGGCTGCAAGCGTCGGGCGGCCTCGAGCTGCGCGCGGGCATCGAGGGAAGCTATCGCGACGTGCAGGACCTCGGCTTCGTGCCGGTCGAGAGCAGCGACGAGGCGCTCGCGGCGCTGGCTCCGGGGCCGCGACGAGCCTGGGGCGGCATCTATGCCGAGGCATTGTGGCGGCCGCTGCCCGAGCTGCTGGTGCGACCGGGGATCCGCACTGACCTGCGCTGGGACAGCGAGACGTTCTCGCCGACAGTCGATCCCCGCCTGTCGCTGCGCTATCGCGTCGGTGTCATGGCGCTGCCCGACGGGGTCGACGCGACCGACGACGACGCGGTCTGGTTGAAGGGCAGCATCGGCCTCTATCACCAGCCGCCGCGCCTCTTCGCGCCGATCCCGGGTGTCGACGAATTGCCGTTGAAGTACGGCCAGTTGGCGTCCATCCAGGGCAGCCTCGGGGTCGAGATCCCGCTCGCCCGGACGTGGCGCATCGAGGCCGAGACCTACTATAACGCGATGGATCCGGTCGTCTTCGACCTGAGCATCAACCCGGATCCGGATGACGTCGCTCCGGAAGCAAACGACGGAATCTTCGACGGCGATGGGCTGCTCGATCGACTGTTGGCGCGCCAGGTCGGACGCGCGCTGGGCCTCGAGTTGATGTTGCGGCGCCGCGACACTGGCAAGGGCGTTCACGGTTGGCTCGCCTATACGCTGTCGCTGTCGCAGCGTCGCCGCGACGGCGAGTGGGTCGCCTTCGACTTCGATCGCACCCACCTCGTCAGCGCGGTCGGCGCGGTGTCTCTGCCGCGCAACTGGTCGCTGGGCCTGCGGGTGCAATACCAGAGCGGCACCCCAGTCACGACCAGCCTCGGCTACAATGCCGCGCGCGGCTCGGGCTTCACCCGCATCGATGTGCGCATCGACAAGCACGCGGTCTGGAACGACTGGCTCTTCGACTTCTACATCGATCTCATCAACGTCGCGGTCTTCCCGGAAGATGTCGGGACCGGGGATGCGATCCAATACGTCCTGCCGACGCTCGGTGTGCGCGGCAGGTTCTAGGGGGCAGGGTGAACGAGCTGTTGGCGACACAGGGAATCGGCGCAGGTCTCGCTGGCGACGGGATGCAGAACGAGCTCCTCGACTTGCTCTTGCGCATGGGCTCGGAGTGGGTGCTGTGGCTGCTGCTCGGGCTCAGCGTGCTGGCCGTCGCGTTGGGGATCGAGCGGCTCTTGTTCTATCTGCAGGAGCGGCGTCCGACGCTCGCGCTGCAGCGTGCGTTGGCGGCTGTGCGCGACGGTGATCTCGCGCAGGCGAACACCGCGCTCACCGGGCAGCGCTCGATCGGCGCCGCGGTCGTGCGGACCTGCATCGAGCACGCGCCATCCGGAGTCGCCTCGGTCGAAGAACACCTGCTGGCGACCATCGAGGCCGAGCGTGGTCGCTACGAGCGCGGCCTCGCGTTCCTCGGCACGCTCGGTAACAACGCGCCGTTTATCGGCCTCTTCGGCACCGTGCTCGGCATCATTCGTGCGTTCAATGACCTCGCCGCGGACCAGAGCGGCAGTGGCCAGGCCGTGATGGAGGGCATCGCCGAGTCGCTCGTCACGACCTGCGTAGGACTCGCCGTCGCGCTGCCCGCGGTCGCGGTGTTCAACGCCTGCGCGCGCCATGTCGAGCGTGTCACGTCCGGCGCCGAGGGCCTCGGCCACACGATGCTCGGCTACCTCAAGCGCGAAGAACCGCGGGCTCCACAATCGCAGGGCGGCGCGAAGCAAGGCGGCGCGTAATGGCGGGAGGTGGCACCCGGAGGAAGCGCTCGGGCATGATCACCGAGATCAACGTGACGCCGCTGGTCGACATCATGCTCGTGCTGCTCATCATCTTCATGCTCACGGCCAACGTCATCTCGCGCAGGAAGGCGATCGAGGTCGACCTGCCGACCGCAGCGACGGCCGCGCCGCTCGACACGCCGCCCTTGGCGGTGACCCTTACCCGCGAGGGCGCGCTGTTCGTCGACGGCGAGCCGTCGAACGAGGCCGGCCTGCGCGCGGCGGTGCGCGCGACGCTCGCGAAGGACGCGAAGGCCCAGGCGGTGATCGCGGCCGACAAGCAGACCGCGCATGGTCGTGTGGTGTGGGTCATCGACCTCGTCAAGTCGCTCGGCATGGCCGCCTTCGCGATCGAGATCGATCCCGCCCAGCTCATGGCGCCGAGCCCATGAGCGAGACGGAGACCAGGAGCGAGGACCGCTGGCAGCAGACCACGCTGCGCGTGCTGCTGTGTCTCGCGCTCTCGGTCCTAGCGCACTGGGGCTCGCAAGAGCTGCTCGCGAGCCTGCCGCCGCGGCCTCCTCCCAAGCCGCGGCCGACGCGCGTCGCGATGACGGTGACCGAACGCAAGCCGCCACCCGAGTCGGTTGCAAAAGTGGTCGTGCCCGAGCCGGTGCCCGAGCCGGTGCCACAGCCTCTGGTCGAGTTGCCCATGCCGGAGCCGATGCCCGAGCCGCCGCCCGAGGTCGTGCACGATAGGCTCCCCGACACTCCGAAGCCACGCACGCCGCGCCCACCGACGCCGGCCGCCACGGTCGAGACGCCGCCGCCCAATCGCGCGCCGACTTCGAATACGCCGACTGCACCCGTGCCGCTGACGGGCCTCACGCTCGAGTCGACCTCGACGACCGGCAACGGCCCGGCGCTGCCCACGGGCAACACGCACGCGCCCAATCCGAACCCGACGCCGGTGCATGGGGCGCCACAGCAACTGCCGGCCGCGCAGACGCCCGTGCCGACCTACGAGGTCACGCGCATGCCGACGATGCGGGGCGATTGTCTCGGCAAGTATACCGACGCCGCGCGCGCCGAAGGCATCGAGGGCACCGTGATGCTCGACCTGGTCGTCACTGCGGATGGCACGACGCGCGACATCAAGGTCGTCAAAGGCCTCGGTCATGGTCTCGATGAGGCCGCCATCGCGACGCTCGCGCGCTGCCGCTTCAAGCCCGGCACGCGCGGCGACACCGCTGTCGCCGTGCAGCTCCGCGCCTTCAAGGTCCGCTTCTTCCTGGACGAGGGCGGTCGCTGACGATCCAAGCCGCGCCTGGACGCTTGCTCGGTCGCGACGTCGATCGGGCAAAGCGAGCGTTCGGGATCGGCGCGCCCCTGTTGATCCCTCTGGCCGTTCACGCGGCTGCCCTCAGGTGCGCATTCCATGCGCCACCGACGCATGCGTGACGCACTGCACGAGATTCGCTCATGCAGGTTGACAGGGGATCGCCGCGGACTAGTTTGCGCCCGAAACCGTAGGAGAGGCCCCATGCTCAGCGACCGCCACGACCCCCGTTCATCGCACCGTGCCGAGTCGCGCGCCAATATCAGCCGGGGCGCTGCGGGCTCGCACTCGCTCGCGCGGATGCTCGCACGAGGCGAGGCGCGGGCGCTCATCTCGTGCGCGGGCCAAGGTGTTGCATGGCTGCCGGAGCTGGCGCAGCTCGCGAACGAGCCGACCACCCAGGCGCTGCTCGAGGCCGCCGAAGCGGTGATGCAGGAGCTGCTTGCGACGCGTGAGGTGCGCTGGAGCGACCTCTTCGCGCAGGGCTTCGAGCTCACGCGCTGGCTCGGCGCCGATGTTGCCGAGATGCCCGACGAGGCCTACCTCGCGTCGACCCCGGTCTCGCTGCCGGGCATCTTCATCGCGCAGATCGCGCGCGCGCAGTCGGTCGCGCGCCGTGGTCTCGCGGCCGCGTTCGAGGCCGGCGCGATCGTCGGCCTGACGGGCTACTCGCAGGGCATCGCGGCGGCGACGTTGCTCGCCGAGCGCACGGACGGCGGCGTATCGGTCGAGCGCTTCGCGGAGTACCTGCGTGCGATCACATGGCTCGCGTTCGATGTGACGGTCGCGACGCGCGAGGCCACGCAGGGCGCGGCGTCGTCACCGATGGCGCTGGTGGTCGGTCCCGACCGGGCCGCGATCGACAAAGCCATAGCTGGGATCGAGGGCGTCAGCATCGCGCTCGCCAACGACCGCCGTCGCACCGCGCTGAGCGGCACGCCCGAAGGCCTTGCACGCGCGCAGGCCAAGCTCGAGCAGCAGGCGCAGCGCGAGGTCGAGGCACGCAAGGCCGGACGCCACGGTGGTCCAGTGATGACGACCGCGTGGGAGTCGATTGCGACGACGACGGCGTTCCATTCGCCGCTCGTCGCGGCTGGTCTCGCGAAGAGCATCGCGCGCTGCGCGGGGTTCGTGGCGGCGCCGCTGCTGCCGGTGTTCGACCCGGGCCGCACGCCGGACGAGCCGGCGACCTTGAACGAACACGCGCGCGTGACCGACGCGATGTTGCGCTCAATCGCCGTGAAGCCCGGCCGCTGGCAGGAGACCCTGCTGCGCATCGCGCGCACGACCGGCTGCGACAGCGTGCTCGACCTCGGGCCCGGCGACGGCATCGCGCGGCTGACCGCTGGCGCCTTGCGCGGTGCCGGTATCGATGTGCACGCGCTTGGCGCCAGCGACGAGGACCGCGAGCGCTTCCTGTCGGTGCCGCGCGCGGCGCGCCCGGTGGCATATGGCGAATTTTCGCCACGTCTCGCGGAGCTCCCGACGGGTGCCATCGTCGTAGACAACGCGTTCACGCGCGCGACCGGGACGCCGCCGGTGATCCTGCCGGGCATGACGCCGACGACGGTCGACGTGCCGATCTGCGCCGCGGCCGCGAACGCGGGCTACACGGTCGAGCTGGCCGGTGGTGGCCAGGTGAGCGAGGCCGTCTTCGCGGCGCGTATGGCCGAGCTGAGCGCCGCGCTCGCGCCTGGGGTCGAGGTCGTGTTCAACGCCTTGCTGTTGGATGCCTACCTGTGGGGCCTGCATCTGGGCGACAAGCGGCTCGTGCAAAAGTCGCGCGCGGCCGGCGCACCGATCGCGGGCGTGACGGTCAGCGCGGGCATCCCGCAGCTCGACGACGCGGTTCGACTCCTCGACGAACTCGCGGCGCTGGGCATGCGCGTCAACGCGTTCAAGCCGGGCACCAGGGCGCAGATCGAAGAGGTCGTTGCGATCGCCAGGGCCGCACCACAGCACACGATCTTCATCCACATCGAGGGCGGCAAGGCCGGCGGTCATCACTCATGGGAGGACCTCGATGCGCTGCTGCTCGAGACCTATCACGCGATCCGCTCGCAGCCGAACCTGGTCCTGTGTGTCGGCGGCGGCATCGCCACCGAGGCACGCGCGGTCGAGCTGATGCTCGGCACCTGGGCCCAGCGTCACGGACAGCTCGCGATGCCGGTCGACGCGGTGTTCCTGGGAACGCTCACGATGGCTTGTCGTGAAGCGAGCGCGAGCCCCTCGGTGAAAGCGGCCCTGGCCGCTGCCGTGGGCACCGTTGGGGGCGAAGGCGGCGGCTGGGTCGGGCGGGGCCAGGTCGCGGGCGGCGTGACCTCGGGGCGCAGCCAGCTCGACGCGGACATCCACTACCTCGAGAACGCGGCGGCGCGCTGCGGTCGCCTGCTCGACGAGGTGGCCGGGGACGCGGCGAAGGTCGCGGCCAAAAGAGACGAGATTATCGCCGCGCTGGCGCTGACCGCCAAGCCCTACTTCGGCGACGTCGAGGCGATGACCTACGGCGCACTGATAGCCCGCATGATCGAGCTGATGGCGGTCGCGCGGCGTGACGGGGCCAACGCGCGCTACGAGGACGGGCCGTGGCTCGACGTGACGTGGCGCACGCGCGTCTTCGACATGGTGCGACGCGCTGAGGCCAGGCTCGCGGGCATCGGTGCGGGCGACAGCGAGAGCGTGGCGCCCGATCTGACGAGCCTCGATCGGCCGCACGAGGTGCTCGCGGCGTTGCTCGCGCGCCATCCGAGAGCCGCAACCGAGAGGTTGCATATCGTCGATGCGACCTACTTCCTGCGCGAGGTGTGTGCGCGGCCCGGCAAGCCCGTGCCGTTCGTCCCGGTCATCGATCAAGACGTCCGCCGCCACTACAAGGCGGACTCGCTGTGGCAGGCGCAGGATGCGCGTTATCCGGCCGATGCGGTGCTGGTCATCCCGGGGCCCGAGGCGGTCTCAGGGGTGACCGCCGACGAGCCGGTGGCGACGCTGCTCGGGCGCTTCGACCAGGCGATCATCGCGGCGCTGACGGCCACCGGCACGCCTGCGCGCGTGGTCGACAGCCTGAAGCGGGGGCCGGCCCGGCTCGCGACGTCGCTGCGCCAGCGCGAGCACGATGCGCCGGCCGGCGTCACGGTCGGCGGAAGCGCCGAGCACATGGTGATGCGGGTCGATGACGCGGCGGCAGCGGGCACCTGGCGCGAGTGGATTGCGGGCCACTATCAGGGACCGCTCGCGGCGCTGGTCGGCCTGTCGGAAGCTGACGGACTCTGGAGTGACGACCGGTCGCGCCTCGACAATCCAGTGCCGCGCCTGCTCGCGCCGGTGGTCGGGGCGACGTTGACGCTGCGCTCACAGGCCGGCGTATTGACGCACATCTTGTATCAGCCGGCCGCAACTGAGTGGGTCGCGCTCGACCTCGCGCGTGCGGCGATGACGATCTCCCTGCGCTTCGGCTGGCAGCCCGCCGCGACGTCACCGCAGACCGCCTACGAGCTCGAGATGGCGGCGCAGCCGGGCCAGCACTACCGCTTCGTGGTGGCGGCCGGGGCGGCCGAGCGGGCCGTCGCGCAGATGTATCAGAAGGTGTTGTTCGCGAACGCCGCGGCGTCGGTTGCGCCGTTCCAGACCGCGAGCGCGACTGTGCCGCTGCCGCCGGACATGGTCGCGGCCTATCAGCGCGTGACCGGGCGACCGCGGCCAGCCGCGCGGCCGGCGCTGAGCCAGGTGTTCTCGCTGACGTGGCCGGCGATCTATCGCACGCTGTCGTGCGCGGAGCTCGGTGGAGGCCTCATCAAGCTCGTACACCTCGACAACCGGGTCGAGGCGATGGCAGCGGCCGCGGCTTGGAACGTCGTCGAGGTCGCCTGCTCGGCGCGCGTCACGCGTATCGAGGACCACGCCGATCATCGCGTTGTGTCGGTGCGCGCCGAAGTGCAGGCGGGCAACACGTTGCTCGCGCGGCTAGCGTCGAGCTTCCACATCCGCGGCGCGTTCGCGAACACCACGCGCGCGCACGAGGTCATCGATGTTGTGTTCTCGCTCGATGCCGCGAAAGCGGAGTTCTTGCGTGGACATGACTGGATTGTTCAGGCTGGCGGAACAATCGCGGACACGGGTTCCGTGCGCCTCCAGGCCGAGCTCGGCGAGGAGCGTAGCCTTGCAGGCGCTCACTTCACCGCGCATGGGACGCTCGGCGGGCTCGGCTCGGCGACGATCGCGCTCGATGTTCGTGGCGGTGCAGAACACCCGCTGCGCGCCGCGCTGACGGCGCTCGGGGTGGAACTCTCGGGGGCGACCTGGGCGACCGCACGCAAGACGCTCGGGCGCATGGCGACCCAGGCGCCGGCCCAGATGGACACCTTCGCGGAGGTCGGTGGCGATCATAACCCGATCCACACTCGCCTCGTCGCGGCCCGGCTCGCCGGTCTGGCGGCGCCGATTGCGCACGGCATGTGGACCGCGGCGCGCCTCGAGGCGTTCGTCGCCGAGACGTGCGGCGATGCCGAGCGCCTGAGCGACATCGACGTGAAGTTCATGGCCCCGGTGCTGCCTGGCGAGCGGCTCGAGCTGAGCGCGGTGCGCGTCGGTCTGGCCGCTGGCCGTATGGTCATCGAGGCGAGCGCCAAGCGCCTGAGCGGCGAGGTCGTCGCGACGGCCAAGGTCGGCGTGACGGCGCCGCGCAGCGCGTATGTGTTCCCGGGGCAGGGGATCCAGCAGCGCGACATGGGCATGCCGGCGATGTTGCGCTCGGCCTCGGCGCGCAAGGCCTGGGAGCGGGCCGATGCGTTCACTCGCGGGGCGCTGGGCTTCTCGATCCTGCGGGTCGTGCGCGAGAACCCGCGCGAGCTCGACGTGCTTGGCGTCGCCAACGATCGCACCTCGCACGAGCACCTCGTTCACCCGCAAGGCGTCCTGCACCTGACCCAGCTCACCCAGGTCGCGATGGCGGTGCTCGCCTATGCGCAGGTCGCCGAGCTGCGTGAGGCCGGCGTCTGGCGCGCCGACGCGGCGCTCTGCGGGCACAGCGTCGGCGAGTACAACGCGCTCTGCGCGGGCGCCGACGTGCTGCCGCTCGAGTCGGTGATCGCCATCGTCTACAAGCGCGGCCGCGTCATGCACGGCCTCGTACCGCGCGACGCCTCCGGCGAGAGCGGCTACCGCATGGGCGTCATCCGGCCGCACTACGCAGGCCTCGACCACGCCGGGGCCGAGGCGATGGTCGCCGGCATCGCGGCGAAGACTGGCCGCTCGCTGGAGATCGTCAACTACAACGTGCGCGGTCGCCAGTACTCGGTGACGGGTCATGCCGACGCGCTCGCGATCCTCGAAGGTCTGCTGGTGGCGCGCCAGAAGCCCAGGGCCGCCGTATCGCCTTCGGCTGCCGCCGCGGCCGCCAAGCCGTCGTACATCGAGGTGCCCGGCATCGACGTGCCGTTCCACTCGCGCGTGCTGCGCGATGGGGTGGCGGATTTTCGCCGCGCGCTCGACAAGTACCTGCCGGCGCGCATCGCTCCCGAGCAGCTCGTCGGCCGCTACATCCCGAACCTCGTGGCCGAGCCGTTCGCGCTCACGCCCGAGTTCGTCGCCAAGGTGCGCGACAACGTCGGCGAGGCTTCGAAGGTCACGCTGCAGGCGTTGCTCGATGACTGGGAGGCGCGCAAAAACGACGGCGCCGCGGTCACCCGGCTGTTGGTGATAGAGCTGCTCGCGTGGCAGTTCGCGAGCCCGGTGCGCTGGATCGAGACGCAAGACGTGATGTTCTCCGAACGCTCGCAGGGCGGGCTCGGGATCGAGGAGCTGTTCGAGGTCGGTGTCGGCTATCAGCCAACGCTGGCGAACATGGCGCGCCAGACGCTGTCATTGGGTGCGCCGTCGAAGGTCGTCGTGCTGAACGTCGAAGCCGAGCGCGCTGTCGTCTTCGCGGAAGACGCTGATGTCGTCGTGCGCGAAGAGGTCGAGGCCACGGCGCCCAAGGCACAGGCCGCTGTCGCCGCGGCTACGCCGGTCGCCCCGGTCGTACTGATGGCCCAGGTCGCGACGACCGCGACCCGTCCCAACGACGTTGCGCTCACGCACGCCGAGGCGCTGACGACCCTCATCGCGCTGCAGACCAAGCTGCGGCCGGAGCAGGTCGGACCCGCCGAGACGATCGATGGCCTCTTCGATGGTGTGTCCTCACGCCGCAACCAGGTCCTCATGGACCTCGGCGTTGAGTTCGACGCGGGCTCGATCGACCGTGCGCACGAGGTGCCGGTGTCGGAATTGGCGCGTGAGTTGGCAACCCGCGCACCCGCCTGGCGGGCGCCTGGGGCCTACCTCGCGGGCGCTTACGGCGAGGCCCAGAAGCGGGTCTTGGGCCGCTCCGGCCTGAGCGCGCGCGACGCGGCCAGCTACTTCGACGCGACCTACGGCTTTGGCCCCGGGTTGGTGACCGCCGCCTTCGACACGCTCGCGCTCGAGACGCGTGGCGGTGCCTCGGCGCGCGGCGGCGAGCTCGGTCACCTCGGCGACGCTGCTCCGGCGACCAAGGACGAAGCACGCGCGTTGCTCGATGGGGTCGTCGGACTCCTCGGTAAGCGGCGCGGTGTCAGCTTCGGTCGCCTCGGTGCCGCAGCCGGGCCGGCCGCGGGTGTCGTCGACTCGAAGGCGCTGAGCGCGCTCGAAGACAAGCTCTTCGGCAAGGACGGCGCGCTCCTCGACGCGGCGCGCGCGCTCGCCAAGGCGTGCGGCAAGGAGATCGATCCCGGTGTGGTCGCGACGCACGATGAGCGGGTCGCGCTGATTGCGACCCTCGAGCGTGAGCTGGGCGAGGACTTCATCGCGCTCGTGCAGCCACGCTTCGATGCCCACCTGCACGTCGCTTTCGAGTCGGCCTGGGCCGCGGCGCAGCGCGATCTCGTGAAGATCGCGTTCGATGCGATGAACGGGCGCGTCGGTCCCGACGAAGTGGATGCCACGCTGCTGCGGATCAGGTCGCATGCGGGTATGAGCCGCATTGCGGCGAGCGCGGAGTGGTTCGCGCGCCAGGCGGAAGGGAAGTCGGGCGGTGCGTGGATCGCGGAGAAGCTCGCGGCGTTCGCGGCGCTCGGCCGAGCAAGCTCGGCCGCTACAAGAGCATCGGCAGCCTCAGAGGCACTGGCGCTGCGGTTCGCTGGGCGGGTCGCGTTGGTCACCGGCGCTAGCCCCGGGTCGATCGCGGTCGAGGTCACGCGCGAGCTGCTCGCGGGTGGTGCCAAGGTCGTCATCACGACCACGCAGATGTCGCGCGAGCGCTTGCTCTTCTATCGGCGCCTCTATGAGTCATGCGCGGCACCCGGCGCCGAGCTGCATGTCGTGCCCTGCAACCAGGCGTCGTTCCTGGACATCGACGCGCTGGTCGACTGGCTCTTCCGCGCCGAGACCGAGCAGGCCGGCGCGTCGGTGCGGGTGCTGAAGCCGGCGATGGCGCCCGACATCATCGTGCCGTTCGCGGCGCTCAAGGACGTCGGAACGGTCGACCAGCTCGGCGGCACCTCGGAGGCGACGCTGCGCGCGATGGTGCTCAGCACCGAGCGAATGGTCGCGCTCGTCGCGCGGCGAATCATCGCCAGCGGTGAGGCGAAGACCTGCCACGTGCTCTTGCCACTCTCGCCCAACCACGGCGCGTTCGGTGGCGACGGCGCCTACGCGGAGAGCAAGGCGGCGCTCGAGGTGATGCTCGCCAAGTGGACCAGCGAGAAGCACGCCTGGGGACGGGCAACGACGCTCGTCGGGGCGCGTATCGGCTGGGTCCGCGGTACCGGCCTCATGGCGCAAAACGACGCGGTCGCGCCGGGCCTCGAAGCGGCGACCGGGATAAAGACGTGGTCGTCGCCCGCGATGGGATCGGCGCTCGCCGAGCTGCTCACCGACGACGCACGCACGCGTGCCGAAAACTCGCCGCTGGTGGTCGACCTGTCCGGCGGCTTCGACACGGTTCCCGATCTCAAGGGTGCGGTCGACGACGTGCGCCGCGCCGCAACCGAGAGCGCGCGCCATACGCAAGCGGTCGCCGCACTCTTTGCGACCGAGGCTGCGCTGCTGACGAAGCACGCCAAGGCCAACACCAAGGTCACCCCGCTGCCCGCCTGGCCCGCCGCGAGCGCGCCCGAGCCAACTCAAATGACCTGGCCCAAGCCTGTCACCGCAGCGCTCGAAGACCTGGTCGTCATCGTTGGCTTCGGCGAGATCGGCCCCGGCGGCAGCGCCCGCACGCGCTACGAGCTCGAGGTCTACGACCGCCTGTCGGCGCCCGCGGTGCTCGAGCTGGCGTGGCTCACCGGCCTCATCCGCTACGAGTCGAGCGGTCGCGGTGGTCACTGGCTCGATATCGAGAAGAACGAGGTCGTCGCCGAGGCGGATATCCATCAACGTTATCATGATGTTGTGCGTGCACGCGTCGGCGTCCGCTTCACCGAGGCCGCGACCGTCGGCTTCGATGCCGAGCGCACGCCGGTCTACGAGAAGGTCTTCCTCGAGCGCGACTTCTCGTTCGTCGTCGGCTCCGAGGCCGAGGCGAAGAGCTTCGCGGCCTCCGATCCCGAGCGCACCCTCGTCACCCGTGATGCCGACAGCGACAGCGCCTGGCGAGTTACCCGCAAGGCCGGCAGCGAGCTGCGTGTGCCTCGTGAAGCGCGCCTCACGCGGCGCGTCGCGGGCCAGGTGCCGACCGGCTTCTCGCTCGCACGCTACGGCTTCGCGGGCGAGATGCTGGAGAACGTCGACCCGGTCGCGCTGATGAACCTCGCGGCCACGGTCGAGGCGTTCGTCGCGGCCGGCACGACCCCCGAGGAGCTGCTCGCGTGGGTCCATCCCGCGCGCATCGGCACCACGCAAGGCTCCGGCATGGGCGGCATGAAGTCGCTGCATCGCCTCTATGTCGATCACATCCTCGGCCGCGAACGCCAGAGCGACGTGCTGCAGGAGACGCTGATCAACGTCGTCTTCGCCTACGCGACCAGCGCCTATGTCGGCTCGTACGGGCCGATGGCGCACCCGGTCGCGGCCTGCGCCACTGCGGCGTTGTCGCTCGAGGACGCGGTCGACAAGATCATGCTCGGCAAGGTCGACGTCGTGATGGCCGGTGGCTGGGACGATCTGTCGGCGGAAGGTGTGATCGGCTTCGGCGACATGAACGCGACCGCCGAGACCGACAAGATGCTCGCGATGGGGCTGGCACCCGATCAGATGTCGCGCGCCAATGACCGCCGTCGCCGCGGCTTCGTCGAGTCGCAGGGTGGCGGCGCGATGTTGCTCGCGCGTGGCGATGTCGCCCGCGACATGGGCCTGCCGGTCTACGCCGTGCTCGGCTACGCGGCCTCGTTCGGCGATGGCATCAACCGGTCGATCCCCGCGCCCGGCATCGGCAGCCTCGCGTCGGTGATCGGCGGCCAGCGCTCGCCGCTCGCCAAGGCGCTGACCCGCCTTGGACTTGGCGCGGACGACATCGCGCTGGTCTCGAAGCACGACACCTCGACCGCGGCGAACGACCCGAACGAGTCGGGCATCCACCAGACGATCCAGACGGCGCTCGGGCGCACGCCCGGCAATCCGCTGCTGGTCGTGTCGCAGAAGACGGTGATGGGTCACTCCAAGGGTGGGGCCGCCGCGTGGCAGACGATCGGCCTCTGCCAGATGTTGGCGGGCGGTGAGGTGCCGGGCAACCGCAACCTCGAGTCGCTCGATCCCGCGCTCGCCGCCCACGAGCACCTCCTCTATACGAACGAGCCGCTCAGCCCAGGGCCCGCCATGCCGCTGCGCGCAGGCCTCGCGACGAGCCTCGGCTTCGGCCACGTCAGCGCCTTGTTGTTGATAGTCCACCCCGCGTGCTTCGAAGCGGCGCTGCCCGAGGCCGAGCGCGCGACCTGGCGCGCGAAGTCCGATGCACGCAAAGCGGACGCCAAGCGCCGCTGGACCGAGGTGCTGCTCGGGCGCGCGAGCCTCTACGACAAGCGCACCGACCGCCGCTTCGCGGCCGATGACGGCAGCGACTCGCAGCGCCGCGAAGAGACCGCGATGTTGCTCGATCCCGATGCACGCTTTGACGCCGAGCGCGGTGTGTTCGTGAGCCCGTCGCAATCCAAAGGCCCCCAAGTATGACGGGCGGAACCGTCGCGACGACCGGCATGGGCATCGACACGGTGTACCTGCCGACCTTCCGAGAGCAGCTCGCCGATCCTTCGTCCGGCTTTGTAGCGGGTACGTTTACCGCGGCCGAGATTGCGTGCGCCGAGACCCGCCCGAGCCACGATCCCGCGCGCCATCTGGCCGTGCGCTTCGCGGCCAAGGAGGCCTTCATCAAGGCCTGGGACAGCACCTACTGGGGCCGCAACCCGCCGCTCGACAGCGTCGACCTGCGCGAGATCGAGATCGTCTGCGACGCCTGGGGCCGGCCCTCGTTGGAGTGTCACGGCAAGGTCGCCGCGGCGCTCGGCGCGCATGTCACAGCCCACGTTTCCCTCAGCCACGACGGCCCGAACGCGGTCGCCGTCGTGGTCCTCTCCTTCAAGGGAGACCCCCGATGATGCGCAACACCACCGAACGCGATCCAACCACCTTCACCCGCGTCGGCGTCGTCAACCGCGGCGAGCCCGCCGTGCGCTTCCTGCGCGCGCTCCGCGACTACAACCGCGAGCGCGGGACCACGCTGACCTCGGTCGCGCTCTACACCGAGCCCGACCGCACGGCCCCGTTCCTGCGTCTAGCAGACGACGCGGTAGCACTCGGGCCCGCGCTGAACCCCGGCCCCAACGGCGGCATGGTCAGCGCCTACACCGATCACGAGCGCGTCATCGCCGCGCTGATCTCGGCCGGCTGCGACGCGGTGTGGCCAGGTTGGGGCTTCATCGCCGAGGACGCGTCGTTCGTCGCAGCGCTCGAGGAGCGCGCCATCACCTTCATCGGACCGTCGTCGGTCGCGATGCAGCGGCTCGGCGACAAGATCGAAGCCAAGCTCATCGCCGCGCAGGCCGGCGTGCCGATGGCCGCATGGCACATCGTCGCCGAGGGCGAGCCGCTGGCGACCACCCTCGAGGCCGCGCGCCGGATCGGATTTCCCTTGGTGGTCAAAGCATCTGCCGGTGGCGGCGGGCGCGGTATCCGCATGGTGGCCGAGCCAAAGGCCCTGGCGAGCGCTCTGCGCGCGGTCCAGGACGAGGCGACCCGCAGCTTCCGCGCGGGCGGCATCTTCCTCGAGGCGTGCGTCGTCGCGGCGCGCCACATCGAAGTGCAGCTCGTCGTCGGCGCCGATGGCGTCGGCTCGACGCTCGGCATTCGCGACTGCTCGATCCAGCGACGCCACCAGAAGGTTATCGAAGAGGCGCCGTCGCCTGTCGTCCGAGGCGCCCTGCAGGCCGAGCTCGAACACTCGGCCGCGCGCCTCGGCGAGCTGGTCGCCTATCGCGGCGTCGCGACCGTCGAGTTCCTCGTCGACCCCGCGCGCGACTTCGCGCACTTCCTCGAGGTGAACACGCGCCTGCAGGTCGAGCACACCGTCACCGAGACGGTCACCGGCGTCGACCTCGTGCACGTCCAGATCGACATCGCACGCGGCCTGCCGTGGGAACGCGCGGTGCTCGGCGGCGAGCCCAGCGGGCCCGGCGGACGCATCACGTTCCCGCCGCGCGGCCACGCGATCGAAGTCCGCCTGAACGCCGAAGACCCCGAGCGCGACTTCCAGCCGAGCCCGGGCCTCGTGCGCGTCTTCCGTCCGCCGTTGGGCCCTGGCATCCGGGTCGACAGCGGCGTCGCCGAGGGTGTCGTCATCGCGCCCGAGTTCGACTCGATGATCGCCAAGCTGATCGTGCACGGACGCGACCGCAACCAGGCACTCGCGCGCCTTGGCCGGGCCCTGCGCGAGCTCGAGATATCGATCGAGGACGGCGCCAGCAACAAGGCCTTCCTGTCCGAGCTCATCGAAGACCCGGCGGTCGTCGGCGCCACCGCGGACACCGGCTGGCTCGACCGCCGCATGGCCTCGCGCAAGACGATGAACGCGGTCGCCGGCTCGTTCGAGGCGCTCTGCGTGGCGGCCATCCTGGTGCGTCAGCGCGGCCTCGGCGAGGCCGTCACTGAGTTCTTCTCCGACGTCCAGAAGGGCATCCCCTATCGCCTCGACGCGTCCCAGGCGCCGATAGCGCTCACGTTGCGCGGCGCTTCGGCCAGCTTCGAAGCCCACCACGTCGGCACCGGCAACGACGGCACACGCTGGCTGGTCGGCCCGCTGCCGACCTCGCAGCGCGGCATCAACGTCGGTGCCAGCCTGCACGAGGCACGCCTCGAAGTCGCGGGTGGCGGCGGTCAGGGCTCCGCTGTGTTGCACCTCTCGGACGGGCTGCGCACGACGCGCCACGCGGTGCTGACGACGTTCGGCCGCACCGGCATCGCGGTCGAGGTCGATGGTCGCAGCCACCTGGTCGAGCTCGCGACCGGCGGTCAGGTCAAGGCGCCAGCCCCGGCGCTGGTCGTCGCGGTGCATGTCGCCGAGGGCGCCGAGGTCGAGGTCGGCACGCGCCTGTGCACGCTCGAGGCGATGAAGATGGAGGTGCCGGTGCTCGCGCGGGAAGCGGGCGTCGTGCAGAAGATCCTATGCCGCCCCAACGAGCAGGTGCAGGCCGGTCAGGCGCTGTTCGAGGTCGAGGCGGCGGGTCGTGCGCGCGCTTCGGCCGGCGCGCGCGATTTCGCTTCCTTCGCCAACGAGCTGCAGCGCCCGGTCGTGCGCGCTTTGTCGTGGCTCTTCCCGGATGGCAAGCCCGACCCTGCCGCGCTCGCGAGCCTGCCCGAGTCGGAGCGCACGCGCGCGGTCGCCGAACTGTGCCAGATCCTGCGGCTCGCGCTGGTCGGCTGGGACGTGCCAGCGGGCCTCTTGTCCCAAGCAGAAGAGCTGCTCGGGTGCGCGGATGGCTTTCGCAAGTTGCCGGATCCACAGACGTTCAGGCCGCTGGCCGAGTTGTTGGGCTACTTCTCCGACGTCGAGCAGCTCTTCAATCAAGACCTGCCGAACGACTCGGGTGAGTCACGCCCGGTCGCCGGCAAGACGGCCTTCTTCGAAGCGTGTCGCGCGCTCGGCTCAGGGGCCGCTGCCACCGCGTCGGATGATCTCGTCGCGAGCCTGACGCCGCGGCTCTTGAAGGCGCTCGCGCACCACGGCGTGGCCTCGCTCGAGCATGGTCCGGCGTTGTCCGAGGCGCTCTGGCGGCTCGCCTGCGCCAACACGCATAGCGACCTCCGGCAGCGGCTCGCGAACAGCCTCTTGCGCGCGCTGATGGCGCTCGGCGATGCGGGCCTCGATCTCAGTGAGGTGCGCACGCTCGAACTGTTCCTCGCGCGCACCGCCGAGGTCGCGCGTCCGGAGTTGCCGGCGCTGCGCGACAATGCGCGGCAGGCGAGATACTTGCTGTTCAAACGAAAGCGCATGGCCGCGCGGGCCGAGCCGACGCTCGCACACCGCCTCGCGCAGCTCCCGGAGGTTGACGAGAGCGAGCACGACGCCGCGGTGACCGGGCTCCTGCGCGAGGTCTACGGCGAGCACGCGGACATCGAGTCGCTGCCTTCGGGCCTTGGGGTCGAGTGCCATAGCGTGGTCGGGCAGGGCGGCGTGCGCTCGCTCGCGGTGGTGCTCGCGGCTCCGCTCGGGGCGCGCGCGGTGCCTGGGATCGCCCCCGCGGTGATGGGCCTGGCGACCAGCGGCCGCTTCGAGGTGCACGTGTTCATCGTGGGCACGGCCGACGAGGCGCTGGTGCCGACGTTGCTCGAGCCGCTGCACGCGGCACTGGTCGGCGCTGAGCATCGCCCGACGCGCGTCGCCATCACGCTGACGCCCGATGGCGAGCACGAGCTGCATCGCAGCTTCACCGTCAACGGCGTCTTGAAGCCCGAGCCGCCGCTCGACGACATCCATCCGGAGCGCGCGCGCCGCCTTGAGCTGTGGCGCCTGGCCGAGTTCGATGTCGAGCGGCTGCCGCTCGCCCAGACCTCCGACCGCATCGTCGCGGTGCGGGTGCGCGCCAAGGCCAACCCGAAGGACGAGCGCATCATCGTGGTCGCCGAGCTGCAGCTCGCGCCGACGTTCCCGCTGTCGGCGGACCGCTCCGACGACCCGGCCCAGCGCGAGATGGAGTGGGTCTTCGCCGAGAGCCTGCGGATCCTGCGCGAGGCGCAAGCGCAGCGCGACGCCTCACAGCGCTACTTCCTCAATCGCATCATTATCAACGTCGGCCAGGTGATGCAGGCGACGACCCAGACGCTGACGCAGGTCGCGCGCAGGCTCGAGGGTGCGACGCGCGGTCACGGTCTACAGAAGGTCGTCGTGCAGGCGAAGGTCGTGCGCGACGGACAGATCGTGAGCCGCGTGTTCACGTTCGCGACGCGTGGCAGGCACCGTCTGGAAGTGCACGAGAACATTCCCAGTGCGGCCCCTATCCGCGCCGCGAGTGACCTGCACATGCGCGCCGAACGGGCCCGCCGCCTCGGCACGACCTACCCCTACGAGACGATCCGCTCCTTGCAGGGAACGGCCGGTGCCGACCTGGTCGCGACGCCGCACCCCGACATGGTCCACGGTCGCTTCGAGGAGTACGAGCTCGACCCGTCGGGCTACGAGCTGGTGCCGGTCGACCGACCGCCGGGCATGAACAAGGCGGGCGTCGTCGTCGGCCTGATGACCCACGTCACGCGCAAACATCCCGAGGGCATGACGCGCGTGTGGATAGCCTCCGACGCGACGACCGCGATGGGCGCGCTGGCCGAGCCGGAGTGCCGCCGAATTCTCGCCGCGCTGTCGTTCGCCGAGTTCCTGCGCGTCCCGGTCGAGTGGCTGCCGATCTCGTCGGGCGCCAAGATCGCCATGGACAGCGGCACCGAGAACCTCGATTGGACCGCCCGCGTGCTCGGCGCGATCATCGACTTCACGCAGCGCGGGGGCGAGATCAACGTGATTGTCGCGGGTGTCAACGTCGGCGCCCAGAGCTACTGGAACGCCGAGGCGACGATGCTGATGCACACGCGCGGCGTGCTCATCCAGACCGGTGACGGCTCGATGGTGCTGACCGGCAAGCGCGCGCTCGAGGTGTCGGGCAGCGTCGCGGCCGAAGACGAGCGCGGCATCGGCGGCTACGAGCGGATCATGGGCCCCAATGGCCAGGCCCAGTACTTCGCCAAGCACCTCGGCGATGCCTATCGCATCCTGTTCGAGCACTACGCGTTCAGCTACATCGCGCCGGGCGAGCGCGCCCCGCGCAAGTTTCCGAGCAAGGATCCCGCCACACGATCGATCCTCGCCAGCGAGGCAGCACTCGGCGAAGGCATGGCGCGGATCGGCGACCTGTTCGACGACCAGACCAACCCCGGCCGCAAGAAGGCGTTCGCGATCCGCGAGGTGATGCGCGCCGCCATCGACCAGGACGGCGGCTACCTCGAGCGCTTCGCCGACATGGAAGGTGCTGAGACCGCTGCGGTTTGGGACGCGCACATGGGCGGCCACGCCGTGACCGTCATCGGCTTCGAGTCGAAGAACCTGTCGCGCCGCGACAAGGCACCGCTCGACGGACCCGACCGTTGGAGCGGCGGCACGTTATTTCCACAGTCATCGAAGAAGGTCGCGCGCGCCCTCAACCAGGCGAGCGGCAACCATCCGGTCGTGGTGCTCGCGAACCTCAGCGGGTTCGATGGCAGCCCCGAGTCGATGCGCAAGCTGCAGCTCGAGTACGGCGCCGAGATCGGCCGCGCGGTCGTCAACTTCCGCGGGCCTATCGTGTTCGTCGTGATCGGTCGCTATCACGGTGGCGCCTACGTCGTGTTCTCCAAAGCATTGAACCCGAGTTTGACTGCGTTCGCGGTCGATGGTGCCTTCGCCAGCGTCATCGGGGGCGCGCCGGCCGCCGCGGTCGTGTTCCCGCGCGAGGTGCGCAACCGCGCCAACAAGGACCCGCGCATGGTCGCGGCCCGCAACGCGCTGGAAGCGATCCGCGATCCCGAAGAGCGCGCCAGCGCATCGGCCGACCTCGAGCGAACGCTGGCCGATGTCATCCTCGACCACCAGGGTCGGCTCGCGAAGGAGTTCGACGCGATCCACTCGGTCGAGCGCGCCGTCCGCGTCGGCTCGCTCGACGCGGTGATCGATCCGGCCAAGCTGCGCGAGCGGGTCATCGAGGTGCTCGATAAGCGGGCTTCGCGGACTGCTGTGCCTTGGACCAACCCTTCGCCTACTGCGGCTTAGCGTGGCTTAGGGTCGGGTGCGCGCTTGGCGGGGGTTGGGGCTAGTAGGAGGGGATCGGACGGGGAGTCGCTCGGGCTGCCGGGGTCGGGCGCCCCCTCCTCCCGGTCGCGCGAGCGGCAACATGAAGATGGGGAATCCAGGCGGGCTCCAGGTCGTCGGGGGCTGCCCGACCTCCGGCTGCCCTTGCTGGCCTCGTCGTGCTTGGGGTGGCGCGGCTTGCGTGGTGCGTTGGGTGAGGCCGGAGTTGGCAATTGAAGCGACGTCAGCCGAAAGCGAAGCCCGGCCGCCAAGTATCATTGTAGCTTCCGAGCTTGCTCGGCCGAGCGTCGCAGGCACGAATTCGTGAGCGAAGGCCTGACGAAGTCAGGCTGCCCGCGAATTCGCCGAGCAGGCGAAGCCGTGGCGAGGCGAGAGCAACCAGAGTTCGCCGAGCAGGCGAAGCCGTGGCGAGGCGAGAGCAACCAGAGTTCGCCGAGCAGGCGAAGCCGTGGC